>Ga0315295_10002739_pt1 | contig 14900 bp, 10 predicted proteins | sample YL17G14_0_MG_FD_204453 | JGI IMG/M metagenome (GOLD analysis project Ga0315295, IMG submission 204453) | Sediment microbial communities from Yellowstone Lake, YNP, Wyoming, USA - YL17G14_0 | ecosystem: Environmental > Aquatic > Freshwater > Lake > Sediment | place: USA: Wyoming | collected...
TTTGGATTCGTCCTGACCGGCAACGTCGATGAGGAAGGCGAAGGAGCCCCCTCCCGCCTCCCCCATTTTCAAACCCAAAAATGGGGGAGGAGAATCTGGCCCCACCCCCGGTCCAGCCCCCCGCCCTACCCCTAGCCCTCCCTCCGCTGCGCTCCGGGATGCTACGCGATCCCCAAATACTTCGGATTTAGGGAGGGGGGAGTCTAGACCCACCGCTTCGACTACGCTCAGCGCAGGCCCCGACCCCACCCCCGACCCCTCCCCGGCCCTCCCCATTTCTGGAGAACGAAATAGGGAGGGAGATTCCAGCGGAGGGCGGTCGGATTGGATGAGGAGGAGGCGGGCGGGGTTGAACATGCCGGACTGGGCGTCTATCGATTCGCTAAAGTATTGGGTGCGGACGAGGGGATTGTTGCGACCGAGTTCTGCAATGATGCTATCCACATGCTGACCGTAGGCAGGAACGAGGCGCCGGACGTCATCCGCGGTGTAGAAGAAAACGCGTTGGATGCCGTCCTTCTGCTGCGCCTGCATTGCGAGGCGGCGCTGCCGTTCGAGGAGGGTATCGTGGGTCCAGGCGGTACCCCAGAAGACCCGAGTGGCGTTGGTGGAGGCGGTCATGGGGCTGAAGTCCTTGTCATACTTGGCAGGGGAGACTGACTGCGCCTCGTCCACAGAGAGGAGGAGGTCGGCGGTGGCGCCGACGACCTTGGCGCGGGGTTCACCGGAAAAGAACTGGAGGCGGGCATTGCCGAGGCAATACAGGTACCCTTTGGATGACTTCCAGAGGCCACGGGAGCCAACGCAGGCATCGAGGGAAACCTTGACCCGATCCATGTTGTTGGTGGTCTGGGGCTTGAAGGTGGGGGAGACGGAGACGATGCGACCGCCTGCTTTTGCGTAGCGAAAGAGGAGCCAGGAAAAGAGATGGGATTGAAGTTCGTTCTTGCCCGACTGCCGCGGGAGGACAACGACGAAGGTGAGACCGAGGTTGTGAATGATGGATGCTTTGATGGCGAGGGCGATCTGTTTCTGGTAGGGGCGGAGGGCGACATGGCAAGCGGAGGCCCAGGCGACGGGGCCGCGGCGGATGGTTTCACGCATCTTCAGGGCGAGGGGGGTCAAGGGGGGCATGGTGTTTAGTGTTCAGTGATCAGTGTTCAGTGATCAGTAATCAGTGATCAGTAATCAGTGATCAGTGGATAGTGGGCGGTCTTCGGCGACTCACATCGACGCCTCATGGCGTCGATATGGCTGATGGCGGCTCGAAGCCGCCTCAGCCAATGGCGCCCGATACAGCCGTTTCTGGCGACTCATGTCGCCGGAACAGCCGAGGGCAGCATGATGCTGCCTCGGCTAGTGGCGGCTTGTGGCCGCCTCGGCTAGGGGCGGGGTTTCGGACATGGGTCAACTTGCATTTCCTTTCGTTTTGAAGCCAAGTAAATAAAAAACGACACGGATGGATTTATTCCCTTCGCCGTGTCGCTTATATTATAGCACAAATATTCTATTTTGCAAGGGGTAGTTCCTTAAAAAATGCCCCATTCGCAACCCCCTCCGTCACTTCAACCTTTGGGGATACCCTACGGGTACGATGTGCTGCGCGAGGGGTGCTTCGCGAATGGTGGCAGGGAGCCTTCTCGGCTAGAAAAATGCTTCTTGCCGCCAGCTCACCCCTCTGCCCCCTTCGTACCCCTACGGGGTACTGCGGGGACCTTCGGCGGGGGGCAGGCCGGCAGTGGCTAGCTGCCGGAATTGTGTTCAGTGGGCAAGGAGCGGAAGTATTATAGCAGGAAAGGAGGGGGAGAGGCGCTCACTACAAAGGACACAAAGAGCACAAAGGGGCACAAGAGAGTGAAAAAATGAAAAAGCCCCCGAAGACGATATTTCACTTATAATAAATACAACTACAAGAACCAGTCAAAGCGAAAGCGCAGTAATGCAACGCTTCCCAGAATAGCGAACCCGGAAGGAACCTATCGACCCGCAGATGGAACGGACGGATTGGTATCTACGTGACCATGAAAAGCGAAAGTTGAGAAGCTGAAACTATGGACAACCGCAACCTTCTTGGAAAACTAACCCAATCCTTCAACCGCGATGACCTTACGCAGTTCTTCCGCGATTCAAGCGGAAAGTTCAAGCCCGAGAAGAGCGACTACAGCCATCATCTCGAAAAAGCCAATTTTGGAAAGAATCTATTCAGACTCGGCAGGATTGACTTCGATGATGGACGCCGTTTGATCGCGCTCGTGGGCGAGGTGGACAAAGAATTAACTTCCCACAGCGGCAAATCGAAACAGTATGAAATTGCAAAGAAGGTCTTGAAGGCTGAAAACCTGGATGCGGGGATTTTTGTCTTTCATGATGAAGCGGGACATTTTCGCTTTAGTTTGATCACCGCACAGTACACGGGCGCAAAGCGCGAGTTCAGCAGTTTTCGGCGTTACACGTATTTCGTCTCGCCTGATTGGCCCGCGCATACCTTCGTCACCCAGATTGGCAAAGCGGGCTTCTCCAGCATCGAGAAGATTCTCGAAGCGTTCAGTGTCGAGCCTGTCACCCTTGAGTTCTTCAGGGAATATCGCGGGATTTTCGAGAAAGCCGAAGCAAGTATTACACTCGATTGGGCGGTTGAGAAAAAGCGATTGTACACACAACGGTTCTTCAACCGCTTGATGTTTTTGGCGTTCCTCGAACGCAAAGGCTGGATGAATTTCAACAGAAGAAAAGATTACCTGCGGGCGCTATTTGCAGATTATTACGAAAACGAGACCAATAAACGCGACGCAAACTTCCACAAATCCCGATTGAATACGCTTTTCTTCAGGGGTTTAAACAATCCTTATGGAGATCAACTTTCCAAAGACCCTGAATATAAGATTTTCCAAAGACTCATCGGAGATGTCCCATACCTGAACGGCGGTTTGTTCGAAGAAGAGCCAGATGATATTGATGGGCCTCCTTTCCCTGATCCCATCGTCGCCAAAATTCTGACCAACCTCATCTATCACTTCAACTTCACTGTTACCGAATCCACGCCGCTGGATGTGGAAGTGGCGGTGGATCCCGAAATGCTCGGCAAGATCTTCGAAGAGTTGGTGACGGGCAGGCATGAGAGCGGTTCGTATTACACTCCCAAGCCTGTGGTGGCGTTCATGTGCCGCGAAGCCTTGAAGGGCTATTTGAAAACATCCATGCCCGCCGAACGCGAGGAAGCGCTTGCCCTGTTCGTGGATAAGAACAACCCTGCCGATTTGCACAACCCCGAACTGGCGCTGGAGGCGCTCAAGGCGGTGAAGGTGTGCGACCCCGCCTGCGGCTCGGGCGCGTACCTGCTGGGCATGATGCACGAACTGCTGGAACAGCGCGAATGTCTGTTTGCCGCGCACGTTGCGGATGCGACGAAGATCTACGACCGCAAACTGGAGATCATCCAGAACAATCTGTACGGCGTGGATCTGGATCCCTTCGCCGTGAATATTGCACGACTGCGCCTGTGGCTTTCGCTGATCGTGGACTTCGAAGGCGATAACCCGCCGCCGCTTCCCAACCTGGACTTCAAGATCGAGCCGGGCGATTCTTTGACCGCTCCCGACCCTTCTGGCGGACTCCAGCCCGATATGTTCCGTTACGGGCAGGTGCAGGAATTCCTGCGTTTGAAAAATGAGTTCATGAGCATTCATGCAGGCTCGGATGAAAAGAAGAAACTGGCAGAGCAAATCAAAGAACTGCGCGAGAAAATCAAAGAATGGGCGCACCCCGTAGGGCGAAATTCAATTTCGCCCTACAATGCCTTCGACTGGCAGGTGGACTTTGCCGAAGTGTTCGCGCCCGAACTGGCGGAAAGCACTTTAGGTGGGAGTATGGCGATCATCGTTAATACAGTCGGCGGTCAAATGGAATTGACCGCCCCACCCAAGGAAGGCGGCTTCGATATTGTGCTTGCCAACCCGCCGTATGTTAATATGGTTGAAATGGATTCAACCGACAGCGATTACAGGGAGCGTTTAAGGGATTTGTATGTAACTGCTTCGGGCGGTTTTGACATATTCGTACCATTTATGGAACGCGGGGTACAATTACTCAAAAAAGAAGGGCTCTTGGCATACATTACGCCCAACAAACTTCTTAGCGCTGATTATGCAAAAGCCTTACGGGAATATTATTTCGAGAACACAGAATTAGTTTCTTTGTCAGATTTATCAAGTATTCCAGTCTTTAGCGCTTCTGTTTACCCAATCATTACTATCGCTTCAAAAAAACGATCAAAGAAAAAGGGAGTGATTGATATTTTTGAGCCAAAAGGACAGTTAGAAGAATTAGTATTTGAGCGCACTCAATCATCGCCCGCTGAAATTATTACCATTACTGAAGATTATCTTTGGTCGCCATTACTCTCTACTTTCATAAATAAATTAGCCCCAGTCTTGAAGAGCTGCCAAAGATTGGATTCGTTGGCGGAAGTTTCAGGTGCAGCCACGGTAAGTGAAGCCTATGAAATAAAAGAAGCAATTAAAAATAATGGCGATTCGCTCATCAAGAAGTCGCCACAAAGATATTTCCCATTCATAGTAAGCGGAAATATTCGACAATTCTTCACTACATGGCAGATAGAAAATGTCCAATACATAAAGACTACCTATCAGAACCCTGCCATAGACATAAATCATAACTCTTTATCAGCAAGAAGAAAGCAACAAATCAAATCGCCAAAAATTATTCTTTAAGGCATGTCCAAGCGTCCCACTTGTTTTTGGGATAAAGGAGTCTATGCTTCTGGAAAATCTACTGTGGTCATATTTCCAAAAAATAGTGAACACGGTGCATTTTTGTGTGGAATATTAAATTCCGAGATTATGAACAGCATTTACCACACATTTTTTGGATCGCTTTCACTGGCTGGTGGCTATCTCAGGTTTGGCCCTCAACAAATAAGTGCATTGCCAATACCAAAAGCAGAATCAAAAATTGTGCGGGCCATTGCTGATAGTGTTGTTCAATTACAGGAAATTTACAACGAAACTCCAAATGGAGAAAACGAGAAGGCAATTACCAAACTGCATACTAAAATTAACTCTCTGGTCGCTCAAGCCTACGGTTTAGATTGATTCATGAAAACCATAATTGTCATTGCCGATTTCAAATCCAAAAAACTGCTGGCAAAGCAGGCACAAAGTCTGCACACCCAACGGCGCAAGCGCGTCGAGCAATTCCTGCGCGAGATCGGGATCGAACCCGCCGAGTCCACCAGCCGCAATCCGCTCGAACAGCCGTGGTCACTCACGGTGGAGGAGTTCACGCGGCGGGTCGGGCGCGCAAAGACTTCCGAAGTCTCCGAGACTTCGGAAGTCTGGAAGGACGCGCACGAGGAGACGCTGTCCGTGACGGAGGAGATTGTCCGTGTGGAGTCCGAGATTGATGAGCTGGTGAAGAGTTTGTACGGGATATAATCCAAACCATGACCGCCATTTATCACATCACGCACATCCGCAACCTGCCCAACATTCTCAAAGATGGCGGGCTATGGTGTGATTCTGAATCGGTCAGGCGCAATCTCCAGCCTGTTGAAATAGCATATACCGAGATCAAAGAACGACGCACGCGCAAGCAGGTTCCGCTCCCGCCTGGAGGCGTGCTGGCGGAATATGTCCCGTTTTATTTCTGCAACCGCTCGCCCATGTTGTACACACTCCATAAGGGGAATGTCCCTGGGTATCAGGATGGTCAAGCGAATATCCTGCATTTGGTTAGCTCAGCAGAAGCAGTATCACAAGACAACCTGCCTTTTATATTCACCGATGGGCATGCCGTGGTTAATCTCAGTCTTTTTTACAACGACTTAAAAGACCTGGATCAAGTGGATTGGAAAGTGATTGAAAGGTGGAGTTGGCACGACACGATAAGCGATAACGACCGTATGCGCAGAAAGCAAGCGGAATTTTTAATATATCGTTTCTTTCCATTGCTGCTCTTACAGGAAATTGGCGTGTACAGCGCGGCTGTGAGAGAGCGGGTTTTGTCCTTGCTTGAAGAAATGGAACAAAAACCGATTGTCCGGATTCAGCGCAAATGGTATTATGATTAGGAGAAACGCCATGATCGAATTAATTAGAGGAAACCTACTTTCAGCCGAAGCCGAAGCCCTTGTCAATACGGTCAACACTGTAGGCGTAATGGGCAAAGGCATTGCTTTGCAATTCCGCGAGACCTTCCCTGAGAATTACAAGCTCTACCAAAAAGCCTGCAAGCAAGGCAAAGTACAAATAGGCAAAATGCTGGTCTTTGATAACGGGCAGTTTGTCAGCCCGCGCTATATCATCAACTTCCCCACAAAAAACCACTGGCGCGAACGCTCCAAAGCTGAGGATGTAGAAGCAGGTCTCATTGATCTGCAAAATGTGATCCGCGATTACGGAATTAAATCCATTGCTGTTCCTCCACTTGGATGTGGAAGCGGCGGGCTGGACTGGAATGTAGTCCGTCCCCTGATCGTGGATTCCCTCAGTCAGTTTGACGATGTAAAAATATTGATCTACGAGCCTGTTGGCGCGCCAAAAGCGGAGCAAATACGTGTTGCGACGGAAAGACCCAATATGACGTCGGGACGCGCCGCATTGATCTATCTAATGGAACGATACGCCATGCCTGGATATCGTTTCTCGCTTCTGGAAATCCAAAAACTGATGTACTTTTTACAAACAGCGGGCGAACCGCTGAAGCTAAATTACATAAAAAAACAATATGGACCCTACGCGGAAAATCTCAACCACGTTCTTCAACGCGTGGAAGGTCACTTCCTGCGCGGCTATGGAGATAGGAGCGGAAGAGCCAGTGTCTATCTAATGCCGAATGCCATAAATGAAGCAAAGCAATTCCTGAGTGAGAAGTCAGAAACACAGGCACACCTGCAAAAAGTCGTTGAGTTGATCGAAGGCTTTGAAACGCCTTACGGCATGGAATTACTGTCCACCGTGCATTGGCTGGCGGGTGAAGACATAACCGTTAAACACGATGTGCAAGCGGCGGTCAAAGGCTTCCAATCATGGAATCAACGCAAGCGCGATTACTTTAAACCCGAACACATTTACACAGCCTGGGAACGCCTGCATACTTTGGGGTGGCTATAAAATCAACCATGCCCGCCAACGCCTTCATCACCAACTCTCCATCGCGCACGCTCAAAAAGCGGCTGGATGAACTCATCCAGCACAGCCAGGAACTCAAATTCCTGGTGGGCTTTTTCTATTTCTCTGGCTGGCGCGAATTGTATGAGAGCCTGAAAAGCCAAAACGACCTGACCATCAAGTTACTGGTCGGATTGGATGTGGATAAAAGCCTGGATCGTGTATTCGAAGTCTCCAAGGAAGGCGATTCGCTCAGCAATGACGAACTGGCAGACCGCTTCTTTGCGTCCCTGCATATTGCGCTCAACGATGAAGCTCTGGATAACCAGGAATTCTACGAACAGGTTTCTTACTTCCTTGAACTGCTCCTAAACGGACGCTTGCAGATCAAGAAGACGCTCGAACCCAATCACGCCAAGTTGTATTTGTTTCAAGTCAAAGACGAATTACGAACCTTATTTGAAAGCGTCACCGACGAAAACCAAAGCGTCGGCAAATTCATAACTGGTTCCAGCAACTTGACGCGCGCAGGTATTCGGGGACAAAACGAGTTCAATGTGGAAATCAGCGACTACGGTTGGAGAGAAGCAGAAGAATATTTCAATGAACTGTGGCGAACCGCCGTTCCCATCACCGAAATCCCCGAACGAAAAAATCACCTTGCGCGCTTCGTACGCAACAGAACGCAGGTCGCAGATGTCACGCCGTTCGAAGCCTACGCGCTGGTGTTGAAAACTTATCTCGATTTAATGGAACAGAAAACCATCAAGCCGCATGTCAAACGTCTGCTCGAAGAAAAAGGATACAAGGATTATCAATACCAAACCGACGCGGTCAACCAGGCATTGACGATCCTCGAAGAATACAATGGCGTCGTCATTGCCGATGTGGTCGGCCTGGGAAAATCCGTCATCGCGGGCATGTTGGCGCGCAATCTCGGCCGGCGCGGCATGGTGCTTTGTCCGCCCGGAATCATGGGAGACGCCCGAAGAAAAGACTCTGGTTGGCACAAATACATGGAGGATTTCAAACTTTACGATTGGGAAGTCCGTTCTTCGGGCGACCTCGAAAAGGCCGCCGCATATTTGCAGGAACACGGCGACGACATCGAAATCGTCATCGTGGATGAAGCCCACCGCTTTCGCAACGAAGACACCGCCGACTACGAATGGTTGAGCGCCATCTGCCGCAACCGCATGGTCATCCTGCTCACAGCGACCCCATTCAATAACACTCCCGCCGATATTTTTGCGCTTCTCAAACTTTTCATCGTGCCTGGCAAATCCAAGATCACGCTGGATGAAAATCTCGAAGCGCGTTTCGCGCGTTACAACTCGGAATTCAGGCGGCTGTCATACATCCTGCGCTATTACAATCACAAAAGCAAGGAGAAACGCGAACGCGCTGAAAAATTCTATGATGAAATCTTTGAGGCGCCCCTGCCAATTGACATTTCACGAGTAAAAAGGAAAGCGACTCAACTTGCGACTGAGATCCGCGCCGCGCTGGAACCCGTCCTCATCCGCCGCAACCGCCTTGACCTGAAAAATGATCCTGTTTACTCGAGGGAAGTCACCCAACTTTCCGATGTTGCCGACCCCATCGAAATGTTCTACGAACTCTCACCCGAGCAAATGGAATTCTACACTCAGGTCATTGAAGAATATTTCAGCGAAGAGGGGCGCTTCCACGGCGCGATCTACCAGCCTTTTGTCTATGAAAAACGCAAAGATATAGAAGCCGAAGTTCTGGACGAAGAAGGCAACCGTACCTACCAGCAGCAACGCAACCTGTATGAATTCATGCGCCGCATACTGGTCAAACGCTTCGAAAGTTCCTTTGGCGCGTTTGCCAGAAGTATCTCCAATTTTATTCACATCCATGAACGTGTATTGGAATTCATCGAAAACTCCGGCGGCAAATATATCCTGGACCGCAAACTCGTCGAGCAAATCTACAACAGCGGCCCCGACGATATTGAAGCCGCCCTGGAAGAATTTGCAAGGCAACTATCGGAAATGAAGAAAATCCCGAAACACCAGAGGATTTATGTCATTGATGACTTTGACCTTGCCAAAGAATTCATGCGGGATATTCAATCTGACCTGGAACTCATGCGCGAGATTCGCAAACAGGTCGAAGAACTGGATTTGGTTTCACACGATCCTAAAGCGCAAAGCCTACTCAGCGAAATTGGCAAAATCCTGAAAGCCGCCCCCGCGCAAGGCGAGTCAAGACGCAAGGTAATTATCTTTAGCGAATATACCGATACCGTGAGGCATCTTGAACCGATACTCGCAAACACATTTCGTGGGAAGGTGGTCAGTTCCAGCGCGGGATTATCCGCCAGTCAATTGAGGCAAATATTGGGTAACTTTGACGCCAGCCTTAAGCCCCAGCAGCAGGAAAACGATTTTCAAATCCTGCTAACCAGTGATAAACTTTCCGAAGGCGTCAACCTGAACCGCGCCGGCGCGATCATCAACTATGATATTCCCTGGAATCCAACACGGGTCATTCAGCGCGTTGGGCGCATTAACCGCATTGGCAATAAGGTATTCCAAAACCTTTACATCTACAACTTCTTCCCCACCGAGCAGGGCGCGGACATCATTAAAAGCCGCGAGATAGCCGCTCAGAAGATGTTCCTGATCCATAACACTCTGGGCGAAGATGCAAAGATATTTGCCGTAGATGAGACGCCAACGCCATCAGAACTCTTCAAGCGCGTCAACGCCAACCCCGAAGATGAGCAAGAGCAAAGCACGTTAACCCAAGTGCGCCGTTTGTTCTTTGAAATTCAAGCGAAATATCCTGAACTCGTGGAAAGGATCAAAGAATTCCCGGCGCGCGTCAAAACTGCAAAGGCACACGCGGCTAATCAATTGCTCGTTTTCCGCCGCAAAGGATTGGGCTTCTTCATCCAAAGCGTGGACGACACAGCGCAGGAAAAACCCGAAGTCCGCTCGGCGTTGTTTGAAGAAACCTTACCGCTCATTGAATGCACAGTTGATGAGCCGCGCCTGAGTTTGAGCCCACGCTTCTGGAAATCTTACGAAGCCATAAAAGAGTTCCGTGAAATTCCGTTCATCCCTCCAAAAGGCGAAGCTGCTCTGGAAACAAAAGCCTTCAACAACCTGCAAAGCGCCCTCCACAACTTCAAGGATGAACTTGAAGAGTTCGTACCATTTATTCGCACCTTGATCGAAGACCTGCGTGATTATAAAACCCTGCCCAAGTCCACCTTGAGAAGGTTTGCCAATGTCAGCCCTGATTCTGTAAATTTCAAAAAAGAACTTCAAGCTGTAAAAATCAATTTAGGCGAAGATTATCTTGAAGTTATCAAGAAAAGATTGGGCGGCTTGAAGAGCGAAGTGATTATTGCGATTGAGAATCAACCATCTGGATATGATTCTCAAGGCGCGCAAGTCGATTGACCAGATAGACATCTCCAGCAGGATAATAGATTTAAGAATAACGTGTCAACAAACCCCTATGCGCTATACATTTTTTGTGACGCATCAATGGATTACAACGCAAAAAACACTGGTGGGGTAAATCTAGAAATTATTTTTCCTGATTCTGTTGGTTTGGAAAGCATGAAAGAATCTATTGGCAGTTACGAGGGAGCTAACATAGAACGATTGGAATTGGAAGCCATTTTGCGGGGAAAGGGGCAATGACCCGCCCCCTCCGTCACTTCGTGACACCTCTCCCAAATCCTTCGGATTTAGGGGAGGAGGGGCGCGCGGGGGCGGGTCGGCGGGAGGGGGGCGGTGGGCGCGCGCAGACCTCCGAGTTCTTGAAGAACTCGGAGGTCTACCTTGAGGCCGCCTCGGCTAGGGCGCGCGCGGGGCTGCTCGGCGAGGGACTTCGCGTCGCGAAGCACCCCCGGAGCATAGCGAAGGGGGTAGCATCCCCCAAGCCAGTTCAAACGCTGTGCTTCACGTCGAACCAGCGGAACTCGCCTGTCGGCGTCTCCCATTCCACGCGCGCCGCATCCACATGGGAGCCGCGCGGGCCGCGCTCGACCGCCTGGGCGAACTCTTCCAGCGCGGCGCGCTCGCCCTCGGCCAGCGTCTCGACCTGGTCGTAACCCAGGTTGCGCACCCAGCCGGTCAGGCCCAGCATCATCCCGGTCTGCTGGACAAAGGCGCGGAAACTCACACCCTGCACGCGTCCGCTCACCCAGATATGGACTCTGGCCTGCTCACTTGCTTGCACTTGCCTGTCCTGGCGGTCAGGCCAGGGCGCAGGTTCAAGTGGATCGGTTTGCGTCATGCCTAGCTCCTTTTCCGGGCCGACCAGAAGCCCCAGGCCGGGAAGGCCAGGATCACGACCAGGACGACCAGATAGGGAAGAAGGTTGCGAAAGGCCAGGTCGCCCACGTTTTCGCCGAGTGCTTCCTGCCGCCATTGTTGGTCCATCTGCGAGAGCGGGCTGCCAAAGAGGCGCGCCGTGAAGGTGATCTCTTCTCCGAAGCTGTAATCTACCCCCGCGTCGGATACGTTGACAGCGGACTGCGCCTGGGCTGGTTTGCAGAATCCAAGCGTGATCGAGGCCGTAACGATGAGGCAAAGGACGCGGCGCAAGTTACCTCCCCAGGTAGAGCAGGAGCGGGGTCAGGGTGAGCGGACTGAGCAGGGTCGTGGTGAAGACAATGGCGGTCACCAGGGACGAGTCCAGGTCATATTCGCTGGCCAGCACAGTGGTCAGCACCGCGCTCGGCATAGCCGCTTCAGTGATGCCGGCCTGGCGGGCGGAGGCATTCAATCCGAACAGGCTGCTCAGCCCCATCCCGACGAAAGGCCCAACGAGCAGGCGCAGGACGGCGCTGATGCTCAAGGCACGCACGTTCCTGGTCCATACGGCGCGCTGTAATTCTAATCCTAGCAAGACGAGCATGACAGGGATGGCCGCGTTGGCTGCCAGTGAGACGGTGCGCGCCAGCGGCGTGGGCAGTTGCCAGCCCATGCGCATCATGAGCATGGCCACCGGGATGGCGTAGGTGGCAGGCACTTTCAACAGGCCGAGCAGGCTTTCTTTCAGGTTCAGGTGCCCTAGCGAGGCGATCAGCACGCCGACGGTGCTGATCAGGATGGCGTTGGTCACGTAATAGACACTGGCATAAGCCAGCGCCTCCTGCCCAAAGGCGAACGAGATCAACGGCAGGCCGTAATTGCCGGCATTGGAGAACAGGGTGGTCAGCACCACTACTGCCAACCCGATACGGTCGAGGCGGAAGATGCGCCCGGCCAGGTAGGCAAGACCGGCCACCAGGAAGTTGACCGCCGCAGCGTAGCCCATCATCAGGCCGATCCGGTCGAGCGTGAGCTGGCTTTCCATGAGCAGGTTGAAGACCAGGATCGGGCTGAGGATGTAGAACGTTACCCGGCCTATCGGACGAGGTTCAACTTTGAGAAATTTGCCGAGCAGGAAGCCCGCGCCACTGATGATCAGGATGGGTAGGAGGTTGTTGGTGAAGGTTTGGTAAAGTTCGGTCAATGGAATTCCTATGCGATGTAATCTTTAGTAGGTCGGGTTTCCAAACCCGACGTTGCAGGCGGCGGCTAAGCCCCACAGGGGTGCTTCGCGAAAAGCCGCCCTACAGCTAATCGTCCTCAAAGTCGAGCAAGTCGAAATTGCTGACCTCATCGGTGAAGGCCAGGTTCTCCAGCGCCTCTTCGAGGAACTCGGTCTCTTCCTCGTCATCTTCCGCCATTTCCAAAAGCTCCAGGAGCCGGTTGTTGACTTCCGTGCCGCCGATCTTGGTCAGCGCCCAGATGATCTCATGCCGGGTCTCCACGTCCTCCTCGTCGGCTAGCATGTGGAGCAGGATCGGCCGGGCGGAGGCGAGGGCCAACTCTCCGGCGGCGCGCAGGGCTTCCAGGCGGATGGCCTCATTCCGGTTGCGCAGGTTGGAAAGCACCTGCTTACCCCAGCGTTCGTCGCTCGAGCGGCCCATGGCGAACAGGGCGCTGACTTTCCAGTCCGGTTCTTTTTCGCCATAGGCGGCCTCGATCAGGGCCGGCACCTCCGGCCGCGACGACCAGCCCAGCGCTTCCAGGGCACGCCGTCGTACCAGGGTATCTTCGTTAGAATGGATGACCGCAAGCAGGTTATCTTTGACTTTATGGAGAGTCTGCTCCGCTATTTCCTCGATCTCCCCCAGGTAGATGAACAAGCCCAGGGCGGTGGCGGCCGCCGCGCGGACGTTGGAGTCGCTGTCCTCGGTCAGGATTTCAAGGAATGTCGGCACCAGTTTGGGATCCTCACATTCCCACAGCAGGCGCAAGGCTTGGACGCGCACCTGAGGGTCGGGGTCTTGCAGCAGGGTGCGCGCCAGGTCGTCGAAGCAAAGCAGAGTATCGTCTTCGGTCAGTTCTTCCAGGTCTTCGAGCAGGGCGCGTTGGCGGGCGACAGAGACTTGGGACCAGGCCTTGAGCAAGAGCTTCAGTTGCCCTGGTTCGATGTCAGAGAACAGATACAGGTAGTGGTGCGGGAAGGGATTGGAGTCATCCAGCAAGGCATCTATAACGATTCGAAAAGCAATATTCTTGGTCATCCCGGAGCCTTCTATGGCTAAAATATTATTCTAACATGACAAAAAACAATTAAAACTTCACCAACAAAGACCGCAAAGCCGACCTTCTTCGGCTGACCCCCGCAGTTCGGGGGCCGAAAGTCCACGCAAGCTTCGCCATGAGCTCAGCCGAATAGTGGACTTCGCGAGTCTGTAGCGGTGATTTTTATCGCCAGGCATAGGGTGGCAGAATAGTGACGGTTCTAAGGCAAATTGATCGTCACCGGGTGGATAAAATCGAGTATGTAAAAATATCCGAGCATAGCCATGAGAACCATCAAGCCGACGCCGTGGACGACAGCCTCGAACTTAGGCGGGGTGCGCCGCCGGATGACGATCTCCGGCAGGGTAAACAAGATGCGCCCGCCGTCCAGGGCCGGGATCGGCAGCAGGTTCAGGACGCCCAGCGAGATAGTGAGCGAGATGACGGCCAGCAGCGTGTAATTCGTCGGCTGCTGGGTTTCGCTCGTCGAGGGGGTCTCGCGGCTCTGAACATCGCGCGAGACGGTTTGTTGGAACAGGTTCCAGATGCTGCGCGGCCCGGCCAGTTGCGCTTCCTGCGGCTGGATCGCCCCGGCGATGATCTGGCCTGGCAGCGCCAGCAGCTCGCGGATGCTCCCGTAGGTGGCATCAAAGCTAGGGGATATTGTCTCGAACCATGAACTGGTCGGGTGCAGCGGGTTCCCAAGCAGGACGCCCATGGCGCCTTGCCTTTTCGTGCGGCTGCTCGAAGGGGTCACGCTGATCTCGACCTGCTGGTCGCCGCGCTGGAGGCTGAGGCTGACCGGCTGGTCGAGGTGGGCGCGGATGATGGCCTGCAGCCTGGAGACACTAGAAATGCTCTCTCCGGCCGCGGCCAGGACAGTGTCGCCGCTTTGTATCCCGGCCATTTCAGCAGGCGATTCGGGCGAGACATCCGCGATGACTACGATGTGGGTATTGGGTAAGCCGATTTGATAGAAAAGGAACGTGTAGGCCATTACCGCCGCCAGCAGGTTCATGGTCGGGCCGGCCAGCAGCACGGCGATGCGCTTCCAGGGACTGGCAGCCGCCATCCCGCCCGGCACGGAAGGGTCGTTTTCGCCCTTGATGCGGTTGAACCCCCCCAGCGGGATCCAGTTCAAGGTGACTTCGGTGCCGGGTCTGACTTCGTTGAGAATCCCGCTCACGTGAACTTTGCCGGGTTGGGG
>Ga0315295_10002740_pt1 | contig 14900 bp, 9 predicted proteins | sample YL17G14_0_MG_FD_204453 | JGI IMG/M metagenome (GOLD analysis project Ga0315295, IMG submission 204453) | Sediment microbial communities from Yellowstone Lake, YNP, Wyoming, USA - YL17G14_0 | ecosystem: Environmental > Aquatic > Freshwater > Lake > Sediment | place: USA: Wyoming | collected...
TCTATCATAACAGATCTATTATAAACAATTATTTTTATTTGATATTCTGATAGTTACATAATGTAATTACATTGTAATTACATGGTAAATAACTTATAAATTAATGTTACCGGGTGTTAGAATTATTAAAAAGCAAATTAAAGTTATTCCTTATTCTTTCTTTTAATACATCAATGGGTATCTCAAGATCATCTGAAACTTTCCGGTAGATTTCCCTGATATCCACATCTGCCCCGTCGGTTTCAAGAAAGATCCTCTCTTTGGGTAGAAACCTGAGAAGTTCTGCCGATTCAGGCCGCAGTACAAAATCAAACCAGAACGAAAGATACATTCCTCTTTTAATCAACTGCAATGCCAGCTCCTTTTTACCCCTGAACCCATGCACCAGCCATGGTGTTATCGGTTTCAGATCCTTATGAGCCGCCAGCAGTTCATCCCAGGACCTTACGCAGTGAATAACCAGCGGTTTCTGATTTTCACCGGCAATTCTTACCTGTTCGGCAAATGTCGATTTCTGTAGTTCAATTGAAGGCCCCTTTAGCTTATCAAAGCCTGCTTCACCAAAAGCTATCAGTTTAGGATTACCCGCAATATTGCGGACATACTCCAGAAGTTGTTCACGGTTATTTTCACTCAGGTGCCATGGATGAATTCCAGCTGTGAATGCTCCAGCAGCGATAGTTTCGGGCTTCAGGTTTTCATGAGCCATGAGGTTTTCGACTGCAAAGATCCCCTCTGAGTGCATTGCATCATGCGTGTGTATATCTATATACTCCCCTTTCTGAGGAAGATTCATCTTATTGTTTCCCGATTACTGAAAGTCCCTTTTCAATACGGTTAATTGTGTCTCCCCTTCCTATCCAGCTTATAATGTCGAACATATGCGGACCGCGCAGAGTTCCGACAATTACAAGTCTGAAGGCATTCATAATGGAGCCTGTATCATATCCTTTGCTTTCAATCCATGTTTTGACAGCCGATTCGGTAGCTGATGCTGTAAAATCGTCTACACCCTGAAGGACAGGAATAAGCTCTCTAAGCAGCTGGCTGGTGTCGGCCTGCCACCTCTTTTTAATTACTTCAGGATCGTATTCTTCAGGGGCTTTAAAGAAGAAATCGGTCTGTTCCCAGATATCTTTTACAAAACTTACCCTTTCCTTGACAATTTCTATAAGCATCTCCAGCCGGACAATATCAACATGATATCCCTTTGCCCTCAGGAATTCCCTGAATTCAAGGGCAAGCTGATTATTTGTTCTCCTCTGGAGATACTGATGATTGAACCATTTTGCCTTTTCAGGATCAAACCTTGATCCTGATTTTCCAACTCTCTCGAGCGAAAATACATTTATTAGTTCATCCATCGAAAAGATCTCCTGTTCAGTTCCCGGATTCCATCCGAGCAGTGCCAGCATGTTAATAAATGCCTCGGGGTAGTAACCATCCTCCCGGTAGCCCTTTGCAGTTTCACCGTAGGCCCAGAAAAGAGGGAATACGGGGAATCCCATTTTATCTCCGTCGCGTTTGCTTAATTTGCCTTTCCCATCGGGTTTCAGCAGAAGGGGAAGATGTGCAAATAATGGCGGATCCCAGCCATAAGCCCTGTAAAGTAAAACATGGAGCGGAAGCGAGGGTAACCATTCTTCACCGCGAATAACATGGCTGATCTTCATCAGATGGTCATCGACCATATGTGCAAGATGATAGGTTGGCATACCGTCGGACTTGAAAAGAACCTTATCGTCAAGCGTGCTGGTATTGACAACAATATGTCCCCTGATTATATCATCGAAATGTATGTCCTCGTCAGGAGGCATTTTAAACCTTATCACATAGGGCTCACCCCTGTCAAGTTTTGCATTCCATTCAACATCGCTTAATGAAATCGAATTATTCAGTTTTCCCCTGACTCCGGCATTATAAATGAAAGTTTTTCCATCTTTTTCACATTCTGACCTGAGAGCCTCCAGCTCACCCGGAGTATCGAAGGCATAATATGCATGTCCCTTGTCGAAGAGTGTATCCGCATACTGCCTGTAAAGGTGCTTCCTGTCGCTCTGCCTGTATGGACCGTAATCTCCTCCTTCATTAATCCCTTCATCAACAATTATTCCACACCATTTCAGTGAATCCATAATATACTCCTCAGCACCTCCGACAAATCTTGTCTGGTCAGTATCTTCAATTCTAAGAATGAATGTTCCATTATGTTTCCTGGCAAAGAGGTAATTGTACAGAGCGGTCCTGACTCCACCTATATGCAGGGGACCTGTTGGGCTTGGTGCAAATCTTACTCTTACCTGTGACATGATTTTAATCTGATGTTAAAAAATTTAAGCAAAGATAAACATTGGTCATTAATTAACCTAAGTTGCCAGTTGCTGGTAACTTGAGTTATTTATATTAATTTAGCTTTCAAAATTGGTCCACATGAGGATAATGAAAGCTCTCGTCAAAGCCAGGCCTGAAAAAGGTATCTGGATGGAAGAGGTGCCTGTTCCTGAACCAGGTCTTAATGATGTGATTATCAAGGTTAAGAAGTCGGCTATCTGCGGTACTGACCTTCATATCTATGAATGGAACTCATGGGCTCAGAAGACCATAAAAACACCAATGGTTATCGGTCATGAATACATGGGATATATAGAGAAAACAGGCGCAGGCGTGAAAAATCTCAAGCCGGGCGACAGGGTGACAGGTGAGGGACACCTGGCATGCGGCCACTGCCGTAATTGCCGCCGGGGAAAAGAACATGTATGCGAGAACACAATAGGAATCGGTGTAAATATCGACGGTTCATTTGCGGAATATCTTAAAATACCTTCGGTGAATGTTGTTCCGCTCGACCCGAGGATCCCTGATGAATGGGCTGCAATAATGGATCCCTTTGGGAACGCCACCCATACTGCATTATCTTTCCCTCTTCTGGGGGAAGATGTGCTGATTACAGGTTCAGGACTGATTGGCAGCATGGCAGTGGCAATTGCAAAATATGCCGGTGCCAGATTCATCGTTGCAAGCGATCTGAGCGATTATCGTCTTGAAATTGCCAAAAAGATGGGAGCAACTCTGACCATAAATCCGTCGAAGGGCGAAAAAATCGCAGATGCTGTTAAAAAACTGGGGATGAGGGGATTTGACATAGGATTGGAAATGTCGGGTTCTCCGAAAGCCTTCATTGAAATGATCAGCAATATGTACAACGGATCGAGCATTTCGTTGCTTGGCATATTACCTTCGAATTTTGAAGTGCCATGGAGTGAGATTATTTTCAAAGCCATTACTCTTAAGGGTATCTACGGAAGGGAAATGTGGGAGACATGGTATAAGATGGAACAGATGATTATTGGCGGCATTGATCTGAATCCGGTAATCACCCACCGTTATCACATTAACGATTTTCAAAAGGGTTTTGATGCAATGGAAAGCGGAAATTGTGGCAAGGTAATTCTCAACTGGGACTAAATTCATTTAGAAAATAACTGAATATTTAAAATATGCATATCTTAGGTGTAATTGTAACCTTGTAAAATCAATTTCATCTATGCCGGATTTAGTTTCTTATGAGGAAAGACTGAAGAATTTCGATTGGTCTGTTTCTGAAAATGAACTTGAATATAAGGAGGGCGATATTATAAATATAGGATGGTACTGCTCCGACCGTATATGCCAGAAAGGGAAAGCTGATAAAATTGCCCTTTACTATGAAGGTTTTGGTGGCGTTGAAAAGAAATACACTTTTAATGATATTCGTCTTGCAGGAAATACAATCGGAACTTTCCTTCGAAACCTTGGGATAAAGAATGAAGACAGGGTCTGTCTCTTTATGGACAGGATACCGGAATTATATCTTTCATTTCTGGGAGTCCTCAAGATAGGGGCAATAGTCCAGCCTCTTTTTTCTGCCTTTGGTGATGAATCGCTTTTTGTAAGACTTGAGAATGCGCAGACACGGGCAATCATCACGCAAAGAAAACACCTGCCAAAAGTCAGAAAAATTCTTGACAGACTTCCTCACCTTGAATTTATTATTTTAGTGGATCATAACAAGACTAAACCTCTTGAAAATAAAGAGGTTGCATTTAGTATGGAAGAATCCTTACCCGTTGAGAATATGGAGATCTTCCCTACTGTTGCAGAATCACCATCAGTTTTGCACTATACATCAGGAACAACTGGTCAGCCCAAAGGAGTGAAACATGTTCACTATTCTCTTATTTCACAATACCTTACAACTAAATGGATCCTCGATCTCCGGGATGATGATATTTACTGGTGTACTGCTGACCCGGGATGGGTTACCGGAACATCCTACGGAATAATCGGACCTTGGAGTCTTGGCATCACACAATGTGTCCTCGATACAGGTTTCTCAGCTCAAGCATGGTACAGGTTTATTGGGAAATACAGGATTACAATGTGGTATTCGGCACCGACTGCCATCAGGTCGCTTATGAAAGCCGGGGATGAAATAATCAAAGAGTTTGATCTTTCCAGTTTGCGTCATCTTGCAAGCGTTGGGGAACCGTTGAATTCCGAAGCTGTTATCTGGTCTGAAAAAATATTCGGAAAACCATTTCTTGATACTTTCTGGCAGACAGAAACAGGATCGATTATGATCACCAACTTCCCGGGAATGAAAGTTAAGCCCGGATCGATGGGGAAACCATTCCCGGGTATCTCAGGTGTTGTGCTTGATCCTGAGATATTCCAGCCAATAATAGAGCCAGGAAAAATCGGACTTATTGCATTTAAGCCCGGCTGGCCCTCGATGATGCGTAGTTACTGGAATAACGAAGAAAAATACAGAGAAAAGTTCGTAAACGGATGGTATTTATCAGGTGACAAAGCAAGCATTGATAATGAAGGTTATTTTTGGTTTGTTGGAAGAGATGATGATGTTATTAATACAGCGGGGCATCTTGTAAGTCCTTTTGAGGTCGAGTCAGCTCTTCTTGAACATCCGGCTGTTGGTGAATCAGCTGTTGTCGCAAAACCTGATGAAGTTAATATGGAGGTTGTAAAAGCATTTATCACCCTTAAGCCAGGATTTACTCCAGGTCCAGATCTTGAACTTGAAATTATGAACTTCATAAGGAAAAAGTTGTCACCTTTGGCAATGCCTCAGGATATCGAGTATATGGAAAAACTGCCAAAAACAAGAAGCGGCAAGATAATGAGAAGACTGCTCCATGCAAAAGAGTGGGGTGAGGATATTGGTGATATTTCAACCCTTGAAAATGACTGAAAATTTAAGAATGAAAAATCTCATATATTTAATCTAAATAATAACTCAATGGAAGAAAATAATTTAAAGGAAATGAAAGATCTTGTTCTGAATTATGTGATTAATGAGTATATAGAGGATGAAGATGAAACAATAACCTATGATACACCTTTGATCTCAAGCGGATACGTAGATTCTTTTTCTATGGTCTCATTACTTGTCTTTCTTGAAAATAAATTCAAGATAAAAATTCCACCAAATAAAGCTACTCCTGAGGCCTTTGACAGTGTAAACAGCATAGTATCCCTCGTGAATCAGTACTTGAATTAAACTCTGATAATTGCCGGTATTAAATCTCCTGTAATTATTGAATTCAGCAATTAAAATTATGCATTAGTGCCTTCCTAATAATTTGAATATAAGTTAATTACTTTTAAAATGAGTTACACCGATAAAATCAGGAATCTGTATCAGGCCCAGCTTGGAGATATCCGTAATGCCGGGATCTATAAAGAGGAGCGGTTCATTCATTCCTCTCAGGCTGCTGATATTGAAGTAGAATTTCCTTCAGGAGCAGATGTTAAGAAAGTCATTAATATGTGCGCCAATAATTATCTTGGCCTGTCAAGCCATCCCGAAGTAATAAAAGCTGCACATGATGGACTTGAGAGAAGAGGTTATGGTATGTCATCAGTCCGTTTTATCTGTGGGACACAGGATATTCACAGGGAACTTGAGAATAGAGTCACAGAATTCCTGGGAACTGAGGATACTATTCTTTTCCCCTCATGTATGGATGCTAATGCCGGTGTTTTTGAAGCAATTCTTACAAGTGACGATATTATGATCTCTGACAGACTCGTCCATGCTTCTATAATCGATGGCATGAGACTTTGCAGTGCCCAGCACGATACCTTCAAGCATTCAAATATGGAACATCTTGAGGAAAAACTTTTGCTTCACTCAGACAAAAGGATTAAGGTAGTCATTACAGATGGGGTCTTTTCGATGGATGGCGATATCGCCAGACTTGATGAAATGGTGAAGCTGTGTGAAAAATATGATGCAATGATTCTTGTGGATGATTCTCACTCCACGGGATTTATAGGGAGGACCGGACGGGGTACACATGAGCTTTGCAATGTCGTGGGCAAAGTAGATATAATCACAACTACTTTCGGGAAAGCTCTTGGAGGAGCATCAGGAGGATGTGTTTCAGGGAGAAGAGAAATAGTGGAAATGTGCAGACAGAGAGCCCGGCCTTATCTTTTTTCAAATACTATAGCTCCGGTGATTGTTTCCGGCGTTTTAAAGGTTTTTGAAATATTGTCTTCAAGCACGGAACGTCGCGATAAGCTTGAAAAGAATACAGCATACTGGAGAAAAGGTTTAAAAGATGCCGGATTCATTTTGAAAGAAGGTGAGAGCCCGATTGTACCTGTAATGCTCTTCAATGCAAAATTATCACAGGACTTTTCAAAAGATCTTTATAATGAAGGTATTTATGCAATAGGATTCTTTTTTCCTGTTGTGCCAAACGGACAGGCAAGAATCAGAACCCAGATTTCAGCCGGACATGAGATACGGCATCTGGATAAATCTTTATCAGCCTTCATTAAAGTCGGTAATAGATACGGAATTCTCGGGCTTTCCAAAGAACAGATTGTGGCAAAATATGGATTGTAATTAAAGATCCTTTATTGCCTTAAATGATTATCATCATAATAAATCATTTGTAAAACCCCCTTTTTTGCATTTTCTTTGATCGGCAAAAAAACATAAATGTATACTCTCTATCAGAATCATCTCATAAATCAGCTGAATGAGATAAAAGAAGCCGGACTATATAAAAATGAACGAATAATTGTTTCACCACAGGGCGCTGAAATTGAACTGAATACCGGACAAAAGGTCCTTAACTTCTGCGCAAATAATTATCTGGGACTTTCAAATAATCTAAGGCTTATTGAGGCCGCAAAAGCGGCGCTTGATGACCATGGGTATGGTATGTCATCTGTCAGGTTTATCTGCGGAACCACTGATCTTCATAAAGAGCTGGAGGGTCGCATTGCGGAATTTTTCGGAACAGAAGATACGATACTTTACGCAGCATGTTTTGATGCTAACGGTGGTGTTTTTGAGCCATTACTGACTAGCGAAGATGCCATTATATCCGATGCATTGAATCACGCTTCAATTATTGATGGAGTAAGGCTTTGCAAAGCACAAAGGTACAGGTATGAAAATGCTGATATGGAGGATCTTGAGACTCAGCTGCAGCTCGCGCAGGAACAGCGGTTAAGGCTCATCGTTACAGATGGTGTCTTTTCGATGGACGGTAATGTGGCACCTCTCGACAGGATCGTTGCACTGGCAGAAAAATACAATGCCATGGTTATGGTTGATGAATCCCATTCTGCCGGAGTTGTTGGAAAAACAGGTCGCGGGGTAACTGAACTCTATGACCTTAAAGGGAAGGTGGAGATCATAACCGGTACACTTGGAAAAGCATTCGGAGGAGCCATCGGTGGATTCACCACCGGGAAAAAAGAGATAGTTGAGTTGCTGAGACAGCGATCACGTCCTTACTTGTTTTCAAATTCGATACCTCCCATGGTAGCAGCTGCCGGAATAAGGATGGTTGACATGATGACTGAAACAAATGAACTGCAGGACAGGCTTCATCGAAATTCGGAGTACTTTATCAAAAAGATGACTGATCTTGGTTTTGACATAAAACCAACCCGATCTGCTATTTGTGCCGTTATGCTTTATGATGCAAAACTATCCCAGGATTTTGCAGCAAGGCTTCTGGATGAGGGGATATATGTTATTGGATTCTATTATCCCGTTGTAGCCAAGGGTCAGGCACGGATACGGGTACAACTCTCTGCAGCACACGAAATTGCACATCTCGATAAAGCTGTAAAGGCTTTTGAAATAATAGGAAGAGAACTAAAAGTGATCAAATAATTAATCTGCTTTGATCTGCGCAGATTAACCACATTTAGATGATCCGCAGTCTTTGCAGATAAGGCATCCCTCCTCATAAACCAGGTTGTCGGAACCGCATTCACCGCACTTGCCCTTTGCTTTTGTTCCGTTCGGAATATATTTCTTGAGCGCCCGTTCCACACCGTTTTTCCAGTTGTTTATCGATTCGCTGTCGAGCTTCAACGACTGGACAAGGTTTACTACATCCTGAATAGGCATTTCATGCCTTAGTACACCGGAGATAAGTTTCGCGTAATTCCAGAACTCTGGCTTGAACATATGAGAGAGTCCTTCAATGGTTTTCTTGTATCCGTATTTGTCGGTATACTGGAAGTCATACCTGGTTTTGCCATCATCCATCCTAACTTTTATTATCTTCCCTTTGATGATGGTCTTTGGAATCGGGAATATCTCTTCATCAGCCAGACCGGTGAAAATTTCATACGGTCGTCCGTCTTTCAGACCAACGAATGCCACCCATTTATCCTCGTTGAAGTTGAATCTTATTACGTCGCAATCAAGCGCCTTTGGTCGTTTTGGCCTTTCGGCCCTGATTTCGTTCTTTCCGGCTATCAGAACTCCGTTCCTTGATCCGTCGCGATACACAGTTGCTCCCTTGCAGCCTGATTTCCAGGCAGTGAGGTACAGTTCGCTCACGAGTTCCTCTTTAACGTCGGTCGGAAGATTTATAGTAACACTGATTGAGTGGTCTACCCACTTCTGAATCGCACCCTGCATCTGAACCTTGGCAATCCAGTCGACGTCATTGGCTGTGGCCCTGGAATAAGGTGATTTTGCTATTATTCCATTAATTTCCTCATCATTCATACGAGTGATCTTATCAGGATCGTACCCGTTCAGTTTAAGCCAGTCGACAAATTTGTGATGAAACACATTAAACTCTTCCCATGAATCCCCGACTTCATCCTTGAATGTCACCTTGACATCCAGGTCGTTTGGATTCACTTTTCTTCTCCGTTTGTAAAAGACTGAAAAAATCGGTTCAATGCCGGAGGTGGTCTGGGTCATCAGGCTTGTAGTGCCGGTAGGCGCAATTGTAAGAAGAGCTATGTTCCTGCGGCCGAATTTTACCATGTTATTATACATAACCGGATCGGCTTCTTTCATTCTGAGGATAAAGGGATTGTTTATTTCCCTTCCGGCATCATAGATCGTAAACGGACCTCTCTCCTTTGCAAGATATGTAGATGATTTATAGGCTTCGAGAGCGAGTGTCTTATGAACCTCTACTGAGAAGTTTGTTGCTTCATCGGTGCCATATCTGAGTCCCAGGCCTGCAAGCATATCACCTTCCGCAGTTATTCCGATACCAGTTCTTCTTCCCTCTTCCGATTTTTTCCTGATGTTTGTCCAGAGATTCCTTTCTACCCGCTTAAGTTCTTCTGATTCAGGATCTGCATCAATCTTTGCAAGTATTACATCGATTTTCTCAAGCTCAAGGTCGATGATATCATCCATCATCCTTTGTGCAAGCCCTACGTGTTCTTTATAAAGATCAAAATTAAAAGTGGCTTTCTTCGTAAAAGGATCGGTGACATAGCTGTAAAGGTTGATAGCGAGTAACCTGCAGCTGTCGTAAGGACAAAGCGGAATTTCACCGCATGGATTTGTCGAAACCGTCGCGAAACCAAGGTCAGAATAACAGTCAGGAACGCTCTCCCTTATTATTGTATCCCAGAAAAGCACTCCGGGTTCAGCTGATTTCCAGGCATTATGAATGATCTTGGTCCAGAGCTGGACCGCGTCAATCTCTTTTACAAATTTCGGATTGTCTGAAACAACAGGATACTGCTGTCTGAAGAGTGTTTTGGATTCTACTGCTTTCATGAAATCATCGGTAAGCTTTACCGAGACATTTGCCCCGGTAACTTTTCCGCTCTCAAGCTTGGCATCGATAAATTTACCGCTGTCGGGGTGTTTGATTGATATTGAAAGCATCAAAGCTCCGCGCCGGCCATCCTGGGCCACTTCGCGAGTTGAGTTTGAATATCTTTCCATAAACGGGACAACTCCCGTTGAAGTGAGGGCACTGTTAAGAACCGGTGTACCCTTGGGCCGTATATGTGACATATCGTGGCCTACACCGCCCCGGCGTTTCATAAGCTGAACCTGTTCCTGGTCAATCTTCATTATGCCTCCGTATGAATCGGACAACCCATCGTTGCCGATAACAAAGCAATTTGAGAGTGAGGCGATCTGATAATCATTCCCTATTCCGGTCATGGGGCCGCCCTGGGGAACAATATATTTGAAATCTTTAAGAACGTTGTAAATAAGTTCTTCAGGAAGGGGGTTTTTATATTTCATCTCGACCCGGCGGATCTCCCTGGCGAGTCTGTGGTGCATGTCATCCGGGGTCTTTTCATAAAGGTTTCCAAATGAGTCCTTTAAAGCATATTTATTTGCCCATACCCTTGCAGCCAGCTCATCTCCATTGAAGTAACTGATGCTGGCTTCTACGGCTTCATCGTGAGAATAGGTGGCTTTCTCAGTTCTCTTTTCCGCCGGTTTGTCACCCTCTTTCATATTCCCCTTTTTTCTGTTCTCTGATAATGATACATCATTTACTTTTTCTGATGCAACTACCGACTCCTGGACAAATAAATCTCCCATAGATAAAGTTTAATTCTGTTAACCTCTGATTCTGTTGCTATTAAACGACCACTGATTTTTAAAGCAGGTATTTGCTAAAATAGACAAGCCTAAACCTCAATGCAAGACAAAAATTTTAAGTTTATTAACATTTACCGACAGAGTTATTAACTGTGGCATTATCCACTGAAGATCAGCTATTTATGTGACTTTATGAGTTAATTGAAAATCTGATTCAATGTAAAACTCCTAATTATCTGAAAGTTGTAAGAAATGTCAAATATTTTAATGTTTGACAGAATTTGAGTACAAAAAAGAGGCTGTTAAATATTTAACAGCCTCCCTTTTAACAGAATTTGTTTAAAATTCCTTAGTTAAAAATATATCTTATTCCGAGCTGACCTCTCCAGCGTGAATAGAAATCAGAAAGAGAATAGGCATTGCCGTTTGTCTGACCTCCTCCATCATAGGTAAAGGTAGGTTTAGTGGTAGATGTTTGTCCTTTGTAATTAATAATGCTCCACTGTTGATTGCTTGCATAAATGTAATGACCCCATTTCTTGTTCAGCATATTAGGGACATCGAGTATGTCAAAGGAGATCTGAAGCTTGTTGGTAGAGTTTCCAACCTGTATTTTAAACTCCTGAAGTAGTCTGAAATCAACCATATTCATGAACGGAAGACGGGCTGCATTTCTTTCTGCATATTCGCCTCTGTGCTTGCTGAGGTATTTGTCGCCTTTGATGAATGCATCGAGCTTTGCCCATTGTTCTTCGGGAGTAACTGCAGGATTCGAACCCGCAGCTGGTATCGTGATCAGATTAATCTCTGCCAGGGTTTCGGGTATGTAAATCATATCATTTGTGGTGCCGTCATTATTCATATCACCATTATATATGTATGATAAAGGCTGACCTGACTGTCCGTTGTAGTAAAGGGAAACCTGGGTTGACATTGCTCCTTTGAGATAATCAAGCTTATATGATATAAGACCGGTTACCCTGTGGCCAAGATCATAATTGGATCTGGTTAGACTAAGATCATTAAGTCCGTAAACATTATTTACATAACGCCAGTTCGAATATGCAACACTGGAAGTACCTGAGTTCAGGTCCATTGATTTTCCGTATGTATAAGAAGCCTGTGCGCTGAAGCCGCCTGTAAATTGTTTCTGCAGCATTGCAACTAGGTTATATGAGTAACCTTCGTTTGTATTCTCAAATTTTACAATTTCCTCAAAATTGGCATCGACTCGTCCGGAAATATACCTCGGGCGCTTATCAACTCCGTCGAATAAAAAGGATTGATCGACTTTTCTGTTAAGATTTATAAAATTCACGTTGTTGTAAGTCTTGCTGAAGATTGCTTCAACTGTAGCAATAATACCCCACGGAAGCTTCTGATCGACTGCAATATTTGTCCTGAACACTTGAGGAAATTTCAGGTTCCGGTCAACAACGTTAATTGCTCCTCTTCCGGCAGTCTTGCCTAAATCAGTTGCTGTTTTCTGAGCATAAGGATCTGGAACAAATTTTATTCCTGCAGGATTGGTTATCGGGTTAGCGCTTGATGCTGAGCTCCCGACACTGTAAGCACCGTTAAGCTGTCCGTTGTTTGAGAATTGGTTTGAAAGCCATACAAAAGGGACTCTTCCTGTAAACAAGCCAGTTCCTCCCCTGACCTGAGTGGTTTTATTTCCGAATACGTCCCAGTTGAATCCGAGGCGGGGAGACCACATGATTCTGGATTTTGGCAGTTCGCCCGTTGCTACATCCTGGAAATAGTACGCCGTATTGAACTGGGGATTTGATTCGGGTTTATCAGGAAATACGGGAATGTCTATCCTTAGGCCGCCGGTTAACTGGAAGTTGTCGGTTACCTTATATTCATCCTGAGCATAGAGTCCAAGCTGCATTGCATAAAAACTGGCTGCACCATTTCCCTGCGAAGGATTATCTGTGGCATCAAACGAATACCCGATTGCATAATAGGTAGGAGCAACCTCACCTGGAAGTCCGACTGTTTCAAAATTTGCAAGTGTTTTGTAGGCATAGTTCCCATAAATATTCTGCACAAAGAGGTTGTAAAACTTATAGATCTCATTGTGTGTGCCAATGGTAAATGTGTGGTTCCCCCTGAATATGCTGTAGTCATCTGAAACTGAATAAATATTCTGAACAAGCTTATTTGCCACTGAAGAATATTCACTTCCCAGGGTTATGGTTTTACCTGCTGTAAGGTTTATCAGAATCTGTGGGAAATGATCACCAATTGGATCGCGGTCATCGACAACCCTTGTGTAACCTACCATCAGTTTGTTTGATGTATTGTTTCCGAGGATTGAGTTAAGTTCTAGTCCGGTGGAGTTGGTTGTACTCGGGAAGAGGTATGCATTGTTGAGAAAACGGAGAGCATTGGCGTTGCGGCTTATATTAACGTTTTCCCCGTAGGTGTAACTATGCCTGAGGATCAGCTTATGCTTATTGCTTATATTCCAGTTAAGCTTGGCCAGCAATTTATTACTGTTTGTCTCGCTGTTGATATTCAGGTATTCTCCGGCATCATATGAAGGAGCAATCCGGTCAAGGACAGCAAGTACCTTGGTGATCTCATCAAGTGTTATGTTTGATGCTGCTGTTCCCGGTACGTTTCCGAGCGGATATGATTTCCTGGTTAATTCGCCATTGACAAAAAAGAACAGTTTGTTCCTGACAATCGGACCGCCAAGTGTGAAGCCAACCTGATAATCAGTGTAATCGGCAATTTTGGCTTTGGTGTTGGTAACCGGTTCATTTTCCCCGACAAGTTTTGCATTATTCCCATAGTAGTAAGCTGAACCCGTGAATTTGTTGGTGCCGCTTTTTGTAATTGCGTTGATGCCACCGCCGGTAAAACCACTTTCACGAACATCATAGGGTGCGATGTTGATCTGGAACTCTTCGATGGCATCGAGGCTGATCGGCTCAATCCCGGCCTGACCTCCATTGGTCCCCGATGAGGTAAGACCAAAAACATCATTTGTTACAAGGCCGTCAATAGCAAACTGGTTGTACCTGTTGCTGGATCCTGCAAATGAGGTTCCGTTCCCTGATGTGTTTGCGAGTGGGCTGATTTTCGTGAAATCAGTTAGTCCCCTTGAAATGGTGGGGACTGAAGCAACCACCTCATTTGAAATGTTATTGGCAGCACCAGTCCTTGAAGGAGTGATAATATTACCTTTCCCTGCAGAGACCACAACCTCGTTCAGATTTGTCAGGGCAGAAGTAAGTTTTGCATTAATATCAGAAACGTTACCAAGGCTCAGGTACATGTCATTGTAAACCTCAGTATTGTATCCGATAAATGAGATTCTTACCTGATAAGGACCCCCTACTCTCATGTTGTTTATCATGAAACGGCCGCTTTCATTTGTAAGATTACCATAGGTTGTACCTGAAGGAGTATGAATTGCAACAATTGTTGCACCGGCCAACGGATTATTGTTTTCATCAACAATCCTGCCCTGAAGAGCTGAAGTTGTAATCTGACCTGCGGAATTCAATAAAAACAGCACAGTCAGTACAGATGTAAGACTTAGTTTTAGTAGAATTTTTTTCATATAATAGGAATTAAGGATTAGAGATTAATTTTCGTTTGCAAGATTATCATAACCGTATGACATTTCGAACTAAAAAAATAATCTTTGTTAAGTAAGGAGCGGCAATTTACTTCTCTTTGAAAGAAGCCTTTTAAACGGACCTCCAATAGTTGTTAACAACTTATGAGAAGGGATTGTTAATATCTTTTAAAACGATTTTATTCAGGATTTTATTTGTAGCTCCGGTGTTTTCCTTTACATATTTTGCGGCATTCCGGGCATATCTCAGGTATTCATCCCTGTCAGATAACCAGCTATCGATGATCCCCGAGAACTCTTCAAATGTATTGAAGCATCTGGCCCCGTCAAGGCTGATAAGCTCGACTGCTTCCCTGAATTTTTTATGGTTTGGGCCGAAAACAGCCGGAATGCCCCAGCATGCTGCTTCCAGGACATTATGTATGCCTTTCCCGAAACCGCCTCCTATTG
>Ga0315295_10002741_pt1 | contig 14899 bp, 12 predicted proteins | sample YL17G14_0_MG_FD_204453 | JGI IMG/M metagenome (GOLD analysis project Ga0315295, IMG submission 204453) | Sediment microbial communities from Yellowstone Lake, YNP, Wyoming, USA - YL17G14_0 | ecosystem: Environmental > Aquatic > Freshwater > Lake > Sediment | place: USA: Wyoming | collected...
TCAAACTTGCCTCCCGGTATTATCCATGTAAGAATCGCAGCAAATATTATTATGCTGAATACGATCACCAGGTTGTGAGGGATTGTGAATTTAAGACGCATATAATTTCCAGTTTTATTTAAAGACCTGTTTGTTCCAGGGATTATTTAAAAAGTCCTGCGTTATTTCTACCCCTAAATCCCCCAGGGGGGACTTATTGATTTACAATATTTAAAATGCCCCCCTTGGGGGGGTGGGGGTAAATAAATGAATTTGATCAAACAAACAACTCTTTAAACAGTCTCCGTCGAGTAAAAATAATCAAAATATGACAAGTGTTTCTTTTAGTACAGCGGAATGGCTAATTTTACCGTCTGTGTTTAACTTTAACAGATACTTTTATGCTTCTTATCAGGAATGCCGCTGTGTACTCTCCGGATTTTGCGGGGAAAAGGGATATTTTCATCGGGTGTGATAAAATTCTGGAGATGTCGGAAAGGATTAAAATACCCTCCGGATTGGATATCGAAGTTTTTGATGCCGAGGGATTGATAATTGTCCCTGGTCTTATTGACAATCATGTTCACATTGCAGGTGCTGGCGGAGAAGGCGGACCGGCAACCCGGACCCCTGAATTGTCGCTTTCAGGAATGTTTGAAGGCGGAATCACTACCGTGGTGGGCTGCCTTGGAACTGATGGGTTCACCAGGACAGTCGAATCAGTTTTGATGAAGGCTAAATCTATAAGGCATCAGGGAGCTTCAGCCTGGATATGGACCGGTGCTTACCAGGTTCCCTCTCCGACAATTACCGGAGATATCGGGAAGGATCTTGTACTTATTGAAGAGGTGATAGGTGTCGGCGAACTGGCAATTTCTGATCACAGAAGTTCATGCCCTTCAACTGATGAGCTAATAAGAATTGCGGCTCATGCAAGGGTCGGAGGCATGCTGGGGAAAAAAGCAGGGATAGTAAATATTCACATGGGCGATGCAAAGAATCCTTTCAATCCGATTTATGAGGTTGTAAGAAAAAGCATGCTGAAATTCAACCAGTTCCTTCCGACTCACTGTAACAGGAATAATTACATATTTGAAGATTCCAAGATTTATGGGAGGGAAGGCTATATTGACATAACCACAAGCTCATGGCCCTATTTCACTGACGAAGAGATAAAACCATCAACTGCCCTGAAACTCCTGCTCGAATCGGGAGTTCCGGTAACGAATATCACCTTTTCCTCAGATTCTTGCGGATCCCTTCCCGGATTTGATGAACAGGGAAAGCTGATAAAGCTCGAAATGGGGCTGCCTTCCTCAAATTTAAGAGAGCTGACCGATGCTGTACTGAAGGAAAGAATTCCGCTTGAAACATCGCTTAAGGTACTTACATCAAATCCCGCTTCCATTCTTAAGCTTCCAGGAAAAGGATTTATTTCTAATGGCATGGATGCCGATCTTCTTTTCCTGGATAATGGAATGAGAAAAGTGCATCTTATTGCAATGGGGAAATGGGTTATGAAAGATGGTGCAGTTATGAAAAAGGGGGCATATGAATAAAAAACTCTGCTTAAATTGCAGCGGGATAACTATTCAATATTAAAGCTCTGCCCCGCGAGGTAAACGCTGATTTGCAGGTTTTCAGTCCCGAGCAATCCGTCCTGCTCCTTTTTAATAGCGTTCCTGTTCCTGATTGATACTACCTGTCCTTCACCTGTAACTCTTGCATTATTCCCTTTAACAATTATTGCAGTTGACTCATCAATGCCAACACATTGCTCTTCAGGGTTTTCAATAGAGGCCGCTACAAGCCTGTTGAGCCTCTGGCGCCTGATAAAATGCTGATCTATAATGACCTCTTTCAACAATCCCAGACCTTCTGTAATTTCAATATTATCAGCTTCAATTGTCACAAAACCTGCATCTGCCTCCGGGTGTTTTTTCTGGTTGCCGGTAATCATCTTTTTGCTCATTACAGCAGCTCCTGCGCTTGTCCCGGCAATCACTGATCCGTTCTTATATGCCTCATGAATTGCATTCATGACAGGCGTATTCAGCACCACTGACATAAATCTTGCTTGATCGCCGCCGCTTATATAGATCAGCCTTGCGTTCCTCAGTGAATCAAGCTGCGGCTTTGGAGGAGTCTGATCAGGCAGGAAATTATACCCCTGGACCCTGCTGATCCCCGCTGCTATGAAATCTTCCCTTGCCCAGATTATGGCGCTGTCGGGTACTGAGCTTGCCATCGGCAAAACATACATATAACCATTATTCCTGATCCCCGACAGATCCACGAGCTCGTTCATCATATCATCGGTCCTGTTCCCGCCACCGATAATAAAAAGTGTTCCTTTTACACTTTCATTTTTATAAATGCAGGCAGGTAATAAAAAGCAGCATATGGCTGCTGTCATAAGTAGTCCCTTCTTCATAATGGTTAATGTATTTGATGTTGGCAAGAATTTTAGTCTTTTATCTTCTGAAAATGAATTTAAAGATATCCGGATTTTTTATCCTTTGAGTAATGATATTTTATTAATTTTAAGCAAAACATCAGCCAAATAATTATAACCATCTTATTATCATTAACCAATAATCCGGAAAATATGAAAAAGAATCTTGTTCTTTCATTAATCTTTGCTCTTATACCGTTTCTTGTTTTTTCCCAGAAAGGATTCAATGGCCTCGATATGAATATGGGAAATCTGTACCGGTTGTCCGATGCCAAAACACGATCAATAAGTCCTGAGAACTTTACAGGTGAAAAAGGCAAAGCCGGAATGGCCCGCCTTGAAGACAAGGACAAACCAAATGTTGCCAATTCAGCCAATGCGGCCCGTGACCTTGGACAGGGTTGGAAAGTGAATCCCTTTGTAAGGATAAAACCCGGTGAGACATTCACAATGGCAATAATTGATGGCCCTGGGGCTATCCAGCACATCTGGATGACACCTGCCGGCAAATGGCGTTATTCAATTCTCCGGGTCTACTGGGATGATGAACCCGAACCATCGGTTGAATGCCCTGTAGGAGATTTTTTTGGTATGGGATGGGGACAATACGCACCTCTTGTATCAACTGCGGTCTGCGTGAATCCTGGAAGTGCATTCAATTGCTACTGGGTAATGCCTTTCAGGAAAAAATGCCGGATAACAATGGAAAATGTGGGTGACCAGGACCCCATGACATTATATTACCAGATTGACTACACTCTGACTGATGTTCCTGACGATGCAGCATACTTTCATGCTCAGTACCGGAGGCTAAATCCTAACCTGACATCCGACTACACAATTGTTGATGGTATAAAGGGAAAAGGTCAGTATGTGGGAGTTTACCTGGCTCTGGGGGTTAATAATAACGGTTGGTGGGGTGAAGGTGAAATCAAATTCTTTATTGATGGGGATACTAAATTTCCGACTATCTGTGGTACTGGAACTGAAGACTATTTCTGTGGTTCATATGATTTTGACACCCGCAAGAAAAATGCTGCTGGTGTGGAAGAAGTAAATTATACGGAATTTTGCACTCCTTATTCAGGTTTACATCAGGTAATAAGAGGCGACGGCCACTATAGCGTAATGCAGCGTTTCGGAATGTATCGCTGGCATATTATGGATCCGGTAAGATTTGATAAGGATCTCAGGATTACAATACAGGACCTTGGCTGGCGGCAGGGCGGAAGATATCTTGCCCAGAAATCCGATATTGCATCGGTTTGTTACTGGTACCAGACCGATCCGCATTCAAAATACCCTAAAATGGCTGCATGGCAGGAACTGGAAGTCTATTGATAAAACATCATTCTATGGAAAGAGTTAAGAAAGAAACACTAACAAAAAAGGACGGTATTGACCGTCGCAGATTTATCTCACAAACATCCCTGGCAGCAATTGGGACAATAGGATCGGCAAGTCTGATCTCATCATGCAGCAGGGAACCGGCAAGAAAAAATCTCAAGCTTCCGGTTTTGCTGACCCAGGCTCCTGACGGGAAACCGCTTAAGGCGGGATTGGTCGGTTGCGGTGGCCGGGGTACCGGGGCAGCGGTAAATTTCCTTGATGCCGGCCCGAATCTTCAGATAACAGCACTAGGCGATGTATTCAAGGATAAGCTTGATCAGTGCAGGGAACAATTGAAAACGAAGAAAAATGTTGAAATCCCTGATGAAAAGTGCTTTTTAGGATTCGACAGCTATGAAAAAGTGATCGATTCAGGAGTGGATGTAGTGTTGTTATGCACACCCCCTGTCTTCCGTCCGTATCACGTTGAGGCTGCAGTAAATGCCGGTAAGCATATTTTCATGGAGAAACCGATTGCCGTCGACCCTGTGGGAGCTCGAAAAGTAATGGTTGCAGCTAAAAGAGCAGAAGAAAAAGGGCTCTGCATAGTAAGTGGTACAATAAGACGGGTACAGAAGGATTTTATGGAAACCTGGCGAAGAGTGGCCAATGGTGAAATAGGTGAAATTGTCAGCGCCCATATTACAAGAAACGGGGGGTCACTATGGGTTATACAAAGACAGCCAGGCTGGACAGATATGGAGTACATGCTCCGTAACTGGGCAAACTTCTGCTGGGTTTCAGGCGACCATATAGTGGAACAATTCATCCATGAAATCGATGTGATGAACTGGTATATCGGAAAGATCCCTGTAAAGGCTGTAGGGTGGGGCGGTCGTCAGAGAAGAGTCACCGGCGATCAGTATGATTTCTTCAGCATTGAATATATATACGATAACGGCATGCATACACATTGTGCGGCAAGACAAATAACAGGATGCGGCAATATTACAGAACAATTTATTGTCGGGACGAAAGGATTTGCCAATGCAAAAGGAACGCTCTATAACCTTAAGGGAGAAGAGATATGGAAATATCCCTATCCTGAAGAAGGTTCCACTGATGAAACCTGGAAAGTCACTGATCCTTATGTTCAGGAACATATTAATCTTATAACCGGCATACGGACCGGAAAAACTGTCAGTGATGCCGAAGCACAGATAAACTCAACACTGATAACAATAATGGGACGTATGTCAGCCTATACCGGAAAAGATGTTACCTGGGACGAGGTGATGAATTCAGATATGTCGCTGGGTCCCAAAATCTTTGAATTCGGCCCTGTGCCTGGCATACCGGAAGTACCTCCTGTAATCGGAACTGAACCTAAATTGACTTAATATGAACAGAAGACAATTCACAAAAAAGACAGCTATGGCTTCAGCATTCCTCACTGCAGTTCCGCTTCATGGTATTCGGGGAAGCGGTACACCTGCAAAAATGAATCTTAAGAAGGGGATCATGTGGGGAGGTGTAAAGGTCGGCAAAACAATAATGGAAAGATTCCAATCAGCGAAACTCGCTGGTTTTGACGGAATTGAAGTTGACAGCCATCTCGACAGAAATGAGGTCCTGAAAGCCCGTGATGCTACCGGACTGGCTATCCCGAGCGTTTGTGATTCACAACACTGGAAACTGCTTCTTTCAAGTCCCGATCCGAAAGTCCGTGAGGATGGAGTTGCTGCTCTGAAGGTTGCACTTGAAGACGCCAAGGCATTTGGAGCAGATACTGTCCTGCTGGTTCCGGGAAGGGTGACCGACACCATCAGTTACGATGAATGCTGGAACAGGTCCTCAGAGGAGATAAAAAAAGCAGTTTCATTAGCAGAGAATCTCAAAGTGAAAATTGCAGTCGAGAATGTCTGGAATAATTTTCTTCTCAGTCCGCTCGAAGCGGCCCGTTATGTTGATCAATTTGCGAGCCCATGGGTTGGATGGTATTTTGATATCGGCAATATACTTGCTTATGGATGGCCCGAACAATGGATAAAGATTCTGGGAAAACGTATCGCCAAGATCCATATCAAGGAATATAGCCAAAAGGTTGCTAATTCACAGGGTCGGTCGGCCGGATTCAATGTTAAACTGCGGGAAGGAGATATCAACTGGAGTGCAGTTATGAAATCCCTCGATGAGATCGGTTATCAGGGATGGGCAAATATTGAAATGGGCGGAGGTGACACACCTGAAGGTCTGAAGGATCTCTGCGACAGATTAATAATAATCCTGGAAAGCTAATCAATGTTGTAAGGGCGTTGTATGCAACGCCCGTTCGACTATATCAAACAATTCTAAAATAAAATGAGAAAGATTATCCCATTTAATTATTTCATTGCTGTTATCCTTAGTCTGTCGTTGTTCTCATGCTCGAAACAGCAAAACATTTCCGAAAAGGACGGACATGAATACAACGGTTCATATTCCGGGAAATACCTCAGCAGGATCGCATTCCCCATTGGTGGAATCGGTGCAGGGATGTTCTGCTTAGAAGGAACAGGAGCTATTTCCCATATGTCGGTCCGTAACCGGCCGGAAGTGTTCAATGAACCTCCAATGTTTGCAGCAATATCTGTAAAGGATCGGGAAAATGGAACCAAGGTTCTCGAAGGGCAGGTTCCTGAATGGAAACACTTCGGTCAACCCAATTCAGGTAATGGTTCATCCGGAGCTACTTACGGGCTTCCCCGGTTTGAAAACTGCAGTTTTTTGGCACGGTTCCCATTTGCTACGATAGAATTGAACGATGAAGATGTTCCGTTCTTTGTCAGTATTAAAGGATGGAGCCCTTTCATACCAACCGATGCAGACAATTCGAGCCTCCCTGCCGGAGCCCTGGAATACTCTTTTAAAAATACCTCCAATTCTAAAGTTGAAGCTGTATTTTCTTATAATACAAGGAACTTCATGAAGCAATCAGGTGGCAAAGGAACTGTCAAGCCGATTCCCGGTGGTTTTATTCTTTCAGAGGAAGGCACGAAAGAGAATCCGGAAAAGAAAGGTGACTTTGCAATATTTACCAATGAACCGGGGACAATCGTTGACCACTGCTGGTTCAGGGGAGGCTGGTGGGATCCGCTTACCATAACATGGAATACAATATTGAAAGGCGGAACAAGAAACTCTTCCGCTTCAGATATTGATGCTCCGGGAGCGTCGCTGTATGTACCTTTTTCAGTAGGTCCGGGTGAAACAAAAACAATAAGATTAATGATGGTATGGTATGTCCCGGATACAAACATGAAATACGGCCAGGATTCAACAGAACCGGATGAAGAAGAATGTACTGATCCAAACTGTTCGTGTCACGATCCATTTTATAAACCATGGTATGCTGGCAAATTCGCAAACATAAATGAAATGGCCAATTACTGGAAGACTAACTATACAGACCTTCTTTCCAAAAGCGAATTATTCAGTAACTCATTTTATGACACCTCTGTTCCGCCGGAAGTTATTGAGGCAATAGCTGCGAATCTTACAATTCTGAAATCGCCGACAGTTCTTCGCCAGCGCGATGGAAAGCTATGGAACTGGGAAGGATGCGGTGATAACTCAGGCTGTTGCGCCGGTTCATGCGAGCATGTCTGGAATTATGCACAGGCAATCCCTCATCTGTTTCCGAAGCTTGAACGTACCCTCAGGGAAACGGAATTCGGACCCAGCCAGGATAAGGAGGGTCATCAGACGTTCAGGGCTGCTCTTCCCATCCGGCCTGTAGCCACTACATTTTACGCTGCAGCCGATGGCCAGCTTGGCGGAATTATGAAGATATACCGCGACTGGCATATTTCGGGCAATACCGATTGGCTTAGAAAAATGTTCCCGAAAGTTGTTGAAAGCATTGATTATTCAATCCGGACGTGGGATCCGCGTTCTACAGGCACGCTTGAAGAACCGCATCACAATACCTATGATATCGAATTCTGGGGACCTGACGGGATGTGCACAAGCTTTTACCTGGGAGCACTGAAAGCAATTTCTGAGATGGGCAGTTACCTGGGTGAAGATGTTGAAAAGTATAAGGCGCTCTACATGAAGGGGAAAAATACCATTGAAAATGAGCTCTTCAATGGGGAATATTTCTATCAGAAAATAAAATGGCAGGGATTGAATGCTCCTGATCCGGTTACTGCCTCAAAAGGATCATGGTCTTCTGAATATTCTGATGACGCAGTAAAGCTTTTACAGGCTGAGGGCCCAAAATACCAGTACGGATCAGGCTGCCTCTCGGACGGCATATTGGGAAGCTGGATAGGTGAGGTCTGTGGCCTTAAAAATGTAGTTGATTCAGCAAAAGTTACAAGCCATCTCAACTCTGTTTACAAATACAATTTCAAAAAAGACCTTACAGATCATTCAAATCCTCAAAGGCCATCATATGCACTTGGAAACGAGGGAGGCCTTCTGCTCTGCACCTGGCCAAAGGGAGGAAAACTGTCCCTTCCGTTTGTATACTGCGATGAGGTATGGACAGGTTTTGAATACCAGGTAGCCTCTCATCTCATGATGATGGGTGAAATTGAAAAGGGATTGGAAATCGTCAGGACAGCCCGTGACAGGTATAACGGAAGACTAAGAAATCCGTTCAACGAATATGAATGCGGGCACTGGTATGCAAGGGCAATGTCGAGTTATGGAATGTTGCAGGGATTGACAGGAGTAAGGTATGATGCACTGACGCAAACAATGTATGTTGATTCAAAAACAGGGGATTTCACAAGCTTTATTTCGACTGAGACTGGATTCGGAAACGTCGGGCTGAAGAATGGTAAACCATTCCTTAATGTAGCTTTTGGTGAAATTGTTGTAAAAGATTTTGTTTATTAATCATTTCCAGAGGTAAATTTTCCAGCTGTTTTTATTTGCGGTTTTTATAAGTTTTCTATCTGGATTAACACAAACCGGATTACCAACTATTTGTAATACAGGATAATCTGAAACGGAATCTCCATAATACCAGGCATCTTCAACTTTACTGTTATTTTTTTCACAATACTCCTTAAGCCTGGAAACCTTTTCATTTCCATAGCAGATCTTGCCATCCGGCCGTCCTGTGCATTTGCCACTATCTGTTTCAATGTGCGTGCAGATATAGTCATCCATTTCAAGATGACCGGCAACAGCCTGGCAGACAGGAGACAAAGCTGATGAAAGTATCACCACTGCGGCATTTTTATCTTTATGCATTCTTATTTCATACCTGGCTTCTTCAGGAATTGCATGTAGCAAGTGATTTTCAAATACTTCGGATGATAAGTCGCTGAGACTCTTTTCAGACATCCCCTCAAGCCATTTAAACATTCCCGCAATGATTTTTTCGGAATTCAAAAGCCTGAATTTGTAAAGGAAGGAGAGCCATAAAGCCTTTATGAGGTCTGACAAGCTCATCATCCCTTTATTATAAGCGCCCCTGACAAGCAGTTTGCCGCTGTTTGCTCTGATCAGAGTATCATCGAGATCAAAGAAGGCAATGTACCTTTTTCCCTTTAGATTATTTTCTGAAGAAATGGTTCCCATCAGGATTGTATAAAATATTCAGGGCTTTGGGAAGGATGCTTACCTTGAATTCTTTTGAAAAATTAAGCTCTCCGTCAACATGAAAAGGAACCTTATCTGGAAATTCAATTTCAAGCCCGGCAGTCTGGTAATAATTGACCTTTTTATCATTAATATGTTCTCCTTTGGGGACTTTCAGAAAAATCCTGAATCTTTGAAACAGATTCAATTTCTTTATTGAGCAGACATCAAGCAGACTGTCATTGGCAATAGCTTTGGGTGTCAGGAAGAAACCTCCGGCAAACCTCCGGCCGATTGAAATTGTGTTGATAAAACAGTCGGTTTCAGAAGTACTCTGTCCGCTGGTCATTTTCATCCGTTTTTCTTTGAAAAACAGTATCGTTTTAATAATGTGCCATATATACTTGTGTTTCCCGCCCTTTTTCACCTTACCGGGTTCGGTATAATTTTCTGCAGCCACCTGGGCATCAAATCCAAGTCCCATGCCATTCAGGAATATCATACCATTGACGGAACCTGCATCCATTGCAATTATGTTCTTATTGAAAAGAATTTCCCAATCCTTTTCTGAAAAACGGTCCGGAAATCCGGTGATCTGAATGAAATCATTACCTGTCCCGGCCGGAACGACTCCTATAACAACATCCTGCTTGTTGACCAGGGGCCTGGCGATTTCATTTACTGTACCGTCTCCTCCGACTCCGATGATATACCTGTATCCTTTTTCATAACATGATTTTGATAGTTCGACCGCATGACCGCTTCTTTCAGTCAGTATTATTTTTCCATCAATATCATATTTCTTTAGTTTCTCCTCGATTACCTGAATCATGGTCTTTGCAAAACCATTTCCTGCTATCGGATTAACTATGAAAATCCATTTTTCTTTTTTTTCAGACTCCATAATCTATTTATTCAATTAATCCTTTGTGTTCCCTGGTGATGCACTTTGTGAACCTTTGTGGTAAACTATTTAAACCACTAAGGGACTCAAAGGAAAGCACAAAGTGGCACAAAGGAAATCCATTGGATATTTGTAAGTTCTTAATGATAAGCAGATTCAATTACGCTTTTGACTTTATCAATTATTTCAATATCACTTTTATCGATAAGCTCTTTATGGAGAATTGGCTTATGAATTATAATCTCCAGTTTTGAACTGAAATCAATATAAAACCTGTTTTTAGGTTTCAGATCATAGAAGCCGTTTAAAGTAAGAGGCAGGATCCCGATATCCCTTGTTCTGAAAAGGTAAATAAATCCCCTGAAAAACGGATTAATTTTCCCGTTCAGTGTTCTAGTACCCTCAGGGAAAAGTGCAACTGACTGATCTTTTGCTTTCTCCATTAGTTGCTCGAGCATGTGCCTTGTGTTGCTAACAGTAGGTTCTTTAAACGGAACATAATCTGTCAGTTTTAAGAAACGCCCGAAAACTGGAACTTTCAGAAGCCGTTCATGTCCAAACCATGAAACATTCGGGTAAAACGAAGTAATGGCTACTATATCAAACAGACTTGCATGATTGGCAAGAAGGATATACTTACTTTTTTTATCAATATTTTCCTTGCCGATGACATTCAGCCTCTTCCCCATTACCATGAACACTGATTTTGCCCAGATCCTGCAAAGGAACTGAACCGGTTTTTTTGCCTTAAACCACGAAAGGAAAAAAACAATAACAACTCCAACGGCAGTGTAACTGTATAAAATTGCGTATACCGGAACTGTAAGAATGGTATTGATACCGGATCCCATCAGGAACAGCTGATTTCTTCAGAGCCGAAAGTATATTTTTTTTCAATATAAAAACCAGATCACTGATTTTTATAATAATTTAATGATTAGTTGCCGGAATTGCTGACGAATGCAATCTGCCGGTTGTCGGGTGACCAGGAGGGTACATTAATGGTCCCCTGTCCTCCGTACAGATATGCAATAACCTTTGGTTCTCCACCTGTGGCAGGCATCAGTCTGAGCATCACCCGTTTATAAGAAGGATGGCTGTTTTTTTCAATATCACTAGGGAATGATATAAATGCTATCCACTTACCGTCGGGTGAAATGTGAGGGAACCAGTTCCTGTATTCATCAAAAGTAAGCTGTTCCCTTCCTGACCCATCTGGTTTTATTCGCCATAATTGCATATTTTCCGTATGACTTCCATTGTAATAGATATACTTACCATCAGGAGAATATTCACATCCGTCTACATGTTCCCCCTGACCGAGATCAGTGAGAGCCACTTCTTTGCCACCCCTGATTGAATTGCGGTAGATATTGTAAATATTCTTTCCTCCCCTCTGAGCAACATAAACCAGTTCCTTGTTATTCGGAGCCCATCCATGAAAATATGAAGGTGTTTCTTCAGTAATCAATTTTGGTGTACCGCCTTTAAGCGGTAAAACATAAACTGCCGATCCTCCGCCCTTTCCGTTTGCCCCATCCTTTGCACAGCTTATAGCCAGCAGTTTGCCGTTGAATGATATGCCATGATCGTTATTATTCCTGGTGGCAAAACCTGTATTGAGTTTCACAAGCTCTCCCCCTGTAACCGGGATTTTGTACAATAATCCATCCATGTTGAAAAGAAGCTGTTTTCCGTCAGGCATCCAGTTGGGCGCTTCGAACCTACCCTGCTTTTCATAAATTACCATTCTTTTGCCATCAAATACATTCATTGTTTCAAGACGGCATCCAACAAGACCATCCCTGGAGGCATTGTAATTATCACCAACGGGTTTATCAATGCAGACATTCCAGACCTTTGCCTCTTCGGAGATTTCAGGATTATGGGAGCAAATAAATAATCCTGCCAGTATTTCATCAGGCAGATTAACCATCTCATACGATCCAATAGTTTCAAGAGGTTTGCCGGCATGCGCCGCTCTCATGAAAATAATTCTGCCTGAACGTTCTATCTGGATTACCTCATAGCCTGAACCTTTGGCAAATATTTCATCTTCAGGATCTTTCATCTCGGCACCTTTAAAATCCCTCCATTGCATAACTGTAAGCCCGTCGCCATGAAGTGTCGCGGAGATATGCCTGGAATCCTCATCGGTTGAAGCCCTGAGCATCCATCCTGTCTTTCTGTGAGCTTCCGTTCCCTTGCCTTCAAACCTGAAATTTGCTGTAAGTATAAAGTTTCCCTTTATCTTCCTGTACAGATAATGGAATTCATCCCTGGCAAACCAGATATTGTAGCCCGATCCTTTTAAGGAATAGGACTGGTCTGCAGCATTGTATTCAGCTGAACCAGCATTTTTCGGATTGCCTATGTCAGTGCTGTTTTCAAAAATGCCTGTTGATCCCTTCTGAGCCATAGCCGAATTTATTAAAAAACAGCATATTAAAAGTGAATAATATTTCATAATTATGGTTAGTTTAATACAATAAAATTAGTGATTTTTGAGACACTTCTTAAAATCAGGATATATTAAATTTCAATTTTATCTGCAATCGATTGCATGAGCTATTTAATTTCATTAATTTTGATGCTTGGGATTTGCAAAACTTTGTTAACTTTAGGATTAGGAAAAGTAAGTATTTTGTCAAAACGTTCAATCCATGAATGATATTCTCAATAAAATTGCCCGTTGCATTGAAACCGGCAAAACAGACAAGCTTTCTCCATATCCACCAGATATGAAAGGACAGGATGGTGCAGATGAGCTGACAAAACTGGCAATCGATAATGGAATTAAGCCGGATGAAATCCTTGAAAATGCACTGATCCCTGCGATGGCTGTTGTGGGTGAAAGGTTCAGCAAAAAAGAGATATATGTTCCGCAGATGCTAATGGCTGCAAAAGCCATGAACAGTGCAATGAAACATCTGAAACCCTTCTTTCAATCGGGCGAAACAAAACGGAAAGGCAAATTTATCATAGGAACCGTAGCAGGCGATCTGCACGATATTGGGAAAAACCTGGTAGCTATGATGATAGAAGGCGGCGGCTGGGAGGTTATCGATCTCGGCGTTGATGTTGGAACAGAAAAGTTCCTTAAGGCAATTGATGAAAACCCTGACGCAATTGTAGGGCTCTCAGCTCTTCTTACCACAACGATGGAGAATATGAAAAAGACTGTGGTTTCCCTTAAGGAAAAGCACTCAGGAGTGAAAATTCTTATAGGAGGAGCACCTGTCACTCAGGAATATTGCGATAAAATAGGCGCCGATTTCTATTCTCCCGATCCACAGGGTGCTGTAAATTATCTTAAACAGCTTGCGGTTTGACATATGAAAACTATCCTTAAAGGTAAAATCTCAGAGGTTATTATAGATACGAACGGACCAGTTATTATAATTGGGGAATCCATTAATCCAACACGCCGTAAAAAGCTTGTCGCTACATTGCAGGAAAATAATTTTACTTATCTGCTTGAGCTTGCTGAGAGCCAGGCCAGGGCAGGGGCAGATGTTCTTGATGTAAATGTCGGATTTCCCGGCGTTGATGATATCAGGCTTCTTCCCGATGCCGTCATGGCGATCCAGGATAAGTTCGACATTCCTCTCTGTCTCGATTCTCCGAATCCAAAAGCCATTGAAGCTGCCCTGAAAGTATCAGCAGGCAAATGCCTGATCAATTCAGTTAACGGAAAAGAAGAATCAATGATGGCTCTTCTTCCTGTTGCAAGGGATTATGGAGCAGCGATAATTGGCTTATGCATGGATGATGACGGTATCACAAATGATCCGGAAAAACGAGTTGCGATTGCTGAAAAGATAATAGACAGGGCTGTCAGGTCAGGGATCAGAACGGAGGATGTCATTATCGATCCTCTGGCAATGGCTGTCAGCGCTGATCCACAAGCCTGCTTGATCACGCTGGAAACTATCAGGCTGGTCCGTCAGAAACTGGGTCACAATATAACAATGGGTGCAAGCAATATCTCCTTCGGATTACCCGGCAGGGAATCCCTGAACTCAGCTTTTGCGACCCTGGCTGTTTATTGCGGGCTTACATGTCCCATCGCAAATCCTGAAAAAATAACATCGGCTGTTCGTGCCACCGACCTTATCCGTGGCAGAGACGACTTTGCTATCAGATTTGTTGAATACTTTCAAAGCCGGACATAATTTAATGACACCCATTAAACCTGCCCGAAGATGGCAGCCTCATTTTTATCCATTTAAAAAGGAAACATTCGGCAGGCGCTTCCGGGCCAACATTGAGCTATTGATTAAAGGTCCTCTCTGGGGATGCCGGATGTGCGGCAATTGCCTCTTGCAGGAGACTGCTTTTATTTGCCCCATGGAATGTCCTAAAGGACTAAGGAATGGTCCTTGCGGTGGAGTGACTCCAGAAAAACAATGTTATGTTGATGAGACAAGAAAATGCGTCTGGTATTCAATTTATAAACGTGCTCATAAAACGGGACGCGAAAAGACGCTTCTTGAGGTCCTGCCTCCCCTCGACTGGAATAAGGTCGGAACAGAAACATGGACAGATGTATTGAAACAGATTAGAAAAGTGGGAACCGGAAGGTTCTTTGGTTCTCTGTTCCTTAAAGACACCGTTAAAAAAGACCAGATATGGGATTCAGTTTTCAAAACTGT
>Ga0315295_10002742_pt1 | contig 14898 bp, 25 predicted proteins | sample YL17G14_0_MG_FD_204453 | JGI IMG/M metagenome (GOLD analysis project Ga0315295, IMG submission 204453) | Sediment microbial communities from Yellowstone Lake, YNP, Wyoming, USA - YL17G14_0 | ecosystem: Environmental > Aquatic > Freshwater > Lake > Sediment | place: USA: Wyoming | collected...
ACCATTCCAATTCTACTATGTCCCTTAGAATGCCAATTTGGGGGTCGAAAATGCAGTTCTAAGGCCAAAGATGGCCCATTTTTGAGGCCTTTTTGCTTAGATATCATTGCGTTAGCATGGTCCGACACCGACCCACCACATTCATGATAATGACTTTCCGCGCTTACGGTCAATGATGCTTTTCTTGTCTGCCGTGCGATTGCAGTTTCACAACTACATACCCGAGCCCGACGAACCAGAGCCTATTGACAAACGCGTGGTGCAAGTTTGAAGATTGAAACAGAGAGAATAGCTCAACGACTCAATCAGAAAACGAATCAAAAAAAAGAGAATCAAGAGAGCTTTCTTAAGGAGGTGGGTAAATGTCTCTGATATTAACCATTCCGGAGAGGTCTTAGAGACGATTAAGTTGCCGAGAAAAAAAGCAGAAGGGGAGCTGAAGAAAGAATTGGCATTTCTTCTGTACGAAAGAGAACTCGGATCAATGGGTGTTGCTCGAAGATTGTCCGGAATGACGAAATGGGAATTTATCGAGGGCCTCACTGAGAGAGGGATTCAACGCCACTATGGCCAGAAAGAACTTGAGGAAGACGTGAAATATGCCAAGAGTGGTCAGTAACTCATCTCCCATCATTCATCTGGCTAAAATGGGTCAAATGGATCTGTTGAGAAAACAGTTTTGAACGATTACTGTTCCCGAAGCAGTTTACAGAGAGTGCACCACAGAAGGGAAAAGGCGCGGCTCTGCGGGTTAAAAATAACGGGTACCATTGGGATTCTTTCGAAAGCGACGATGAATGGAGAGATAGATTCCTTAAAAAAATGCCTCGAGAGGCTGAGAGGGACGGGATTCTGGATAAGCAATCCACTCGAGAAGAGATTACTACGAGAAGTGGAAGAAGATTGATTCCATGACCCTTGATGGCCTAAACGATTGAATGTCTTTAACGGGCAAGAACCCCACGAACCAAATGCTGCAATGATCGGCGTTTTCCCGCGTTTCTCGCTTGTTGAATGAGCCAGACAAACCAGAATGAAAATTACTCGTTTTGAAGACCTTGAGTGCTGGAAGGATGCGGTTTCTTTGGCCGTGGAGATGTATCGCATTTCGAAAGAAGGCGATTTTGGAAAAGACTTCGGGTTTCGTGACCAGTTAAGGAGGGCTGCGGTCTCCGTGGCTTCTAATATCGCGGAGGGGAAGGAGAGGGAGACGGTAAGTGAGTTCATCCGCTTTCTTTAATATTGCGAAAGGATCAGCAGGAGAGTTGAGGACCCAGCTGCAAATTGCGAAAGAGGTGGGGTATCTGGAGAAAGGGGATTTTCAAGATTTGAGAGGGAGGGTTGAGAAAGTGGGTGGGCTGATCGGGAATTTGATCAAGGCTCTAAAGCGAGGTCATTGATGTCTTTCTCGCGTTTCGCGCCTTTCCCACATTTCTCGCTTGATAGTGAACCAGATCAACCAAAACAACCAAATAAACCAGATGAACGTTTTCAACCAGATGGGAGAAGTCTTTTAAAAGGTATTTAACTAATTTAACTACGTCCCCTATGATATGGCATGAGTTCGGCGGCATTTGTGGGCTTTTTTCTTTGCACTTTTGGCGATGTCCCAACACCCAACACATCATGACTTTCGAGGCCTTCGCAGTCTCTTCTAAATCGCAATATTGCAAGCCCCAAGATCTTCACTATCTGCTAGATGAACCAGATCAACCAGAACAACCAGATGAACCAGACCAACGAGATCAACGAGATGAACCTGGTCAACAACGTCCCGCATGCATCCGTTAGGGAGTAGTCTCATCAGGAAATTGTGAAGGAGGCAATTTATTATGAATTTGCAAATAACTATTGAAGTTACGAAGAAAGGAACCTGGTATTTAGCTCGTATCCCGGAACTTGATTTTATTTCTCAGGGGAGGACACAGGAGGAAGCTAAGAAAAATCTACTGGAGGTGTTGAAAATTCAATTTGACGAAATGAGGGCCCTGGGGACTCTCGAAGATTATCTTAACGAATGTGGTTTCGAGATGAAAGACAACGAGGTCATTCCAAAGATAGAAATAGTGGGTTTTGAGAGGTCTATGGTTTCCCTGTGATCAACATCGTATTATTCCCATAGGATACAGAAGGCTTCTAAAGATTTTCCAGGCATTTGGATGCCAATACAAACGGAAGGAGGGGTCCCATCATATTTTAACTTATCCGGGCGCAAAACGAGCTGTGGTCATCCCTGAGTATTATGAAATTGATATCGAAATCATTAAGAACAATATGCGTACCGTGGGTATGTCGAGAGAACAATATTTGGACCTCCTGAGCAAAGTGTAAGCAAAAATTGAGAGGATGTACAGAGTTACAATCATCACAGCACTATTTAACGGTAAAGCCTATATCGAAGATCAGTCAAGCTAATGGGGCGGTTTCTAATAATCGATGAAGCAGATGATTTCCTTTCGCGCGTTTCGCGCGCTTCTTGCTTGCTAAATGAACCAAACAAACCAAATGGCCAGATGAGAGTTATTCAACTTGGTCAACAACGTGAGTATGGCTCCAAATTGCAATATTGCAAGCCTGACCCCAGAGCCCTTTTTTAAAGGTTATTTAACTAATTAACTACGTCCCCTATGATCGCTGGATCAAAGCGCTGCAAGGATGTGTGGACAAGGCCCTGGAAACGAGAACAGTCCTCCATTTCTGGTTTCACCCTTCATGCGACCCGGTCAATGTAGAGAAGGTTCTCCCGGCCTTGCTGAATTTTCTTACAGCCCGCCAAAATGATCTATGGGTAACAACGATGGGAGGTTTAGTGAACTCACTCACAGAATGAGCCCGATTAGCTCGATCAACCAAACCAACCAGATCAACCAGACCAACCAGGCAACCAGAATGCAGCTTCACAGTTACGTCCCCTCGGTTTGGGCCGGTAAGAAGAGCGAGTTTCAGGTCTGGGAGCGCTATAGCAAGTAGATACGCAGATTTTCGGAAAAGGCCTGTCTGTCTGGTTCGGCGAGGGTCCCCGTTTTTCGAATCATGAGACGGTTGTCAAGGGTGAAAAGCTTGAGACGCACAATGCAGGGTGCATTCAGACCAGCCGAAGAAAGAACTGTTAATCTTGTATCGCCGGGCCATGGGGTATGAGACGCAGATGTAACCATGCACAGAACAGAATGGCCGGCCTGATTAAACACCCTGGCGCTTAGCACGAGAGCCGGCCGTCTTTTTGTGTCTGATCGTTCCGCAAAGGGAAACGGCACGATGGCGACATCCCATCGGTCACAGATCACGAAATGCCTCCTCATCCTCTTTGGAGTTCCACTCTTCCAGTGTGGCACCGAGCGCCCTGTGAAACGCCACGTCAATCGGTTCAATGCGCCTCAGCAAAACGGTGTTCTCATGAACCTCGTACCCCACAAAGTCTCCAGATTTGAGACCGATGGCATCGCGCACTTTGGTTGGAATGGTGACCTGACCCTTGGAGGAAATCCTGCTTACCATTTCTTTACCCCCTTACTCTTTACGGTAAAGTATACAAACATTCCTGGAATATGTCAAGTAAGAAAAGAAGGATAGGCAATATTTGATGAAAAGGTTGGCTAAACGATCCAAATGATCTCAACGCTTTATTACAGCAAAGATTTAGGCGTCTCCAGCCAACGAGATCAACTAAATCAAAGAAACAACCAGATCAACCAGATGAACGAGACGAACCAGACAAACCAGAAGCTTTTCTCGCTTTTCTCGCATTTCTCGCTTGCTAAATCAACCAGACAAACCAAATGACCCTATGAACCAAATACCAGGGATTGGGGGAAGTCCCTTAAAAGTTATTTAACTAATTTAACTACGTCCCCTATGATTTACGCCCAGTATGTGCCAGATCAAGCAAGTTGTTTTAGAACCTACGTCCTCTGGGTATGAAATTTTATCAGTGGAACAGGACTCAACGATTATGCTAAAATTGTATAAAGAAGCGGGAGGTTTGGGAAGATGCTTACCGAATATATCGATGAGGCATTGAAAAGAGCCAGATATGAGCTGATCGAGGATGATGAACCCTTTTATGGAGAAGTTCAGGAGCTTAAGGGGGTTTGGGCCACGGGTAAGACTCTTGAGGAGTGTAGAAGCACGCTTAAGGAGGTCATTGAAGGCTGGATCCTTCTGAGTATTAAGAAAGGGTTCCCGATTCCTACGCTTGGGAATACAGTGATAAGAGAAATCCAGGAGTCTCCTTCCTTTGTCTAAGCTTAACCCCATTTCACAACAGGAACTGGTAAGGAGACTGAAGCGTTTTGGATTTGAAGGACCTTTTGGTGGTGGCAAGCATCTTTTCATGATTAAGGGAAATGTGAGGTTAACAATTCCCAACCCACACAAGAAAGCAATAGGCTCCGATCTATTGATTCGGATTCTCCGTCAGGCAGACATATCACGGGAAGAATGGATAAACGAGACGCTTTGAGCCCTTCTCCACGATTCCAACGGTCTGAACAACCCAAACGTTTTAACGTATTGACGCATCAACGCTCTTGGAAAGGCATTTTCGCAGCTACGTCCCCAGCGGGAGACCAGACCGAGTGACCCCAATCCTAAAGAAAAGTTATTCCCGCTTGTCAACAACGTCCGGTGAATTCTTTTTGGTCATTTAACTAATTTTACTACGTCCCCTTGGATGGGACTGGTTTATGGCAGACCCCGGGAGGAGTCTGCTGGGAAAAACCGGAGGGCTGGCCCGTGGGTACATGGATTAGGGCGATTCAAGGATGTGTGGAGAAGGCACTTGAAACGGGGACTGTCCTTCAGTTATGGTTCCATCCGTCGTGCGACCCGGTGAATGTGGAGAAGGTTTTCCCGGCCTTGCTCAATGATCTGAGCGCCCATCGAAGTGATCTATGGGTAACCACAATGGCCGGTTTAGTGGACTTACTCACAGAATGACCCCGGTTCGCTCGATCAACCAAACAAACAGATGATTCCCTTTCTCGCTTTTTGCGTTCCTCTCGCGTTTCTCGCTTGCCAAATGAACCAGATCAACGAAACAAACCAGATGAACCAGACAAACCAGATTGCAGTTTCGCAGCAACGTACCCCTGAACCGGATTGTTAGACTAGGGTCTGTCGGGTATAATTAATTCGGGGAGTGGATCATGAAAACTTTTGAATATACAGCGCGGTTATTAAAGTCCTGAAGCATTTGGGCTTTGAGCCTGCTCCAAAGAGAGGCAAGGGGAGCCATTCCGCTTTCATAAAGAGGACAGAAGAAAAGACCCGGCTCGTTATCATTCCCCATAGAGATGAAATTCCTCGCGGGACTTTGCTTTCGATCATCGAGCAAGCGGGATTAACCAAAAAAGAATTCACTGAGATTTTGGAGAAATTCTAAGTGAGACTGAAGTTTCGTAGGGACCTTCTCTGAGCACAATTTGAGTTGAATTTCGCGTTTCTCGCGTCTCGCGCTTGGTTTTCAGTCAATGAAGAAAGAAAGATGATCACTCTATTTGATTTTGACCATTACGACAATGTTTATAAAGTAGGAATTTGAGAGTTTGAGAGGGAGGGTTGAGAAAGTGGGTGGGATGATCGGGAATTTGATCAAGGCTCTAAAGCGAGGTCATTGATGTCTTTCTCGCGTTTCGCGCCTTTCCCGCATTTCTCGCTTGATAGTGAACCGGATCAACCAGACAAACCAAATGACCATATGAACCAAATTCACCAAATCAACCAGATGGGAGAAGTTTTTTAGAAGTTATTTAACTAATTTAACTACGTCCCCTATGACTTTTGCACACCATTCCAATTCTACTATGTCCCTTAGAATGCCAATTTGGGGGCCGAAAATGCAGTTCTAAGGCCAAAGATGGCCCATTTTTTAGGCCTTTTTGCTTAGATATTATTGCGTTAGCATGGTCCGACCCCGACCCACCGCGAGGAAAGTCCTCCATCTCTGGTTTCATCCTTCTTGCGATCCAGTAAATGTGGAGAAGGTTTTCCCGCCCTTGCTCAACGATCTGAGTGCCCATCGAAGTGATCTATGGGTCACCACAATGGCTGGTCTGGTGAACTTACTCGCAGAATGAACGTGTGACGGTCTCCAATTTATTATTTATTTTAAAGGAGAGGTGTTCAAGATGCTGATTGAATATATCAACAAAGCGATGAGCAGAGCGGTTTACGAAAAGCTGGAAGATGGCTCCTATTCCGGTAAGATTCAGGAGTGCCCTGGCGTCCTTTCCTTCGGAGAGACGCTTTATCATTGCCAGGAGGAATTAAGGTCTGTACTTGAGGGATGGCTAATTGTGAAGATAAGACATGGTGATAAACTGCCGGTCATGGGCAGGATTAATCTAAATAGTAGGGTGCCTGTCCCCAAGGAGGCGCCAGCCCATGGCAAAATGGGTGCCTTGTAAGCGAAGAGACTTCATAAGGAAATTGAAGAAACTCGGTTTTGAGTCACCCGAACCAGGCGGTCGACATTTCTACATGCGCCGTGGGACATTCACACTTGCACTTCCAGGCAATGCAGACTATTCCGTTCCACAGATTAAGATGCTGCTCAAGGAGCTTGAGCAGGGAACAAGGAGGAAGATCTCTCTAAAAGAATGGTCAGAATTGTGAGTGCCTGTTCCTCAAGGGAGCGATCAGAAGAGAAATGATGGTTCGGTTTCAACGTGATTTGGTCTTGTCGTATCGACGCCTCAACGTTTTATCGATCCTAACGGTTCTATTTCACGCTTTTCGCGCTCCTCGCGCATTTCTCGCTTGGTTTTAGATCCAGTTTCACAGCTACGCCCCATGAACAAGTCAATTCAGAAACAACGTCCCCTCAGTTAAAAGTTATTTAACTAATTTAACTACGTCCCCTATGATGTGACCCCGAAGCCCTTTTTCCGTCCGTTAACATGTCATTGCATCACCGTCCCCCTATCAGGCGTTTCAACCGGATTTTCTTTTCTCGCTTGCTGTGCCATTGCAGTTTCGCAGCAACGTACCTCTATTCCACTGTGAGGAGGATTTATGAGTGCGTTTAAAGTCAATATTGTTGCAGTGAACCCAAGAGATACGAAAAGAGTCTCCGCAGCGATTGAAGTCCTCGTAGATACGGGGGCCGAGCTGACATGGTTACATAGGGATGCGCTTGTTCAGATCGGAATAGAGCCGATTCGGAAGCGGTCGTTCATGACGGCTACCGAACAGATTGTCGAGAGAGAGATTGGATATGCCATTCTCCGTTCGGAAGGGTTTGAAACGATAGATGAAGTGGTGTTTGCGGAAACGGGGGATATGAATCTGCTGGGTGTCCGAACGATCGAGGGATTCGGAGTGATGGTGGATAATATCGCGCATCGCTTTGTGGCTATCACCACACTGGCTGTATAAGGGGTTTTCAGTTAAGGCGGAAAAAAGGCTAGCGCTTTCTCACATTTTGTGCCTTTCGCGCTTGTTCAAAGAACCAAATAGATGCTCTCCATGCAAATGTCAATAAACAAGTCTGACCCCCAAGGCTTTCCTTTTCGCAGCTAAATCCCCAGCGGGAGACCAGACCGAGTGACCCCAATCCTAAAGAAAAGTTATTCCCGCTTGTCAACAACGTCCCCCAAGTTACGACCCCTCGACTCCATGGGTTTATAATAGATTTTCCCTTGATGCATTCACGCCATCTCGCATTGACGCATTCAACGGGCTCAACCAGCTCAACCAGTTCGGTGTCCGTTAAGACTTCCTTCCGTGAGGGACAATACTGATATTTCAAGACCCCAGCAATTAGAAAATGTGGCATTGCATGTTTCGGGTAAAAGCTCTAAAATAAGGGTAGAAATTGGCAGAGGGGAGAGGATACAATGTCAACCTCACTAAAGTATAAAGATGAAGTATTAAGCGAGATCGAAGGTCTTCCGGATGAACAGATCACGAACCTTATAAAAATGATCCGTCTATTTAAAGAATCGATTATCCGGCAGAAAGAATATGATCTGGGTCTAAAGACTGAATTTCAGGAATGGGATAAGCTCAGTGACGAAGCTATCCTAGACTTTGAGCGTACATTATGATGCAGGCGGGAGACATTTATCTCGTCGAAATTCCCCCCTCCGGTGGGCGTGAACAGGCTGGACTGAGACCTGCAATCATTGCGCAGACAGTTGACCCGGAAAGACTTCCCACCATTTTGATCGTTCCTTTTACTTCGAAGGAAAAAGCCGCTGACTTTCCATTCACTTTGTTGGTTGAACCCGATCCATTGAATAATCTGGATGCCGTTTCTGTTGCTCTGGTTTTCCAATTGAGAGCGATAGATAAGAAGAGAGTGAAAAGCAAAATCGGCAGAGTGGCAGAGGCGAAATTACTGGTTTTGAAAGAGGAATTGAGAAGAATAATGGGGTTATAAGACAGCCTGGCATATGATGTGTGGACGTAAGACGCTTTGGGCCTTCAGCTTTGAGTTTATGGTCGACGCTCTCAACGTTCTCAACCAGACAAACCAAATGACCCTATGAAGCAAATACCAGGGATTGGGGGAAGTCCCTTAAAAGTTATTTAACTAATTTAACTACGTCCCCTATGACAGGGATTTGGGTTCACCTTTGAGCTTGTCAGCTTTGAACTTTGAGCTTATAATTAACTCAATAACCCAATAACGTAATGACTATATTGTTTTTGCTTTGACCTTTGAGCTATTTCAGTGACCGAGAAAGTTAAGCATAAGTGAAAGAATTCAACAATGTCCTCCAAGACATGAAGGAGAAAGATGGATATGAAGATCACTGGTCTGATCAAGAAAGAAGGTAATCAATATGCGTCGTTGTGCGTGGAATTGGATGTGGCTTCCTGCGGCAAAAGCAAGAAGGAAGCCCTTGACGGTTTGAAACGTGCGATTGAGACATATATTGAATACATGGTTTCCGAAGGCCGTCAGAAAGAGATCTATCGACCTGTCCCCATGGATGAATTGAAGGAATTTCTTTTCGCGGAAGATGAATCGTGCGAAAAAACGTTTCGAGCCGTTCCTCTGAATTATCAGTATGCTTAGAAATCTATGGAGCCAGGATGTGGCGTGGATACTGAATCAAATCGGCATCGCACTCAAAAGGCGAGGCAAGGAGGATGTTTTTGAAGGCTCGTATGCAGGGCGGACGCGGGTCGTGATTGTTCCCCGGAATAAGCGAAGTATCCCGCAGGGAACTTTAAACTCGATTTGGAGACAGGCGGGGATCAACAGAGAAATTGCGGAAAACCTGTGGGCAAAAAGATGAGTCACCCGGGTGAAAGATTTGCCTCCGTCCCCCCGCCAAATGCTAAAATGCAAGACCCACCCTTGTATCCCCCTTGGCCTTTTCCAAAGGGCGAAGAGATAAAGAATATTATATTTTTATGGACGTCCCTGCAGCCTTATCCGGATAAACTAAGTAGACAAAATTACAGTGAAGAGTGTAGACCTGACACCTAAGCCTAATAATATCAGAATCCTATGAATCATTGGCGAGGTTAGGCCTGCCATTAGAGAAAACTCTGGATTCTGCTATCGGCGAGAGTGACGGGGTCTTTGAAGTGAAAATGAAGCCAATGGAACAATTTGAATCATTGCTTGATGAGCTGAGAGAGGCCTGTCAGGTTGCTTACGGCGATCGATTGATTTCCCTGGTGGTCTTTGGGTCGGTTGGAAGAAGACTGCCGAGGCCGGATTCCGACATCGATTTGCTTTTGATTGTGGATTCACTGCCGGATGGACGCTTGTGCAGGGTCCGGGAGTTCGATAAGATTGAAAAGAGGCTTCAGAGTGCCCTTGAGAAGGCTAGAGATTCGGGAGTTGATACGCGCTTCTCTCCTATCTTCAAGACCCCGGACGAGGTCCGGATGGGAAGTCCGCTGTTCCTGGACATGATTGAAGATGCTTGGGCACTATTTGATCGCGAAGGTTTCTTTGCCTCGACGATCTCAGCACTGAAGGAACGTCTCAGGGGCCTTGGAGCGAGGAGGATCTGGAGAGGCGACTTTTGGTACTGGGATCTCAAATCCGATTTCAAACCGGGTGAGGTATTTGAATTTTGACGAATATCACACTTGCTCAAAGCTATCTTACCAAAGCTCGAAAAAGAATTAAGATACTTCCCGTTTTACTTGAAGAGAGTGCATATTCTGATGTGATTCGAGAGGCTCAGGAAATAGTTGAGATCGCTCTCAAAGGGGTCTTGCGAGAGGTCGGGATCGAGCCGCCTAAATGGCATGATGTCGGAGGTTTATTGCTTGAATATGCGGAGCGTCTCCCGGGAATCCTGCCCCCCTTGCTGGACCTGTTTGATCAATTTAGCGTTCCGGTTACATGGGCAACGGTGGGGCACTTATTCCTGGAAAAATGTGACAGGACAAACGGACGCGCCCATTCCGACTTACCGAGGCCTCCCTATTTTGAAAATGAGTTCTGGCGTTATGCCCAGGGTCCCCCCCCAGACTATCACCAGGGTCCTGCCTGGTATGCTCCCGATTTGATTAGATCGATTCTATCGGCCAAGGTCAAGCATGAGGTTGCCTGCCATACCTTCTCGCACATTGATTGCTCGGAGATCCATTGTCCACCTGAGGTAATGGATTCGGAACTTGATCAATGTCAGCGCCTGGCGACCAGTTTGGGGATCAAGTTGAGATCGTTTGTTTTTCCTACAAACCTGGCCGGCAATTTTATCAGCTTAAAGAAGCACGGTATTATCGCCTATCGCTGGCATAATGGTTATGAGCTGGATGTGCCAAGGCGGGATGAACTTGGCCTCTGGCAGATCCCCGGAGGAGTCCTCCGGGAAAAACCGGAAGGATGGCCTGCGGATGCATGGATTAATGCACTCCAAAAATCCGTGGACAAGGCCCTGGAAACGAGAACAGTCCTCCATCTCTGGTTTCATCCCTCGTGCGACCCGGTGAATGTGGAGGAGGTCTTCCCGGCGTTGCTGAATTATATAGCTCCCCGGCGAAATGATCTATGGGTGACCACAATGCAAGGTTTAGTGGACTCACTCACAGAATGAACTCGATTTGCTCGATCAACCAAACAAACAGATGATTCTCTTTCTCGCTTTTCACGCTTTTCCCGCGTTTCGCGCTTTCAAGATCAACCAGATAAACCAGACAAACCAAATTGAGTTTCACAGCTACGCCCCCATGAACAAATCAATTCAGAAACAACGTCCCTCGGGATGAAATATGAACCAGATTAAGATTACGGAATCAGATCTGCATTCACATTTAAAAGCGCGTATGTTACAGCGTGGCACCAGGATAGAGGAGATTGAGACAGTTCTAAATCAGGGATGGGAAGCAACGGATGCTAAACTCGGAACCCTTGGAAAAGTATTCATATTCGAGTATAATGAAATGTGGGAGGGTAAATCATTTGAAGAGAAAGAAGTTAGCGTATATTACAAGTTTACCAATGATACCATGGTATTGCTTACAGCGAAGGCAAGGTATGGAAGGAGTTTTATAAAGGGAGGAGGGGAGAATGAAGTTAGAATATGATCCGGCGAGAGATCTTCTATATATCTATTTTTCAGAGCCTTCCATAAAAGCTGCTAAAACGGTCACGGTTGTTCCTGGGGTTCATGCGGATTTTAATGCGGAAGGAAAGCTTATCGGGATAGAGGTCATCGACGCTTCTGAGGTCATGGGTAGGAAGATTGAGTTTACTCTTCCTGAAGTGTCCCCAGCGATGAAGGTAGCGTCGAGATAAACACACATACCCGGATGAGAGTTATTCCCGCTGGTCAACAACGTCCCCCGAATCCATTTACTGAACGATACGTCCGTTAACATGTCATTGCATCACCGTCCCCCTATCCTCGTTATTCACCCAGATGAACGGTCAACGATTCCAATGGTCTTCGCGCAATGTCAATAAACAAGTCTGACCCCAGGCATTCTATGAAAAGAGACTGAAATGCGTTTAGCTGAAGAAGAAATCAAGACGATTAAATCCGCTGTTCATTCCTCTGATCCTTCTGCCAAAATATTCCTGTTCGGCTCGCGGACAAACGACAGTACCAGAGGAGGTGATATTGATTTGCTTATTCTCTCTCCTAACCTGACCTTTGCAGATAAACTCAAGATAAAAGCAAATATCTTTGAAAGGCTGGCAGAACAAAAAATTGACGTTATAATTGCCAGAGATCTCGAGGACCCGTTCGTACGACTTGCCTTTAATAATGGGGTGCCACTATGACCGAATTGAAAAAACAGTTGTTGAGTAAACAGATCCAATCGTTGATTTCAGCCGGCGAAATCTTGCGGGCCTCGCATGAAAGATGTCTAACTATTGGTATTCGTTCAGGACTGGATGATGAGCAATTGGAAGGTTTTGAGGCCCTTACAGCACGTTTTGCGCGACTTAGTGACATGATTACACAACAAATCCTTCGCAGCATTGATACGCTTGACCTGGAGGACAGTGGAACGGTGCGAGACAGAATCAACCGGGCCGAAAAAAAGGGATTGATCGGATCCGCGGAGGAATTTGTTCAGATTCGAATGCTACGCAATGAGATCGCTCACGAATACAAGGCGGAAACAATTTTGGAAATTTTTGAACGTGTTTTGGCTCTAACACCTGCATTATTGCAGGCAGTAGAAAACATCAAACACTATGTTGGCGATCATTTTGAAATTCTGATCAGATAATGGAGTATTTCGTTTTTTAGTTAAGGACGCACCCCGGTTAGATATCTTGGGTCCAACCCAAATGGAATACTGACTGCGACTTCATTCCACCCCAGAAAGAAAAAGGGATGGGGTCAGCCTGGTAATCTTTCGATTCTGTCTAAAGTTTCTCGTCCTCCAAGATACCAAGACTCATCAAAAATGCAATATAGCAAACCTGCCCCTAATCCGACTCCATTAGCGTTCGGCAACTTGGAGGCCAAGAGAGATTGGGGTTATGCAGCAGATTATGTTAAGGCAATGTGGCTCATGCTTCAGCAGGATAAACCTGATGATTATGTCATTGCTACCAATGAGACTCATTCCGTGAAAGAATTTGTAGAACTCGCTTTTAGTCATGTAGGTCATGATTATCGCGATTACTTGATCAGTGACGAGATATTCTTTCGACCAGCCGAGGTACATCAATTAAAAGGAGATTATAGTAAAGGGAAAAAGATATTGGGGTGGGCGCCAACCGTTCCATTTAAAGAATCAATCCAGATGATGGTTGAGGCTGATCTCAAAGTGCGATGAATTTTGGAGTTCATAAGGTTTTCATACAATTCTAAATAAAATGACAATTGAAGATGTGACCCCTAAATTCCTCCAGAAACAAACAGCTTCTTAAATTGCAGTATTGGGTGACCCCACACCCCTTAAAAGTTATTTAACTAACTTAACTACGTCCCCTTGGATTGAGTGAAAGATTTTATCAACGTTGTTAAGGATCAAACAAGTGACTATTGTGAGCAACGTCCCCCTGGATGATACCTAAGAAGAAAAGGCTGGAAAGTGTTAAACGACATCGCGAATGGCAAGAGTTATTGGACAAAGATCCTTTCTTCAAAGAAGTATTTGGCGGGTAAAGAAAGCGCTCTCTGCCTCCGACCCCTAACCTCGATGCTCTCCCGTTATCATTAATGCGCGGGAGGTAGTAGGCTACGATGGGGCGATTGAGTACGACGATTCAAAACCTGACGGTACACCCAGAAAACTATTGGATGTAACCCGGCTCCGGAGCCTCGGGGGTTCTCCTAAAATCTCATTAGAAGAAGGCATCAAAAGTACCTACGAATGGTATTGCGGCTGTTCATTAAAATGAACCAGATGAACCAGATCAACCAGTTGACCCCTAACGTTGTTTTCCGAAGAAAGGAGGGACCGTGTTATGAAGACGATTCAGGTAGATATTCCGGAAAAGCTGGTAAATGAAATAGAAAAATATGTTAAGGAGGGTTGGTTTAATAACGAGGGGGAGTTGATGCGTGAGGCGTTGCGTGAATTTATCCGTCACCATCGTCCCATGTTGATGGAGAAATATATGGAAGAAGATATTGAGTGGGCCTTGAAGGTAAAGAGGACTCTTGATTCATGAAACTCATTGTCTGCGACACTGGTCCAATTTTACATTTGAAAGAGATTGGTTTGATAGATCTTCTTGAAAAGACAGGGAGAGTCATAATTCCAGAAGTTGTAAATAGCGAGCTTTCTGAAACTGATCCTACTTGGAGGGAACAGAAACCCTCTTGGATTATTATTGAAAAGTTGCCTTCAAGTGAGAAATTTAGAGTGGATGCTCTGTGTGGATCGGCATTGCTTGATATTGGAGAAGCTGAGGCCATTAGCCTGGCCCAGAGCCTTAAGGCACATTGGTTCTTAACAGACGATGCATCGGCAAGGACCTTTGCCGGCGTGATGGGACTGGAAGTTCATGGGACCTTAGGAATTTTACTTTGGGCTGCGGCTGAGGGGTATTTAAGACACGTCGAAGCCAGGGATGCCCTAAAAAGACTTTCTCATTCTTCTTTGTGGATTTCGCGAGCTATATTGGAAGAAGCCGATAAAGCAATAGATAAAATGTTCGAATGATGTCCTTCGAAATGAGGAACCTCTCATCCTATCCTCACCATCTCCAGCTATTTTCTGTATTTTTTGTATAACGGTTTTACGGTATCAACGTGGTTGACGAAATCGATCGATGGTTTGTGACGGAATCTACCAAACAGACTTGATAGACCAGATGAACCAGATAACGAGATCAACCAAATGACCAGATGAGAGTTATTCAACCCAGTCAACAACGTCCCCCAAAGCGAGTCCCCCAAAGCGAAAGTTACCAGGGTTTGTTTGCCCGGAAATCGTCTTTAGAGCATTCATCTTATTTTAATTGTAGCTTCGAAACTGCGTCCCTGAAGAGCTTTCCCTGCTCCTTCATCCCAA
>Ga0315295_10002743_pt1 | contig 14896 bp, 13 predicted proteins | sample YL17G14_0_MG_FD_204453 | JGI IMG/M metagenome (GOLD analysis project Ga0315295, IMG submission 204453) | Sediment microbial communities from Yellowstone Lake, YNP, Wyoming, USA - YL17G14_0 | ecosystem: Environmental > Aquatic > Freshwater > Lake > Sediment | place: USA: Wyoming | collected...
TCTTTTCCCCGGTCCATCCGCTCATACTGGTACTCCGCGCTCAGGGCAAGCCAGGGATGGGGTGTCCAGAAGAGATAGGCCCTGGCAAGACGCTCTTCCCAGTCTGCTTTCAGGACCTGTGGCAGAGCTGGAGCCGTATAGGAAAGATAAGGCACCTTGAGGTCCCTGACAGAATATTCGATACCTCCATACAAGTTTTTAAGAAATTTCTGGTCGAGGGCAAGTCCATAACGCCATGCGTCTGCGCCTTCGGAGTTGTCATCATCGAAAAACTGATTGAAGCCTGCCACCTGGGTCGGCTCAATCGTCTGGTTGTTGATCAGGGTTCTCCGGAAAGTCCTGAAGATGGCTCCCCGGAGGGTTGTTGAGGGCAATGGATTCCAGGTTAACCCCAGTTTGGGGTTCAGTTGGCGACGGTCCTTTAAACCTCCCCTGAAGAGGTCTGCGCCGGCCCCGAGCGTTAGGGTCACGTTCTTAAAGTAGTTGATGTGTGAGTAGAGATACAGGTTCGTGTGACGGATATCCTTTTCGTCATATAAGAGGGGGATGGGGGTCAGGGGGGGACCCAGCATGATGAGAGACCATTTCTCGTTTCGGTCGACCTGGAAGTAGCCTATTCCCGCCGTCACATTGAGAGCCCTGGAACGAAACAGATATTGAATCTCCCCGCTGGCGCTGCTTTCGTGTCCATTGATGTCAAAGACATCCGGTGTTGCGGTCCGGTTGATGTAATCCACACCCTGATAGATAAGAGACCCGATGAAATCAGACCCTGGAGACAGGGTAAAGCGGAATCCCAATCGGCCTCCCCACGCCTTTTCCTCCTGGCGGTTCATTAAAAAATCCTCTGGGTGGAATCGGAGGATGAGGTCTCCAAATTCACTATTCTTGCTCCAAATCTCTCCCTGGAGGCTTAACTGCGGGGAGGGACTGATCTGGAGGAAGGCGTTGTAGATATCCTCTTTGATGTCATTATTGATACGAAAACCGTTGGTATCGTAATGGAATTGTCCGACGCTGTAAGAGACCGGCCCCTGGATGCCTGCCAGAACGATCTCATCCCCCAGGGTACTGTTTCCTCCAACAATCCCGCTTGCCTGCAAGGTGATTCGATTCCGGTTGAAGAGGGGGTTGAATTCATTAAAGGAGGGTTCTGAAGGGCCTGCTCCAGATAAGATAAAGAGATTGCTCTGGGCCAGGTGAGGTTGAAGAGGGGTGATATTGACGGGTTGAAGGAGTTGGGACTGAAGGAGTTCACTGACCCTCGCGATCTCATGGCGGGGAAGTGCGGGATAGGAATCGGCGAGGAACCGGTGGGCTGAAAAGTTGCCGGGATCGGTATTGAGGGATCTCCACCCTTCAACGAGGGCCAGCGGCTGAAATCCAAGGTCACTATAGATTCGTGCAAGGCTTGCGCTCCTTGCGGCAAGGTCTTCATCGAGAAGGAGCCGGGACCGGTAGACCGCCCGGTTGTCGTTTAAGGTGATGGAGGTCTGCATGTCTTCGAGGGCCTCGACTGGGCGGTTGACGGTCTGCTTCCGGATGGCATCGTAAAAGTAGGGCGTGGGATCCAATGGATCGAGCCCCCTGGCCGTGGTGAATTGACCTGCTGCCAACTCATCCCGCTTTTCCTCAGAATAGGCTTTTCCAAGGTAACTTCGGATCAGGGAGTTATTAGGATCGAGGCTTGCTGCGATTTCAATCTCGCTCCGTCCATCCTTCAGTTTTCCGCCACGGATCATCGCCAGTCCGAGTCCCAACCTTGGAAGGGGATCCGCCTGATCGAGCACGATCGCCTTTTCAAAGGCCTCCTTCGATTCTTTGATCTTGATCTGGTGGAGATAGGCATATCCTAAGACGGTTTGGGTTCTTGAGAGACCAGGGTTCAGGGAAGCCGCTTTCCCTGCAGCCTTGAAGGCCTCTCTCAGGTTTCCAAATGAAAGATGGAGTTCGGATAATCTTGCCCAGGCCAAGGCATTCTCAGGTTCAACCGTCACGGACTCTTTAAGGCTCATAAGTGCCCCTTCAAGATCAAACTTTGCCTGGAGGGCGTAAGAGAGGGCTATTCTCGCAGAAGCGGAATGAGGATCTGCCTTTACCGCTTCTTCCGCAAGGTCAAGGGCCTTCTGTTTTTCATTTTGAACCACGGCGATGATTGACTGGAGGGCTAAGGCCTGGCTGGCCATGGGTTTCAATTGCAGGGCCTTCTCAATATCGGCCCTTGCCTCATTGACCCGGCCTACGGAGAGAAGCAGGGAAGCCCGATACGTAAAGAATCTGGGATCCCGGACTTCGTCTGTGATTTCAGAAACGTTTTCCAGGGCCTTTTCGAGATTTCCTTCTCGAGAGAACTCAAGCGATCTTTGAATTCGAGCCTGCCAGGACGTTGGGGAAGCAGCCTGGAAATCCGAGGGACGATAATCGAGGACAGGTAAGTAATGGAGGGTCCACTGGATCGCATCCCGGGGCCGTGCGACCGCTTGTAAGAGAGGGGCCTGGTCTCCCACGACGATCGCGGATTGATCCTTCGATAGAATGATTTCTCCTGCCCTGTTGCTGGCGACCACCCTGCCTTCAAAGATCGATAGAAACGTTCGATCGGTCTCAACCGTAATCAAGAATTCCGTTCCCTCAACCGTTGCGTTTACAAAGGGCGTGACCACCTTCAGGTTTCGCCGCTGGCGGCTGAAGAAATGGACGGCCCCCTTCAGAAGCTCAATCAGAGAGGTCTTTTCCGTTTCGGGGGGAGAGAAGGTGACCGTGGTATGCTGATCAAGGCGAAGGGTGGATTCATTGATCAGGAGGAGGTCTGCCCGGCTTTGGGCCAAGACCCGAATCCTGTCTCCGGGACAGAAGAGATCGTGGAGTCTCACGGGGACCCATTGTTTTTCGCCCGGCCTGAGGGTTTGCACCGTTCCCTGGACGGAAACGGCCCTGGCCACCCACTTCTCACAGGTATCCGCCATTGCAGGATAAGAGGATAAAAGGATTAAAAAAAGGATAACGGTCGGGACCCATCCCGTCTGGAAGGTTCGTCTTAATTCCATAGTTTCCCCCCTTTAATTCCTTCAACAGGGCTTCCGTTAAAGACACCCTCTACTTTTGGTCCATTAGAACGACGCCATTCCACCCTTCTCCAGGTGGATTCTCTTTATACTGGTCACAGACTTTGATGTAGAATTGAGAGGGACCATCCTCCCCCAAGCATCCAATGGATTGGCGAAATTTCTCGATAGCTTCATTCCAGGACTGTTTTCTGAAGGCGGCGAGAGCCTCCGCGAAAATCAGACAGGCCCGTCTTTGGCTCTCCGTAACATCTTCGGGCCGGCCGAGGAGTCCATAGATTCCAAGGGGCTTCGACTTTCCGGCAAGGAGGAATGTTCCGACCTCCCGGGTCACGAACCCGTCCAGTTGGTGGATCACCTCTTCTGATGCGAGGGCCCAAGTCCCCAGGTACTTATTTAATCCCTCAATTCGTGTGGCGGTATTGACGATATCGCCTACGGGCCGGTATTCGTAGTGGTCCATGGCTCCCATGTGGCCCAGCAGGATGTGTCCTGAGTGAAGTCCAATCCGTGTGGGCAGTTGAAAGGGGCCTGAAGACTGATTGAATTGGAGGAGGGCCTTCGCAATGTCGAGAGCGGCGTGGCACGCCTCATTTTTGAGGAGGGTATCCGGATGGCTCGCTACCCAGAGGGCCAACACCGAGTCGCCGATCACATTGGCGACAATCCCGTGCCGCTCCTTGATGGGCCTAAAAACCGTTTCGTAATAGCGGTTCATGAAATCACCCAGTTCCTTTGGATTCATCGCTTCGGAGAGGGAGGTGTAGTGTTCTGCATCGGTGGAAAGGCAGATTCCGTAGACCAACTGGCGGCTGGTCTTGATGTGGGCAATATTTCTGGATAATTGATCGATGACGCCATTGGGGAGGTAGTATCCGAAGGCTTTTCGGATGTTCTGGCGTTCTTTATTGGAATCCGTATACCGCCATAACACCGAGCCAAAGAAGGCGAGGGGAAACTGGATCAAAAGAGGAAGAAGGATGGGGTACCAGGTCCCCGCGGCATTAAACTGATAGCTGGCGAAAAAGAGATAGAAAATGCTCAACACAATCGTGGTTCCGGCTGCAAGGAGCGCAGGCAGGAGAAGAAGGGTCGTCCCGATCATCATTCCCCAGAAGAAGACGAGAAGGAGGTGTGGGATAGAGCCCAGGGGACCGATCGGTTTATCCGCAAGGAGGTTGGAAAAGGCGGTTGCAGCGATCTCAACGCCACTGATATCGAGGCCGCTCGATTGGGAGAAAGCGGTATAGAAACCATCTTTTTGACCGGGTCGAACGCGCTCTGAAAGACCAATAAAGACAGCCTTTCCTCTAAAATCGACAAGACCCGGAGCGGGAGGGACCTTTTCCTTCATCCTGAGAACCTGGTCATAAGGGATTGCGGGTATGGTTCCGGGAGGGCCATAAAAGTTGAGAAATGGGCTATTCACGCTCTGGTACATTTTGATAAGGGATTTAAGCAGAAGGGGTTTTTTGAATCTCTGGGAGGAGGAGGCCTGTTTCTGCAATTCCTGCAACATCTTTTCACCGAAGTTTATATCGCTTCCAAAGATTTCCCTGATGTCTTGAATCAGTTTTTCCAACTCTCCCCGTTTTGCAATCTCCTCCCGGTCAGAGGGGAATTTTCCGGTCAGGGAAGGGGCGACCTTTTCCATCAGTCCTATGAATTCTGCATAAACCTCCAGAGCATAAACCTGGAAGGCTACTACTGGCAGTGTCGGTGTGTCTCCGGCCCCTGTCTTAAAGGTCCAGTACTGGCTTACCTTAACGGGGACCTTTGGGAGCGGAAAGGGCGCCAGGGCCACTGCAGACCGGGCAAGGGAGGGAGTGGGCGGCATCAATTTCACAATCGTAAGCTCCCCCGGCGTACCCTTTTCCCTGTCCTGGAAAGAGACTTTGTCCATTTCAAGGCCTTCACACAGGACCACATTGCCTGCCTTCTGGATCGACTTGGCAAAAAAACCGTCTTCGACCGCGGATCTGGCTTCGTCGAAAAAGACATCAAAGGCAACGGCCGATGCCCCTTCTCTGGCCAAAATATCTGTGAGGCGGGCGTGGAGGGAGCGGGGCCATTTGCGTGGATCAGCCGGCACCTGGAGTTGGTCGGCGGAGGCCTTATCCATGCTGACGATGACCACCTCTGAGGGAGCTTTTCTTACCCCACGCAGTTTGAACAGGAGATCAAGACCCACGTTTTCTTCGAGGTTCGCTCCGGGAGGTAAAAGACTCAGGGTCACTCCCAATAATCCGGTGAGAACGCCCAAGATCATGGTCTTTAGAAAACGAGACATGATTGGAAAGCCCTCAGGTGTTTGCTGTTCTAACATAATAAAATCTGAGAATTTGTCTCTAACTTTCTCTGAAATGTCCTCTCAAAATCTCCTCTCCCCCTCCCCCATCGAAGGGGGAGGGGGGGGGAATGGGGAAATTTCAAATATGTTTGGTTAGTATTTGAGTCAACCCAATTCCCGGATTCGATCGCTCTTCAAGGAGAAGGTTCTGTTCATGCCCTTTAACCCCCCAGGAGAACTGGGATAGGGTTACCAAGAGACTGTCTCATACAAGGGGTCACTTTAACCCTATCAAATTACACTAAAGGGGTCAACAAAAAACTATGGGACCACCCTTTTCCCGCTCGGGTGGTTTCATGAACTCTTTCTCTATTCTTGAAAAAGGGCTTGTTTCGGTATCGAATTTTTGCTATCTATATAGCATTAGAGAGTATAACGGAGAGTGGAGTACGGATTAAGAACTTAGCAGGCTGCTGAAAAACACCCATCTGCTGCGTTTCTCTCATCCTTCGTCGTTGCGGCGTACCCCCAAGTACGCCTCACTCCTCAGGATTTCGAGGGCCTTGCATCTGGGCATTTTTGAGCAGCCTGAGGAAAATGACTTTTTCAGCAAGCTGTTAGGTTGTCGGGTCCACTATTTAGACCACTTTTTACAGTCTAAACTCAGGAAGGAGAAGGTGATGAAACGGTATCTCATTGTCGGAGATGGTGTGGCAGGCGCAAGAGGGGCCATCAAGATTAAAGAGACCGACCCCAAAGGAGAGGTCCATCTCTTCACGGAAGAGGCCTTTCCATTTTACTACAGGGTGCGTTTCCCGGAAATGGTCGCTGGAGAGGTTTCGATGAAAGACCTCGTCATTCACAGCAAGGAATTTTATCAAAACAAGGGCATCTCTCTCTATCTGGAAGAAAAGATTACCCGGGTCCAGCCAGAGAAGAAAGAGGCCATCAGTGAGAAAGGAAAAACCTATCCTTACGACCGATTGCTCCTTGCCACAGGGGGGTATGCCTTTGTGCCACCGATCAAGGGCATAGAGAAGAAAGGAGTTTTCACCCTCCGGTCCATGAAGGATGCCCTGACCTTTAAAGAATATTTAAATGGGGTGAAACAGGCAATCCTTATCGGAGGCGGACTCGTGGGGTTAGAAACCGGAGGGGCCCTGCTTAGGCGCGGGATTGCGGTCGCAGTGATTGAACAAAATCCAAGGATTCTACCCAGGCAGATGGATTTAGAGGGAGCTCAAATTCTGCAGGGCAAAATGGAAGGGATGGGATTCTCTTTCTTCCTGAATGGTCAATCCGAAGAGATCCTCGGAAATGAGAAGGTGGAGGGATTGAGGCTCAAGGACGGACGGGTGGTTGAAGGGCAGATGGCCATCCTTTCAGCAGGGGTGAGGCCAAATATACAATTGGCCAAGGAAATGGGATTGGAGATCAAGAATGGGATTTTAGTCGACGATCGAATGGAAACCAACATTGAAGCCATCTTTGCCGCCGGAGACGCAGCAGAGCACCGGGGAAGGGTTTACGGGATCTGGCCGGCAGCCCAAAAACAAGGGGAGATTGCTGGTGTGAATATGGCCGGAGGAGACGCCACTTACCCGGGAACGGTCGTTTCAAACACCTTAAAGGTGGTGGGCATTGAGTTGACCGCTATGGGCGAGATCGATGCAGAGAGAAAGCTGGAGTGCGTCGTGAGAAGCGATCGCGAAGCATGCACTTACTGCAAGGTTACTTTTAAGGAGGATAAGATCGTCGGGTGTATTCTTCTCGGAGAGGTCAAAGGGAAGAATGAGATACTCAACGCAATTGAGCAGAAGGTGAATGTGGCGGCATTGAAGGATTCCATTCTCAAGGAGGGATTCGACCTCAAGAGTTTGAAATAGACAAACAAAAAGTCCACCCGACTCATTGAATCGGGTGGACTTGGGTTAAGGGTTAAACGAGGAGGAAAGAGATATTTTTTGTCCTGTTGGAAATAACTATACAACATTTACATTAAAGGAAGATTAAATTCGTATTAGAAATTTCTAATCTTTTAGGGGGGGCATAGCCCTTCAATCCACAAAAAGGGAGGTAGCTAATGATGGAAGAAGAGAAAAAATTGACAGAAGAAGAGTTTGTCATTCAGGCGATCAAGAAGCTGAGAAAAGATCCCTATCGTGGGATTCATAGCGTCTACAGTGGTTTTAACGAGGCCTTTCGGAAGTATTTCGGAACCAATCCGGTAGAGGCTACCTCCCGTCTGGCTGCCGGAGGAAAAATCGAGACCCGGCCCTTTAAGGGCGGGGTCATGCTCTTTCTCCCCGGAGAGGCCCCGAAAAGACCCACTACGGATGAAACCCTCCAGATCATTGTTGCCAACGACCCATCGATTTCCGAAGAAGCTTTTGTCCTTGAAGGGATTAAGAAGCTGAGAAAAGACCCCTATCGCGGAATCAACAGCGTCTTCAGCGGTCTCAACGAGGCCTTCCGAAAGCACTTCAACCATGACCCGATTGAGCTTACGAAAAAGCTGGTGTCCGAAGGAAAGGTGGAGGTTGTTCCCATGAGGGGAGGAAAGGGTGTCATGATCTACCTCCCCGGAGAAGGCCCCAAGGGCCGTAAAACCGATGAGGCCCTGAAGAAGATCTTGGAATAACTCTCTTTATGAGCAGTTCTTTTCAAAATTGTCTATTTCTTTTTTTATCTCATTTGCTAAAAGGGGGTCTCTTGGTTTTAGCCGGGGATGGTGCGTTCCTTGGCCCATTCACGAAGGGTGGCGATCTCTTCTTGTTTCAACAATGCAAGCGGCTTTGTCGTATGGATCTGTTCGAGGATATGTTGGGTTGAAACGGGCTCCTTCCTGCTTGATGCCCGGTAGAGGGCTGAAATGATGGCCTGCTCAATTTCCGCTCCGCTAAAATCGAAGGACTTTTCAGCCATTGATGTTACATCAAATTGTTGGGGATTTAGCCCCCGTTTCTTGAGATGAATCGTAAAGAGGGATTCCCTGACCTTTTGATCCGGCAGATCGACAAAAAAGATCTCATCGAAGCGGCCTTTCCTTAAGAATTCAGGGGGGAGGCGGTAGACGTCATTGGCTGTGGCTGCCAGAAAGCAACTGGACTTCCGTTCCTGCATCCAGGTTAGAAAGGTTCCGAGAACCCGTTGCGAGACTCCTCCGTCCGATTCTCCATGGGAGGCCGCAAAACCCTTCTCAATTTCATCGATCCACAGGCACATTGGGGCCAATTGGTCCACTGTCTTTAAGGCCCTTCTCAGATTCTGTTCGGTCTGCCCGATATATTGGCCATAAAGCTTGCCGATATCGAGCCGGTAAAGAGGCAGGCCCAGTTCCTTGGCGATCGCTTTAATGGCCAGACTCTTGCCACAACCCTGGACTCCCATTAAGAGAACTCCTCTCGGAGGAGGAAGAGACGGGATGTCATTTACGAAGCTCTCCCTGCGTTCGCTTAACCAGCGCTTCAGATTGTCAAAGTTGGCGATGCTCTCCTTAACTTCGGTCACAGAGAATTCAAGCATTCCTTCCTGATCGAAGATCTTCTTCTTACAGGTTTCGATGGTATTTAAGTCTTTGATATCGAGGAGGTGGTCATCGATGAAGCACTGGGTGACGACATTTCGGATCTGTTGGGCCGATAATCCCTTCAAAGACTTAATGACCCTTTGAATTTCGTCAGTAGATAGGGAAACTTTTCCCTTTTCAATCCGGATGAGTTCATTAAAGATCCCTTTCAGGATGGAGGCAATCTCCTTTTCGTCCGGATAGCCGCCCACAATATGGCCAGCGTCTGCTTCGATATCCCTTGGGAGCCTGTACTCCGAACCGATCAGGATAATGGTATTTTTTGAATTTCGAAACTGGTTGACAAGATCCTTAAATAACCTCAGGATCAGGGTGTTCTCCAAATGCTTGTCAAAATCTTTAAAAACATACAAACCGGACTCCGAACTTTCCGTTTTGGTCAGGGAGAAGACCGTCCGGATCATCTTCTCAGGATCCTGGGTCTGATAATAGGGGTTTTCCTGACGGCCCCTTCGGAGTCCCCCGGTGACGGACCACTGGTAAAAGATAAGACCCAACTGGCTTGCAATCTGTCGAAGTTCGCCCACCACATATTCTTCATCGATCGATTCAACGAAGATGACAGGGTATTTCGATTTGATCAAAAGTCTGAGTTCGTCATTGGCGAGCATCTTCTTGTCCTAATAAAATGAGCTTATGTAGTGTAGCCCTCTATGGGCGTAGAATCATCCGACACACCTGTGTGCCGAAGCACTTCGGTGCGCAGGCACAAGGCCTTACACCCATGATTCGTTACTTCTGCAGGAGTTCCTTCAGGGACTCCTCGTACACCTCGAATGTTTTCGAATCGAAGAGAACGAATCGGACGAGCTTGATTTCCGGATGTCCCTTCAAGTAATCGATGACGGTCTTCAGGGCAACGTATGAGGCCTCTTCGACAGGGTATCCATAAATCCCGGTACTGATGGATGGAAAAGCGATGGAGTCGATTCTGGTCTGGGTGCACACTTCCAAACTTTTCCGATAAGCGCTTGCCAAGAGGTCGGCATCTTTTGGGGAGCCCGAATATCTGGGCCCCACGGCGTGGATGACGAATTTTGCCTTGAGATAACCTCCACCCGTGATCACCGCTGACCCGGTTGGGCAGCCCTTATACTTGGTCTTGAGCTCGGATAGGATGACGGGTCCTCCTGCCCGATGGATAGCGCCATCCACTCCCCCCCCGCCTGCCAAGGCGGAATTGGCTGCATTGCCGATGGCGGTGGTTTCCTGCAGCGTGATATCCCCCTGAACGATTTCTAAGATAGAATGATGAAGCGCCACCTTCATAGGTACCCTCCCCATTCTTCTCCCCCTCCAATGAGAAGAGCTTCAAGGTCATTGCCGAGGGCCGTTTGGCCTCCCACGCCTGCGGGCCGTAACACCCTTGATCCCCCAGGCACGGACACGTCATGTAACGGGTAATCCATATCAGAAAGAGTTGACTTCGTCAATAGCAGGAGTTAAGGTTTTTGGCGATGGAAAGAATTTATTATGGATGGATTATTGTCAGTGTGGGTCTACTTGTGAAGATGGCGGCCCTCGGGTTTGGCCGCTTTGCTTATGCCATGCTTCTTTCGAGCATGAGGACCTCTCTTGAATTTAATTACATTCAGATGGGACTTCTCAGCGGGGCAATCCTTCTTGGATATCTGCTCTTCTCCTTTATCGGGGGAACATTAACGACAAAATTCGGAGCCAAGAGGGTCGTGGCCTCCTCTCTCTTCATCAGTTCCATTTCGATGTTTGTCATCAGCCGGCTGTCCGGATTCATTCCCTTTCTGTTTATCACCTTCGCCATGGGAGGGGCAGCGGGGGGTGCCCACATCTCGATGACCACCCTTCCGATGGCATGGTTTGAAAAGCGGAGACTGGGAGGAGCCCTGGGAGTCGTAACAGGTGGCACAGGGCTCGGAATCATTGTCACGGGTCTTATCCTTCCTTATTTTCTGACCAGTTTGGGGAGTGAGGCGTGGAGGCATTGCTGGGCTTTTCTGTCTCTCATCACCTTGATGGTTGCCATCGCCAGTTTGATTTTATTGAAAGAAAGACCAGGGCAGACGCTCCTTTTGCCTTACGGTTCAGACGAAAAGAGCGAGTCCCTCCCCCACGAAAGAATAGGAGATGGCCTCTCGCTCCGTGCCATTATTGTTATCTATTTTATTTTCGGTTTTGCCTACAACATCTATGCGACCTACTTCGTGGCCTTTACCGTGGAGGAAGTCCAATTGCCGGAGAAAGTGGCCGGGTTTATCTGGTCCATTTTTGGCTGGATGTGCCTGGTGAGTGGATTGATCTGGGGCTTCCTTTCAGATCGGTTTGGCAGGAGGAGAGCCCTTCTCTGGGACAATGGATTAATTTCAGTCGCTGTGCTTATTCCTCTTCTGTTTCACCAACCCTTTTATCTCGGAACGTCGACCTTCCTTTTCGGAGTGACCTTTTTGGGAACCATTACGATCATTGCTGCATGTGTCGGCGATCTGGCCGTTGAGAACAAGGCCTCTGTCTATGGACTCGTTACACTGATACACGGTATCGGGCAATTTTTAGGAACAACCCTTGGGGGATATCTAAAAGATTTAACGGGAACGTTTCATCTTACCCTGCTCTCCTCATTGATTGGATTTGTCCTCTGCACCGTTCTTATCTTCCTTAACAAAAAAAGTAAGGGCGAGAAAAACCCTCTCACCCTTACTTTTAGAAAATGAGCATCGTTGCTGTTTTGTTCAGTAGCCCATCGCCGCAATAACACATTCATGCATCGACGCTTCACAGCGTTTCGTAGAAGGATTTTTTCAAGAACGTGAAAGATTTCCAAAACTTATCAAAAGCCTCAAAGGCAGAAAGATCATAGGCTCCTTCCATGGGCCGCCACTGGGTGACATACCACCCCACCACCCGCTCACCCCGCTTGCCAAAGACGACCTTGGCCTTGACCTTCTCCTTCTTTACGGGGTCTTTACCTTCGACGGTTACTGCAATCCCCTCTCCTCCCACGACCTTTACATTCTCCTTACCTAAAATCTCAAACTTCACAATGGCATTGAAAAGGAAGCGCTTGAAAAACTCCTTCTCCCTGCCTTCAAATCCGGGGGAACACCCAAAGGGCTCCTCATCATAGGCAAAGACGCTCGTTGACGGAAATCCGCCGGGGTCAGACCGCATAAACCCAAAGCTGATGTCCCCGCCTTCCTCCGGCACCAGTAGCTTCCACTCGGGAGGCAGTGGCGCAAATTCATATTCATCCTCCCAGACGACCGTTCCCTGGGCGGACATCTTGTAAGGCTTTGGACCCGTTTGCTGCGTTGTTGCACAGCCCGAAAGCCATACTAAAACCAAAATCCCGCTAAGACTGATGAGTATGTTCCTATTCATTTTTGTCCTCCTTCCTGGTTCAGCTTCTTGAGAAAGAGGAGGAGATCCTTAAAATCCGGTGAACCATCCCGCACATACCGAATCACCCCGTTCTTGTCAATGACCACGGTTCGTCTTCCAAAGATCGGTCTTCCCTCCGGTTGAATCTGGAAATAAGTTCCCAAAAACGATGTTACGTTCGAAAGGAGGGGAAAGGTTAGGTCAAGTCCTTTAGCCCAATACTTCAAAGTGATCACATCATCCCGACTGACGCCCAGGACCCGGGCGTTGAAGCGGTCATAGAGGTAGAGGTTCCTCTGATGACCCTCCATCTCGCCCGTTCAGACCGGGGTGAAGGCCGCGGGGAAAAAGGTGATGATCAGATGGTGCTTCCCGTAGTACTCATCGGCATAGGTGATGAGCCGGTCATGAGTAGACGGCAGCGTGAAATTGAGTACTTCGCGGCCCACCAGGTTCGATTTCTTCTCTGCACCGGCCGCTGCCAAGGGCAAGAGGAGGAGACAGAACAAGGCCAACCACAATCCATTCAGAGCCAACTTGTTTTTCATGAGGCCCTCCTTTCTTTCAATGATAGTGGGTAAACCCCCGGCTCTGCCGGAGGTCGGGTGACTCAAAACTAAATATATCCTAAGATCTCATTTTTTTCAAACGATTTCAGGCCTATATTATTCCATGGTATCCCGCTTGCACTGAGAGACGACTAGGTGTTAAATTGTCTTGGAAGGATTGAACATGATTGCTTTCGATCTCATGTGTGGTAACGGACATATTTTTGAGTGCTGGTTTAAAGATTCGGCCTCTTACGAGGAACAGAAGGAGGAGGGTATTATCAATTGTCCGATCTGTAATGACACTCAGATCGAAAAGGTCCTCTCTCCTTTCATGGTTAAAAAAGGTGTCAGTGAGAAGAAGCAAGAGGTTAACCCTGCCCATGTCCTTCAGGCCATTCAAAATTTTGTGGACAAGCATTTCGAAGACGTGGGGGTGAATTTTACCAAAGAAGCCCTCAAAATCCATTATGGAGAGACTCAAAAAAGAAACATCAAAGGGACCGCTACCTCTGAAGAAGAAACCCTCCTTAAGAAAGAAGGCATCCCATTCATTAAGATTCCTATCGTAAAGCGGTTATTGAATTAGGAAGGATCTATCCTCCCCTTTCGATTCTTACGCAATGAATCTGAAAATGATCTTCGAACGCTTTGCCCCCTCACCCTCTTCCCCTGCCTATCGGCAGGCAGGCGGTATCCGTCACCCCTTCTTGTTCCTTTTTCTAATGATCGCCATTAAGCCGATGATGATCTTTTGGCCATCCCTTTTTGTCAAAGGGTCTGGTCTCTTAATGATTCGTTGGGAGAAGGCCTGGTAATGTTCTCTGTTCCAGTTCAAATTTTCGAGAAGATAGGCAATAAAGTTCTGTTGGTTCTGCGTCATCGGTTCAAAACCTTGGGGGCTTTGCAAGGGGATGAGTCTTCCCTTGGGGAAGGGATGATAGGGAGAGGGAAGAAGGCCTCTAAATCCCATCTCTTGGAACCGTTTCATAACCTTTTCAAAGCCTTCTCTTGTCAGCTCGGCTGCACTCTCAACGCCGGCAACCGCTTTCAGGATCTGTCGATAGGAGAAATCATCGAGACGAAGATCCGATTTGGCAATATGAATGAGCGCTTTCCTCTTTTGATCGATGGTCATTTTCATCCTCTATTGCAATGATACACCGGTTTAGGTTTAAATTGAAAAAGAAATGAGCAGGAATCGGGGTCCTTTACCAAAGGATTGGTTTTTTGTGAAAATCATGGTTGAAAAAAATAGAGATAAATATTTATTTTGAGAGAAAATAAGAGAAAGTTTTTCTTGACAAGGGTTCTTTTTTTTGTTATTAATATAAAGTTAGTTTATTTATGGTTTTTTTTCCACTAATGTAACTTATCGATTTTCCAGTCTTTTTCTTTCTGCACCGGGAGGAATTGATCTAATCAAAAAAGGGATAACTTTGATTCGGAGAGGTTCCCGAGCGGCCAAAGGGGACAGACTGTAAATCTGTTGGCGATGCCTTCGGAGGTTCGAATCCTCCCCTCTCCACCAGGCCCGCCGGCGGATATTCCGAGAAATAATTAAATTCTTACTTATCCTGGAAGTGTCGCTTGAAATAGGCCTGAGGGGAGTAGTCGGAAAGATCAGGAAAGGAAAGGTTCTCGAAGGATTTAGAAACGAGGCAGTCGATTGAAATGAGTGGCGTCTATCGAGAGGCGGGAGTAGCTCAGTTGGCAGAGCATCAGCCTTCCAAGCTGAGGGTCGCGGGTTCGATCCCCGTTTCCCGCTCCATGATTACGCCCTTATTTGATTATTTTTTTTCATAAATCCATCTTGACCAGCCTGTTTTCTCGTTGACAGGTTTTTCTTTCTTTTTCGCCCACGTAGCTCAGTCGGTAGAGCACTTCCTTGGTAAGGAAGAGGTCATCGGTCCGATTCCGATCGTGGGCTCCAGAATATTTTACGAAAGACAAGGAGGACGAAGTCATGTCAAAGCCGAAGTTTGAGAGGACGAAGCCGCATGTGAACATTGGGACGATTGGGCATGTGGATCATGGGAAGACGACATTG
>Ga0315295_10002744_pt1 | contig 14893 bp, 16 predicted proteins | sample YL17G14_0_MG_FD_204453 | JGI IMG/M metagenome (GOLD analysis project Ga0315295, IMG submission 204453) | Sediment microbial communities from Yellowstone Lake, YNP, Wyoming, USA - YL17G14_0 | ecosystem: Environmental > Aquatic > Freshwater > Lake > Sediment | place: USA: Wyoming | collected...
ATCGATGCGTCAGCTAAGAAATCAGGCATCGCTTCAAGATGGCGATGTGGCTCCTATCGGAGCAGATGACAAGCACACGCTCTACGCTCAGGCTTCCCAGGTTGCTGCACAGAAGTTCGAAGAGCGTGCTCAGAAGATCAAGATTCAGCTAAACATGGAGTCCTGCTACGGTTCCCTCGGATCGGGGTACGCGGGAACGAGCCGCACACACGGGTAGCAAAATCTGTTATCCTTGCCTCCATGACAACCATCCAAGTTCTTCTTCAGTCTGGCATCATCAAAGAAGCTCTTGCAGGGAAACCGGCGGCGAACTTTCTCACGCGAGGACAAGAGCTTCTTCGCCGTCGAGCCATGCAGGGTGCAGGGGTCGGAGCGGTGGGGGGTCTTGCGAAGACTCTGCTCACGGATCCTGACCCTGAAGTTGTAACGGATCCTTCAACGGGGATGCAGTACCAGCGTCCAGGACAAAGTGGGGTGGGAAGATACCTCAAGAACATTGCGGGAGGTGCTGCTATTGGAGGTACACTGGGGGCTGGCGCAGGGAAACTTCAGCATATGGGGGAGTCTGCGAAACTGAGAGATTTAGCGCAGACGTCGGCATCGCGAAGAGAAGGAATGTTGGCCAGACAAGGGAGAGTTCCTGCTCAACGTATTGTTGAACATGAAGGCAGAATGGGGGCGTATCGCACAGATAAAGCACAGAAAGCGTTACAGCAACAAGCATCAGCATTGGGTATGTCTGTTTCTCCTACTGCTCCCGCTACTGCTCCCGCTGCTGCTCCCGCTGCTGCTCCGACGCCTGCAACTTCGATTGGTCCTAAATCGACGGAAGTAGCACAAATGATGCAATCACAGGGAGTTCCTGCTGCTCCATGGGGACAGGCGACACCGAAAACAGTAAATATGGGAGCAGAAGAACTGTTCCTTTCTCCACAACAGAGGGAAACTTTAGGAGCAGAAAAAAATCGAAGAGCAGCCGCTGGTCAAAGAGCAGAACAACAGAAATATCAGTCTTTGGGTGATTATGCGCAACAGGCTACGGCGCTTAGCAATGTGCGACATTCCGCAGGTCTATAGCAATGGAGTCTACTCGCATCAAACACGGCCCTTTCGAATTTGATCTTCTTCCCGAAGAAGAAGAAGAAGGGCTTCGAACGGGGACGATGCCTGGATATACCCCTCAGTTTGTCTTGGGGAGTGATCCAGAAAAAGGGATGCACGGGCGTTTAGGCGAGAAATATTTCCACGGACTCACTCTTCCAGAGATGGTGGGGCTTCTTACTAAGAGTCCTGGAGAATTTCCAACTATTTATAAGAATCCTTGGGGTTTGATGGGAGCGGTTTCTCGCTTGAAGAGTCCTCTAATGACGGAGGAAATTAAGACTGCTGCTTTCAAAAATGCCTTGATTCAAGCCGGTGTACGAAGACCGGTAGTACAGTCACATTTACCAACGCTAGTGGATCCTGCTCCAAGAGGTGTAACAACCCAGTCAGTGCGGACTCCGGAAGCGTACGCTAAAACACAGGCAGTACAGCGTCCTAGTATTGAAGCCGTACAGGCACCCGTTTCTCGTACAAAGGCGACGGTTGCCGGTAGACTTTCTCCGCAACAAACACCCCCTATAACAGTACCTCAAACACCAATTCAAGGGGTAGGGCAGCAGTCAGCTTCGGCTCAGTTGCGTGCGCAACTTCAGAATCCGGCGATGCGTGAACAAGCGCAGAGAACCGTGGAACAAGGAGCCCAGCAATTTAGACAAGTTGCACAAGCAGGACCGATTGGAAGCAGGGCACGGGCGCTCTTTCAATATGGCGCAAATCCTTTCCAAAGCAAAGAAAAAATGCTTAGGGGAATTGTACAGAAACGTCCAGAACTTGAGGTAGGAGTAACACAGGGGGTACAACAATCAATGATGCATCCTCAAGGAATGGACGCAGGAATGCGGGCGGCCTTAGACCGATACGGATTTTCAACGAAACACATTCAATCTCCCTTGGGAGCTGTTCCAGAATTAATGGAAGAAGCTCATCTAAGAACTGGGATTCCTCATCGTGAGTTTATTGGCCAATCTCCGGATTAAGTTTAGTGAAAACTAAAACCTTCGGCAATCTTTCCTTCCGTATTGATCGTCCCAAGGGCACGGTAAAGACGTGGAACAACCCCGATGGTACGTCGAAGACAAGAACATACCCTGTTGATTACGGCTACTTCCCGCGTGTGAAGGGCGAAGACGGAGAAGGTTTAGACGCATTCGTAGGAGATAAGCCAGACGGGCACTTTGAAGTGTTCCAGAAGCTCAAGAAGGATCCTACGCATCCGGGAAGAATGGCATTAGATGAAACGAAGTTTATGGTGGGATTGAATGACGAAGAACGTAAAAAAGCATATGCAATCTACGATCCTCAGGAGATTCATGCTCGGAGAAAGTTCGATTCTCTTAAAGGTTTAGAGAAAGCACTTACTGAATGGAAAGGGAACCATAAGAAGCACAACGCTCCTGTGGAAAAGAGCGCTTCTCGGGAGAATCCCTTTGGTTTAGTTTCTCAAAATGCGCTTCTTTGGGATGATGACCGAAACTATGATCTGCCAATGTCCCTTAAGAATGCATCTCTAAGACTTGCTGAATTAAAGAAGGAACTCCTTGGAAATGTGGAGGCTCTTAACTCTGGCGCTGCGACACGAACGGGGTTAACGGAAGACGTAATCTCCAAAGAGTTTGACCGCTTTGGGAAGATTCCTACACCTACGGGAGACGAGCAGTTCTCATCCACCCCCGTGGTGGAAGAAATGAAAACGGCGAAAGACACTCAACTTCTTGGAGGAGACCTGGGACTCTCTCAAGGCCGTATGAGAATGCCCGTGACGGAAGGTGATCGTCAATCGCGCATTGATCAGGCCCTTGACCGTCTTCAGTTTCTTGATCCTCACGCTGATCCTGTTCCGAATACCGGTGGAATCTCCACTCCCGTCTTCACGCGGAGCTCTTGGAGCACAGAAAATCCTTCTCCTTCACAAGCAAAATAAATAAACACATCTCTGGTAAAAGAAATTGTAGAGTCCATGGTGGGCTTCTACAAAAACCCAGAGGTGAAATGCGCGAACAGGCAGTCTTGGAGGAGAGAAGTCTCCTCTGGGACGAACTCATCGGTGAAGGGTTGGAAGAGGGGGACGTTCGAACAGCGATGCTGCTGTTCAACGAATACTTGCAGAAGGGGGATACCTCTTCTGCGGCCGACGCAAGGCTCAGAACCCTTGCGGAGGTCTACGAAATACGGCGAGAAATCGCCGTGGATGCTCTGCCGAAAATCCTGGCGGCAGAGTATGCAATCGAGGATCTCAAAGCAGTCCGACGAGAAGTCGCGGACTGTCTTGAGATTCTTCGAAAGGATCCATCCGTTGACCTTGGGTTCGTGAAACGAGCCCGAGGGGATACCCTCGCACGCCTTGCCCGTGAGGCGTGGAAGCGACGCAGGGCCGCGAGGAGCGTTCTCGCGAGGGAACTGATTCGTGCGGAGGTGATTCGATGAATGTCGATAAGTATTATGACGTTCTCGATGTCTGCGCACTCCTGCGGTTCTTGTTGGCTCTCAGCAAGAACGCATTCGAACTTCGTCAGGCTTTCCTGGAAGGGGAAGACCGAGAGAAGATCGCGGCGCTTGGTAAGAGTCTCGTCAACTTCATGGGAGAGACATCTGCTTTCATGAAGGACTACGGGATGGCTTCTCTTCCAGAACCGGAACCTCGGGTGGAAATCCGAGAGGTCATCAAGGACGTCCCCCGAGAGGTTTTCGCAAATCCCTTCGGGGATTACGGGGACTTTCGAGTGGCTCTTGCGGATCCAAAAGAAGTGATCCGTATGCAACGAAAAATCCCCCTCATCCGGGGGATCCGAAACGCCACGGGGCTGGGGCTGGGGGCGGCAAAAATAGTCGCAGAGGATGCGATCTACCAGAAATGCCCCGTTCTGGCTTGTTACTTCGGCCCAAACGCACTGGAACATACTAAGCTGGCAGCGCGGACTATTGCGATGGCAGCGGAAGATGTAAAGGTGAAAATCCAGCAGAGACTCAACTCGGGCCAGTGGATTGACTGGGTTGAGCCCCCATCGTATGCGGGGGATCTATGAAGCGAGGAAGCACTTCTGGTTGGGCTGCACGGACGAAAGACCTCAAGAGGGAAGAGGCGAAAGTCCGTGCAGAGGAGAGGACGAAGCGGTCCCCGCAAGAGCAACTCGCCGTTCTGGATGAGAGGAACGGCAAGGGAGTCGGAGCCCTTAAAGAGAGGGCGCGACTGACAAGGGTGATTGAGTTCGCCCAGGCTGAGGAGGCGGCCGTAGCGGCAAAAGCCGAAGCGGCAGCAGCCAAAGAAGCGGCGAAAAAGAACAAGAAGTAGTTCCGCCCGTAGCTCAGAGGTCGAGCACCCGCCTTATAAGCGGGTGGTCCGGGTTCAATTCCCGGCGGGCGGATAACCTACGAGAAGAGGAACACGCGAAAAGACACTGGCCCTAACGAGGTGAGGTACAGCGTCAACTCACGCGGATTGTGCGTGTAGAGGACGAAGGTTGCCTTGTCCGTTGGGGCTGGTGTCGGCGTGTCGTTCATGCTCAGGCGGAAGGGGTTTGTGCCGCCTGAGTCGAATGAGAAGTCGCCCTCCCCGGAGTACAACTCGATATAGATCATCCGGGGAGCGGTGAGCGAGCCCTTGTCCAAAAGACGATTGGTCTGAGGAGCTGTGAAGACGTAATCGTCTTCGCTCTTCTGGGTGTACGTCGTCTGGACGTTTATGGGCAGCGTTGCTGGCTGTGATTCAGCCGATGGCTGGTAACGCAGGTTTCCAACGAGAGATAGGCTGGGCATGGGAGAAGTATATGAAGGATGTAGTGGTTAAGGGAAGAAGTTGGCGAGAGTGCATGGATCTTCTTATGGAAGAGACTGGGGGAGCTTTCTCTCAGTTGTCCTATATCCAGAAGGGAGAGACCTGCATTCTCTCAGCGAAAGTGAGAGTGATGCCGTGTGGGAATTCATCGCCTTCGTCGCTCTAGCGTTCCTCTTTCTTGTCCTTGGCGTACTAGGGTTGATCATGCCTGGGGCGGGGGTGATTTTCTTCCTTGTTGTCCTCGGGATTTTTCTCATTCGTAGGATCTTTACACCGTAAACCTTCTTGTCTCTCCCGCCCGGAAGTCGGGCGGGTAGGACTGTTGGAACCTTGCTTTTGGCTCCGAGCGTGCGTAACGTAGCTCTATGCCCAACGAAACACAGCCGCGATGTCTTGAAGTCGTTGTTTCCGAAACACACCGAAGCATCAAGAAAAACAAAGAACCAAGCGTGGTTTGCGATGCGCTTTTTCAAGTGCTCGTATACCGAGATCCCGAAGAGATCTTGATGGATGTGATGTCTGTAGACGGCAAGACAAAGAAACCGATGCCGTTTAAAGAACTCTATCGAATGTGGATTGCGGTGACGGGCTATCTTCTACGTCTTCCTGTCGAAGTAGAAGATCTTGAAATAGCAAAAATAAAGAGATTTCTTCTTATTACCCTCAACAGAATGCAACTAGATGCTAATCTTCGTCGTTTAGAAGAACTGAAGAGGATCAATCCCAGCGTGTCTGAAAAGGAGTTGGTGAGACAGGTTATTTCGGAGGGAGAGATGGCTTTGGCCGAGGAGGAGAAGGATCCGGAATGACACTGTCAGCAATCTCATGAAAGTGTCTTCTTGTTCCGGCCGTTTGATGCCCTCCATATCCTACTTGTGTCTTAGTTGCCGGTTTATCTCCGAGAATATGTACGTATCCCGCTTTCAGTTTCTTTGATCCTGGATAATCCAAAATACATACTTCAGGGTTATTCAGCATTGGAACAGTGCTGATAATGTACTTAGCTTTCTTTTCACACACAGGACAAGAGATCGTCTCTAGTTTGTCGCTGATGGAACAGTGGACCTCTGTAATGTGACCTTCTTCACATTCATAGTCGTAGTTCGGCATTTAAATTTCCCTCATGCCTTCATCAAATTCTGGAGCAGTAGGCGCTGCGGTAGAACACTGCGCGTCTGGGTTTCCTGATGTCATATCAGATTGGAAGCCTGTTGCAACTTCAGCGGCTTGAACGGCGGCAGCAGCGGCGTCAACAGCGAGGGTCAACTGGGGCACTGAATCTATTCCAGTTTGAACTTCCGTGCTCGGTGTTCCTCCGAAGAGAGCTGTGAGAAAATCAAACTGAGAAGCAATAGCCGCTAAATCAGGACCGAAGGCAAGAACAATAGCTCCCGTTACGAATTCACCACCTGTATCAAACGCAGGACGATTTGGATCGGAGTAATCAGAGAAGTCTTGGAAGAGTTGAGTAGAGAAACCGTCGAATCCGCCACTTCCCATGCTCACCTTCATGGCTAAACCTGCCGCTGAAGTAGGAAGAGAAAAGATTCGGGTGAGATTTTGTGTGGTGAGAAGGGCGTCGGTGGCGATCTCGGTATAACGATCAATTTCCCTTTGAAGAGCAGACAGGTAACCATCAAATTGATCAGACGCCGACTGTGTGGACGCGCCAAAGGTCCGCAGGCGTTCCCTCATGTTGTCGAGAAATTCTTCTATTGCTGGGAACATTGCTGCGACGCTTGGAGAGCGTGCCCAATCTGGGGGTTTTCCATGGGTGACTGCTGCGGGAGAACGGCGCGTTGAACGTACCGACGAAGCAGGAGACATGAGATCGTAGGGAAGGTCTACCGAGGCCACTTCTGTACTAGGAGAGGTTACTCGTGATCTGAACGCAACGCGGTAGTAGTAGTCAACATTAGGGGTTAATGCGAGGGTATCTGTCCAACGAGTACGGATACCGTCGTAAGAGATCACGTCTACCACTGTGGAGCCGTATCTCCCCTGTTGCCCCTTCGTGAGTGACGTGTTTCCGAAGAGTTCTGCTACGTTTGGAGCGGTAGACATTCGGAAGTCAGTGCTTCGAATGATGGCAAACTCAATAGGGATAACTCTTGTTTGATCGTAACTGGCAAGAACTCTTCCTGGTGGGAGATAGTCCCATTCAAGGGAAGCAGTGCGTTGTCTTCCTGTAAGAGACGCACGGATATTATTGGGGATGAAATTCGTTGTTCCCCTGTTTGCAGGAAGACGGGAGCGTCCTCCTAGGAAACGGTCTAGGTAGTTTGCTGTTGGAAGAACGAGCGCAAGATCCTCTGCTCCTGCAACGAAAAGCGCGTAGACGAAAGAATCCGTTGGTTGCATTCGTGGACGAGAGGAATCTCCTGAATCAAACATTGCTTCGAAGACCGTTCGAAGAAAATAAGCGTTTCCTCCGGAGAGAAGATTCTCTGGGTTGATGAGATCTTGAAAGAGGGTGAACCGTCCCACAGCGCTTTGATTCAGCGTCGGAATGAGAGGCGCTTCAATGAAATTGCTTCCTGCTTGTCCTGGTGATGAGTCAGCAAGAAGAGATACCATTCCTTTTTTTGGAATAGGGATTAAAAGACAATAAACACCTACTCCATCAAGAAGACTTGTGACGATTTGATCTGCTGCGGTTACTGCGACTTGAACAGCCTGGTTCGCCAATGCAAGCGTTGGCCCGCGAGGGTCAGTCAAAAGAGCACGGTTTATTCTCGCTTGTGTCTGTACTGCTTCAAGCAATGTTTTTAAGGCATTAACGCCCGTGGAGATCGTCTGTCCCAGGGTTGTCAGGGCTGTTGGCGTTGACGCTTGAAGAGACACCCACGGAGTTGCCACTGGCGCTGTCCTCTTTTGGAAGTTGGTGTTGCAGAGCCGTTAACAGTTTGAGTCTGAGGTGCAACTGAAGTAATCTGATGGTTGTCTCTTGCAATTTCGCAAGGGCAAGAAGCCCTGGAGGCTTCACGGTCCACGGCATACTCGGAGTATACCGCAGATCGGATTAGGAGGCGTCATGAAACTCAGTGCGTACTTTACTGACCACGGCATGCAAGGAACAATGAGGAACACCAGAACAGGAGAGACGATTCACTTCGATATACCAAAGAGATCAGGGGGAGTTCCCTTTGAAGTGAATATGGGTGGGCACAGATTTGAGGCAAAGTTGGTGATTGTTCCCTATGAGTCTGGAAGAAAATCTGACCCATACGACATGCAGATACGGCTTATTGTGCCATACGGAGAAAGTGGTTCTGGTGCCCTTGATCCTCTTCCGAAACCCGTGGAAGGACCGAAGTTTCCTGAAGTGAAAGACGGTGCGCCGATGGGACCGGACCCCATGCATATCCCTCCTCCTACGTTCAAACGGCACTTTGTAAAAGACGGACTTCCTCCAAAAATGGAAGAGAAACCCGAGATTCGTCCCAAACTGGCTGAAGAACCCCCGCCAGAGCCGCCTCCAGCCGTTTCTGAGCCACTGGAACCGCCACCTGAAGAACCGCCTCCCCCGCCTGTGCAGCCGTCAGGGCGGCGAGGGAGACGAAGCTGAGAGGGGTTATGGGGTGGAGATGACGACTTGTCCACCCGCATCGAGTAGACCGTAGTCGCTCAGAAGTACGACTTTCGCAAAATCACCCGTTGCAAGAAGCCCTGCAAGATCAGCCTTTACAGCAGTAAGACCGATTGCAGTGTCCGTAAAAGAAGTGACTTTTGCTGAAGCGCCGCCGACGTACGCAGTGGGCTCTTCCGCCGCACCACCGTAGAGGTACGTGGGCTTCACGGGGGTGGGAAGAATCACTGTACCGGTGCCGATAGCAGCAGCCGTAACTAGGGCAGCGGCGGCTGCGTAACCGTTGATGAGACCAGCGATTGTGGTGAGATCATCATCGCCTACCGTAGTGTGCGGGATGACTTTAATCGCACGACCTGTCACGGAAACCGAAGGTCCGCCAGCATCGGGAGCAGTCACTTCGATAGTGATCAGGTTGCCCTGGTTGCCGGGTTTCTTTGCCGTGAGACGGAGGTAGGAACCAGCAGTTGCAGTACGAAGATCTAGGTACGCAACGCCTGCGCCGTCACCACCGGAGAGACGAGAAGTATCGACAGGACCGAGAGTTCCAGTGCCGCCGCCGACTGCTGAAACATAGCGAGCACATTCAGGAACGCCGTTCATTTGCGCCGCAATTGCGATTGCACCGGGACCAGCGGCTGCTGGAACCACTGCGATCAGTGCGCCACCGAGTTCATCGGGGGTAACGGCCACCGAACCAGCTCCCGTAGCAGCAGCAAACTGAACGAAAACGCGGTTTCCTACGGGGCCTTTTCGTGCAGCGGTGAGAGCGAGTTGGCTAGTGGTGCCCTTCTTCAAAACCAGTTGTGCAAGAAGGCCCGGAATGAGATTTTCGCCAGTGACTGTGATCACCGCAGGATCAGCGTCGCCTGCGCCGATACCGATGATTCCAGTGAGATGATACACACGCTGACGCCCACCCGGGACTTGTTCCACGGTGTAAGTGAGCAGCGGTTTGGTACGGGTACTGCGAACGCCGCTATCAAAAACCGCAACGCGATCCTGGGAAAGACGAACCAACTGGCTCCGTATTGAGGGCCATTGTGTCTCCGTTACGTCGAAGACTTTGGTATCACCGTCTTCGAAGAAACGAGAATTCGGTCCATCTAAGCCACGAAGATCTTGAAGAGAACATTTGCTGTTGGCAGTAACAGTTACACGTCGCATGGGAAATTCCTCCTGGGTTCCCACTCTGGGAACCGCTGAGCACGTATAGATTAGTCAATTTTTGTGTTGTTGGCTTTGGCTGGAGTGAGATTCACGGAGAAGGGCTGAACAGAGATGAGTTGGGGGCTCGGGGCAGTTGAGGGAGTGCCAGCAGGATGTATGTGTGTCTTAACTTGGAGTTGGAAGGAGTTCAACTGCTGCTGGAGATTGGTAATTACTGTATTTAATTCTTCGTATTTCGTTGCATGGGAAATAGGGAAGAAACCAATCTCTATGTCACGGGATTTTATTTTTACAGTCGATCCTTCTAGTTGCGCAGTGCCGGTTGCTTTTGCGAGCCAAGCGTCTCCTGTGAAGACAGTTTTACTTTGAAGAATATGTGTTGCATCGTTTCCACTTACAGATGTTTCTCTGGAACCACTGTACTGTTCAGTAACGTCTCTTGAAACTCTTTCTGTAAGTGTTCCTTCAATGGTCCGTTCTTCGTTTCCGTGAATACGGAAAGCAGTGGTTGCAGATGGAGCATTTCCAGAAATGAGGTCAATTCCTCCCGCAGCAAGAAGAGAAACTTTTCCTTGAGGATCTATCTTGATGTCGCACAAGGGAGAGCCGTCTGGAGTAGCGAGAACGAAGTGAACCATGTCGCCTCTTGCGCCTACATCCAAACGCAGAGGGTACCGTTCTTCATCTGCACCTGTTTCAGTGAGTTGGTCTGTTCCTCCTCGCAGCATGAGAGATGTTTTTCCGTCCTGATTTAGGACTTTCAGCTCTCCCATCCAAGTAATGATCCGCAAGTTTCCGGCGATGATTTCTACAATATCGTCGTTCCCTAAGGCTCTTACTTGTGCAAGAGGAGAGGCTTTTAGGAGAGCGACTTTACCGTGTAAAGCTCCAACGAGGGCACCGTCTGGTCCACGGCTTACTTGATCGCCAGGAAGAAGGTCTCTCGGTTCTCCTACGCCACGAAACGTGGAAGTCATATTGTGTTGGAGAACAGGATCTTCTCCTCCGTGACCGGAAGTATCAGTTACGTTGGAAGTTGTTTCTGTTGGAGGAGTGGGGACTTCTTCAGGAAGAATTCCATCAATGTATGGAAATCCCAAAGAGAAATCAATTCGAACGACGGTTCCAATTGAAAGAAGCGTCGTATCTCCGGGGTGCGATTTGATGCGCCCAATTCCATCGAGAACGCGCCCACTATGTGTTGCTACGCGATAAGCGTGTCGATCAGCGTCAACAAGGAGAATTACCCCTCGCTCACGCATCTGTGGGTTTGCTTGGAATGGCCCTCCTCCAGAAGCGAGGAGAGAGGAGTCGGGGACGAGAGGCGCGGGAGGGGATCTACGAGGGGGCGGCATGCCTGTTAGTATGCCACCGATTAACCGGAAAGAGGCACTGTTCCGTCAGCAAGTCCGGTGTCATCGAATTGATTCATCTGGTTGGCTTGATACGACGGGCCGTTCGGGAAAACATTGGGACCGAGACCGAGAACTGCATCCATTGTTGCCCTTCCAACGTTGGGCAGTGCGAGAGCTTCAGAGGGCTGGAAGGGAAGAACACGATCACAGAGTCCCGTCACGTTTTCTGCAATAATCGGGTTGCCCGCTGTAAATTGGAGCCCCCAAGAACTGATGAGGGAGAGTTCCATGTACATCGAGGCAACCAGCGAGAAATCCTTTGCTCGGATGATGCAGCCCAGACCGATGGGGATGTAATAGAGTTCGCTGTCAAGGTTGATGAAAAATTGACTGCGGGGTGCTTCATCCAGCGAAGCCGGATCATCGAAACGGTTGACCTGAACACCTGCATCGACGGCATTGTGATAGAGCGCACGGAGAAGGTTTCTTCCGTTGATCATCACACGTGCCATCTGCCAGGAAGACTGACTCTTTCCTCGGAGGAAGAAAGAGCGCCCGCTGCCGATTGCCTGAAGCGGTTGCACAGGAACCTGTGTCTGAATGGCAATGCTTTGAAGCATTCCTAATGCCATCAACGCAAGCGGAGACGCTGAAGTGCTTTGAACGACCCCACGTCTCGCGGGTCCAGCGACAATCAACGTATCGTCGGGGTGAGCGGCTTGATACGTTGCGTTGTCGGTAGGGCGTTCAACGGTTGCTTGGTTGAAGTGCCAGGTACGAAGGTTCTTTGAAATCGAAATGGGATATCCAGGCATTGAGATCCTCGCAGATCAGTTTAGGTCAATGGTTCTTGAGTACGTGCGCTAATCCCCCACCCATCAAAGCAAGTCCAGCAATGTTTGCTGCTTCTGGAACCCATGAGGTATCAGGCTTTTGTGTTGCAAGATTATGAACAGATGTTCCCGCTAATCCAGTGAGTCCCGCTGCTTCTAAACCATGCATTAATCCCGAATGTGCATGATATTTTTCAGGTGAAGCAATACGAAGAACCAATGGAGCGATCAAGGAAAGGTAGCTGGCAATATCAACGCCGCTACGAATTTTGTCTGCATCAAAGCCACGCTTCATGATTCCTTTTAGAATTTTATCCATCGCTGGATGTGCGAGCGTGGCGTATTTACTGTAATCTTCACTGGATCCTGCGCTTGAGGTAAGAGCATTAAGTGCAAGAGCAGTTCCAGCAATACCAGTAAGTTTTCCTATTCCTTTTCCAATTTTTCCGGCCGTGCTTTTAGGAGCTCCGAATCCTGTTAATCCCGAGAGTGTTCCGCCTGCGAAACGCCCTGCGCGATTAAGGAAACCAGCACTTTTGAACAGTCCGTTCACTTATTACCCACCAGCAACCAAGTGCAGGTCCACACCATTCAAAGGCTTGGGCATATTGATTTTGCAGACCATCTGAACACGGTCTGAAGCCGTGTCGGAGACTCTGATGAGAACGATAGAAAAGTCTGTCAGTGGTGCGCCGATGCGTCCAACCTTGCTGCTCATAACTCGTCCTGCACCGTCGAGAACCGCTTGTTGCATTTCAGAAAGCGTCTCAGGGAGAACGTTGTAGGGACCGAGGTATTCTTCCAGAATAGATTGGAAGTAAATAGCAAGATAGTCGAAGTTTCGTGCGACGGAAAGTTCACCGGTCTCCAGAGAAGAGGGGTCGGTCGTGAGTTGATGAATACAACTTGGAAGGTCGGTTTCCTTCGGCTGTTGCATCACGAAAATGCCACCGTTGGACAACTGAGCTAGTTGTCTTTCACGGAAATAACGACTGGAGTGGTAAAGTTTTTTGATACCACTGATGCCCAGTTTGGTGAGTCCCTGATGAACCGGGAGTCCTGCGAGTGCGCCAGCAATTATGCACGACATTGCCCAACCGGGTTGCGAGGCTGCGTCAGTGCGAATGGCAGGATCGGTGCGTGGAAGAGAACCATCTTTCAGGTCTTTTACATCCATCAAGTCGGGCCATGTGAACGTGGCGCGACGAGAACGAAGTCCTTGTGCTTCTGAGATGAGCGCAGTGACTTGATCGTCCGTTGTCATGGGACGAAGAATGCGGTAATTTTGTGCAGCAACAGGAGAGCCCGCGAGACTATTGTCAACAAAACGTCCCGCAATATCCCTCATGAAGTAATGCGGAAGTTCGTTGGCCGCACTCGCAGAATCGTCACCAAGATTTTGAATCTGAAGACGAGTCTCATTGAAAACTTGCGCAACCAAATAAGAGATCGTTCGTCCTGTAAAAGCAGTTCCCGTGTAGTTATTTGGATCGACGGGAATCTCGATTACGTCTCCTGCAAGAACTCCGTTTACAAGGAATTTGGCGTTGGGATCGTAGAGACGCAGGAAGAGCGTATCGTTTAGACCGATAGCAACTTGACAAAGTGTCGCACCGATTTGATCGATGTTGGCAATAGCGTAATCCACCATTACGGTGGTTCCAGTACCAACGAGAGAGGGATAAACAAGCGCATTGGCATCAGTGCTGGCGAGAAGCGCTGCGATGATGTCGTTGATCGTTGAAGTCGCCGTTTGATAGGCAACGGAGATAGCACTTCCGACGACAGTAACCGTGACTCCAGGCGTACCGCTACCGGTGTAATCAACCGTATACGGAGAGGTCGGAGGGCTGTTGCGTAGCGTAACTCGGAGACCATTTCCACCCGTAGACTGTTCACGGTAGGTGGAGAATGGGAGAATCGACGTGTAAGGAACAGTGACGGTTTGAGCGGCACTGGTTCCAACAAGAGATGCTGTGAGAATTGCGCCTATTGTGGTATCGCTGTTGATCAAAGATACAATCTGTGAATAGGTCGTAACACCTACTTGAATTCCTACTGTAATATCGAAACCGGTGAGAGTAACGGTGATCGGAGAAGCACCAGTATCGATGTAGCGAATGCGATATGGCCCACCAATAAGCGTGGGGGTCTTCATATCGAATTTGACGCCGCTTACACCAGTGAGAATAGAAAGAGTGGCAAGTTTTGAAAGCTTCACTTGTCCGTTGGCCGCTCTAATTTGAAGCTCAACACCGCCTGCACTCTCCGTAGAAGAATCAGACCACCGAGTACTTCCAGGGATGATCTCCAAGATTGCTTCGGACCCCACAGGAACATCTTTGGAGCTGTTGACGTGTCCCACTGTGTGAGAACCGCGACGTCCGGACCAGTTTCCGGTACCGGGGGTGAGACCAATTAGAAGCGTATCTCCAGGGAGAACTTGGGCGATATCGATGCTGGGAGAACCTGTAATCGTAAGCGTACGATTGAGGTTTGTCTCAGATCCAGTAACTTGTTCCGCTACTCCAGTGATGCTGGAAGGACAGACTTCAGTGGTGGCGGGAAGATAGTTGGATCCCATGACCATGCGGAATTTTTGGGGAATTCCGTTGGTGTCTGCTTCAAGGGGATCCGCAAGACTTTGCCATTCCAACTTGTACGAATTCAGGATGCTAAGGTCCATTACCAGCGGGACAAACATGTTGAGGTCGCGGCGGGTATCCATTGCTGCGCGAGCTGCGAGATGCCCACTGGAGTCATTCACTTGGACGCCAAAGAAATACATTGGCGCTTGTCCAGCATTCAGGAGCGCGAGCCACAATCCGGTAGCAAGAGGATTGCGAGCATCGATGATACTATTTACGGAATTGAAAGAGAAGTAAGAACGTCCTTGTGCGTCAATTTTGATGTCATCACTGACAACAGAATTAACGGAAGCGAGATCTTGCCGAAGAGCGCGATAGGAGAGGTAGATCTGTGCGTAGGAGACAACTTTCGTGGAAGTTCCTACGGGGAGAGTGAGCCCTCCTTTGACCACCAGTGTATCGGATCCCGCTTCAGGGAAGGT
>Ga0315295_10002746_pt1 | contig 14888 bp, 15 predicted proteins | sample YL17G14_0_MG_FD_204453 | JGI IMG/M metagenome (GOLD analysis project Ga0315295, IMG submission 204453) | Sediment microbial communities from Yellowstone Lake, YNP, Wyoming, USA - YL17G14_0 | ecosystem: Environmental > Aquatic > Freshwater > Lake > Sediment | place: USA: Wyoming | collected...
GTGAACCACTTTGCCATCTCTTCTTTATTTAATGGCGGAGATAGAGAGAAGAAAATCTTCTCCTACCGGGTGGAGAAGATTCATTATGAAAGGATGGAGAAGGAGAACGATCTGTTTGTTGTGGGTCGGTTGAAGGTGATCTCCGACATCATTCCCGAGGAGAAGGAATTTCTCTTTGGATTGATCTCTTCCAAGAAAGAGGTTTTTCGAACTTGGGTCTCAGAATACAAGGAGTCACTTTCTTTCGATACATTAAAAGAAAAGGGGCTTGAGGTTCTGGGAAAGGGTGAGGAGGAGATGGCTCAGTTTCTTGCTTCTTCCCTCGGGAATCAACTCTTCACGATTCAAGACACCTTTAAGGAGGAAAGACAGGCCATCTTTCAAAAACTCATCCAGAGAGAATTTGACGAGCACTGTCGGATTTACGCTGACCTTTTTGACAAGACGAAACAGGTCGTAGAAGCTTTGTCCAGAGAAGGATTGGAGATACCTTACGAGATTCGAGTGGCTGCTGAAATCACACTCGGCAATCGCTTGTTTCAAGAGATGAATGAGTTGAAGAGGGATTTTAAGACGACGCAAGAGAAAGGGGAGATTGAGCGGATGATAGAAGAGGCAAGAGAGCATGATTATCATTTGAACATGGAGAAGCCTCTTCTCGTTTTGAATAAGATGTTGAGAGAGAAGATGAATACCCTTCAGAAAATCAAGAGTTCCGATCTTCACCGTCAAGCGGAACAGATTGAGGAAATCATAGCCCTCCTCGACTTGACGAAGAAGTGGGATTTCGAAATCTCCTTGGAAGAGGCCCAGAATTTAATGGGCCAGATACTGGACGAATGTGTTGGAAGTCTTGAGAAGTATTGGTGGGAGAATGGAGCCACCCGGCCATTCCCATCCAACTTAATCACCCTGGCAGAGAAGTTGGGGTTTAATGTGGAAAAATATTTAAAGATAAGTGCTCCTGGCATTAGGTCATAACAATCCGATTGATGACCTTTTGAACAGCCAAAGAAGAAAATTAAACCAACGGACATAGAGGGGACGAACGGAGGAGTGTTCTAAAACAACTTGATAATTGAAGTAAAAGGATCTAACCAAAAATATTTGAAATTTCCCCTCACCTCGGTTGCGAGTCGAAGCGACCTTCCCCTCTCCCCTGAGGGGAGAGGGAGGGGGTGAGGGGGCGAAAAGGTTAGAAGGAAATTCTCAGATTGATAATGTAAGAATCTAAGGGAAGGGAAGAGAAGGCTAGACCATCATCATATCAATGAACATGGTTCAGGAGTGAAATTGGTGTTGACAAAGGGATCAAATGGTAATACATTTAGTGATAAAAAGTAATACGGAGGTGATTCCGATGGACGTTGTGAAAGCTACGGTGAAGGGCCAAATTCTCATCCCCGCATCACTGAGAAGAAAATATCAAATTGAAAGGGGGACCCCTCTTCGTATTTATGGCAGAAGGAACCGTATTATCCTTGAGCCTGTGGTTCGAGACCCGGTAGAAGAAGGTCGAGGTATGTTGAAAACCAAGGGTAGAATACTAAAATCTCTGATCGAGGACAGGAAGAGGGAAGCGAAGCAATGAAACGATACGTCTTAGACAGCTATGCCATGATTGCCTACTTTGAAGACGAGCCAGGCGCAGATCGAGTGGCAAAGGTACTGAAGCAGCTTGTCCAGGGCAAAGCCAAAGGGTTCATGAGCGTAGTGAATTGGGGTGAGGTCTATTACAACACCATGAGGGAGCAAGGTGTCGCCGAGGCCGAAAAGGTAATCCTTCAATTGGATAAATTTCCGATTGAGATGGTCGAGGTAAATAAAAACCTCGCCTATGAGGCAGCGAAGTTGAAAGGGAAATATCGCATTGCTTACGCAGATTGTTTCGCTGTCGCCCTATCCGTGAAATTAAACGCCTCCCTTGTCACGGGTGACCCCGAGTTCAAGAAGCTGCGGGAACGAATTTCCATTCAATGGATCAATTTGTAGTAAAGTTCCGCCCTCTACTCTCTGCCACATTTTTCTATACGATTAAAATATATAATACAACTTTGACCCCACTTGTTCCTCCCTTTGGCGTGTTTTCCCTGCCGGGGGCAGGCAAAGGGAGGTGAGGAGGGATTTTATAAAACAATGTCGTCATTTATCGAAGACGATGATGTGACATATATATGATTTTTGATTTGACAAAGCGGCGAAAATTAGAGCTGACAAATTCGCCATTTGGTGGCTAAATATTAGCCATCATGCGGCGATATTTACAGGACCTGATACCTGGATCCCTCAAATACTTTCATGTGGTCCTCTTGATGGGTGCCCGGCTGTGAGGGCAGCCCCTGATTACTGTCCAGATTCGCGAGAAGATGAAATACCTAATTACCGACGCCTGACTCCCATGACAGCGATCTACCTTATGGAGCGATGCGTGTTATCTCCAAGTATTTCAAAAAAGATTCTCATTCTCCTAGATAAATCTCTTTAATCCTCTCATTCTCTATCAAAGATTTTTTTTCTCCCTCAAGGGCAATTGATCCTATTTCAAACACATAACCTCTATGGCAAACTTCAAGAGCCATCCGGGCATTTTGCTCAACGAGAAGGATGCTGGTTCCTTTTTTGTTGATTTCAATGAGTTTGTCAAAAATCAGGTCTACAAAGTTCGGCGACAGGCCAAGAGAAGGTTCGTCAGCCAGCAACAACTTTGGTTTCAGCATCAAAGCCCTCCCAATCGCCAACATCTGCTGCTCCCCGCTTGAAAGAGTTCCTGCCTTTTGTTTTACCCTGTCCTTTAAGAGAGGGAAAAGTTCAAATACTTTTTCTATCCTTTCTCTGATCACTGATCCCTGACCGCTGGCCACTGTGAAACCCCCCATTTCGAGATTCTCGTAAACCGTCATGGTAGGGAAGACACGCCTTCCTTCAGGAACCAAAGACATACCTTTGATAACTAATTCATCGGTTCTAAATCCTTTAATGTTCTTTCCCTCGAACAGTATCTCTCCGCTCTCGATTGTTCCACCAGTTTCTTCAAGCAAACCACTAACTGCTTTCAGGGCAGTTGATTTTCCGGCCCCATTTGGGCCAATCATCGCCACAATCTCTCTTTCATTTACCTTGAAAGAGATATCTTCAAGGGCTTTGACCGTCCCATAGTAAACTGTCAAGTTCTTTGCCTCAAGGAGCAATTTTTCTCCTCCTACCGAGATAGGCGTTAATGACATCTTCGTCTTTCTGTATTTCCTCAGGCGATCCCTCGGCGATCTTCTTGCCATAGTTAAGGACAATAATCTTTTCGGAAATATCCATAACTACCCTCATATCATGCTCGATAAATAGAATGGTTTTACCAGCGTCGCGCAGTTCACGAATAATTCGCTTCATCTCTAAAACCATGTTGGGGAACAACCCAGCCGTTGGCTCATCCAAAAGGAGAAGTTCGGGGTCTAATGCCAAAGCCCTGGCAATCTCAAGGAGTCTCCTTTGACCGTGAGAAAGGTTTTCAGCCAATTCATCCTTCTTCTCAAGCAAACCTACAAGTCTCAAATACCCAATTGCCTTCTCGGTGTTCTCATCCTCTTCCCTTCGCATTTCCTTGGTCTGGAGCAATGCTGCCCAGAGGCTCTCGCCCTTTTGATATTTCAAGGCCAACATCACATTCTCCAAAACCGATATTTGAGGAAAAAGTCTGATATTCTGAAATGTCCTTCCAATACCAAGCCTCGCGATCTTATAGGGATTCAAATAAGTAATCTTTCTGCCTTCGAAATACACATCGCCTTCATTAGGCCTCATGAAGCCGGTAATGACATTAAAGACCGTTGTCTTACCTGCCCCATTAGGTCCAATCAATGCAGTAATCGTACCCTTCTCTATTTTAAAGGCAAGGTGATCAATTGCCTTGACCCCGTCAAACTCTTTGCTCAATTCATTAACAGTGAATAAACTCATTTCCATCTATACCTTCCCAAAATACCCTGGGGTCGCTTCAGCATAAGAACAATCAGCAAGAACCCATATATCATCTGCCTTAGTGGTGCGGCAATAGAGCTGGGCAAACCAAGGAACCTTAAGACTTCGGGGAATATAACAAGAATGGACGCTCCAATAAATGAACCAACGAGGCTACCCATCCCGCCAAAGACAACCATCAATAGGATAGTTATTGATTCCATTACAGTAAAACTGGAAGGGTCAATAAATGTGATGTAATGGGCATAAAGGCTTCCGGCAATGCCTGCAAAAAAAGCTCCTATGACAAAAACGATGATCTTATGCCTGTCCACATTCTTACCCATTGCCTGGGTTGCTATCTCATCTTCCCTAATTCCCGTCAGAATTTTTCCAAAGGGAGAGTTGACTACTCTTCTTATGATGAAAAAGGTCAGAAGGACAAATAGACCAACAAGGATGAGATAAGACCAAATTTCCGACAACTGAAACCCAAATACAGAAAAACCGGGTATTCCGGGAAGCCCCATCGGTCCCCTTGTTAGAGACACCCAGTTCTTGGCAATTGAATAGATGATCACCCCAAAACCAAAGGTAGCAAGGGCTAAGTAATCCCCTTTGAGGCGTAGAGAAGGAAATCCTATGACAATTCCTAACAATGCAGCAACGCAGGCGCCAATCAACAAGCCAAGCCAGGGCGAAAGTCCAAAGTTTAGCACAAGGAGCGATGATGTATAGGCTCCCACACAGGAGAATGCCGCATGTCCTAGGGACGCCAAGCCTGTATAGCCTACAACAAGGTTCAAGCTCAGAGTTAAAATAATATAGATACCAGTGATGACCAAAATATGGAGTATATATTCCACTCTTACAGCCTCTCCTTGTCTGTTCTAATCCCCAAAATACCACCAGGTCTGAGCAGCAAAAAGACAATGAGAATTGCAAAGGAAATACAATCTTTCCATCCCGCCTGGATATTCCATATACCAAGGTTTTCAGCAATCCCCAAGAAAAACCCTCCAAACATTGCACCCGGAATACTTCCTATCCCTCCAATAATGGAAGCAATGATACCCTTAAGGATGGCATTCAATCCCATGGTCGGTTCGATATTTGTCTCCAAAGAAATCAGTATGCCTGCTGCCCCTGCCAGTGCTGAGCCGATGGCAAAAGAGGCAAAGATAGTTTTTTCAGGATATATTCCCACCACACTTGCTGCAATCGAATCGTCAGAGACAGCCCGCATCGCCTTGCCCACCTTGGTCCTCTGGACGAATAACCATAAGACCACTGATAACAGAGCACTGACCACTAATATCAGTATTTGCGTATCCGTAATCACTGCGCCGAGTATTTGATGCCCCTCTTTTACAGGCCCTGTTCTCAAAGTAAGAATCTGGGCACCGTAAATTAACTGAATAGAATTCTGAAGGAAGATGAAGACACCAAAGGAAGCGATGAGGAATACTAAATTCGGGGCTTTTTGTTTGCGGAGAGGAAAATAAACAAGCCTATCAATTGCTATGCCAATCCCGCCTGCCAGGATTGAGGCAAAAAAAAACTTATTACGGGGTTAAATCCAAGAGAGCTTGCGAGTGTAAAAGCTAGATAAGCACCCGCTGTATAGACGACTCCGTGGGCAAAGTTGAAGAATTTCACGGTACGGTAAATAAGGCTGAAGCTCAAAGCTATGAGGGCATAGATACTACCTGCAATGATGCCATTAATAATAAATTGCTCTAACATTTAGGCTATCTAACACTACGCTCCCATATTTGGGAATTGTCCATGTGCTACCATATTCACTGAAAGTATGTGAGCATCTGATTGTAAGGCCGAAATGATGACCTCGGCTACAGCTGAAGGAGGTATTAGCGGAAAATTTTCATTACCATATTTCTTTTCTCCGAAAAAGCCAAAAGATTCTCCTATTTCTTTAACAGATTCAATTACCTCCTCTGAGTCATACAAACCTGTATCTACAATCCCTGGCAAAATTTCTGTTACATAAACTGATTTATAACGGTGACTGAGCTCCAAAGACAAACTTCTAACGGCATGATGAATCCCAGCCTTTGCCGAAGCATGAGAATATCCATAGATATAAGGTCGAATTCCACTCATGGACGTAACAACAACTATCCGTGTCTCATCTTGTTCTCGAAATCTCGACTCCAAATTTTGCGCTAATAGTAGAAGACTCTTTACGGGTACTTCAAATTCCTTTACAACTACATCAGCAGGAATCTGTGTAAATGGCAAGTAAGGATTCTCTCCATTAATAGCATATGCTTGTGCACCTAAGCCAATACTGTGGACAAGCCAAATAGGCCGACTTTTATCTAAAGATGTAATAAACTCCTTTACAGCTGTCTCGTTTAAAAGATCTAAGTTCCAATAGGAAATATTTTCAGGAGTACAGTTAGTTTCATTGAGTATATATTTCTTTATCTGAGATAACGCTTGTCCATTCCGACCAATTATACAGATTCTTGCCCCTATTTTTGCAAGTAACTTAGCTGTAGCTGTACCAATATTGATTTTATAATTAACCCCTTCAATTCGAAGTATCTCACAGGTTTCACCTCCACGGAAAATTCTATTAGCTTTCTTATATCCAGCACCAGAAACTATGATCAATACATCTGTTAGTTTATATTTCTTCATCTTGCTAAAATCCCTTTTGTGTCAAGGTTATTCTCATTTTGCTCAAGAAAGCCCATCAGTGTCCTAATAAGTTGTGCTTCACTACCCGTTGCTTCCTCCACTTCTCCGTTTTTACACGGATTTCTCCATATGATTGTCTCTTTTGTTGCTTTATCACAGTCATCATAATACTCAATGAAGGTAAAATCCACAACCGGAACCTCTTTGTGGCCAAGGGAGTTTAAACGGTCCTTAACATTTTCAGCAAAATGTAGAAATGGTTTTATATAATGGCTATGCGATTCACAGAGTAATGCTAATTCGTCCTTATATTGTTCAACTATTTTTTTTGGATATATAAAGAATCGTTTTGCTATAACTTTATCGACCCCCAATTCAGCAGCTCGCCCTATTTGCAAGCATAAATAAGAGAACCAATATGGGTCCATCCACTCACCTGGGAGACCATAAGAGCTCACAGAAACAACTTTTTTCCATCGTTTCCTCAATAAAACCTCAAGCACGCGAGCCCTTAGAATACCCTCTTCTAAGCCTTTTGCAGTTAAAATTTGCTTAACTCCATTCAACGATTTTCTCACTATCTTTTTCATTTTGTCTTGTTTCGCTAAGTCTATAATATCTTCAAGAACTTCTGCGATTCCTCGAGAATCTTCATCAGCCTTCCTGATCTGAAGATTAATGCGGGTGACAAGAATACTCAATTTTCTATGGAGTAATGCAGTTGAATACCCAACCGCCCCAATTACTAGCCCAAATGTAAGAGCAAGCAAACTCCCAAGCTTCGAGAAACTTCCAATAGAAGTTAGTATAGCTACAATTATTGAAACGAGAAATATTATCCATTGTTCCTTTTCTTCAAATTCTTCAAAAGGTGCTTTTATTATTCGCATTTTTAAACTCGGTTTGGGTAGTTTTGAAATTTACCATCTTTAACTATTTTCAAAATAACTGGCTTTGTAACATCGCCATTAGAGTCAAAGGTTGTTTTTCCTGTGACACCTGGGAAATCCTTTATCTGGTAGAGACCATTTTTTATATCTACGCTCTGGATACCAGCCTTTTCTATAGCGAGCAGTACTATATTCATTGCATCATAGCCAAGGGCACCATAATAACCAGGGTCACGGTTGTACTTTATTCTGAACGCCTCAACAAATTTTCTTATATGCTCGTCCATGCTTTTGGGTTCAAATCCGCCATAGTAAACATAGATAACTCCTTCAGCGGCTTTTCCGGCCTTTTCTATTATTTCTTTATCTTCAAAAACAGGAGTACTCAAGAGCTTTGCTTTGATCCCAAGCTCCTTTATTTGCCTTAAAATTAAAATGGCTTCTTTGTAGGCTATTATGAAGATAGCCTCGGGCAATTTTTGTTTTATACGAGTAAGTTGAGCACGAAAATCCTGTGCATCTGGTTCAAATGACTCAAGCACTGGTACATCGCCACCCAGTCCCGTAAAGGTCTTAAGAAATGCATCCTTAACACCCACTCCATAATCATTATTGATAAATATGATAGCAACCTTTTTGATCCCTAATTTATTCCATGTTAATTCAGCCTGAGCAACACCTCCGTATGCATCAGAAAGCTCATTTCTGAAGATATAATCGCCTGCCATAGAAAGTACTGGGGCCGATGCAGAGGGAGAAAAAAGAACCACTTTGTCGTGCTCAGCGATTGGTGCTATGGCTAAAGCAGATGAGCTTGTCATGCCGCCTATTATCACAGGTAATTGATGAATTGATGTCAGTTTTCTAAATGCCGAAACAGTTTGCTGTGGATTCGATTGGTCGTCCTCAAATATTACCTTAATAGGCTTCCCATTAATACCACCTTTTGCATTTTTCTGTTCTACAGATAGTTCTATACCCCCTTTAGCATCTTCACCATATTTCCCAGCGCCACCTGTCAATGGTAATATTGCCCCGATCTTAATCTCATTAGGATCTTTCTTTGTCTGGGTGACTATAAGCACAAAGGCTAAAGCCGCGACCACAACAATACCGACAATAATCCAGACTTTTTTCATTTCTTTTTACCTTTACCTCTTATTAAATTGCTTTATCTTTGTCTAGACCGTCTTGACTCTTTAGGTTAAAAAGTATCGGCGATTAGCCTTAGTTTTGTTTGTAATCTATTGAATTTCCAAAAAAAAGTCAACACAAACCTATTTATTGTCAGTAAAGGTGGTTTTTAATGTGGGAAGTGCCGCCTACATGCTTGCGGTAATTGCTCACAGAGCTTTCGCCATTCTTTCATAGGGTCTTACCTGCTAAGTCCCTATTGTCGAACCCTTGTGAATTATCCAACTCGCCAAATTTGAAAATCGCTTAAAAAGAGTTTTAATTACCTTTGAGATTTCTTTTCAGATATTTTGAAATGATATTTAAGATTATCTTATGCCTCATGATCCTTCTATCTTTATCTGTAGTAGATTTGGTAACAGCGTTTACATAATCTGTTATTTCCTTCAAATACCTCTTCCTTTTGTTCTCTTTCTTTGTAGCTTCACTGATCTGCTCGGAAAATTTCAATAATTCTGCTCTTACGTTTGGGTATTTTTGGATTGGCATAAAATTTTCTCTTAATACCTCATTTAACACTACGAAAAGCGTATAAAAGTCCGACTTATTTCTCCATCTGGTTTCTTTAAGGTTGGGAAATACCGAAGAAATTATCTCAATAATCTTTTGGAAGTTGTTGTACCATTTTTGCTTATCTTCAAATTTTCCTTCGTAGAGCTGATAGTATTTTTCTAGTTCTTTCGTCTTGTCTTGAATCCCGTGGATCATGGAGACAAATAATTCACTTATAAACTCAACATCTTTCATCCTCCTTATTTCATTCGGTGTGACGATCTTATTCTCCGCCCAAAACTCACCTTCTGCTATTTCTTCCATAAGTTTTATAAAATCCCCAGAATAAGTTGCATGCCTCAACTCCTGCGAATTCAGCGCAACAACGTTTCGATTCATCCGTTTAAATAGGTTTCGTACCTGCTCCTCCGTTGCATCGGGAATCTCTCTTACATACAGCGTATAGTTCAAAATTTGTTTTCTCACATTTTCAGGTAAATCCTTGAAGTTAAGATCTGCATATTCTGGGTTGTACTCCTCTGACAAGGGGAATTCTCCATCTAGAAATTCTAAAACGCTTCTTGTTCTCTGCTGTCCGTCAACGATGTTATAAACTGCTCTACCCTCCGAGTCTGTATCGCGATGAATGTAAATTTCTGGAATATGATATTTTTTGATTATAGTATCGATGAGGTAGGCTTTCTGTCGATACGTCCAGACGGGTTTCCGTTGATAAGGGGGTTTCAAAACCAAAGCGGATTCGATTTTGCGGTCCCTAAACCAACTCACTGGGTACGTAGTGGGGTTTACCTGCATTGCTATTTTCCTCCCTTTTTAAGCAGATTCAATTGTATTGAATAGTATTTTTCCGCAAACCACCAGTCTTTAAAAAGACGGCCTCTTATTTTTCTATACTCATACTTCTTTAGATTCGAGAGATTAGAAAATATTGACCACCAATTTTTGCTGAAATTACTTATCGTGGGCAGTTTGTCTGGACTTACATATCCTCTTGATATTGTTCCTAAACATTCTATTAAGAAATCCCTGTCCTTTTGCGGCAATTTATAAGAGATAGATTCTAATTTCGTCAGTTCGAGCCATGCCAAATCGAATAACTCCGATGAGACTAATGCAATGTCTATATCAGAAGACTTATTATACGGCCTCCCAATACTCTCGTTACTCAAACTTATCCCCAATTTTGCACTGCCAACTACCTCTATGTTCTGTATATGAAGATTAAAATGTTCCACTAACGCTCTTTTTAATTCTGAAATTAATATTTCATCTCCGCTGAAGCATATAGGATTATTCCTAAAAATGTACTTGTTTACGACTTCAGAAACTGTCTTCTTGCCTAACTCCCCTTTTAGTGCCTCTAAATCCATATTCATTTCCAAGGGGTCGATTAAGAAACAAATTTTGAGCTTGCTTATAAATCAAATTAGGGAAGGAGTCCCCAGTGTCACATCTTCTTATGTCAGCAATTATCTTTTTGACCGCTCTTTCGAACTGGCCATCTAACCTTAAATCCCCCTGAATCTCGCGATACTATACATGATACAGGACTCCCTGGGGGTCCAGCTTGGGTTGCCTTGGAATATAATCCCATCCTACCCATTTCCTCACTCTCCGTCAAGTTACATTTTCATTTGCGTCCCCTAAAGGGGTTTCGATGACTAACAGGTTGACAGAAATCATCGAAACAGGGTAAATATTAGAAAACATCCCAGACAGAAAAAGCGACACGATACATGAGCGAATCAATATTCTCGATCTTCCCCGATCCTGAACCTTGGCTTACATTGGAGCCGGAAGAACTTGCCGGGCCTATCCTAGAGCATCTTAACTCTCTTCCTGAAAAAGAGCGCGAAATGTTGAACCCGCATAACTTTTCCGCGCCCCAGACAATGACAGATTCTTTCCGCCTGAACCAAAAGAAAATCAGCAGAGTTCTGATGGAGGCTTGGAGTTGGATGGAACGTGAGGGAATGGTTGCCCGAGTACCGGGAGCACATGGTGATTGGTTTTTCATCACCCGAAGGGGAAGCCAAATCAAGAAATCCTCCAATCTTGAAGCGTACCGTAAAGCTAACCTGCTGCCTAGGCAGCTATTGCACCCAGTAATTGCTCAGAAAGTATGGTCTGCCTTCATACGGGGAGAGTATGATACCGCTGTATTTCAAGCGTTCAAGGAAGTTGAAGTCGCTGTCCGTAATGCTGGCGGTTATTCGCTCACAGATATCGGTGAAAAACTGATGAGAAAGGCTTTCGATGCAAACAATGGTCCATTAACCGACCAGAGTTTACCGGAGGCAGAGCGTATTGCTCTACAGCATTTATTCGCAGGAGCAATAGGTTCATATAAAAACCCGCAAAGTCATCGAAATGTTTCGATCACGGATCCAACTGAAGCAGTGGAAATGATCACTCTGGCCAGCCATCTTCTTCGAATAGTAGATTCGCGATCTATTAAGCCATAAAGAAAATGGAGAAGAACGGAGATTAAAGCCCATCAAATTCGGAGAGGGAATTCGGCAAGGAAACAAGGGGACACATGGGATCTAAAACAACTTGACGTTTGAAGCAAAAGTATCTGAGGAGCGAGAATAGAAGAATCGGAGTTATGGTAGGGGACACGGAAGAGAAAAGTGGTGAATACGAGTTCGAGTAAAGCATTTTGGCAGTTGGCTGTTGGGAAGATGGGCTACCCGGGTGCTGAGGTTGCTCATTACCTTGGGGTTATAACTTTTTCTGTCAATCGTTTGGCCGTTTCCGAAGAAGCACCAGACTTGAAGAAGTATCTTAAAATGCTTCAGACCCTCCGTCCAGTCCGTCCATGATGTCGATCCGCACATTTGTACCGCGGCTTGATTTAGAAAAGCAGGTACGAATTCGGTTACCTTTTTCATGGCATCTATTCACTTTTTGCCAAACGCTGAGCTCTTTCATCGAGTTCAATTACACCAAGTGTTGGTTTCCTTCTACCAATAAAATGACTAGTATCGACGATTTTGGGATCACCACCTTCAACCTTATGGATAAAAAATTGGCAAACTGAAGTTCCAGGCTTTATAGTTATCGGAATTTCCCCCACATTTGAGAGTTCAAGTGTAATACAGCCAGTAAATCCAGGATGTACTCCTGTTGCAGTTGCAATTATCAAACCATACCGACCCCACGATGATCGTCCAACAACATAGGCAGCTAAATCTCCTGGAAGTCGAATCCATTCCAGGGTAATACCAAGTACAAAAGCCTTCGGGTGAAGAACGAAACTGTCCCCAAATGGCACATAATAAGACTTTGTCAGTTTAGCTTCGTTTGGTATGTCTTTGTCTTTTTCGTAAACATCAAGAACCCCTATTTTGGTTTGTCGACAAGTAAGAAACCAGCAGCCAAGTCGAATGTCTACGGAGGCAGCGCCAGACTTCCTTAGCCTCTGCAAATCAGGTACCGGCGTAATGATCAATGGATCATCTGGGTTCGTTGGCATCTCCAATTCACGTGCGATTTGTTCAGCTTTTAGAATCATTGATATTTTTCCAGTCGCTCATAAACCTCTGTAACTTCCATGCTCTTCAGCATGAGATCTTTCAGAATACGATCTCTGTCCCCAGGTCTAATCTGGGAGAAATCTTTCCATAGATCAGGGTCCAGAAAGCAATTCCACCCAGCGTTCGTTATATCAGTAAGGTATTGTTTATTTGACATCGGTACGACTCTCCGACGAAATTCGTCACAGATACCGGATACATTATCTCCATTCCGCTTGGGAGCAGCTTTTTGCAATGCGAGCTCCTTTGCTAGATCGATTAGATCAAGCTCAAGTGAGGCAGAGACATCATCGGCTACCGATACTAGTAACTTCGTAACGTGTTCCGACGGTTCGTTTTCAGGTATAAAATCAGATGCAAATCCTTTCGGTACTGAAACTGACATTGCTTGAGCCGCATTAACCAGATGGGAAACGCGACGAGTAATATTTGGATAGACTAGGGAGCGTTGTCCAGTTATACCTGGGGAAACCAGATAGGCAAAGGCGTGAAGATACGATTCTGCGAAAAGCTCTAGCCCCCAAAAGTCACAAAATATTTCCTCTGTTTGAAATAATGCCCAGGTGTAGGCAGGCATCCAGGTTTGTCTAGCAAATAAATTATTTCCAGTAAGATCTTGTTCCTTAAAATGCGGAAACAACTTGGAATATTCAGACCATCGCTTTGTTGTTAATTCATGTAATATGCCATCTCTGATCTTATTTATAAATCTACTTGATAAGTCTTCAAGCTCCCATAAGCTATGTCCAAGCTCATGACCTGCTAGTGGAATCAGCAGAGGGTTTGCCGATTCAGGTGCTGGCAAGCCAATTAGGACAAAGCCATGCAACCTGGTAATGCTTCGGTAAACAAAAGGTGAAAACTCCCATTCAGATGATACTATTAGTTTTGTTTCATTTCCAAGAAGACTTCGCGCAAGCCGTAGGAGAGGAGCATAGGTTTCAAATGCATTACGAACATTAGTTGAACGAAGAATGAAGCCTAGAATTGGAACGTAAACGACTAACTCGTACAAAGACATGCTACAAGCATTGTTTATCACATCCGGTGTTACTAAAACTGCTTTTTCAAGTATTGACTGTAGATTCTTGAACCATTCCCCTAAAAGTTCCAAAGCGTCGCGTGGATGAGGGTAAGGGAACTCGGATTGCCTAAGCCGATCGATTTCCTCAAGAACAGCAGCAATCCGTTTTCGCCCGTTCTCAATCGTGGACACTTTTACCTCCGAAATGGATGCGGTGGGCGCAGGTCGCGAATCGACTTGTGGTAAGCCATTACAACCCTCGAGAGTGCTACACAAAAATCTCTCGCTTTTGTGAGCTCTTCGATATTCTCTGGCTTTGCGCTGGTAAGTGTTTTGGCAATGTAAGCGGTTTCTTCAATCAATTCTTCAAGTTTCTGCAAAGTTCCTCCGTTTGTTGTCACTGCTATGGCTTCCCCAAGGACCGAAAGTGTAGCAGGGTCCATTAACGACCGAGGTTGAAGATTCGTAGTGCTTAAATCGATAGAATTGTTTAATCTATCAGCCAAGCGCCTAATCGCCGTAAGGTCATGGGATCTACTTGCTAGTAGATTCTCAATGTCGATCGCGGCTTCTGTTGCTAGCAGCGGAAGATCAGGATCTAGTACCCGGAGCCCTCTATTACTTCGAGATGAAGCAGTTAGAGACGACATATTTTACCTCCTTTCTTTAAGTTCAAGAAATTAGATTAAACTTAGACCCGAACAATTCTACCTTATCCTATTTAAATTATAAAACATTGTCAACGCAATTTTTTTAAACAGAATTATATATTTGCCAAACCCAACTGTTAAGCTAAACTCGATAGAAGGAATCTCGACCATCCCGTCATTTTATTTCAATTAGCCAGCGTTAAATGGCGCCGTTTGTTGCTGTATAGGGTCACAAACTCATTTTCATAGATCGATAGCATTTTACACAATTCGGGGATGGTATATCCTAATTTTTTTAAGTATATTTCAATGATTTCGGATAACATTGTAGGCTCTTCTCTCGGAATGTCCACAGGTTCTTTCATTCGATATCCTGCCTTTCCCATCTTTCTTCGTAAATACAGAATCTGATGTGCAGGAACCTTTCCTAAACTTTCTGCTCGATATATTAGCGCGGCCA
>Ga0315295_10002747_pt1 | contig 14886 bp, 13 predicted proteins | sample YL17G14_0_MG_FD_204453 | JGI IMG/M metagenome (GOLD analysis project Ga0315295, IMG submission 204453) | Sediment microbial communities from Yellowstone Lake, YNP, Wyoming, USA - YL17G14_0 | ecosystem: Environmental > Aquatic > Freshwater > Lake > Sediment | place: USA: Wyoming | collected...
CCAATATCTCAGAGGTCTCTTTGATGGCAAGCCTCTTGGAAGGAGAGAAGAGGTTGAAGGTCCTTCCCAGCCTTGAGAGAATCGCAATCTGAACATTCTCGAAAACGGTGAGCCGGGAAAAGACGCTCACGACCTGGAAGGATCGGCTCATCCCCTTTTTACAGATGCGGTGAGCGGAAAGCCCTGAAATCTCCTCTCCCTTAAACAGGACCTTGCCCCCATCCGGTTTAAGAATCCCTGTAATGAGATTAAAGAGAGTGGTCTTCCCTGCTCCATTGGGCCCGATGACAGCCACGATCTCTCCTTGCTTCACATTGAGGTGAGCTCCGTTGACCGCCATGAAACCGCCAAAAGATTTCCTGATTCCCTCGACCTGCAGCATCTATTTGTCTCCGGGAAGAATTGCTCCCTCAAGTTGCCTAATTTTTGCATGGAGATAGCCGAGCACGCCTTCGGGCAGAAAGATAATGACGAGCATCAGGATGATCCCCTGAATCATGGTCCAATACTCGGTGAAGGTGCTCGCAAAGGTCCGGAGGGCCACGAGGATGGCCGCCCCCAGCATGGGCCCTAAGAAGGTAAACCACCCGCCTAAAAGGCACATGATCAGAATCTCGAGCGAAAGGGTCCAAAAGAGCATATCCGGAAAGGCGGAGTTATCCACCACAACGAAAAGAGCGCCTGCGACTCCAGCGAAGAAACCTGCGATCACAAGGGCTACCAGTTGCTGGAGCTTAACATTGACCCCCACCGCTTCACTCCGGACCGGGTTGTCCCGTATTCCCTGAAGCGTGCTTCCGAAGGGGGATTTCACGATAAGATACATCACGAACAAGCAGGCACTTGTAATCAAAAGAGTGAAGTAATAAGACCCCTTCGGCGTGGCGATGAGGGCTGGCAAGGAGACCCCATGGATTCCATCATCTCCGCCGGTAAACGTATACCACCGATAGACAACCGCCCATACCAGAGATCCCAGGGAGATTTGCAGCATCCCAAAATAGAGTTTGGAGAGACGGATGCAGATGGCGCCCATCACAAGTGAGAGGAGCGCTGCTAATAGGGGGCCGACGATGAAGCCTAGCCACGGAGAATATCCGAGCTTTGCGATCATGATCGCGGCGCCATAGGCCCCTACGCCGTAGAAGACGGCATGGTGGAACTGGTAGATGCCTCCATATCCGAGAACCATATTGAGGCTTGTTGTCAGAAGTCCGGTCACGAGAATGAGGGCCAAGAGATAGACATAAAATCTGGCCAGGACCAATGGAAGGATGAGAAGAAGAACAAAGAGGGCCAGGATTAACCAAATTGCTCTTTCATGAATCCTTTTTGCCAAAACAGACTCCTTTACCAGTTGGACTCCCCCCTCACCCTTCCCCTCTCCCCCGCGGGGAGAGGGTGGGGTGAGGGGGCTTTTACCAGGTCGATTTCAGCAGACCCGTAGGCCGGAACAGGAGCACAATAACCACCGCCACATACGGGAAAACGATTCCGAATTGGGGCCAGACCAGGATCCCCAGGGACTGGGTTAACCCAAAGATGAGAGCACCCGTCAGCGCTCCCCACACATTCCCGAGCCCGCCCATGATCACGATGAGAAAGGCCTCCATGATCAGGGTGTGATCCATTCCCAAAGTGACATTCACAATGGGGGCAATCAGGGCTCCCCCCAGTCCGGCAAGAAAACATCCAATCACAAAAACAAAGGCAAAGACCCAACTGACATTGACCCCCACAGCCCCAACCATCTCCCGGTCAACGGCTGCAGCCCGCGAGATCTTCCCGATCTTGGTCTTGTTTGTGAGGAACCAGAGCCCAATCGCTACCAGAGGTCCAATGATGAGGAGAAACATGTTGTAAATGGGGATAGGAAAGTTCTTTAATGGGATGGGACCCTTGAAAGCCTCTGGCATGGCCACGGTTCGATATTCACCACCCCATATCATTTTTACGAGGTCCCCAAAGAGCAGGGCAAAGGAAAAGGTCAAGAGAAGGAGCATCAGGTGCTCCCTTTCGTAGAGATGGGAAAAGATTCCCCTCTCGATGATCAGGCTGAGAATGGCTACCCCCAAAGGGGCGATGAGGAGGGCCATCCAGAAACCGGTTGCCCCCCCTCCGAATAATTTGGACACGCTGAAGGCCATGAAGGCGCCGATCATATAGAGGGAGCCATGAGCCACATTTGGGATCCGGAGGACCCCAAGAATGAGACTCAGTCCGGAGGTGACAATAAAGAGAATCGTTGTCCGGCTCAACCCCACCAGGATCTGGCAGAGGACACTGGGAGGGCAGATTGAGAATAGGATGTCAACCATCTAAACCCCAACCGCTCCTGAACCTATCGGGAAACCAATTCAGATTCCAGATTTCTGATTTTAGGGTTGTCAATCTGAATTCCGAAATCCGCAATCCACAATGACTTATAGCAAACGCAATGATTTGTTTTACGTAGTGTAGCCCTTTATGGGCGTAAAATTTGGGGGCCAAGGTCCTTCACTACAAATCATTTATTGCGTTTGTGTTAGTTATTTCCTCAGCGCCTTGATCTCATCGCATGACATCATGTAATCTTTTGCGGGAACCGTCACAATGTCCGAGGCGATGAGAAATTCATATTGGGGAGACTTTTTTGTCACGCCCAAGTACATGGGCAGCAGGAGCTGATGGTCGCAACCGCGCATTTCTAACTTGCCGACAGGGCTATCGATGACCATGCCCTCAAGGGCATCGATGAATTTCTCCCTATCGATCTTGCCCGCTTTCTCAAAACTTTTTACAAATAATTCACCGGTTGCATAACCATACAAGGCGCCCACCTTGGGATACCGGTTGTAGGCCTTTCGAAATTCCTCTACAAAGGCCTTGTTTTCGGAGGTCTCAGGATAGTAGAAATGGTAGTTCGCGGTACCGTAAACGCCTTCGGGTGCATCCGCTCCTTGAGGGGCAAGCGTGGAGTGTTCTGTAGCCGTATGCTGATAGAAAGGTATCTGTTTGTTTAAACCGGTTGCCTTCGCCGCCTTCTGGAAGTTCACCATGCTTGCCCCGCCTGTGGCCACGATGATAAAATCAGGTTTGGCAGCCATGACGGCAGTAATGTATGGGGTCAATTCAGGTTCTCCCACCTTCCACCAGGTCTGTCCAAGCAGCTGCACCCCGGGTTTCGCCTTCTTCAACACGTTCCAGAGGTCATCCGCAATGGCATGTCCATACTCGTAATCATCCCCTGCAATCCAGTACTTGGTAAAAGGCTTCTTCGCAAAGGCGACTCCTGCGGCCCGACCTGCCATCTGGGTATTTTCGGTGATGCTAAAGACATACCGATGCCCCTTTTCAACAGTGATTTTGTCACTCTTGGAGAAGGTTACGACGAATGGGATCTTCTCTTTCCTGGCAAAATCGGAAATCGCGAGCGCTGTGGCGCTGTTGATGGTTCCCATCAGGATATCCACCTCTTCCTTCATCACCAGCTCCTTGGCCATGGCCAGACCGATATCCGGTTTGAATTTTTCGTCTCTTGTCACAAACTCGATCTTCTTTCCCAGGACCCCCCCTTTGGCATTCACCCTGTCAACAACCATTTTGAACCCATCCCGGACGTCATAAGTAAACGTGGTGGGAGGCCCTGAGTAGGTGTCCACAATACCGACTTTGATGACATCTGCTCCATACAAAACCGTTGCACTTAAAAGTCCGGCCAGAAGAATAGCCAATCCCGAGAATTTTCCCTTTTTCATACGAACCCCCTTTTCTAAGAATTCTTAATATACTTCCGCACAGTTTAAATCATACAAAATTCCTTTGTCAACACGTTTTTTGCAGGTGATGAGCTGAAGATTTTTATTTGCTTTGGCTCATCGGGCATTGTATGTTATATTTTTTTAGAATAAACCCCGGGCTTAATAAGCAGCCCGGGTGAAAAAGGGTAACCTACCACGTTAAAAGGAGGGAAGCCATGTCTAAAAACACAGTGTCTTCAGCAGATTTCGTAAAGTCCCTTGAGGTCGGAAGACCGCCGAACGTCAAGAAACTCTTCCCCAACTCAAAGGCCCTGATCGTGAGCGGAAAGGTGATAGACCGGGCCACGATCGCCAAAGGAAAGGCCATTGCCATGGCTGCCAATGGTCGAAACCAGTTTGTCATCCGGGGTGTCCTGCAGGCCGCCCAGCGGGCCAATGCAGCCGTCATTATTGAGATCGCAAAATCCGAAGGAGGAACAAAAGCGTATTGTGCGGTGAACTTCTGGAATATGGCCATGCAGGTCGATGCCATCTGCAACGAACTCGGGATCACCATTCCGGTGGCCATCCATGCAGACCATTACGGGATCAAGAGTGACAAAGATCTTGCCGCTGCGAAAATGGAGATCCCGACCATGTTTGAAGCAGGCATGACGTCTATTGCCATCGATGCCTCCCATCTTCCGGATGATAAAAATCTCCTTGCCAACCTAACGCTCAATCCCTGCGTCCCAAAATGGGCAGGCCTTGAAACGGAGGTCGGTGAGATCAAAGGGGATGAAGGGTTATCGACCGTCGAAGAAGCCGTCTTTCTCATCCGGGGACTCAATGCCCACGATATCTTTCCGGACTGGATTGCCTTAAACAATGGAACGACCCATGGCATTGAAGAGAGGGATTCAGGGATTCAGGTCCAGTTGACCGCCGATATTCACAAAGCCTTGGAAAAATACAAGATCTCCGGAGCCCAGCATGGAACCTCCGGCAACAGTTCTGAAAGGCTTCGACAGATTGCCGCCAAAACCCATACCACAAAAGCCAATGTCGCCACGGCCCTTCAGATGATCTCCTGGGGGGTTCAGGTGAATGATTATGGAAATGCCATTCTCGATAAGGAGGGAAACTTCAGCAAGCTAAAAGGAGAAGGCGTCTCCGAGGAGATGTGGGCCGAGATGGTGGCCCATGCCCAGTCGAAGAGCTGGAAGAAGGGTGATTATAAGAATCTCAACCTTCCCTTTGAAAACAAACTGCTTGCCCTGCCCAGAGACATCAGGGACCGAATGGTGAAGGGAGTGGAGGACTTCGCCTACAAGATGATGACAGAGGTCCTCGATTCGCAGGATACAGCGCCATTGGCTATTGAAGCCATCCTGAAGGCGGGTTCCTGCGATCTTGGCCCCAAAGCAACTCGAATGGAAGACCCAAAGGAATGGACGGAGAGCAAGATCGTCGAACGGGCCTCTCACCTTGGAGGCGGCAAAGGCCCGGCAGGAAAATTCGACGACTAAGTAGTGTATTTCATAAATACGGTGACGTATTTTGCCCCACCCCCACCCTGCCCTCCCCCTGAATGGGAGGGAAATCTCCCCCTTCAAGGGGGAGGTAAGGAGGGAGATGGGTTATGTGTCGGAGTAATACGGGATGACATCGTATTTATGAAAAGAACCACTAAGTCATCCCACACTCATTCACTCCCCCCATTCTGGGGGAGAGGGAAAGGGTGAGGGGGGTCTCATCTTCCGCTGATGCTGGAAACCAAGGTCCTCTCTAATTGGAGAGTTCGCCCCGTTTCCTAATCCTCAGGAATAGGGATGTGAGGAGGATCAAAAAGAGAACACTGCCGCTAATCCCCAAGAACACCCATTGCAACCCAAATCTCTGGGCAATCCATCCCGAAAAACTCGAGGCGAAGGAACCAAAACCAAAAGCGGCGAAGAAAAAGATCCCGAAGGCCGTTCCTCTCATCTCTTCAGAGGTATGCCGGGCTAAAAGGGTATTGGTCATCGGTTGGGAGAAAAAGTTCAGAAAAAAGAAGATCAAACCGAGAAGCAATAACAGAAGGTTCGTCGTAAAGGACATGGCCAAGACAAACGGAAGGGAAAAGAGATTAACCAGTAAAAGCCTCCGCTCAAGATGAGGTTTTTGAGCCAGAAGCCCTCCGACGTATTGCCCGAAGACCCCCATAAAGAGCACGAAAGCGGATAACATTCCTCCTAACGCTACCTGATCTAAAGAGAAAAATGTGAAGGAGGTCCGCTTTGCAAGAGTGGTAGGTAAAAAGGTGATGGACCCGATAAAACTGAAGTTGATCATGATGTTCATCAGGTAGAGGCAGATCAGATGAGGAGAAAAATAACGCTTAAAATTCTGGAGAAAGGGGGATCGGGTCGAAACCGGGGCATGAGGGGTTTGTTCGTCCCTTAAAGACATGGGAATGAAAAGGGACCATATCGAGAGAGCCATTCCCGGAAGGGCGATAAGCAAATAGGCCCACCGCCATCCGAAATGAGAGGCAATGAGCCCTATGATGAAAGGGGCCGCAGTCAGGCCAAGATTTCCGGTTGCCCCGTGAATGCCAAGGGCCCGTCCGTACTCTCTTACCCTTGCTGTGATGACCGCGTTGCCTAAGGGATGATAGAGGCTCCCGCAGATTCCAAGAAGGCCGAGCCCCATCGTGAAGAGCACGATCGTTGGAGAAAGGGCCACGAATATGGAAACAAGGGACGACCCGAGGAAACAGATCAGGTATAATCTCTTTGGACCGAGACGGTTATAGATCATCCCTGCGGGAAGGGCTCCGAGGCCATAACAAAGATTCATGACGTTCCCAATGATCCCCAGCTTCAGGTAATCCATCGTAAACTCTTTCTGCAAAAGAAGAAGCACGGCCGGATAGATTAATAGGAACCCATGGCTCATGGCGTGTGAACAACCCATCAGGCCGGTGATCATCTTTTCGTCGCGAGTCATGGGGACACCCTATCCACTCAATCCATTACAAGTTTTCGGTAGCCGCTCCGGTTTTACCGGAGCGAAAATGGCGCAACCTGAAGGTTGCGGCTACAATTGTCGTTGAAACGTTAATTGGGAATCGTTTTACGAGTCACCCATCGCCCGTTTAACTCAATGGGAAGATCACGAAAATGATGACATCCCAGATCGAATGAGAAAGAATAACAGGGATCAGACTCTGCTCCCGCTGATAGAGCCAACCCCAGAAGAAGCCGCACACAGCCGCCGCGACCAGGAGTATAAAATTTAGCGCAAAGATATGCACGAGCGAATAAATGGCCGTTGTGAGAAAAAGCCCTTTCCATGAACCCAATTGCTGACAGAGCGATCTCTGCACAAAACCGTGCCAATAAATCTCCTCCGCAGGCCCCATGATGAAGAAAAGAAGGAACCCAATCGCCCTCACATCAAGCTGGGCCTTGTTGAGATAAACATTTGAGATCTGTTTTGAGGCAAATGGAAAGAGGAATGTGGAGCATTCCTTGCCCAGCCAGAAGATCCCGTAAAGTAAAATGGCCGACAGGGGGCCCAGCCAGAGATAGCGCGGTTTAAAATGGAAGAGCGTCCTCCAATCCTTTCGACTCGATCTCAAGCCGAGGGTGGCCAAAAGAGAAGCGGAACAGGTCAATTTTAACCAAAAGTTTCCCGGTGGGATGGCAAAAGTGATAAACCAGAGGATAAAGGCGAGGGGCAGGGTCCACAGCACTGGGAGAAGAGAAGACGGCATCAGACCAATCTTTCCAGAACAATGGCGATGATGAAGAGAATGCCAAAAGCGCCATCCAACTGAGCCGTTCGAGCATCTGCATCATCGGGAATTTCGTTTTGTAACATCCTTCTTAGAAGTTTGAAGGCAACGGGAAGAGAGAGAAGGGTCAAGAAACTCCAGAGACCGAGCAGCCCTGAGAGAATGAGAAGCGCTGTGGCAACATAGGCTCCTATCACCAAGAACTGATAAAGCCGGAGAGCCCATCGTCTTCCGAGCACGGTTGCCATCGTATCAATCCCTACCTGGGAGTCAAACTGGATATCCCTGATGTTGTTTGCGAGAAGAACGAGGGCGACAAGGATGCCGATGGGAATAGAAATCCAGATGGCCTGGAAATTGAACTGGCCCCTCTGGACGTAATAGGCTCCACTGACAACAAGAGGGCCAAACATAAAAAAGACCGCGGGCTCTCCCAGGGCGACGTATTTCAGGGCAACGGGACGTGCCGTATACAAAAGCCCTGTCAAGAAGCCTACGAATCCAAACAGAAATATGGGCCAGCCCCTGACAGCGGTCATATAGATTCCAATGAACAGGCTGAGTGAGAAAAGGATCAGCGCAATCCACAGGACCTGCGAGGGTCGAAGCATCTTCTGGATGAGGACCCTTGCCTCGTTTCCATAACTTCCAGGCACGTCCGTGGTATCTACTCTCTGCCGGTAATCAAAATAATCGTTGATCACATTGGCTCCCCCGTGGAGAAAAACAACACCCAGAACCGTCAGCAGATAATATCCCCAGTGGATTGGACCCTGAAGTGAAGCCAGAGCTGTTCCGGCACTGGCCGAAATGGCCGAGAGCAAAAAGGACTGTGGTTTCATGGTCATGCACAAGGCTTTGAACATTCCACTCACGCTCCTGACAGGGTCATCAACAATGAATATCTTTTCTTTTTAACCGTCGAGGTACGAACTGTCAATAGAATGAATGGCTCCAAAAAAACCACGAGGTGCTTTTCTGTTGACAAAGACACCTTTTCATCCTATATTGAATCGCAATTAAGGCTTCCAATGATCCTATTCTCTTAACCGGTGATTCGGTTAAGGCCATTGCGCTCCAGAAATAGCGGGAGTCGGTGACATGAAGGAGGTAGCGGGGAATTTTAGGCATAGGTTAGCCAACGGATTTTGTTGACACGATGTGACTTTTTCCCGGAGGAGGAAAAGATGAAAAAGGAAAGAATGAAGAAAGAAGCTAAAAAGATCAAATACTTAAAGCCTGCCTTAACAAAGCACAGAAAACTGAAGGATCTGACCGCGAGCAGAAGCAAAGTCCAATTTTAAGTTTATTGCCCTTGGGCACCGTAGCAAGCCGCTTTGTTTGTCATTGGGTCTGCCACAAAAATCAGAAAAACCCCCGTTTGACGAAACCGGATTGGTTCGCGCTGATGCACGGGCAGGGTGTTCTGACATAAATGCCCGCTTCTCTCTTCCGGATCTTTGACCCGGTCCACCCCTCATGTAAGGCTCAATTCTCCGAGAATGCCCTCTTTGTAAAACGCATTGCTTTGGCGTCTTTCGCTAATTTGACAGGGGGGAGTGTTATTTGTTAACCTACTTATTCATATAGGTTGACAATTAATCCTTCCCAGAAGGTAAAACCTTATGCCCCTTGAAAAATTGAGGTGGACGGTGCTCGCATCGCTCATGGCGGCATTAACAGCGGTGGGCGCTTATATCCATATTCCCATGGGTCCAGTGCCCGTCGTCCTTTCAACGCTCTTCGTTCTCCTCTCCGGACTCCTTCTTGGAAGCCGGTGGGGACTGATCAGTATGGGGCTTTACCTCTTGGTTGGGGCAATGGGACTTCCGGTCTTTGCGGGAGGCAAAGGCGGATTCGCCCATTTCTTCGGTCCCACAGGAGGCTATCTCTTCGGATACGTCCTTTCCGGCTGGATGACAGGTCTCATCTCGGAGCGGTCCTATAAGTCGCCGGTACTGCAAATCGTTGCGATCTTTTTTGGATCCCTTGCGATTTACTTTATCGGAATTCCCTGGCTTAAAATGGTTACGAACATGTCATGGACAAAGACCTTGATGGTCGGTATGGTCCCTTTTCTCGTTGGGGACGCAGTCAAGGGAGGAGCAGCCTTTATATTGGCCCGATCCACCCGGCCCATGCTGGCCCGCCAGATGCAAAAAGCATGAACACAATGCTTCACCGCAGAGACGCCGAGGGCGCTGAGGAAAATTGTAATAAGTTTTGATCCAGTCGGCCGCCGGCTCAGGCTCCGCCCCAGAGGGGCTTCTGCCCCGGAGGGAGAGCCTCTGGCTCGGAGAGGTGACGACGACTGGATCAAAAGCCTCTACCCTGACGGGCATTAAATTCTATAAATCAAAGCCCGCTTCTCGAAGAGGCAGAGGTTTTTTGATTTGGTGGTAACTCCCACCAAATCAAAACATCTATTCCCTCTGCGTTCTCTGCGCCTCTGCGGTGAGAACCTAATTGCCATGATTGAGATCCGAGACCTTCACCTCACCTATCCGGATGGGACGCGTGCCCTAAGAGGGATTGACCTCACTATTTCAAAAGGGGAATTCCTTCTCGTCTGCGGGGCCAATGGTAGCGGTAAGACCACGCTCATCCGGCTCATCTGTGGTTTGCTCAAGCCTACGACCGGTTCCATTCGAATCAATGGGATGGAGAGGCCATATGATTCAAGGGAGACCCGTCGGCAGGTGGGCATGGTCTTTCAGGATTCAGACAGCCAGATTGTAGGAGAAACCGTAAGAGAGGATGTGGCCTTTGGCCCTGACAATCTTGGGCTTTCTCGGGAGGAGATTGCCGAACGGGTGGAGGGGGCCCTTCAGTCCATGAATCTAACAGATCTTTCCGAGAAACCCTGTTATCTCCTCTCCGGGGGAGAAAAGAAGCGTCTGGCCATAGCGGGAGTCCTTGCGATGAAACCCGAGATCATTCTTTTTGACGAGCCCTTTTCGCATCTCGATTTCCCCGGCATTCAGGAAGTGCTGAGGCATATGGTCCATCTGCACCGTGAAGGCCACACCCTGGTCGTGACAACCCATGATGTGGAAAAGGTCATTGCCCATGTGAATCGCCTCGCCCTCATCCATGCGGGCGAACTTAAGGCGCTGGGTCCTCCGGAGGAACTCCTGACACAACTCCCAGCTTATGGTGTCCGGCCTCCCTGTTATGCGATCTTTGGAAGAGAAGCGGTCTCATGGTTCAGCGAATAGCATTTCACTACGTTCCAGGGAATTCTCTTCTTCACCGGTGGGATACCCGATGCAAGTTCCTCGGACTCCTGATGATTACGGTAACCCTGATCCGAATAAGAATCGAATGGCTCCTTTTTGATCTGGCCCTCTTCCTCGCCCTTTTGATTCTCTCGCGGTTACCCTTTAAATCGTTTCTTCGTAACCTCTTGGGCTGGGGGGTTCTCCTTTTTGTCCTCTTCCTGTTTCAGGCCCTCTTCACTCCCGGAACCCGACTCACCCGTTTCCCATGGATTCCAATAAGCAGGGAAGGACTCTGTCTTGGAGGATTAATGTCCTTTCGGTTGGCGCTTCTACTCTGCTATGCAATCCTTTTCACGGCCATGACCCGGCCCCGTGAACTCCAGGACGCCCTGGTCTGGTTTCTTAAACCCATTCCTTTTATCCCCGGGCGCCGGGTGGGTCTCATGGTTTCTCTTGTGCTGCGCTTTTTCTCTCTCATTTTGGATCAGGCTGACGAGGTTCGACTGGCTCATAAAGCGCGCCTCGGGGACCGCCAGCGAAATCCCGTGCGAAAGGCCAAATTCTTAGCCCTCCCCATTTTGCGCCGTTCCCTCTCCAGGGCAGAGGACGTCACTCTTGCCCTTATCGCGAGAGGTTACCGGGACGACATCCCTTTACGGCTTCCTCCCCTGCCCCTCATCCAAATCATCCCCGTCTTGCTTCTTCTTATTCTTTTTTTGCTGCTGTAATAGCCTTATCATTTTCTAAAAACTAACTTGACTCCGGACGGAGAATGTAACGCGGGGTATTGACTACCGTACTGAATGATGTTTTCCTCCTTGACATAGTGCTCCTTTTTTCGTATCTTCTAATGACCCAAAAGCAAGCCCTTTTCAATTCAATAAGTAATCAGATGGAGAAGCGAAATTCTGGTTGGAACCTATGCTATAGAAATGAGATTATTAAAGCATGGCAAAGACATTTCAATCAGCGTTAAAAACATAACTCCTTTTGGCATATGGCTTTTTGTAAAAGAAAAGGAATACTTTCTAAGTTATCCTCACTTTCAGTCCGTAATCTTCGATTCTTGAATTCCGTGAAGTGGATGACTCCCTCCTCATCGACCCACTTATAAATCTCGGCAATTGAGCACACGGGAAAAAGCATTACCAGAAGCAGAACCGTGGATAATAGAAAAAGTGGAGCGGTTCGTTTAATTCTCATCACCTCCTTCCCGACCCATTATACTCATTTCTTTAAAGCGTGTCTTCAGGTATTTCTTGAGGATAAGGACTCCTTCCTTGGAACTTCCATGCCGACCCTCGGCGAGCTGGGCCTGCTGGTCCTCACCATCGGATTCGGTGGCGTTGACTACAGGAAACTCCTGAGAGTCTGACCGGTCGGCGGCAAGCCAGGTTCAAGATTCTGCGTGGCCATGGTACCCAGGAATGGGCATCGTAGCCACTTGATTCAGCTTGGCGTACGTTACCACCCATCTGCCAAAAAAAATTGCCCTTTTCTGGGCTCAAAAAGCTGCTATCTGAATATGAAATCGTAAGCTTTCCTTAATTGTTCTCAGGTGTTAGGTTTGGCAAGATATGTTCAGTTTTTGGATGCTGGCGCCGCTCAAAATCGGGACCGTCGATTTTGGTAATCGTTATCTGCAATACTGGCCTAAAACCTTCCTTCATATCTTGCGATCTTTTTGGCTTGACATACAACTCCGTTTTTCGCTATATACAATGCATTCTAAGAGGGTTTTTTATCACTTAAAAGTGGCTTAGGTCGGGTCAATATTCTCCGACCTTCTTAAACGCCGGGCATCGCTGATTTGTTAATGACAGCATATTTCAAAATTATTTAACCGGAGGTATTATCGATGGAAATCCTGGAAGGTATCAAGACGAGGCGGAGCGTTCGCGGTTTCAAGTCCAAATCTATCACTAAAGGTGTGATGAAAAAGATATTGCAGGCCGTGAGCAACAGCCCTTCCTATACCAACACCCAGCCCTGGGAGGTGGTGGTGGTAAGTGGTGAAAAGAAGAATGAACTGGGTCGGAGACTGCTGGAACTGGCGAGGGCAAAGGCACTGACCAGTCCCGACCTGCCCATGCCCAAGGGCTGGCCACCGGCGCTGGAGGAGCGCTCCCGGGAGCATGGCGCCCGTAGGCTCAGCACGCTCGGGGTGGCGAGGGACGATGAGGAGGGGAGAGAAAAATTGCGCCTCATGAACTTTGAGTTCTACGGTGCGCCATGCGCCGTCTTCCTCTTCATTGACGGGTCGCTGGGAGAGTGGTCGATCTTTGACATGGGGCTGTTTGCCCAGAACTTAATTCTGGCGGCACACTCGTTTGGCGTGGAGAGCTGCCTGCAAGCCTCGGTGACCAACTACGCACTGGAGATCAAACAATTCCTTGACATACCGGAGAGCAAAAAGCTGGTTATCTGCATATCACTAGGCTACCCGGACGAGAAGGCCAAATTAAATACCTATCGCAGCCTCAAGCAAAAGCCGGATGAGTTTACAAAGTGGTAGGAGTAGCAAGAGATAACTTGAGGCGCACGCATAAAACATGATTCATTATTGTCGATGATGATCCAAGGCTATTGTGGTCCAAATACTTTAGAGGGAGGAAGGCTATGGCTCATGAAATTCTCCAACTTAAAAGTGTTCATGAAACGAAAGACAGAGGGTACTCTCATGTTGCGAAGGTAGGAAAGACACTGTACATCGCAGGTCAGGTGGCTAGGGACGTCCAGGGAAAGATGGTCGGGAAAGGGGATTTTGAAGCTCAGGCTCGCCAGGTCTATACTAACTTGAAAAACATTTTGCACGAAACCGGGGGTGGCCTGAAGAATATCGTAAAGATGACGACGATTTTGACGCATTACGGCAATGTCGAAAGCTATCGAAAGATTCGAAGTGAGTTCTTTGGGGACCTCATGCCTCCAAACACCCTTCTGATTATCGAGAGTCTGGCATCCCCCGATTTTATGATTGAGGTGGAAGCGATCGCGGTTCTGGATTAAACGAGGTCTTTGGTGATCTCATTCAAGGGTTGTAAAGGTACTTATTCTGCTGAGAATTTAGGGTTCATCAATATTTTGAGGACCCATTTTGGATTTTATGTCAAAAAGGCTATTTTCCCCTTGATTTATAAGGACTTTTCTCTTATAAGATCTTTCAAATAACTTATTTTAGGAGGAGGGTAATTATATGGCAGCTGGGAAAAAGGTTTTGACCAAAGGGCAAATCGGTTCTTGTTAAGAGGAAAGCCCGTATAGGTCGGAATCCGCAAACCGGGAAAGAAATCAAAATTCCAGCAAAGACCGTGGTGAAGGTTAGACCTGCCAAGGCCTTTAAGGAAGCGATTGTTCCAGCCAAATAAGGAATGACCTCTAAGGGGAGTCAAGGGTGGGCAGATTAAAGGAGTCCGCCCTTTCTTTCTTCTTTTGCTTAATCAATCAGATCCAAGACCGAAGATCATCCATCTTTCCCTTGCCTTCAAAGGCACCCTCCCGATTATTTTCTTGAAATTTTCCTCGAAACTGGTAAACTCTTATCAAGACGGAGAACCAGTGAGCAATAACCATTAACCCTTGAGGGAGGCATCTGGCCAGAGATAAATTTAACCCCGTTTCTGAAGAAGGAATGAAGTCCTTAGTTATCTAAAGTTCCTTAGAAAGAATATTGTATCTTCCGTTTATCAGTGGGGTGAGGAGGGGACTAAAGATGTATGATCTTTCTGAACGCATTTCATGCAGTGATGGGACTTGCACTGGCATCATTAATGAGAGAGGAGTTTGTAATATTTGTGGGAAACCATTAAAAGGATGCCAAGAGAGAGAGGAACAGAAGAAGATAGAGAAAGACAGGAGGGAAGAAGAAATAGAGGAGGAAAAGAATACGGAGATTCAAAAGAAAGGAGAAAAGATTGACATCAAAAACCTTCTTCAAAAAGAGATAGCCAAAGTAAAGGAAGAAAAACGGATTAAAGAGCAGGCAGAGGGAAAAAGTCGAGATCAAGGAGCGAGGTTTTTTGAGCCAGTAGCGTTAGCGGCAAGTCAGCTCAAATCAGAACTATCCGATAACAAGCAAATAGAATTTAGGAATTCAGACCATCATGTCGAAATTCACCTTGGTAAGGAGCGAAAAGTAAAAGTAGAAGTTTTTCGGCATGGTGCG
>Ga0315295_10002748_pt1 | contig 14885 bp, 6 predicted proteins | sample YL17G14_0_MG_FD_204453 | JGI IMG/M metagenome (GOLD analysis project Ga0315295, IMG submission 204453) | Sediment microbial communities from Yellowstone Lake, YNP, Wyoming, USA - YL17G14_0 | ecosystem: Environmental > Aquatic > Freshwater > Lake > Sediment | place: USA: Wyoming | collected...
CGCGGCGCCCCACGCCACGCCCGAGGTCCTCGAGCGCGGCGGCCAGCAGCGGCTCCCAGTCCAGCACGATCGGTGCCACGCCGGTGCCCAAGCCTACAGGATATGCCCCCCGCTCCGCTGGATCGGCCACGGACTCGAGGGCCATGGCCGCCTCGCCCTCGAAGGTGGCGGTCGGATGCAGTCCAACGAGGGCGGCCAAGCCGTCGAAGAGCCGCCCCATGCTGGTGGTGAGGGGACAGTTCAGCCCCCGCTCCAGCATCCGGGACAGCACTGCGAGTTCGGTGCCGTCAAACAGCCGGTCCAGGCCCGCGTCCGCCCGGCCGAGCGCGGCCTCGCCCCAGGCCCCCCACAACAGCCCGAGGGCGGCCCTGCGCGGCTCGCGCACCGCGGCCTCGCCCCCGGGTAGCAGGAAGGGCCTCAGGTGGGCCACACGCTCGAAACCGCGCGCATCGCCGAGCAGGCACTCGCCGCCCCAGACCGTGCCGTCGGTCCCGTAGCCGGTGCCGTCCCAGGTCAGGCCCAGGGCCCGGCCCGGCATGCCGTTCTCGGCCAGGCATGACACGAGGTGGGCATGGTGGTGCTGCACCGGGACCAGGCGTGGCCCGCCGTCCCCGGCCCGCACGCCGCCGGCCGCGGCGACCCCTCCCGGCAGCGGCCCCTCGCTGGCGACCGCGTCCTCGAGGGGCGCGACCGGCGGCGCGAGGGACGCGCTGCCCCCGGCACCCAGCGCCCACTTCGTGGAGAGGTAGTCGGGGTGCAGGTCGTGCGCGATGGCCACGGGCCGCGCCTCGTAGAGCCGCAGGAAGTCGGCGATGACGCGCTCGAAGGCGCTCATCGCCTCCGCGGTCTCGAGGTCGCCGATGTGCTGCGAGAGGAAGACCTGCCGCCCGACGCCGAGCGCCACGGTGTTCTTGAGGTGGGCGCCCACCGCCAGGATCGCGGGCAGCTCGCGCCGCATCGTCACCGGCAGGGGCGCGAAGCCGCGTGCGCGCCGCAGCAGCCGCAGGCCGTCCGCCACCAGCCAGCCCACGCTGTCGTCCACGTGCCGCTCGATGGGGCGGTCGTGCACGAGGAACAGGTCGGCGATCGCGCCGAGCCGTCGCACGGCCTCCAGCTCGTCGGTGCAGATGGGCTCGTCGCTCAGGTTGCCGCTGGTGGCCACCACGGGGAAGCCGCACTCGCGCAGCAGCAGGTGATGCAGCGGCGTGGCCGGGAGCATCACGCCCAGGTTCGCGTTGCCGGGCGCCACCCCGGCGGCCACGTCCGCCCCGGGACGCCGCGGCAGCAGCAGGATCGGCGCCTCGACCATGGCGAGGCACCCGGCGGCCAACTCCGAGACCTCGCACAGCGTGCGGGCCTGCTCGAGGTCGCGCACCATGAGGGCGAAGGGCTTCCCGAGCCGCAGCTTGCGCTCGCGCAGGCGCGCGACCGCCTCCTCGTCGCGCGCGTCGCACACGAGGTGGAAACCGCCGAGGCCCTTCACCGCCACGATGCGGCCCTCGCCGAGGGCGCGGGCCGCGGCCGCGAGCGCGGCGTCGCCGCCGGCCAGCGCGGCGCCACGCGCGTCCCACAGGGCGAGCGCCGGACCGCAGGCCGGGCAGGCGTTCGGCTGGGCGTGGAAGCGCCGGTCGCGCGGGTCCTCGTACTCGCGGCGGCAGTCCGGGCACAGGACGAAGCCGCGCATGGTGGTGTTGGGGCGGTCGTAGGGCAGCTCGCCAAGGATGGTGAAGCGCGGGCCGCAGTTGGTGCAGTTGGTGAAGGGATAGCGGTGGCGGCGGTCCGCCGGATCGAGGACCTCCGCCAGACAGTCGGGGCAGGTGGCGAGGTCGGGCAGCACCAGCGCGGTCTTCGCCCCGGCCGCGTCGCTGTGGCGGATCTCGAAGGCGCCGAAGCCGGCCGGCGGCAGCCAGGCGACGTCCACGCTCTGGACGATGGCGCGCGGCGGCTTCTCGCTCTCGAGCCGCGCGCGGAAGCGCTCGAGCGCCTCGCGCGGCCCCTCGACCTCGATGAAGACCCCACGCGCGTCGTTCAGCACCCAGCCCCGCAGGCCGAGATCCTCGGCCAGACGGAAGACGAACGGCCGGAAGCCCACGCCCTGCACCGCGCCCCGGACCTCGATCCTCAGGCGCTGCGTCGCTGCCGGATCCTGCTGCCGCGTGGCGTCCATCGCCTCTCCCGGGCGGCGCGGCCTCGCGGGCCGCGGGTCCCGCGACAGTAGACCACAACCGGGCGACTCCGCGAGAAGGGCCGCGCCGGCCGCGCCCGCGGGCCCACTTGTGGGGCACCCGGCAGCGCGCTAGTTTTGCGCCGACCTCGGCCGCCGGGCCTTCCCGGCGCGACACCTCGAAAACCCGGGCCCCCGTCCCGCACCCGCCGGCATCCCGCCGCCGGGCGCCCCGGCGGGCGGATCCCACACACGACAGGAACGACCATGAGGATCGGCATCTTCACCGGCGGTGGCGACGTCCCCGGACTCAACTCCACCATCAAGGCGGCGGTCTGGCGGGCCGCGGAGGAAGGGCACGAGGTCGTCGGGCTGCGCCGTGGCTGGGCGGGGCTGCTCCACCTGAACCCCGACGATCCGCGGACGAAGGACGAGCTCGTGATCGCGCTCAACCGGGCCAACACCCGGACCATCGACCGGAGCGGCGGCACCTTCCTGCACACCTCCCGCACCAATCCCGGGCGCGTGAGCCCCAAGGGCCTGCCCGAGTTCCTCAGGGGCGACTACCCGCAGCCCGGGGCCGAGGGCACCTTCGACTGCACGCCGCACGTGCTGCGGGTGGTGCAGCACCTGGGCATCGATGCCCTCATCGCCATCGGCGGCGACGACACGCTCTCCTACGCCGTGCGCCTGCACCGCGAGGGCGTGCCCATCGTGTGCGTTCCGAAGACCATGGACAACGACGTCCACGGCACCGACTACTGCATCGGCTTCTCGACCGCCGTGACGCGCAGCGTCGAGTTCATACACGCGCTGCGCACCGCCGCCGGCTCGCACGAGCGCATCGCGGTGGTGGAGCTGTTCGGCCGCTACTCGGGCGAGACGTCGCTCATCTCGGCCTACCTGGCCGGCGTGGACCGCGCCGTCATCTCCGAGGTGGACTTCGACGTGGACAAGCTGGTGCACTTCCTGGTTGAGGACCGCAAGAGCAATCCCAGCTCCTACGCCATCGTCACCATCTCCGAGGGCGCCAAGCCCGTCGGCGGCGAGATGCACGTGAGCGGCGAGGCCGACGCCTTCGGTCACAAGAAGCTCGGCGGCGTGGGACTCCTCCTGTCCGGAGAGATCGAGAAGCGCTCGGGCGTCAGCACGCTGTACCAGCAGGTGGCCTACCTGATGCGCAGCGGCGAGCCCGACGCGCTCGACCGCATGGTGGCCACCTCCTACGGCTACCTGGCGACCGACCTGCTCCTCAAGAAGCAGAGCGGGCGCATGGTGGCGCTGCGCGACGGCAAGTACACGACGGTCTCGGCCAACGTCATCTCCGAGGGCCGCAAGCACGTGGACGTGGACGAGCTGTACGACATCGAACAATACCGCCCGAAGGTGGCGCACCTGCTCGGGAAGCCGATGTTCCTGTACTGAGCCGCGCGCCGCTCGCGACCCGAGGGGGAGCGCCCGGACGCGCTCCCCTTCTTCTTCCTCACGGAGCCCACGACATGAGACGGCCGCTCGCGCTCCTCGCACTCCCGATCCTGCTCGCCCTCCTCACGCTCACCGTCGCCGCGCCCGCCGCGACGCTGGAGCGCGGCGTCGTGGCGGCCCCCGAGTCCCTCGCCTCCGAGGTGGGCGCGGCGGTGCTGCGCGAGGGCGGCAACGCGGTGGACGCGGCGGTCGCGGTGCACTTCGCGCTGGCCGTCACCTTCCCGCGCGCCGGCAACCTGGGCGGCGGCGGCTTCATGCTGGTGCACACCGACTCGGGCGACGTGGCCATCGACTACCGCGAGACCGCGCCAGCCGCCGCCTCGCGCGACATGTTCCTCGACGCGCAGGGCCGGGTGGTCGAGGGCCTGAGCCTCGACACGCACCGGGCCGCGGGCGTGCCCGGTTCGGTGGCGGGGATGTGGCTCGCCCACCGCAGGTACGGCAGCCTGCCGTGGAAGCAGCTGCTCGCGCCCGCCATCCGGCTCGCGGAGCGCGGCTTCCCCATCCAGCCCCGCACGGCGCGGGAGTTCGCCGAGGAGACACGCAACAACTTCCGCGACTACTTCCACGGCGCGGCCGGAGCGCTGCTCGTCCAGAAGGAGCTGGCAGGCACCCTGCGCCGCATCGCTGCCCACGGCGCCGACGGCTTCTATCGGGGCGAGACCGCGCGGCTCATCGTGGAGGAGATGCGGCGCGGCGGCGGGCTCGTGACGCTGGCGGACCTCGCGGCCTACCGGGCCGTGGTGCGCGCGCCGGTGCAGGGCACCTACCGCGGCCTGCGTGTCGTTTCCATGCCGCCGCCGTCCTCGGGCGGCGTGGGCCTGATCGAGTTGCTGAACCTGCTCGAGCGCTTCGATCCCGCCCGGCTGGTGGCGGTGATGGCGCACGAGGTCGGCATCGACATCCAGGCCCCCCGCTACGTAAACCTCGTCGCCGAACTCGAGAAGCGCGTCTTCGCCGACCGCACCGAGTACCTCGGCGATCCGGACTTCGTCGCCGTGCCCGTGGACACGCTCGTCTCGAAGACCTACGCGGAGAGGCGCGCCGCCGGCATCTCCCCCGACCGGCGCACGCTGCCCGACGCCGTCCGCCCGGGCATCGAGGCCAGGGAGAGCGAGCAGACCACGCACTTCTCCATCGTGGACCGGGACGGCAACGCCGTCGCCAACACGACCACCCTCAACGACTACTACGGCTCGGGCGTCGTGGTGCGCGGCGCAGGGTTCCTGCTCAACAACGAGATGGACGACTTCTCGGCGATTCCCGGCGCGCCGAATCTCTACGGCGTCACGGGCGGCGCGGCCAACGCCGTCGCCCCGCGCAAGCGCATGCTCTCCTCGATGTGCCCCACGTTCGTCTACCGCGGGAACGACCTGTGGCTCGTGCTCGGCACGCCGGGCGGACCCACCATCTTCACCACCGTGTTCCAGGTCGTCGTGAACAAGGTCGACTTCCGCGTGATGCTCGGCGCGGCCGTGGGGCTGCCACGCTTCCACCACCAGTGGCCGCCACGGGTGCCGGGCGTGGATCCCATCGACGTCGAGCCCGGGCGCCAGCTGGATGCGACGACGCGCACCGCCCTCGAGGCGCTGGGCTACACCATCAACGTGCGCAAGACCCCGCTGGGCGACGTGCAGGCGATCGAGGTCACCGGAGGCCGCGCCACGGGCACGAGCGACCCGCGCGGCATCGGGCACACGACATCCGAGTAGGCCCGCCCCGCGCCGGGTGTAGAATGCCCGCGTGAAGGTCTGCCTCATCGACCCGCCCATCGCCCACGAGCAGATCTACGGCGAGTGGGACCTCTCGGCCCTCGAGACCTACTGCCCGCCGCTCGGGCTGCTGAGCCTCGCGGCCTGGCTCCGCAAGCACGGCCACGAGCCGTCGGTCCTCGACCTGTCGACCCTGAAGTGGTCCGTCGAGGACGCCGCGACACACGTGCTGAAGGAGCGACCGGGTCTCGTCGGCCTGTCGGCCCGGACCATCAACATCTCGAACGCCGCCCGGCTCGCGTCCCTCCTCAAGGAGGGCGGCTACCCGGGCCCCGTGGTGGTGGGCGGCCCGCACATGACGGCCGTGCCGGTGCCCACGCTCGAGCGCTTCGCCTCGATCGATTACGGGGTCGTGGGCGAGGGCGAGCTGACGCTGCTCGAGCTGGCCGAGCGCCTCGGCGCCGGACGCGCGCTGGACGACGTGCCGGGCGTGGTGTGCCGCGATCCCGCGGGGGCCGTGCGGGTGAACCCGGCGCGCCCCCTCATCCAGGACCTGGACGAGCTCCCGCTGCCGGCCTGGGACCTGCTGCCCGACTTCCCGCGCGCCTACCCGCACTCGGCGCTGGAGACGAAGCGCCTTCCGGCGGCCTCCATCATGACCTCGCGCGGCTGTCCGTTTCATTGCACCTTCTGCGACTCGCTCGTGTTCGGGCGCAGCGTGCGCACGCACAGCGCCGCCTACACGCTGGACATGATCCGGCACCTGAGGAAGCGCTACGGCATCCGCGACCTGATGATGCTGGACGACAACTTCATCCTGCGGCAGGAGCGGCTGTTCGAGATCTGCGACACGATGATCGCCGAGCGCATGGGTCTCAAGTGGTACTGCATGGGGCACGCCAACCTGATGACCGAGCCGCGCCTGCGCAGGATCCGCGAGGCCGGCTGCTGGATCATCGAGATGGGCATCGAGAGCGGCTGCGACCGGGTCCTGAAGCACATCAAGAAGAAGACGACCAAGGCCGAGATCGCCGCCGCCGTGGCGCGGGCGCGCGCGGCGGGACTGAAGGTCAAAGGCAACTTCATCTTCGGCTTCCCGACCGAGACCCGCGAGAGCCTCGAGGAGACCATCCGGTTCGCGACCGGCATCGGGCTGTCGTTCTTCCAGCAGAACTACCTGACGGTATGGCCCGGCTGCGAGATCGCGCTCGACGCCGAGCGCTACGGGCGCTGCGAGCGCGACTGGGACCGCCTCGCCCACCAGCGCATCACCTTCGTGCCGCACGACCTCACCGAGGCCGACCTCGAGCGGGCCTCGAAGGACTCCTTCCGGCGCTTCTACCTGCGGCCGCCCGTCATGCTGGAGTTCGCCGCCTCCATGACCTCGTGGCGCGCGATCCGGACGCTGCTCACGGGGCTCGCGACCTTCGTGCAGACCGCCTTCGCGAGGAAGGCGACGCGGGGCACGGCCGGCTCCTCCTGAGGAACACGCTGCGCCACGGCCCGCTGGCGCCCACCATCGCGGCGGATGCTCGCGTGACGGGGCCGGCGCAGAGGCGCCGACCCTTGTCGCTGAGGAGACGCGGCGATAGAATCGTCCCGTCGGTGCTCCTGCTTCGCCCCTCGGGAATCGCACCATGCCATCCGGCCGCGCGCTGCCCCTCGCCCTCGCCCTCTGCGTTCTCGCACCGGCTCCCGCTCTGGCCGTCTGGGGCGCCTCCGGCATCCCGGCCACGCGCGCCCCGCTGTCCCAGGACCATCCCTGCGCCGTCCCCGATGGCGCCGGCGGCCTCCTGGTGACGTGGCTCGACGGGCGCATGGGATACAACATCGACGTCTACGCCCAGCGGATCCTCCCCGCGGGCGCGGTGGCGGCCGGCTGGCCGGCGAACGGGGCGGGTCTCACCTGCGTCACCTGCAAGAAGTACGACCTCGTCACCACCACCGACGGCGTGGGCGGGGTGATCGCCGCCTGGTCGGACATCCGTTGTCCCACCGGCCCCCCTCTGAAGATCTACGCCCAGCGCATGCTGGCATCCGGCGGACGTGATCCCGGCTGGCCTGCCAACGGGGCCGCCCTGGGCGGCGCGCCCGGCACACCCGGGAACCAGACGGACCCGGCCATCGCCGTGGATGGCGCGGGCGGCGCCTTCGTGACGTGGAACGACACGCGCCACGGACCCGTGGACCTCTACGCCACGCGCGTGCTCGCGTCGGGCGCCACGGCGCCCGGTTGGCCGCTCGACGGGCTCCAGATCGCCACCGCGACCTGCGACACCTCCCCGGCGGCACTCGTCGCGGACGATGCGGGCGGCATGCTCGTCGCCTGGGTCGCCCACGGGGTCTCCGGCGACACGATCCGCATCCAGCGCCTCACCGGCGACGGGACGGTCGCAGAAGGGTGGCCCGCGGAGGGGCTCGGGGTGTGCGCGCTCTCCGGCGGCCGGGCGTCGTTGTCGGCCGTCCCCGACGGGGCCGGTGGCGCCGTCCTCGTCTGGGTGGACTTCCGCGGCCCGGATGGCGACCTCTTCGCCGCGCGTGTGACCGCCGCCGGCGCGCTCGCGCCGGGGTGGAGCGCCGGCGGGAACCTGGTCTGCGGAGCCGGTGGAGAGCCGCTCGGACCGGTCCCGGTCGCGGGCGACAGCGGGGACGTCTTCGTGGCCTGGTCCGACCGGCGCGACCCCGGCGCGGGAAGCGACCTCTACGTCCAGCACCTCGACGCCTCGGGGGCGGTGCACGAGGGCTGGCCGAGCGACGGACTGGCGGCGTGCGCCGCGCCGGAGGATCAGTCGATGCCCACGCTGGCGGCGGACCAGGCCGGCGGCGTCCTGCTGGCGTGGGTGGACACGCGTGAACAGACCTCCTCCGGCCTGGACATCTACGTGCAGCGACTCACCGCGGCGGGCGCGCGCGCATCCGGGTGGCCGTCGGACGGGCTCGCGCTGTGCCGCTTCGCCTCCGACCAGACGAGTCCCCGCATCGTCGCCGACGGCTCGGGGGGAGCCCTCGTGACGTGGGTGGACGCGCGCAACCAGGCCTCCAGCGGCCTCGACATCTACGTGGGTCGCGTCGGGAGCGGCGGCTCCCTGCTGACCCAGGTTCGCGATCTGACGGCCGTCCACCACGACGGCCAGACGTTCCTCACGTGGACCGGCCCCGCGACGACCGGGTACACGTATCGAGCCTACACCTCGGATCGCCCGATCCAGAGCCCGGCCGATCTCACGGGCGCCAGGTTCCTGGGCGTCGTCGCGGATTCGTCCTGGTGCGACCTCCGACTCTCCCACTACTCGGGCACGATCTACCCGTATGCGGTCGATTCGCTGACGCCACCTCTCGACTCCACCCGGGCGCTGTTCGTGCGGACGGCCGCTGCCAGCGGCTCCGTCTACTACGCCGCCACGGCGCAGGCCGTGAAATGCGAGGAGGACGTCACGATCCGGCCGGGAGTCAACGCGCTGGTGGATCCCGTGACGGAGCTCGTGGGCACTCCCCGCCCGGTGTTCCAGCGCACGGTCCTCGCCAATCGTCAGCCGACGGCGGTCTACACGCTGTGGACCGACAGCACCAGCACGCCCGGCTTCCCCGCGATGACCAACCGTCCCAGCATGGCCTTCGACTGCGCCGTGCGGCAGGGCCAACCACCCGACAGGAGCCTGCTCGTCAGGCCGGCCACGAGGAAGGCCTACTTCCTGGAGGTGATCAGCTGGACGCCGGGCTACTGGTTGCTCGCCTTCGACGATCCCCTGCCCAGCGGCGAGGGCACCTTCTACTACGGCTATCACACCGGCTACGACGTCACCGTCTCCCGCCAGACGCCACCGACGACGGGGCTCGTCTGCGACTACACCTCGCGCCGAATGGTGTGCCTGTTGCGGTGGGCACGCCGCACCTTCCCGATCGACACGGCCCGCGTCTACACCATGGGGTACTCGGCGGCCGGCAGCGGCGCGGCCATGCTGACCTTCGCGGCGCCGGAGCTGATCGCCGGCACGCTGTGCGGACTGGGCAAGTACGACTTCTCCGTGGTGGACGAGGCCGATTCGACCTGTCAGTTCAACACCGGGAACGTCCTGCGCACGATCTCGAACGAGCTGTGGGGAACGGTACAGACCGACCTGCCCACCACGTGCGGCCTGCCCGTCTTCGACCGGCTCAACCTCGGGTTCATGGCGGGCCATCAGGAGCCGGTGGCCGTCCCTCTCCTGGTCAGCACCGACGGCCGCAGGGACAACGTGCTGGGCTGGACCGAGAAGGTGGACTTCTACCGCGCCATGCAGTTGCACCGGCAGGGCGGCTACTTCTTCTGGGACGAGCGCGACCACTACGCCTCCGGCGCGGTGTGGTCGCCCATGGAGAACCTGAACTACCTCTGGCGCTTCTGCACGAATCGCAGCTTCCCGGCCCTCTCGAACTGCAGCGCCGACGACGATCCCGGGAACGGCGCGCCGGACAGCGGCGACCTGGTCGGCACCATCAACGGCTTCGTGGAGTGGGACACGAGTCTCGTGGACGAGTGGGATCGGTGGCAGACCACGCTGAACCTGCGGGACCTCCTCACCGTGACGGGGACGATCCATGCTCCCGAGTCGCTCACCGTGGACGTCACCCCCCGGCGCCTGCAGAGGTTCGGCTCCGTCCCGGGGGAGCCCTGCGCGTACCGGGTCGTGCGCACGGGCGATGGCGCCGTGGTGCAGAGCGGGAACGTGCTTCCCGACTCGATCGGGCGCCTGACGGTGACGGCCGTCAAGGTCTACCGCGCGGGCAGCCGTCTCGAGCTCGACTACTCGCGCCTCCTCGACGTCCGCCCCCCCGCGACCCCGCGCGTCCTGGCGCTCGCGCTCACGCGGAACCCGGTGGTGGGCCGCGCCGACCTCGTGCTGGTCTGGCCGGCGGCGGGCGACGGCCGGGTGGACCTGCTGGACGTGAGCGGCCGCCTGGTGCGGGTCCTGTGGCGGGGCCCCGCGCAGGAGGGGCCCGCGCGGCTCGCGCTCGAGACCACGGGTCTCCCGAGCGGGCTCTACTTCGTCCAGGCGCGGACGGATCAGGAGCGGCTCGTGCGGCGGATCATCCTGTTGAGGTGAAGCGCGGCCGGGCGCCGCCGTCCGCCGCGGGACGGTGCGCTCGTGAAGCGCCGCGGAGGACGGGCCCGCCCGCCCCCGGCGGCGGGCCGTCCCTTGACGGGAGCCGGCAGGTAGGACAGCCTGCGCGACACGACCCACCCTCACACACCCCTGGCCGCCTTACGACCACGCGGAGATCGATCGATGAGCGAGAGCTGGCGCGAGCTGCTGATGCGCGATCACGAGATCACGGAGCGGGTGTTCGCCACCATGGAGAAGCTCTTCGCCGCGCCCGAGGGCCCCGCGCCCGGCGTGGTCGCGAAGCTGCTGGCGTACGTGCGCGACTACGTGGACCGCTGCCACAACATGAAGGAGGAGACGCACCTCTTCCCGCTCTTCGAGCAGCGCGGTCTGCCGCGCAACAGCGGTCCCGTCGCCGTGATGCTGGCCGAGCACGAGGCCGCGCGCGCCCTGGTGGCCCGCCTCGAGCCGCTGGCCAACGCCTACGCCGGCGGCGACCGCACGCAGCTCGGCGCGTTGCGCGCCACCTTCGGTGAGTACGCCGCGCTCTGCAAGGACCACTACTGGAAGGAGAACGACATCCTCTTCCCGCTCGGCGAGAAGACGCTGAGCGAGGCGGACGGCGCGGTCGTGGTGAAGGGCATCGAGCAGCTGGAGGCCTCGCTCGGTCCCGACACCCGCGCGCGCTACCACGCCATGGCCGCCGAGATCGTCGCGGCCGGAGGACTGAAGGACCTCGCCCACGGGCTCGACGTGGACGTGCTGGCGGCCATCCTCAACACGCTGCCCGTCGAGCTCTCGTTCGTGGACCAGGACGACACCGTGCGCTACTTCAGCCACGAGCGCGGCGAGAAGATCTTCCCGCGCACCCGCGGCGTGATCGGGGCCAAGGTGCAGAACTGCCACCCGCAGAAGAGCGTGCACCTGGTGAACCGCATCCTCGCCGACTTCAAGGCCGGCAGGCGCGAGGTGGCGGAGTTCTGGATCGACATGGGCCCGCGCAAGGTGCACATCCGCTACTGGCCCGTGCGCGACGCGGGCGGCCGCTACCTGGGCTGCCTCGAGACCGTGCAGGACGTCGCGGGCATCCAGAGGCTGACCGGGCAGAAGACGCTGCTGGACGAGGTCTGAGAGGGGCGGGGGTCTGCCGACACCGGGGATGCAGACCACGAAACCCCTCGCATCGCGGCAGGATGCGGAGGGTCTCGCATGCGGGGAGCGGGGTGGTTCGCGCTCCCTACTTCAGCCCGTCGACCAGGTACAGGTCGCCCAACTCGCGGAAGTACCAGTAAGCGTAGCCCTGCCCATCAGGCGTCAGGACCACGCCGCCGGCGGACACGCCCGCGGGATCGGGAAGACTAAACGTCCTCCAGGGCGTTCTCCTCCCGGTCGCCAACTCGATGCGAACCGCGCTGATGGGGGTCACGTAACTCCCGACGTAGAGGGCCCGCCCGTCGGCTGTCCACTGGAGGACTGATTCCATGGGCAACAACTGCGCAACGAACCTGGCGCTGTCACCGCCTATCGAGCAGATGAACAGCCGCTGATCCCCGCTCACCGCCGCGACCAGCCTGCCGTCCGGCGAGACTTTCGACCCCGCGATTCCCTCGGCGGTCAGAGGACGCGCCGGCCCGCCCCGGAGGTCCTGGAGGTAGGAGCGCTGCGCGTGGCCCGGCTCCGATCCGGTGAATACCACGCTCTTTCCGTCAGGCATCCAGGATGCTGCGTAGTACCTCTCGATCTGCCCGCGGGGCAGCGAGGTGGAATCCCCCGCCCCCGTCGGCAGTATGAGCAGCCGCTGGGGCGGGCCGTAGTGGATGGCCAGAGCCCACTTCCCATCCGGCGAAAGGGCGCATGCCGAACCCGCACCGAGTCTCACGGGAGCCGAGCCGTCGGTACCACGTATGCACACTGCGTAGAGCGGCCCCCCGTAGATTCCCTGCTCTTCGAAGAGCAGGGTCCGCCCGTCGCGGGAGATGTCCCTCGCGATCGGGAGGTCGAACCAACCGAGTTCGCGCTCTCCGTCGTGCTCTCTCCGGCGGCCGCGCATGCCGGCCTCGATCCGCACCTGCATGAGCAGCGCCTGGCCATTCCGTGCGACGTCCCTCAGGCTCCAGATGCCCCCGAAGCGAGCCACCACCCGTTCCCTTCCACGCGTGGTGATGGCCCTGAGGTCGCTCGACGCCAGATCCTGGCTGCCGCAGTACCAGACCTCCCGACCGTCTGCGGACCAGTCGAGCCCATAGGTGCAGTTCCACTCGGCGGTGCGCGCGACGACGTGCCCGGTCGTGTCCACGATGATCATGGCACCCCGGAAGTCGATTGCCGGGTGGTCGATGAAGGCGACGTATCGCATGTCCGGAGAGATGCGGATGTCGTGTAGATTCGCCGCCGTCCTGTACAGCACGCGACCCGGAGGCATCTCCAAGCGCGTTTCTCCCCCGACGCGGTGTGAGACGGCCAGCGTCCTTCCGTCCGGTGACCAGTCGGCCCACTGGACATCTTCCATGATCCTACGGAGCGCTCCGCCCGTGATGGGAACCTCGGCCAGCGTGCTCCAGCCCCAGTAGCCCGCTCGCGACTTCTCGGTCTTCACGGCCATCCTGCCGTCGCTCGACACGGAGAGCAGGCTCGTCTCCACCAGCCCGAGCGCACGAGAGGCCGGGAAGCCGGGCCGCGTCTCGAAGGTCTCAGGCGGACGCCCGTCCCACAGCGCCGTGTAGAAGACCGTCTTGCCGTCCGCCGAGAAGAGGGCGTTGGTGATGGTTCCACGCTGAACGGTGAGCCGGGTGTACTTGAGCCGGGAGGCATCGGTCACGTGGGCGGCGCGCACGATCATGAAGGTGGTGGCCGCGACCAGTCCGACGCCGACAAGGAGCGCCGACGACGCCAGGCCGAACCGGCCTCGTCCTTCCATACGCCTCCCTGCCATCGCCGGCACCGTCCCTGAGACGCTCCCACTCACGCCCTCCAGGGCGAACGCCAGGTCGCTCGCGCTCTGGAAACGCTGGGCCGGTTCCTTCTCCAGGCACCGCCGCACGATCGGCTCGAGCCCCGGCGGCATCTCCCGGCCGCTCGCCGAAAGCGGCGCCGGCTCCTCGTTCAGGATCGCGTGCAGCGTCTCCACGTACGTCGCCCCGTGGAACGCCCGCTTCCCGCTCAGCAACTCGTACAGGATCGCCCCCAGCGCGAACAGGTCCGAGCGGGAGTCAGCCGCCTGCCCCCGCACCTGCTCCGGCGCCATGTAGCCCACCGTCCCCAGGATCGCCCCCGTTTCCGTCGGGGCCACCGAGATCGGCTTCTCTCCCGCCGGCGCCAGCACCTCCGGCCGCGTCAGCTTCGCCAGCCCGAAGTCCAGCACCTTCACCCGCCCGTCCTTCGTCACGAACAGGTTCTCGGGCTTGAGGTCACGGTGGACGATGCCCTTCTCGTGCGCGGCGGCCAGCCCGTGCGCGGCCTGGGCGGCGTAGTCCACCGCCTTGCGCACGGGAATGGACCCGACGTTCAAGCGCCCGCGCAGGGTCTCGCCCTCGAGCAGCTCCATGACGACGAAGGGCGAGCCTTCGTGGGTGCCGAGATCGAGGATCGTGCAGACGTTGGGGTGGTTCAGCGCCCCGGCCGCGCGGGCTTCCTGCTCGAAGCGCTTGATGCGCTCACGGTCGCGCGCCAACTCGGCGGGGATGACCTTGATCGCGACGCCACGGCCCAGGCGCGTGTCGTGGGCGCGGTAGACCTCGCCCATGCCGCCCGCGCCCAGCGGGGCGAGGATCTTGTAGGGACCGAGCGAAGTGCCTGCGGCCAGCATCGGCTCTCTCCCGGCTTCGGGGCCCGCAGCGGAACGAGGCCAAAGTGGACCGGCTCAGACTACATCAGCCCCCGCCCCCGTCAATCGCACTGGAGTCCCTGGAGGAGTGGACGATTCGCAGACGGCGGGCGCCGCCCGGACGGGCCGGCCCCACCGCTCTCCGGCTACGACAACGTCTCGCCCGGCCTCAGGGCCACGACTTCGATGTCCAGGCCCAGCTTCTTCAGCTCCTCGCGCAGCATCTCGGGCGTGCCGGTGAACACCGGGGTGGTGCCGTAGTGGGCCGGTACGATCCATCTTGGCTTGAGCATGCGCGCCGCCACGGCCGCCTCGCGCGGGGACATCGTGTAGTGGTCCCCGATCGGCAGCAGGGCGATGTCGGGCGGGTAGAGCTCGCCGATCAACGCCATGTCCGAATGCACGGCGGTATCGCCGGCGTGGTAGATGCGCGTGCCGTCCTCGAGCGTGATCACGAAGCCGGCCGCCTCGCCGCCGTAGAACACCTGGCTGCCGTCCTCGATGCCGCTCGAATGGACGGCGTGGACCATCGTGAACTTGAGGCCCGCCGCCTCCGCCGTGCCGCCCTTGTTCATGCTGAGCGTGTTCGCCACGCCCTTGCGATCCAGGAACAGGCT
>Ga0315295_10002750_pt1 | contig 14879 bp, 11 predicted proteins | sample YL17G14_0_MG_FD_204453 | JGI IMG/M metagenome (GOLD analysis project Ga0315295, IMG submission 204453) | Sediment microbial communities from Yellowstone Lake, YNP, Wyoming, USA - YL17G14_0 | ecosystem: Environmental > Aquatic > Freshwater > Lake > Sediment | place: USA: Wyoming | collected...
GGACGCTCTGGAAGAAAAAGCGCAGGTTCGTGCCTCCCTTGACGGCGATTGTCTTGGGATCGAGCTTCCCGCCGAGGCGACGGAGAAATTCCAGATGGAAAATCTCCCGAAGCTGGAGAGGGGAAAAGACGAGCTCTTTCATATAAGAATAGTAGTTTAGTTATAAATAAAATACAAGACTTATTTAATGGTGTTTTTCAGCTCAGCCGAGCGACCAATAGATTTCCTTGCGGTGGCCGATTCTGATAATGAGAATCACGAATTGCTTCTCTTCTTTTTTGAATACGACTCTGTAGTCCCCGACTCTCAATCTGTAGAGGTATTTTTCGCTTCCGGCAAGTCTCTTGATGTTGTTTTTTAGCGCACCGGGATTTTCGGCCAGGATCAAGAGCTTCGCCTTAATGATGTTTTGATGGGCGCGATCGATATTCTGTATCGACAAGACGGATTTTTTGATACAATTCACTAGCTAAGCCTGTCTCATGGAAAAGCCTTTTATTTTGTTCCTGGTGTTGGTCGCGGCTGCTCTAGGCGGCGGAACTCGACATCATGTCCGCTTTTCCGCGCCAAGAATTCCCATTATCCTGGACACCGATATCGGAGATGACATAGACGACACGTGGGCGCTTGTCATGCTCCTGAAGAGCCCCGAATTCGACCTGAAGCTTGTTACGACCACCCACGGCAAGGCTGTTTATCGAGCCCGGCTTATCGCCCGCCTGTTCGAGGTTTCCGGCCGAACCGATATCCCCATCGGACTCGGCGCGGGAGGGCACGACGGAACCGGACGTCAGCAGCCTTGGATTGAAGACTATGACCTGAAGAACTATCCCGGAAAAATACACGATGACGGAGTGCAGGCGCTCGTCGATGCCGTGATGAATGCGCCGCAGCCTATCACGATCATTTCCATCGGGCCGTCGACGACTGTGGCCTCCGCCCTGGAGCGCCGGCCGGACATCGCGTCCAGGGCGACGTTCGTCGGCATGCAGGGCGCCGTGCGGAAAGGATACGACGGCGGGCCTGTTGGTCCGGAATACAACGTCAGAGAAAACGTTCCCGCCGCAAAAAGAGCCCTGCTCGCCCCTTGGATAAAAACCGTCATCACGCCGCTCGACACCTGCGGCGTTGTCCGCCTCTCGGGAGCGCGCTTCCAGGCTCTGAAAAAAAACCGCGACAAGCTCATCGCGGCCCTGCTCGAGAATTACCGCATCTGGGCAAAAAAAGACTCCGTTGACGAGTTGATCGAAAGCAGCGTCCTTTTCGATACCGTCGCCGTCTACTTGGCTCTGCCGGGGCCGAAACCACACCTCCATCTGGAGCAACTGGGCATCAACGTCACGTCCGATGGGATGACAATCGTCGATCCCGCCGGCGTAAGAATGTCAGTGGCCACGGCCTGGAAGGACCTCGACGCCTACGAAGATTTTCTTCTGAAGCTCCTGCTATCTGCGCCCTAAAGTCTGTTAGGTACGGTTTTTCGGGCTGAAGTAATTTTTGATGCGTTCCGCCTCCTCGCATCGCTGATCAGGAGTTCTTGACGGCCGCCGAGGCCAGCGGTGAATATTTTTCATAAACGTTCATTCGGCCAGCCCAGCGGAAAACGAATTTTTTATCCTTTAAAACATTAGCCCGGCCCACCTCTCCGAGGCGATCCCGCATCGGATGATGGACAGATATTACTAGCCTCATTCGATTGTGGTTTATGGGAGTCGTAGTTCTGTACAAGACTTTGGATTATTCTCCGATGATTTCGTATTTGATCAAGGAGATGAGGTCTTCTTCGTCCGCTTCGAGGAGGTAAAGGATATCGCCGGCGATGGCCATGGGGGCGTAGTATTGGGGATTGTTCCTCCGGATTTTAAAAAGCGGCAAATAGAAATTATCAAGGTATTGTCCTTCCCGATTAAAAACATCCACCAGAATCCCTTTGTTTTTGTCAAACGTTGAGGTCACGGCCCAAAGTCTTCCCTTATGCCAGAGAAGCCGGCAGAGATCGTTATGGTATTTCGGGATGGGATAACCTTCGGGAATTTTCTCGGCCGGCGCATATCTCACCCGATCATACTTCCTCCGGAAGCCTAGGACGATTTCGCTTTTTTCAAGGTCAAGAATCTTGATGAGATATTCGGGTGTGTGAAAGAGGAAGACATACCGTTCGCTCTCTCTCAGCGTCATAGGCCTGGAGATGCCGCCGCCGCTTGCCATTCTTCCTCCCAGCTGTATGTAGCGGGATTGGGTCGTCGGCAGCAGAAAAGACGTTTCAATGACTTCTTCCTTTTCTGTGACGACAATCAACCGGTTTTTTGCTTCATAAAGGCAGCTTATTTTCGGCATGTCTTCCCACACACGCTTCATCATAAAGAATTTTCCGTTGTGATATCCCAAGAAGCTGCCAAAAGGACCTTTAGAGAATTTCTTGTCCTCGATCAATTTGCCGTCCGGGTCTATGCGGACGAGTTTCATGATGTTCGAGGAGTAAAGAATGATATCATCCTCCCTGACTATAACACCCGTCAGGCTGCCATTGAGCTCTCCCGGACCTTCGCCCCACTTGAGAAGGTTCTTGACAAATTTGCCGTTAGCGCCAAACTTCAAGAGCCTCTTGGGCTCATGCACATAGATTGAACCGTCCCTTCCGGCAAAAACATCCCATGGCTCGACAAAGAAGAATTTTCCTCCTTCATCCGTAATCCGCGAAATTTTCTTGAGTTGAATCACCCGGCCTGCTTTGGCACTCAGAGGCTTCTCCGGGTTCTCGATAACCTGCTGGGAGGCCACAATGGTCGGCAGAAAAAACGAATTGTGATCGATGACTTTTTCAGCGACAAGCCGCGGATTCCCAAATTTATACAAATTCGATAGGGATTTTTGATTTTTCCCTTCAATTGGCACAAGGAAAGGAAATATTAAATTTAGAGCTTGTTCCAAAGTTACGTGATGGCATTGATCCACCGGTATTCGGAGATTAGGGCGGTGAGATGCAAGTTGCGATGAAGCCGCAGATATTGGCGCCACAGACTCGTCCACAACGCGGGATGAAAGATCTTGCGCATCGCGATCGTCAACCAGTTCAGGAGCCCGGGCTCGCTCCAGCGGCGACCGACCCGCTTGATTCGATTCACCACCCGGCTGAAGCCCGACTCGGCGATGTTCGTCGTGAACGGAATCCAGCGTTGATGGTCCAGCCAGTAATCGAAAAACGCCAACGCCTGCCGCGAGAAGTTCAGGAGGTAGGTCCGCGTTTTCGGATAACGGCTCTCCGGCAAAACCCTCAGCAGCTCGGCAAAGCCGCTCCGGATCGTTCGCTCCAGCTTCCGCACCAGAGGCTCGTCCTCGGGTTTCAACGTTTCCAGCTCCGCCTGCCGCAGGTGGAAGAGGGGATTGCGGTTCAAAAGCTCCAGGAACTCCCGTTGGGCCGGTCCTTTAACCTCATCGGCGTAGAGAAGAAAACGAAAGTCGTGATGACCATGCCAGAGGCAACGCTGGATCTCCATCCGCGCCGAGCGGAGGTTGTCCTCGATGCCCGGCCCGCCGTCGGAAAAAAGCATCCGCAAACGCCCATAGTTCAGACGGCGACTGAGGTCTCGGCGAATCGTTTTCCAGTTGTCTCCCACCCAGAAACCCACCAATTCAAACGGTTTACCGACGCCTTCCGAGGCCCAGGCCCAGCGCATTTCCGCCGACTCCAGGGAGGTCCCTCGGTCTTGGAGTCGGACCTTGGTCCCGTCGACCATCAGAAATGCAAACGGCCGGTGTTTGAGCGGCGGCCAGCCGCCCTGAGATTCCGCCACCTCCTGAAGCCGGCGCCAGAGCGTGCTCGTGCTCGGCCCATGTCCGCGAATGCGTCGCGTCTCCTTCATCGCCCATCGGTAGGACAGATGGATCGCCTGGCCCACCGGCGCTTCGAGCGTCTCCCTCTGATACTGCCGGTACGGTTCGATCTTCAACCGTTCGATCAGAGGGAACACAACGGCTCCCGTCGTCCGGTCCCGGACCTGAGCCATCCGGTAACGAATCCGCCCGAACGAAGTCACCAGGTTCCGAGCCGTCGATTGATGGCCATTCAGGACATAACGAGCCGGGGGATAATCGTCCTTGGCCTTTTCTTCCAAGGCTTCCAAGATGCGGCCGAGGATGGTCCTCATGATGTCGTCCCGGTTGTGCTCCAGTCCACGGAGAAGACCGTTGAGCGTGAGGTTGTTTTCTGGTACCTTATAGGTGATGGCGATCTTGATTTCGAGGTCGTCCATTGGGCTACTCCTCCTCGGTTTTTGGTTAAGCTCGAGGTTAGGTGTAGCCCTTTTTTCATTTTACGTCAACGTCCATCACGTAACTTTGGAACAAGCTCTAAAATTAAAACAATTTTCGAGTATTTAAGAAAATTCGCTCTCATTTTATGTTGTCCTCCGACGTCTCCTAGACCAAGAATAGGAACTTATATTCATTAATATCGAATTTTTTACGGCAACCCGAATGGGCTATCTCCCCTTATTAAAGAAATTATTGTACCAAAATTATTTATCCTGTCAAATTCATGCCAGCCGGTTCTTTTTCATGGTCAACGGCGGTGGACGGATTTGAGAGGGGGCCTGAACCCGCCTCTTCCTAAAATTCAGGCTTAACCTTTAGGCCGTATCTTAAGTATTGGATAATGAGGGGCGAAGCTGCAGTTGCCTTCCGTTGAGATCATTCGCCCATATTTTGCGTCACGAATTACATGCTTCAGGGAGGGACGTGCCATGGGCAATAACAACCAAGTTCGCTGGAAAGACCTCCTTTTTCGGGCCATTTTGCCTTATTGCGCTCTGACCTTATGGGCGACGATTCCAGCCGCCGGCCAGAAGCTCGTCCAAAATCCCGAGAAGCCCTTGTCCAAAAACGCCGGCCGGACGATCATCCTGAAAGAAGTCATGAGGATCAGGGATGATGGGAAGGAGACGATCTTCCGCGGCCCTTACGATCTTCAGGTCGGCGAGGACGGAGCGATTTATTTCTATGATGATTTCGTCCTGCATAAGCACGATGAAAACGGAAAGTTTGTTGCCAAGATGGTCCGGCCCGGCCAAGGGCCTGGTGAGGCGAGCATGAGGACGTCGGCCGTTATCATGAAAGATAAGATCATCGTCCTAGCCATCTCGCCGCCGAAATTTATGGTCTTCGGTCGGGCCGGACGGCTGCTCGAAGAAGTGAAGACAGACGTCATTCACACATACGGGCATTTCGGACTCGGCGGGAAAATGTGGATCTTCCGACTCATTATGCCTCCTCTTGATAAAAGACCGGCGAACGGCGGGGAAATGGATGTGCCGATTAACCTCGAGGAATTCTCCCCGGACCTCAAGGAGATCAAAAAGATCGTAGAATTTCCACGACGGTTTTATTTTGTGAATCAAGGCATCTGGTATGAGTGGGTGAACTTCGGTTATGCCGTGAGAGAGCCTGATCAAATTTTCGTCCATCACACTTCGGAATACAGGATTGTTCAGTTCAACTTATCGAAAAAAGTCATAGAAAGGATTTTCAGCCGGAAGTATAAGCGCGTCGTCGTGGCCGAAGACCGGCTCGCAAAAAAGCCCCAGGGATATACCTTACCTTCGAGGAAATATTATGACGATATCCGGACTCTACTTGTCAAGGGTGATCGATTGTGGGCCGTGACATCGACAAAGGATGCCGGAAAGAACCGTTTGGTGGACGTCTTCGACAAAGACGGACGCTATATCGACTGCTTTTACCTGAAGTTTCCGGGCGGATTTGCGGAGCGCTATATTAATCCGGGCTTCATCGTCGTCCGCGGCGATTTTCTCTATACGATTGACGAAAATGCCGAAGGCTTCAAAAGCATCGGCAAGTACAAGATCGAGGGTTAAGCCTATAAAACGCACGTCTTTATTCACCCTGCCATGCCCAGCGGCTTAAGGAATGGTGCAAGCGGATGCAGGAAGGATTCTTTGGACGCCCAAGTTCTAGTGGATAAGTCTATAAGCCAAGATTCTCGGGTTGGCCTCATCATCCGAGGCTTCGGCATAGAAAAAATTCGCCCGAGATCCGATGATCCTTCGAGAGAACGGGATCTCGCCGACAACGAAATGACCGCCAGTGTCATAAATCTCAAGATGCTTGTTGACTTGGGCGATAATAAAACCGTTTTCGAGACAAAAGGGACCGTTCACGATGAGGGGCGTCACTCCTTCTTTCGTCACTATCCTAAAAAGCTTGGTCGTCCGAGCGAATGAGGCAATCTGACTTCCGTCGGGGGCGAACTTCCGGATTCGATAAAATAAAGGATTCATTTCGTAAATAAAACCATCCTTATCGATGTCCATGCCGTCGTTTACGGCCGAGAATTTTATCTTGAGCGCCTCTTCCGGAAAAGGAGCGAATGACGATATTTTACGGCCGTCTCGGTCGTATCGAAAGATCGTATCGGACGTGTCGGGCTTCAAGGGGTTCGTCTGGCTCCTGTACATGTAAATCTCGTCTTTGCTGTTGAGGTGAAGGAAATAGAGTATTCGGGGCTGACCGAGGATCGCATGCTTAAATCTCCATTCCTTATCGTAGACCGAAATCCGATTTCCCATGAAATCGGCCACCCAGATATCTCCCTGCGCGCCGACCGCGATGCTGACCGGAGTTTGATATTCGCCCGGACCTTGGCCCCGCCGGCCCAGCTCACGGATGAACTTGCCTTCTCGAGAAAATATGTAGACCCCCCTCGACTTCCAGCCATCGGCGACGAAATAGCGTCCTTCGGCATCGATAGCCATGTCTGTGATGAGAGAAATGGCGCACTCAGGAAGGAACTCGAGCTGAACGTCAGAGACTTTTTCGAAGGCGTCTTCAACCTTTTTCGCGGAAGCTAGCGGCTTTCTCGTCTGATCGAATGAGACATCTCTCGTTATCGCGAGAAATACAAGACAAACCACAAAGGGAACGAAGAGGACGAACTTTCGAGCAGAGTCTGGAGAACTATACATATCAAGTCGCCTCATCAATCCTGTCCTTCTCGCCTCATGATGCCTCGATCTCCCCGAATTGTCAACTTGGGGGATTTCGTTTTTTGCGCAACGCGATGATCCCTCCCGTAAAGCTCGGAATCGATGCCGCCCACTTTGCCATGAACCCGAATGCCGGACTAACGCTGTTCTGGGCGCGCCTCAAGGAGAAGCTCTACTTCTCCCAGCGGGCCCGGAAGCACTTGAGGACCTTGTATCCGTCCTCATTTTCCACGATGAAATAAACTTTCCCGTCACGCCAGAGCAGAATCTCGTGCGCGATGGGAACCTTGGCGACAAAGCGCCCTTCGGCGTCGAAAACGTCCCAGTAAAATTCTTTTTTCACCCGTCCCTTTTCATACGTCTGCACCAAGAGCCGGCCCTCGTCAGCCAGGACGAAATTGCCGTAAGGAGGGAAAACCGCCGGGAACTGGATCATGTCTTTGACATTGACGCCGGAGATGTTTGGGATCAGCTTCAGCATCTCGTCTTTGTCCTCTTTGGTGATGGCGACGGGATCGTAATCCCGCCTGATCGTCTTGACGAGCTTACCCTCCAGGGAGAGAACCTTGATCTCGTAGCCTCTTTGGCTGCCGAAATACAGACGGCCTTGGCCGTCCAGCTCGTAGAGCAGGGTCATCCGCGAGAACGGATTGAGCTTACTCTGCAGGGACATCGGGAACTCGACGGCCGCCAGCTTAATCTTCGGATTGAGGTCCTTGTCGTACGTCTTGACGTCCATGAACACCTTGCCGGCCTCGCCCAGGCCCATGGAACGAGCGACGATCAAGCCCCGTCGGTCCATCTTGATCCCGGAGAGTCCAAGGGCTTTCGCTGTGGAGATATGGCGCAGAAACTTTCCGTCGAGGGTGAATACGGCCAGACGCTGGTTGAGGACGTCTTCAACGAGGACTTCGTTCTCCGGCGTGACGATGAGACCCACCGGCTGGTTCAATTCCCCTGGCCCCTGGCCTTTCCTGCCGAAAGCCCGGAGGAACTTGCCCCGGGCGTCGAAGATTTTGACCCGATTGTCTTTCATGTCGAGAACATACGCCGTCCCATCTTTGAGGACATCCAGGGCCACGATCTCGGCGAACGATTCTTCGGGCGAATCCCCGCCGCCGGCGGTATAGATCTCTCCGAGGATGAGCTTGGTCGCCGCGCCCTTCGGAGGGTCGGGCTTCCGGCCGTTCGTGACGACCGTGACCTCTTTCTCGGTCCTAACCTTAAACTGGTCGGCCTGGACAAAGGCGAAGATGACGACCGACATCGCGACCAAGAGACAAAAAATGAGAAACGATTTAACGCCGGTTTTCATGGCGATTCCCCATTCGAATCCTTAATAGGACGCTTTCTTGTGATCCCGATAGGATCCGTGTTAAAAGATTTTCCTTTTTATGCGTGGCTTGGTAAATCTTGGTTCCGGGCCTGGAACCCAACAAAACCATTTTTTTGAGAGTTTGGTTTTCGGCTGCGCTGGATGCGGCCGCATTTTCGCCGCTATTATCTCGTCAAACCATCGTAAGGAAGCATAGGGCAAGACGACAAACAATGTCAAGAACGGGTTGATAACTGTCAACACAACTTGACATCATAAAATCCACTAAGAATAAAGGAAGTTATGATAATTCTTTTTTCTAGAATCAGAATGTAGAAAATACGATCACTAGTTTCTTGAGCTTCCCTGCCGGCGCAGCCAAAGCGAATTTTTTGTCTTCCCCAGACAATTGTCTCAAAGAGAGGACAGCCCTGTCCTTGAGCTCTCTTTGAGATGGCGCTCGCGGCGAGCCATCCGCCCTGCGTTTATGCTCTATCGTCTGGGTTCAATCAGCCGGTACAACATATCTTACCTTTTCAGAAACACTCAGCTTCAAGAAGCGCTCCTGAGTTTGGATCGCTTTGGCTTCCCCGTCGCGCTCGATAATTCTTAAGCGTCTTCCTGACACAGGTATAATTGTCGATTCTGGTTCCCCCATTTTCCATGCGGCTATCACCCAATCCTTCCCCTTTTCAAACCTGTAAATATATGCGGCGTCCTTCTTCCCATATTCTTTTAAAGGAAGATCACGAACGAGCGAGGCCAAAGTCTTACAGGCTTTATAGGCCGGCTTTGGATTCTTGTCTTTCCGGATGAGACCGAAATTGAATTCAGCTTCGGTGAGGTCTGTCCCGTCATTTTGAAAGTCATACCAGAATACCCGCTGCATTGTCGGAGAACTTCTCGCCAGGAGGAAAGTTCGCGTTAGGTAGTTTGCCTGCTGCTCCTCACTGACGCCACTGGCTCCCTGATGGGTCGGGTAGCCGATTTCCGTAATCCATATCGGTTTCTCCCGGACGATGTTCTTTAGCTTTTCGATATCATCCAAAAGGCGTTGTTCGGGCGCTATCGGGTAGCCATAGGGATGAAAGGAAACTGCGTCCATGAATTGTCCGCCGCCTAAAGAGAAGATTCTTCCGATAAAATCCACGTCCGTCCCGGAAGTTGCACAGCCGATCACGGTGCATCCCGGATCCGCTTCTTTACAGGCTTGATAAGCCTTTTCGAGGAGCTTCAAATAATCATCGGCTTTCGGCTGCGGATGCCAAAAGGTTGAGGCATTGGGCTCATTCCAGATTTCGTAATATCGGACTCCCCGCGTTCTGCAGCGCCTGATCACTTCCTTGCAGTACAGCGCAAACGCCGCCCTTTCCTCATCTGTCGCCGGGCCGCTTTTTTCCCGGCTCATGTACAGAGGGTTGCCGAAGTCCAGGATCAGAAGAACCTGGATGCCTCGAGCCTGAGCGGAATGTAGGTAATTGTCATACTGCCGAGGAAAATCAAAAACGCCTTTTTTCTTTTCGACTTCGGCCCAGTACACCTCATCACGAATCCAATTGATACCGGCTTGCTCGATCAGATCGAGAACTTCTTCAACATCAGGGCGGAATTGGCCAAAATGCGTTTGGACTCCGAAGAAGTTACTGCGCACCCGCGGCAGATTCCGTGCTTGAACGGCATATGATTTTGTCGTTGTTTGCAGAGCCGCGAAATCCATCAATGCCGGCAAACCGATGGCCGACAATGCGGCAGATTTAATGCTTTTTTTAAAGAACTCCCGGCGGGATATTCTATTTGCTCGGCGCTTCTCCCTCCGGCAAGATATCTGGCTCATGATTTCATTCATACACCTTCAATTTAAAAGGTCATTGTATGTAAAGTTCGAAGAAAATTCCAGGACCGCACGAGTTGGCCGGAATCCATCCGCCTGGCTGTTGGAAGTATCGAATCCGCCGATTTCCTAACGCCGGAGCAGAGACGTGATATCTTCTATAACAATGCGGTAAGGTTTTTCCGGCTGAAATAAAAAGCAAGAATTTCGTTGTCGGCGGCCATATACTCCTTTCCAAAGCGGTGCTCATAGTTATCCAGGTAAAGGCAATGAACGAGCACAGCCAATTGACATAAAATAACCTATTGCTATATATTTCATACGACGCACATAATCTGGGGATAAGTAAAATCAGGGTGCCGCTCTTCTTCCACAGAGGAAGAACTGCCCTTTTACTAAAAGAAACGCTCGCAGGATTCAAGGATATGCATAAAAAAAGAACGTCAGGTGGGGCTTTATTGGCAGTTGTCATTTGCTTAATTATCCTGCTCATTTCCAATTATTACTGGGCTATTTTGATTATTGTTGGGCTTGTAGTGGTGGTGTGGATAATTAACAAATCTTATTCCAGCAAGAAGAAGCCTCAAACCGTAAGTGCTGCAACTTACCCATATTCCATTAGGGTCACGGTATCAACAGGACCTTATCATCCAGATTTCAAAGCTAAGAGCTCAACTGGCGATGAATTTTGGGTACGACCCGGGCAATCAATCAGAATTCACGGCGTTGATATTGGCGGCATGCTCTACGCCGGGACGGGCCTTGAATCAGTCGGAAGGGGCGGGCCCGAGCCCGCGCTCATTGATAAAAATCTGCCGATCGCTCGTGAACATGACGACTGCCATATTCGCCATCTCTCATATTGGCCGTCCTATTGGGGAGCTACACCCGCAGCAAGGTCAGCTTTTCTTCGGTGGCTTTCAACCGGGCGATCCGATCCTGGAGCCGATATTGGCTACGTATTTCTATATTTTTATGGTCTCGAACGCCGAGCATTACACGATGCGAAAACAAGTGCTAAGGCACAAGCTGAGATTCAGATTATAAAAAATGAAGTTGAACGCCTTCTGGGAATCTATACACATAGCGGATCATTTCAAGGATATGCAGGTTCTTTATTCGATTTGTTAAGAGCACGGGAAACGAATGAAAAGCTATTCGAAAAGAATCCCCCGCCCCCCATTATGGGACGATGGCTGAGCTTTGAACACAGGTTGGCCCTTGCACAATGCGCCGCAGAAGGTAAAGCCCTGCCTGCCGACTGGGCCTACGTCTGGTTAATGGGTGACCCGAACACTTATCTTCGAACACCAGCGACCCGATGCTCCGAGGAGTTCAAAAAGCTATTTTTTCACCACTATTGTATTGAATATGGCCAGGGGATGATATTGCCCCAAAACAGAACGCAACTTAAGCTACAACATAGAGCAGCAAGCCCAACATTCGGATATCAAGGTGGCGATTTTAAAAAGGAATTTGATTTGCCGGATGTCAGTGTTTTAACGGCTCCGGTTAATAGGCTGAGAGAGATTTCAGAAATATGTTGTACCGAGCTTGACGGATTTAGCCGCATCATTGGGAGGGATAAGGCAAGTGCAGATTCGCATAGTGCAGTTGTCGAGTTGCCCTTTTTCCTTTGGCCTTCCAAATATCGGCAATCTCTAGACGACTTGCGTAAAGCTGTCTTTGAAACTGATAGACCCTATATCATATCGTTTAAAAAATTCATCTCTTACTTCCCCGATTGGCAAGAAGTCACAAAACAGAACATTCTCGCGACTTGCCGATCGCTAGAAAATGCCGATTTAGGTATGGAACCAGACATTAGATATGGCGGGTCAATACCGTTAGCGGATACGGATATCGCTTTATTCAGATGCGAAAAACAGCCAGCGCAGTCGATTTTGAAAGAAAGGTATATGGCGGCCGCGCTTTCCCTTCGGCTGGCGGCAGGTGTAGTGTTCGCGGATGGCGTCGCTTCCGAGATAGAGAAACGTCTTCTTCAAAAGCAGATAGATGCCTGGGCCCACCTAAATGAGGCAGAAAGGACGCGGTTGCATGCTAACTTATGTTTGTTATTCTTAAGGCCGCCTAAGCTTGTCGGCTTAAAAAAACAGATCGGTAGCCTTGAAGCGGGTGCCCGCGAGACGATAGCCAACTTCTTAATCATCGTGGCTCAAATTGATTCCGCAATAGAACCGGAAGAAGTTTGTGCGCTTGAAAAGATCTTCAAGGCTCTAGGGTTGGATCCCAAGCTGGTTTATACCAAGATTCACGTTGCGGCGGTAGAACCGATCACGGTTAGTCAACTAGAATCGGAATCGGGAGGCTACAAAATTCCGAGGCCGCCAGAAGAACAGAAAAAATCTTTGGTTATGCTGAACGCGAATAAGATCGCTTCACTTCAGAACGACTCAGAACGCGTAGCTGCCATTCTGAGCCAAATATTCATACAGGAAACGCAGGAACCTCAGCGTACAGATGAGCTAGAATGGGAATTGCCCGATTCAGGTTATAAGGGGTTATCCCTTATGGGACTCAACGCCGAACATTCAGCACTTTTGCAGCTCCTCTTGCGTCGAACGCAGTGGACCCGAACCGAACTCGAGGAAATAGCCGAAGATCGAAAAATCCTATTGGATGGGATGCTAGAAGGTATTAACGATAAGTCCTATAGCCTTTTTAATAAACCCTTGTTTGAAGGAGAGGACCCGATGGTTCTTGATCCTGAGGTCGTAAGGGAGGTCTTGAAATGATGCTCGTTAAGGCGCGAGAACGAGATGCGCTAATAAAATCACTACGTGCAGGTGTTGTCCCGCGAACAGGCCAACATCTGATCCAAGTCGGCCGTTCCCGGGAATTAGATTCTCTTATCAAAGATATCGAACATATTTCGCAGTCAGGTTCGACATTCAGGCTTGTGATAGGTGATTATGGTTCAGGGAAAACGTTCTTCCTCAACCTTGTGAGGGCAGTCGGTCTTGAAAAAAAGATGGTTGTTGCTCATGCGGATTTGACGCCTGATCGTCGGCTTCAAGCCACGGGAGGCCAGGCGCGGGCTCTCTATGCAGAATTAATGCGGAATATTTCCACTCGCACAAAGCCTGACGGCGGCGCTCTCCCGGGTATCGTGGAGAAATTTGTTTCTACGGTGCTATTAGAATCAAAAACCAGCGGCCAAAGCCCCGAGACGTTCATCTATAAGAAACTCGAAAATCTTTCTGAAATGGTGGGAGGATATGATTTTGCTGCGGTAATTGCTTCCTATTGGAAGGGCTTTGAGAGTGGGGATGATCAACTCAAAGCCAATGCCATCCGCTGGCTTCGCGGGGAATTTTCTACCAGAACGGAGGCCCGTGCGGCATTTGGGGTGCGCACAATTATAGATGATAACTCATTCTATGATCACCTGAAGCTAATGTCGAGATTCGTGCGTCTTGCTGGTTTCTCAGGTCTTATTATTTGTCTCGATGAACTGGTAAATTTATATAGACTCTCAAATACCCAAGCCCGCAATGCGAATTATGAGCAAGTATTGCGTATCTTAAATGACTCTCTTCAAGGAATATCTGAAAGTGTCGGGTTCTTGCTAGCAGGCACCCCTGATTTCCTTATGGACACGCGCCGTGGTCTGTACGGTTATCCTGCACTCCAAAGCAGATTGGCGGAAAACACATTCGCAAGGAATGGCCTTGTTGACCTTTCAGGCCCTGTGCTTCGACTCGCCAGCCTCTCTGCTGAAGAGTTTTTTGTCCTTCTGCAAAAACTCCGTGACCTCTACGCATTTGGCGACCCGTCAAAATATCTGTTGCCTGATGAAGCGTTGCCCGCTTTTATGGAGCATTGTCATAAACGTATTGGAGAGGCATATTTTCGTACACCTCGGACCACAATTAAAGCTTTTGTCAATCTGTTGGCTATCCTTGAGCAAAATCCAAGTGCAAACTGGAAGGAATTATTGGGGCAAGTTGATGTCCAAAAGGACGAGGGAGGAGGATCTAAAAACAGCGATAAACCACTCGAATTAGGATCCGAAAAAAGTGACGACGAACTCTCCGGCTTCAAACTCTAAAAGAGAGTCTTCTGCCTTTTTCCTTTTAGACGAACGAATTCGGCGATGGATTTGGCAGGCAGAATGGACAGAACTCAGGGACATACAAGAATCATCAATCCCACTTATAATTGAAGGCATCAGGGATGTAATCATATCGTCAGCGACAGCATCCGGCAAGACCGAAGCTGCGTTCTTTCCAATACTGACTCGGATGTTGAAGGAACGAGAACGGAAGGCGTCGGCTGTCTATATTAGCCCACTCAAATCGTTGATTAATGACCAGTGGAGCAGACTCGAACGCCTATGTGAATCACTCGAAATATCAGTTATCCCCTGGCACGGAGACATCTCTGAAGCAAGAAAGAAGTGTTTCCTCAAGGAACCTTGCGGCTGTCTTCTTATAACGCCTGAGTCGCTAGAAGGATTCCTGATCCGGTACGGCCATTCCTTAGCGAGCGTCTTTGGCATGCTTCAATATGTCGTAGTTGATGAGCTTCACAGCTTCATCGACACTGAAAGGGGGAAGCAGCTTCAGTCACTAATAAATCGCATTGAGCTTGCCTTAAAACGGCGATTGCCACGTATAGGATTATCAGCAACACTGGGCGAAATTCGGCTTGCCGCAGAATTTTTGCGGCCAGGGGAAGGGGATTCAGTTTGCATTATCGAGAGCAAGGA
>Ga0315295_10002752_pt1 | contig 14874 bp, 12 predicted proteins | sample YL17G14_0_MG_FD_204453 | JGI IMG/M metagenome (GOLD analysis project Ga0315295, IMG submission 204453) | Sediment microbial communities from Yellowstone Lake, YNP, Wyoming, USA - YL17G14_0 | ecosystem: Environmental > Aquatic > Freshwater > Lake > Sediment | place: USA: Wyoming | collected...
GCAAGGTCAGCGATGTAGAAGCTATGAGGTGCATTGAGAATTTGTACGCCTAAAAGATTCGGTAGGGTGAAGCTCCGAATCCTCACCCTACCAATCTCTTTTCATCATTTTTTGCAGATAAGGTTTAAATATCAAAGCTTTTTGGACTTTCAAACTTTCGACCAATATAGCAGAAATCGCAAATTTTGCCTGAATATCTGAGCCACAATATATAGGTGCGCCAGGAGGATGCAAGAAGCCAACAGATGAAAGTTCCGCCCGAGAACTTGTCGGTTCATCTCGGTAGCTACCTTGACAGGAGGGAAACAGAACGATGGTTCGGACCGAGACACCGACAAATGGCGAAAGAGGCTGGATCGCTACTCTCTGTGCCTTAAGGTCACCGCGCCCATCCTCGACTCTACATGGGAAAAAAGGCAGCCATTTCAGGCGCTGCCATTTTTTCCAAGAAATTCCGGTAAATATCTGACTGCTAAAAGCTTCGATTTTCTTTCGATAAATTGCCGAAAGCCAATTGGAAGGGAAGTCTCTCGACGCGCTACACGGAGAAATTATCGAATGGATGATCGAGTGATCTAGGGTGATAAAACCAAGGCAGAGCAAAGGGAATGGACGTCATTACCATTATGACTATCACCCCGCCCTTTTAAGGCGTTATCTCACCCTGCGGGCTTCCCCCGTCCAGTATTTTTCTCGCAGCTCTCGCTTGAGAACTTTGCCGTAGGCATTCTTGGGGATGGCTTCGGAGAATTCCACCGATTTCGGCTTTTTATAACTGGCCAAATATTCTTTGCAGAAGCTGATGATTTCTTCCTCCGTTGCCTTCTTCCCTTCCCTCAGGGAGACAATGGCCTTGATGGATTCTCCCCATTTTTCATCGGGAACTCCGATCACGGCTACTTCCAGAACGGCGGGGTGTTTGATGATCACATCCTCGATTTCCCGGGAGTAGATATTTTCCCCTCCGCTGATGATCATATCCTTGGCCCGGTCGAGGATATACACATAGCCCTTCTCATCCATGATGCCCAGGTCGCCGGTGTGCAGCCACCCGCCCCTTAGGGTTTCGGCCGTCGCCTCGGGACTTTTCCAGTATCCCTTCATGACCACCTCTCCCCGAACTACGATCTCCCCCATCTTTCCCGGCGGAAGATCCCGGTCCATATCATCCACGATCTTCACTTCCAAATCAGTCCGGGGGATCCCCGCCGAGGTCAACCGCTTCATTTGTTCTTCCGTTCCCGCCAGGAGATGTTCTTCTTTTCTCAGGTAGGAGATGGTCATGGGGGCCTCGGCCTGTCCAAAGAGCTGAACGAAGACCTGGCCCATTTTTTTTACCGCGGCCTTCAGGTCTTCCACCAGGATGGGGGCCCCGCCGTAGTTGATACATCTGAGACTGCTCAGGTCATAACGGTCAATTTCCGGGGAGAGGATCAGGCGTTTGATCATGGCTGGAGCCATGAAGATGTTAGTCACTCTTCTTCTCTGGATGGTTTCAAAAACGATTTTGGGGTCGAAAGTTTTGGATGGCAGAATGATATTGGCAGCCGCCTTGGCCACGTTGGGAAGGCAATAGAGCCCGCTTCCATGGCTTAAGGGGGCGCCATGGAGGATTGCATCTTCCGGGCCTAAAGAACACATATCGGCATAGAAATTCATGGTCATGATCATCAGGTTATGATGGGTAAGCATCGCTCCTTTGGGCCTTCCCGTCGTTCCGGAGGTATAAAACAGCCAGGCCAGGTGATCTCTTTCGACTTCTTCGTCGGCAAAGGTAGAGGGTTGATCTTTGATCAAGGCCTCGTAACGGAGCATTCCTTCCAGCGGCTCGGTGATGCAGATGTAGTGTTTGACTCGGGGCATCTCCCCCCGGAGGGCGGAGAGGGGATTCCGGAAATCTTCCCCCAGGATGACCGCCTCCGCCTCCGAATTATCAATGATGAAACTGCATTCTTTGGGATGGAGGCGGAAATTAGTGGGGACCGACCCGATTCCGGCCTTAAAACAGGCAAAAAGGGTCTCCAGGAACTCCGGGCAATTATGGAGAAGAATAGCCACATTGGAGCCCTTCTGAATCCCTAAACCCCGAAGGGCATTGGCCAGCCGGTTGACCCGTTCATTAGCCTGCCGGTAGGTCCATTCCTTCTCGCCATAGGCAATGGCCAGCCTTTCGGGAAAGCTGCGAGCCGCCTTTGTGCATAGAGTCCCCACGTTCATAAAGCACCTTCTTTAACCAGTTCAGGGTAGGGGCGGGTTTCAAACCCGCCCCTACGAACTCCATGCGGGCGACCCGGCGGGTCGCCCCTACTGCGAACTTTTTTCTTCACATCGCCCGGCGCTTACCAAAAATTCTGTTCAGATGCTCTTCCGGCTCGGGCTTGGTAAATGGGTTGACAATCAGGTGCAGCCCCAGGGAGACGATTAGCCCGTAGCCGATCGCCGGGAAAGGATGCATGCCCCCGAGGGTGATCAAATAGACATAAACCGCAATCGATCCGATCATCGAAGCGAGGGTAGCAACCCTAGTGGTCCGCCGGAAGAGCGCTCCCAAAATGAGGCTCGGACTGATGGCCACGGTGAAGCCCCCCAGCCCGGTCCACAGCAGAACGGTCAGGAATTTGGGCGGGGGAATGGCGATCCAGAGGCTGACCACGGCGATGACCAGAATCATGATCCGGTTGAGGATAAGTGCCCTCCGATCAAGCGCTTCTGGTGTTAAATTCTTGTGAATCTTGGGGGCGATCATATCGCGGTAGATATCCGTCGTTATGGCCGTGGAAATAACCAGATAGAGGCCGTCTGCCGTGGACATGATCGCGCAGAGGATGCCGACCACCAGAAAAGCTCCCAAGATCGGGTGGAACTCGCGGGTGAAAAACTGGATGATGGCCTGATCCGGCTGCTTCGCCAGAAGAGGGCCTAGCTCCGGGTTGGTGCCATAGAGGGCCCGGATCCCGATCCCGGCGAGCATCATGAAGCTCATGATGATCATCAGGATGGCGGAAAAAATGACCATCTTTTTGATGTCCACCGAGGACCGCAGAGCCAGGAAATTCTTAGACATCTGCGGCGAAAGGGCTCCGAATCCCAGGGCGACGCAGATGGAAACAGCCGCCCAGGGCATGAAGGCCGGCGCGAAGGAGCTGAAGGTGTTGTGCCAGCCGATCGCCGCGTTCTGGGCGGTTATGCTGGCGTTGACCCCGGCGGGACCTCCTTTCACCACCAGTAGGAAAGCAGTAAAGAGGGCGATCAGGGCGACGATCACCATGACGGTCCCCTGCAGGGCGTCCGTCAGGATGTCCGAATGGGTTCCCCCCGCGCAGATGTACCCGGCGGTGATGAAAGCGGCGATAAAACAACCGATCAGATAAGACGGGATGTTCAAGGCCACCATGAAAACCCAGCCCAGGCCCACAAATTGGGCGGCCACATAGAAGATCATCATCAGGGTAACCAGGGCGGCGATCAATTGAACTGCCTTGCTGTTGAAACGGATGCCGAGGTAATTGGGGGTCGAGCGGGCGCCCGTTCTGGCTCCCGCCTGCCACATTCCGTAGATGGACAGAGCCCAGGCAAAGCCCGAAAAAATGTACCCGATCACGTACCAGAGGGCCGGGAACCCGATATTGTAGCCGAGGCCGGGCTGGCCCATAAAGGCCGCGGCACTGCACCATTGGGCCATGGTCGCCAGGCTGAGCCACCACCACCCGTAGCTCTGCTTGGCGGCCACAAAATCGGTGAGGGTCTTGGTTTTGCGCTGGCCCAGCCAACCCAAATAAACGAGAGCCGCGATGTACATTAAGAAAAAGATCCAGGCCATCATGGTCAAGGTCATTTTTTCTCCCCCCTTTCCTCAATTTTCTCTTCGATGTACTTCGACCTTCCCATTTTCTCCATTGCCCAGACGAAGATGAGGATCACAATAAACCAAGAGGGGATCATCACCATGTAGGCGGCGAAAGACCCATAGGATGCGGCAACAATGGAGAGAATCAAGGCAATGACGGCTGCGACCACGACGACATAACCGGGCTTCATGATTTTTTCCTCCTCCGCGTTTAGGTTTCGATCAAGCAGGATTGAGGGCTTCAAACGGACTTTTGCTGAAAAGGTTGGGGGTCGTGCCCCAGCTCCATCCATTCCTGGCAATCGGCCAGAGAGGTTGAATTTCTTGGATCCGGCTCGGAAAGAATTTGGGGATGAGCCCCGGTCCCCAGTTCGGAACAGAAAAAGCACGAGGTTCCCATAACTTCACCTACAACCCGGATCACTCTTTTCGGAGGGTAAACGGGAAGGGACGGATTGAATAAGGCATCCTTTGAAGGCTGAACCTGAAGATCGTTCTGTCCACGCATGTCGTTCCTCTTCGGCCTCGAAATCGACTTGCGCAAAGCGAACAAACAAGCAGGGCCACTCTCTACAAGGTTCTTGTTTTGACCCAGCTAGAGAGATCGTGAGAAATTGGATATGGTCAAAAAATAATCAATCTGCCCACTTCATAGTCTATTTAAGAAAAAAATGTCAAGAGAATTCTGAAGAACGCAAAGGAGGTTCCTCCTTATCTTTGGCTAAAACCCGAAAAAGAAGGGCGCCTGTCCGCCCAGGGGGCTGCATGTTCAAAGGCTGCCGCGGCTTTTAATAGAATTGCCTCCCCCTGACGCCGGGCAACGATTTGAAGCCCGACCGGCAGACCCTTCTGAGTGAACCCGCACGGGACCGATATGGCCGGCAATCCCAGCACGCTGAAAGCATAGGTCAGCATGACCCAGTCGATGTAATTCTCCATGGCCTTCCCGTTGATTTCCGTGGGAAAGACCGTTTCCGCGGGAAAGGCCGGAATGGGTACGGTGGGAGTCAACAGCAAATCATACCTATCGAAAAAGGCGTTCACTCTCAGCCACAAGTCAGACCTTTGCCGCTCCGCCCGGGCCAGATCGCGGATGGAAAATTTCAGCCCCTGTTCCACATTTCTGATCACCAGAGGGTTGACCAGGCTTTTGAATTCCGCATCCTCCAGCCGATCTTGGTACAAGGATACATACCGCAACCCGCGGTAAATGAGGGCTGTTTCTCTCACCCCCCCGAAATCGGGCGCCTTCTCTTCCACCCTGCATGCCAACCGGAGAAACATTTTGGCAGCCGATTGGGTGATTTCCAGGACCTCATGATCCACCGGAGTCAAGTTCAAATTTCCTCCCCAAGCCACTCTGAAGCCTTTCATGAAAGGATTTTTCACCGCCCCCAGAAATCTCTTTTTTTCTTCCGGCAAGGAAATTGGGCTGCGATCATCCGGACCGGATATAACCTCCAGCATCAAAGCGAGATCCCCGATCGTGCGGGCCATGGGCCCTTCGACGTTAAATGGATCCCAACAGAGTTCATTCGGCACCGAGGGCACCCGGCCGGGGGAAGGTCGTAATCCCACCACACCGCAGAAGCTGGCAGGGATGCGGAGGGATCCTCCCAGGTCGTTTCCTTCGGCCAGGGGACCTAAGCCGGCGGCAATGGCGGCCGCTGCTCCCCCGCTGGATCCGCCGCTGTTGAAATCTGGGTTCCAGGGGTTCCGGGTGACCCCAAACACTTTGTTGAAGGTAGACCCTCCAGCAGCAAATTCGGGGGTATTTGTCTTTCCCAGGATAATCGCTCCGGCCTTTTTCAATCTTTCCACCACCAGGGCATCCTGGTTGGGAATAAAATTTTCGTACACCTTCGACCCGAAAGTGGTCCGAATCCCGGCCGTTAAAGTAACGTCTTTAATGGAGACGGGGATTCCATGGAGGGCGTTAACCGGGCCCTTTTTCATGATCGCTGTCTCAGCCCTTTTCGCCGCCTTCAATGCGGCTTCTGGAACAACGGTACAATAGGCATTAATGATGGGATTCACTTTCTCGATCCGATGGAGAAACGCCCGGACAATCTCAACGGGGGAGATGACCTTTTTCCGGATCAAGTCCCTGAGCTTCAGGGCAGGAAGATAGCAGAGCTCCTCTTCTCCCGGGGTTTCTCTCCTTTTCCGCTTTTCCATAGCCAATCCTCCTTTTCCGAATTCTTATGAAGAAGGCCCGAGTGGCAGACGAAAAACCCTTGATTCAGGGAAAACGAACTTGGAGGCAGGAAGCCCGGTCTATCTTTTTAAAAACCTCTCCATTCTTTCCTTGACCTGATTCAGGGTCTCCCACTTTTTGGCAAAGCAGAAACGGACTTTGTCCCGGCCGTCCTGGGGACGGTGGTAGAAGCTCGACCCCGGCACCACGGCCAGACCGGCCTTCTCCACCAGGGCCATGGCGAAGGCCTCGTCATCCCCGCGGCCCAGCCCGTCAATCCGGATCATCATGTAATAGGCTCCCGCGGGCCGGAAGACCGGTACGGAAAGGGTCTCAAAAACCTTCAACAGAAAATCCCGGCGCTCCCGGTAGAATTCCTGGAGGTCCCGGTAGTAGGAATCGGGAAGACCCATGGCCACCACCGCCCCCATCTGGAAGGGAGTGGGGGCGGCGACGACCATGTAGTCGTGGCACTTGCGGATGGCCGACATGAGACCGTGGTGGGCGATCACGTAACCCACCCGCCACCCGGTGGCGCTGTAGGTCTTGGAGATGCCGCTGATGGTGACCGTCCGCTCCCACATCCCCGGCAGGCTGGCCATGTGGACGTGCTGGAGCCCGTCGTAGAGGATGTGCTCGTAGATCTCATCGGTAATGACGTAGGCCCCATTCTCCCGGCAGAAGCGGGCAATGGCTTCCATTTCCCCGCGGGAGAAAACTTTCCCGGAGGGATTGGCCGGCGTGTTCAGGATCACCGCCTTGGGTTTTTGGGAAAAGGCCTTCTTCAGTTCATCCGGGTCCAGGGCCCAGTCCGGGTCCCGCAGGCGGACGAATTCGGGGATTCCGCCGCAGAGGGTCAAGCCGGGGAGGTAATTCTCGTAGAAAGGCTCGAAGACGATCACTTTTTCACCGGGGTTCACCAGGGCCATCAAAGAGGCCACGATCGCCTCGCTGCTCCCGCAGGTGATGGTGACCTCTTTCTCCGGGTCGGCCTTCAGGCCGGCGAAACGGGAGACTTTCCCGGCCACCGCCTCGCGCAGGGCCGGCAGGCCCCAGGTGATCGAGTACTGGTTGTTTCCCTGCCGGATGGCTCTGAGCGCCTCTTGCAGCACTTCTTCGGGGGGGTCCTTCTCCGGAAACCCCTGGGCCAGGTTGATCCCCTGGTACTGCTGGCACACCCGGGTCATCTTACGGATGACGGATTCTTGAAAAGACTCGGTTCGTTGGGCAACATTGAAATTCATTGTGAACTCCAGTGCACCCTGCACCCTTTCATTACCTCGTATCCTTCTTCCCGCAACGCTTGAATCGCCTTCTCCAGTTTCTTATCTTTCACGAAGAGATAGTCGGTGTCATACGTGGATAGGGCAAAGACGCTGATCCCCTTTTGGGCCAGGGGTACGGTGAGAGACGACAGGATACCCGTCAGGGAGAAGTCCAGGGGTCCTTCCACCTTCAGCGCCCTCCAGCCCGCTTCCCTCTTCACTCCCCGGGGAACCTGAACTTCCGGGCAGACCACCGAAAGTTCCTCTTCGGTGCGGGTGATGGAGGAAAAAAGACCCCGGGTCCCCCAATCCGGGGCCGGAGCGTTCTTCTCCAGCCGGCAAACGGCGTAGGTATCGGGCAACAGTTGTAGTTTTCTTTTCCCTTCTTCCATCCCTTCCTCTTTCCCCCGGGGAACCTCCTATCCTGGCGGACGAATTAGCTTATCATAATCACCGGGTTTCCAGAATACACAAATAAGGATATTCCCTGATTCAAGCAGGCCCGCGGGAAAGAAATTTTTATTCAGATCTTCAAATTACCGAGCAAAAGAGTCAAGAAAATACTTCTTGACAAATTTATGGAAAAGGATAGATTAGGCAAAATTAAACCCATCAGAACTTAAACCTATCCTTTTTCATTTCCTAACGGGAAATCTATGGGGCGGATTAGCATCGGTGGATCGCCCATCTTTTCGGGGGAAAATCAAAAAAGAAAGGGGGGAGATTGCCAGTCGCGTGGGGGCTTGAAGGACTCTCTTGTCTTCTAACCCGAAAATTCCTTAACCCTTAGAAAGGAGAAAGGAAATGAGCAAGGAAATCACCCGGAGAAAGTTTATCGAGGACGTAGCCAAGTACTGCGGGGCGGGAATCGCCGCCGTGGGCCTCATCGGCCCGACCAAAGCCCACGCAGTGGCCGACCTGGACACACCGGCTCATGAAGGCGTCTGGAGGATGCGCGACAGCCAGTTGATGCAGTACGGGGAATTTATCAAGAATGCCCCCCTTCCCAAGGATTATTTTGAAAAGCCGGCGGATAAATTGGTGAACGGAGGGGCCCCGGTCAACTGGTCCCATCTTCACCCCAATTATTATGCGGAAGGGAGCAAATCCCTCCTCGGGCTGGTCATGGCCACGGAGCTGGATAAAGATCTGAAAGGGGACATCAAGAAGGCCATGAAGCTCATCGGCGGCTTTGGGAAGTCCCTGAAAACATCGGACAAGATCCTCATCAAGCCCAACATGAATACGGGCGACCCCTGGCCGCAAGGCGGCACCGACGCCGAGTTCCTTAAGGCCCTGATCTCCGTCCTGAAAGACGAAGGGTATATGAAGCTGACCGTGGCCGATACCTGCGGGCCCTGGGGGCCGACCGATCGGGTGATGAAAAAGCTGGGTCTCGACATGGCCTGCAAGGAGACCGACACCCCGATCAAGACCTGGGAGCAGGAACAGTGGATGAACATCCGCAACACCAAGGCCGAATTCCTGGGCCGGATCGGCGGTGGGGACGGCACGGTGGGCTATCCTGCCGACCTGAGGAATTACGACAAGGTCATTTACACCCCGGTCATGAAAACCCACTTCCTCGGGGGAATCACCATGGCCTTGAAGCTCTCCGTGGGGATCCTGCACCGGGCCGACCGTGGGGGCCAGCTCCATAATTTCAACCACATCTTCGTGGCCGAGCAGGCGGCGGAAATCAATCTGCCCTTCCAGCCGGACCTGATCATCATGGACGGAAGACGCTCGCTCATCAGCGGCGGTCCTTCCCATGGCGAGCAGGTCAAACCGGGCGTGATCCTGGCCTCCGGCGACCAGGTGGCCAACGATGTCATGGGCATCCGGATTATCCAGGAATGGTATCCGAACATGGCCGCCAACAAAATTGGCATGTATGCCTGGAACCAGAAGCAGATCGCCCAGGCGGTCAAGGTCGGTGTGGGATACGCAAGAAAGCAGGACGATATCAAGCTCATCCTGGGTTAATTCCGTATAATAGATGCTCCCCTTTTCTCCTTGGGGAAGGGGAGCATTTTTCAGTGATTCTTCTCCATTTCTGTTTTTGCGCCCAAAAAGATTTTCTCTATGATCTTAGATTTAAACCTTGAGCCCCCTTGGCCCCTGATTAACCTCCATCCCATTTTCATAACGTTTTCCATTCATGGGAAGTAATGGATTTAAAATCTTGACAATTTTACGGGAACGGGTAAATTATGCTCTTGCTATTCTGGTCATTTTAATTTTGCCTCCAGATAGACTCTCCAAATGAGAATGATCTTGGGGCAATTTCTCCTTAGCCGTAAGGAAAAAAGTCGCAGCCGGAGGGAGGATACGAAGTGACCTTCGTACCGGAAGCTCGGATTGGCATTAACCATAACTTTCAGAAAGGAGAAAGGGCCATGAGTTCAGAGGAAATTACCAGAAGGAATTTTATTGAAAAGGTGGCCAAATACTGTGGCGCCGGGGTTGCGGCATTGGGCCTGATCACTCCTGGGCGGGCTCACGGGGTTGCTGATCTGGACTCGCCGGCTCACGAAGGGGTCTGGAGAATGCGCGATTCTCAGGGATATCAAGGCGCAGAGTGGAGAAAAAACGCCCCTATCCCCAAGGATTATTTTGACAAGAAGCCTGAAAGTCTGATCAATGGAGGAGACCCGGTTGACTGGTCCCATCTCCATCCAAACTATTACGCCGAAGGGGACAAATCCCTGGTCGGGCTCATGATGGCCACCCCCCTGGATAAAGACCTCAAGGGAGACATTAAAAAAGCAATCAAACTCGTCGGGGGATTCGAAAAGTCGCTCAAAAAATCAGACAAGATTCTCATCAAGCCCAATATGAACTCGGTACACCCCTGGCCCGGCGGCGGGACAGACGCGGCGTTTTTGGAGGCCCTGATCCTGGTCCTCAAAGATGAGGGCTATGAGAATCTAACGGTAGGTGATACCTGCGGTCCCTGGGGACCGACAGACCGGGTGGCCAAGGCTTTGGGCCTCGACTCGGTATGCAGCAGCACCAAAACTACTTACGAAAACTGGGAAAAAACCAAATGGATGAACATTCGTAACACGAAGGCCGAGTTCCTCGGGAAATTCGGAGGGGGAGACGGCACCGTCACCTATCCCGAACCCCTGAGAAACTACGACAAGATCATCTACACCCCGGTGATGAAGACCCACTACCTGGGCGGAATCACCATGAGCTTGAAGCTCTCCGTGGGAATGCTGCATCGCGCGGATCGCGGCGCTCAACTCCACACCTTCAACCACATATTCGTTGCCCCTGCCGCAGCAGAGATCAATCTGCCCGTACGGCCGGACCTCATCATCATGGACGGGCGTAGGTCCTTCATCAGCGGCGGGCCTTCCCATGGCGAGCAGGTAAAGCCCGGGATGATTGTCGTTTCCGGAGACCAGGTCGCCTGTGATGTTACCGGTATCAAGATCCTGCAGGAATGGTACCCGAACATGGCCCAGAATAAGATAACCACATACGCCTGGTATCAAAAGCAAATCCTCCAGGCCGTTAAGGTTGGCGTGGGATACGCCAAAAAAGACGATGATATCAAGCTGGTGCTTGGATAAGTTCAAGTGAAATTGGGTTCAAGGATTCAAGGGTTCCGGAGTTTAAGTGAAAGATTTAAGAAAACCTGGCCCCTTGAATCCTCAAACTTCTAAAATGATGGAGATTGATTGATGACCAAAAGAGCTACCTTCTGTCTTATCCTCCTCTTCTTCATCTTCCTGGTGGTTCCGGGTGGATCATGGTCCCAGAAGGCAGATCCGGCCATAACGGGGTTTAAAGTTGAGGCCTTGTACCGGGCAGCCAAGTTGACCTGGAAGACAAAAGGGGATCTGAAAAATGAAATGTCCGTTCAGATCTTGCGAGCCGACAGCTTTGAAGATGCCCCTTACCAGGAAGTTGGGGTAGTCAAAATCGCCCCCGGGAAAAGCGCTTACGAATACATAGACAAAAGCATGGGGTCAGAAGCGAAATATTTTTACAAATTGGTCATTAAGGACAACAACGAATCTTTCGGCCCCCTTCCCACGCGGCCGTTCTTTTCCCCACCGGCAACTTGATTAGAGGCCCGTTTTAACTTGCCCCCCACCTTCTCCCCCCCTCGAGGGGGGAGGGTTGGGAGGGGGTGATTGGCGCACGGTCTATCGAATCTGTGAGAATTTTTGATGCCCAAGGAAGTTGGCCGGCGAACGGTCCTTAAAGGTATCACCCTCGGCGCTTTCGGTCTCGGCAGCGTTGCGGCCATTGGAGACCTGCTCGAGGTCCTCACCTTTCCCAATGGACAAAAAGTAGCCCTGGCCAGAGGCGTGATCCTGGTCGATAAATCCCTCTGCTCCGGATGCCGGGTCTGCGAGATCGTCTGCGCCAACTTCAACAGCGGCGGCCGCAACTCCCCTTCCCTTTCGCGGATCATCATGGAAAAGGAAATCCTGGGCGGCGATTACCAGCCCAAGGTATGCCACCAGTGCGCCGACCCGCCCTGCCTCAAAGCCTGCCCGGTAACGGCCCTTCAGGTGGAGAAGCAGAGGGGAACCTACGCCCGGATTATCGACGAGCGGGTGTGTATTGGGTGCCAGAAATGCGTGGAGGCCTGCCGGCAGCACTTTCGACCCGCCCGCCCGAGGTATGACGCGCAAAAGCACAGGTCGGTCAAGTGCCATCTATGCTTCGGAGACCCCCAATGTGTAAAGTTCTGCCCCCTGGGGGTCCTCCGGATGGAAAAGTCGGATAAGGGGTTGATGGTCGGATATCCGGTGATCCAGGAAGACTAAAGTCTTTATCGCCACAGAGGTCACAGAGAACACAGAGGTAGGAATAAGGAAAAATTCAAAGGCTAAATGGTTAGGTCGAATTTGCTACTGGATGAGCTTTTTCTTTATTTTCTCATTCAATCCCCTATATCCCTTTTTCTCTGTGTCCTCTGTGACCTCTGTGGCTAAGTGAAAATTTTTATGAAACCGCAAGGCGGATGGGTCGGGAAAATTCTTCGCGTGGATCTGACTTCGGGGAAGATTTCCGAGCAGTCTACCTATGATTACGTCCCCAAGTTTATGGGCGGGCGCGGTCTGGGGGCCAAGATCTGTTGGGACGAAGTCCCTCCGGAGGTCGGGGCCTTTGCCCCGGAAAACCGGTTGATCCTGGCTACCGGACCCCTCCAGGGGACCCTGGCCCCCACCTCCGGAAGGTTCATGGTCCTGGGAAAAGCGCCCCAGACCGGGCCGGTCGAATCTTTCTGCCGCTCGGGCGTGGGAGGGCACTTCGCCCCCGAGCTGAAGTGGGCCGGCTACGACGCGGTCATCATCCAGGGCAAAGCCCCCAAACCCGTCTATCTCTGGATTACCGACCACAAAGCCGAAATCCTCGATGCCGCCCGTCTCTGGGGACTCGATACCTACCAGACCCAGCAGATGATCTGGAAGCTCCACGGCCCCAAAACTCGGGTCATGGTCATCGGCCGGGCCGGAGAAACCAAGTCCCGCATTGCCTGCATTCTCACCGACACGGGCGATGCTTCCGGGCAGGGCGGGTTCGGCGGGGTTATGGGCTCCAAGAACCTGAAGGCCATCGCGGTCCGCGGAACCGGGACGGTAAACGTGGCCCGGCCCAAAGATTTGATGGAAATCACCCATCACATCCAGAAGCTCTTCTCCCGCAAGTCCCTGCGAAGCGACCCCTACCAGCCGGAAGAGAAGAATTTCAAGTATAACATCTGGGGCGGCGGGTACGGCAGAGGAAGCCTTTCCCTCCTTCCGGGAGAACTGCTTGATCTCTGCAACAATCCCTCTTCAGGCTATTCTCAAACCCCGGACGGCTGCTTCGCCTGCCCCGTATCCTGCCGGTCCCGGGTGAAGGGGCCGGATATCACTCCCGGCGTGGCGTTCTGCGCCCAGTCCTACATGTACCTGGAGTCCATGGTCCACCAGCCGGAAAAAGGCTACAGTAAAGTGACCTGGCAGGCGGCCAAGCTGGGCGACCTGTACGGGATCAACGCCTACGAACTCATGGCCATCATTCCCTGGCTGGCCGATTGTTTCCGCGAAAAACTCATCAAAGAAGATGATGTCGGCCTGCCGTTGAAAGAAATTGGGTCCTGGGACTTCATCCACAAACTCCTCTATAAAATGGCCAACCGGGAGGGAATCGGGGATCTTCTCTCCGAAGGAGGCCAGCGGGCCGCGGCCAAGCTGGGCGGGAAGGCGGAGAAGCTTTCTCATATGTATTATCCGCGGGCGGGGAAGTTCGCCGGGTACCGGGAACACTGGGTTTACCTGGGCGGGTTCCCCACGGGTTATGCGGTCCCTCAATTGGCTCTGATGTGGGTGCTGGACAACCGTGACGCCCTGGTCTCCCACAGCTACATCTCCGCCCTCTGGGGAGCGGCCTTTACCGTCGGCCAAAACGCCCTGACGGCTGTTCCCGAGAAAATTATCCCTGTCCTGAGACCGGTGATGAAAGCCGCCTACGGATCGGCGGAGGCCGCAGATTTCGTGCGGCCGGACGGGAAAAGCCTCAATTGGAAATGGGCCGCCCCCGTGGTGAAACGGTATCACGAGCATTCCCTCTTAAAAGACTGTTACATCCTGTGCGATATTCTCTTCCCCTTCCTCTTCGACGCCAACACCCCCGACCATGTGGGCGATCTGACTCTCGAATCCCGTATCTTCTCCGCAGTCACCGGGATGGAGATGAAGGTGGAAGATTCCTACAAAATCGGAGAGATGCTCAACACCCTGGAAAGAGCGCTGGCGGCGCGGGACGGGCGCACCCGCAGGGACGACCTTCTCAACGATATCTACTTTGAAAAGGAAGACGCGGGGGGCCGAAAATACAAACGCGAAGATTTGGAACGGGCCAAGAGCGACTATTACCGACTGATGGGCTGGGACGTCAAGACCGGAACCCCCACAGGACTTACGCTGGAAAAGCTGGGATTGAAGGAAGTGGCGGAGGGGTTAAAGAAGAAGGGACTCCTAGGAAAGAAACCGTGAAATGCGGAATGCGGAATTCGGATTGCGGAATAAAAGGCCATAGACGATGAATCGGAATGGGAAATGCAGGGACAATGTTGCGCCCTTTCAGTTTGTCATTTTTCCTCTCGAAAAGATCTGTGTTCATCCGCGTTCATCCGTGTCCAATAAGATTTAAGGAATTTGCCAGATGACCGAGCCTTACACCGTTCCCTCTTTTACCATGGCTGATTACAACCTTTACCGGGTGGATGACCGCGTCTTCTTCGTGTTTGTCGCTGCCGCCCTAACTTTCTGCATCGTCCATGCCGCGCGCCGGGCCTTCCGCCAGCCCCAGCCGACCGAGGCCCACGGGGTTCATCCCGCCGGGGATGAAGAGATGCAACGGCACACCCTCTTTCAGCGGATTTACCACTGGGCCAATTCGGTCGCGATTTTCACGCTGTTGATCTCGGGATGGATGATGTATCAACCCCGGCAGATTCCGACCCTGGAAGGAACCACTTCAGAGTGGTTCTTCTGGCACCGATGGGGGATCGCCCTCCTTCTGGTGGGAATTGTGGCCCATATCATCCA
>Ga0315295_10002753_pt1 | contig 14870 bp, 10 predicted proteins | sample YL17G14_0_MG_FD_204453 | JGI IMG/M metagenome (GOLD analysis project Ga0315295, IMG submission 204453) | Sediment microbial communities from Yellowstone Lake, YNP, Wyoming, USA - YL17G14_0 | ecosystem: Environmental > Aquatic > Freshwater > Lake > Sediment | place: USA: Wyoming | collected...
CCCGAGCAGGTTCATCAGCGATACTGGCTTTACGCATAGCGTGGTTGAATGAAGAATGGCAGCAATTATGGGCAGGCAAACCTCTGGCCGCATGAAAAATCTACCTACAATCATGACATGCACCCCATATAGCTGCCTGCGGCGGGATTTTCCAGCGATTTGCGGCCGAATGTCGCATCCGAGCTTCTTATGAGCGCCGGGCACAAAAAAAACGCTCCCCATGGGGCCTCGCAGCCGTATCGGGAGGCGGTTTATCGGACTATCCCTGTGTTTTCAGCCGGGCCAGTTCGTCCCGGCACATTTTCAATTGGCCCGGATCGAGGAGTTTCTGTGCCGCGGCTTCCAAATGCCTGACGGCCGGCTCGACCTGGTGCAGATAGCGTGAGTACAGAATGCCTAACATCAGCTCGACCTGCTCGGCGTATTCGTAGCTGCTGTAGTGAGCCAGAAACTGCTCGTAGGCCATAGCCGATTCAGCGGGCCGGTTCTCGCCGGCGAGCTGATTGGCGATGTCCAGCAGTTGTTGTCGCGGCAGGACCTGCTCGCCATCGAGCCTCATCAGCTCCAGATAGGCTGCGGTGGCGGCCGACAAATTCCGCTGCGCCAGCCGGCTGCTGATCTCGTCGCGAATCTCTCTGATTTGCTCTTCTTTCTGCTGGTCGGCGGCGCTTTTGATGACCTCTTTAACCCTTATCTGCTTTGCGCCCGTCCGGCCGGTATAGGGGTCGTAACCGCTCGATACGGCGTCGCGGTAGAGCCGGCGGCGGTTCCAGCGTTTTATCATGGCCCACAGATCGAAAGCACTGCTGCTGACAAGGCCGGTGGCCAGCAGAATGACCGTCACAACAACTCCCACGGCGTATCCGGCCAAATGGGCCGAGTACGCCACAGCCACCGGCGGGGCAAAACGAGGTTCGATGACGTTGTCCCAGAAGATAAGCTTGAAGGCGATAAAGTACATGGCGGGCAGCTCCATCGTGCCGATGAAAAAGAACCAATAAACCACCGTGATCAGGGTCTGCGGGAACAGCACCAGATACGCCCCCGTGACGGCGGCGACGGCGCCGCTGGCGCCCATAACATCGCCCCCTCCGACCCACACATGGCCCACGCCGCTAAGCACCGCTCCGCTCAAATAGAAACAGAGATACCCGATATGGCCGAGCTTATCGTTAACGTTGTTGCCAAACAGGTAGAGGAAAAACATATTGCCGACAACGTGCATCAGGCCCCCGTGTAAAAAAGCATAGCTGATGAATTGCCAGAGGTGAGGCTGATTGGCGTTGAGCATTAAATGGAAGACCCACGGCCGGAACTCCAGGCCGCCGCCGCGAGGGTTCACGCGATATTCCAGCAGCAGAATGACCGCATTGATGAGGATCAGGGCGTAATTGATGTACGGCGTCTGCCGTGGCGAAATATTCGTCCGAATAGGCAATAGCATTATATCGTTACCAACCGAGGTCTTTGAAAAAGTTCAGCACCACTCAGAATGGTCCAAATCAGTAAACCGCTTCATTGTAACGGGTGGAAGCCGCTGTGACAAGGCATAAAAAAAGGACGGCCAGAGCGGTCCTCTCCTGGAAAATTGGGCATTACAGGCAGCCCGGCAAAAAAGACTTTATTTTCGCCCGGATTGTTGTCAATATGAGGCCCGTGCCCCGTGATCTGTTGGAGAATATCGCCAATGAATAAAGAGCAGATAGCAAATCGCCTCAAGGCGGTCCGGCGGGTGCTGGACAAAAAGAAAATTCGCTGCCTGATTATCACAAAGCCGGCCAATGTCACTTACGCCACCGGTTTCCTGGGCGATGATAGCTGGGCCGTCGTCGCCGGCGGTCGCGTGTATCTAATGACCGACAGCCGATATACCGAGCAGGCCGAAAAGGAGTGCCCGATCTGCAAGATCATCGACCGGGCCGGGCCGATGGCTGAAGCCGTCGCCAGGCTTCTCAAGAAACTCAAGTCGATCCGAACCGTGGCCGTGGAAGAATCAACCTCGCTGGGCGACTTCGAGCGGTTGAAAAAGACCGTCAAAACGCGGCTCAGGACGGCGGCGAACGTTATTGAGGGCGTACGGAGTATCAAAGATGCAGGCGAGATCGCAGCGATCAGGACCGCCGCCGCCATCTCGTCGCAAGCCCTTCAAAGAACGCTGCCTTACATCAAGCCAGGCGTCACCGAGAGTGAATTAGCCGGCATGCTCGATTTTCAAATTCGCAAGTTGGGCGCGCGGAACAGCTTCGAGACCATCGTTGCCTTCGGCCCGAACGCCTCCCGCCCGCACCATCAGCCGAGCAAAAGAAAACTCAGGAAGAAAGATTCCGTCCTGATTGATTTCGGCGCGAGATACAATGGCTATTGCAGCGATATTACCCGATGTTTCGTGGTCGGCGGGATGACGGCTTTCTACAAGAAGGTCTATGACGTGGTGGAGCAGGCGCAGGCCGCCGCGATAAGAATGATCAAGCCCGGCGTGAAAATCACGCAGGTCGATGCCGCCGCTCGAGAGGTAATTGCCAAAAGTGATCTTCCCGTTTACGGCCACGGCACAGGACACGGCTTCGGCATAGAAATTCACGAATCCCCCTTTCTCAAGACTGATAGTAAAGGCACGCTCAAAGCGGGCCAGGTCATCACCATCGAGCCGGGTATCTATATGCCCGGCAAGCTCGGCGTGCGCATCGAAGACGACATCCTCGTCACCGAAACCGGATACAAAATCCTCACCCGCAATTGCCCGCACTTACCTATATTGCCATGAGCTGACGTTGCACAAGGCAGAATCGCAGGGTGGGACCTGCTCTGATCGCAGTCGAAGGGTCGCCCCACCATAGCGCCGGTGTTCGTTCAAACAGCTCATCGCCTTGGAACTCTCCTGCGCCGTCGGCTGGGAGCACGCAGCTTATGGCTTGTGGCTGATTTCATGCCCATTTGCCGCACCGGCTTGGATTTGTCCACATGGTGCGGATGCAGCGAATCCGATTGCTGGTAGGCAAAGCCTTCGCATTTCTCCGGTTGGAATTCGCGTCCTATGAAGTTTTCAATCTGGCGAAGGTGCTGCTGTTCGTCGTATGAAACAAACGTGATCGCGTCCCCTGTGGCGGTGGCCCGACCCGTGCGGCCGATGCGATGAACGTAGTCTTCCGCATAGACCGGCACATCGAAATTGATCACGTGGGATATGCCTTCAATATCAATCCCGCGCGCGGCGATATCGGTTGCGACCATCACCTGGTACTTGCCTTTTCTAAAGCCCTCCATGGCCAGCAGACGCTGTCCCTGCGTGCGTCCGGAGTGGATCGATACCGATTCGATGCCGGCGGCCTTGAGCCGCCGGTTGATCCTGTCGGCTCCGTGCTTGGTCCGGGAGAAGACCAGGACGCTGTACATCTGCGAGGTGCCGAGCATGTGCACGAGAAGATCCATTTTCTGCTCTTTGCGAACCGGGTAGATATGTTGTGTAATCGTCTCGATGGGGTTGCGTGGCCGCCCGATTTGGATCATCTCCGGGGACTTCTGCATCCCAGCGGCCAGGGCTTTGACCTCCGGCGATATGGTGGCCGAAAAGAGCATCGTCTGGCGTTTAACGGGCAAAGCGCTGACGATTCTTTGAACGTCGTTAATGAAGCCCATGTCCAGCATTCGGTCTGCTTCGTCGAGAACCAGAACCTCGATGTGCCTGAGGTCTATCGTACCTCGCCCCATGTGATCCATAAGTCGCCCGGGTGTTGCAACGACGATGTCCACGCCCCGCCGCAGCGCGCTGAACTGACTTTTGATATTCACGCCGCCGTAAACGGCCAGAGTTTGTAGATCCACAAATCGCCCATAGTCCTTTATTGACCTTTCGATTTGCAGTGCCAGCTCGCGGGTCGGCGTGAGGATGAGTGCCCTTGGGACTCTGTGTTTCGCCTGCTGTTCGTGGCTGAGCCGATCCAAAATGGGCAGCACAAAAACAGCCGTTTTGCCCGTCCCCGTCTGCGCGCAACCGATAACGTCCCTGCCGCTGAGGGCGGCGGGAAGCGCCTGGGATTGAATTTCAGTAGGAGCAGTGTAACCGGTGGCGAGAATACCCCGCACCAGTGGGTCTGAAAGACCAAAAGTGGTAAATGGCATCGAATAATCCTAAAAAATATTGTATTGAAACCGGCTCAAGCACAGAGATTTGGTTTGAATCGCTACGCATGAACCTCTCTTTCAAGAGCACAGGCAAAAAAGCGGAATGATGCGGAAGATAGGTCTTGAGGCGGATCCGGGACTCCAAAACGTGCTTTTGCTTCAAGGCTTCGCTACACAATCATTACATTACAGTTCAAAGTATAAATATTTCCGACCGCTATTATACTACCATCTGCCGCGGTCGCAAGTATAATGTCCTCCCGCCGCGAAAAATACTTTGCGTCCCTCTGAACTGAAGGCTGAATACAGTCAAGAAGCTTGAATCTTGAAGACAGACATGGTATTGAAAAAGAAGCTCCGGGGCGTAACTGAGCAGAAAGATACAATGTTATATGGGAAATCCCAGATAAGCAGGATCTTGTATATCCGATCACGATCGTCATTCCTTCAGGATCTGAGTTCGTTAATGTTATTGGAGAGATGGCGGGTGCTATGCCGCTGACAGAATAAACCTATGCGACTTTATCTGATCAATCCATCCAATCCTCTGGTCAGCATTGTCAACGTCAAGGAAAGCCGGTGGAACCGTTACCGTGTGTGGAAACCGCTTAGCCTCATGGTTCTGGCGGGCCTGACCCCACCAGAGTGGGAAATCTCGATCATGGACGAGAACCTCGGCGTGCCGGACTACCTGGCTATGCCTCGGCCGGACCTGGTGGGTATTACCGCTTTCACATCGCAGGCGAACCGCGCCTATGAAGTGGCCGCTTACTTCCGGCGTCTTGGCGTGCCCGTCGTCATGGGCGGTATTCATGCAACCATGTGCATAGACGAGGTCACCGAGCGCGCGGACTCGGTCGTCACGAGGGAAGCCGAGGGCATCTGGCCGCAGCTCCTGCAGGACGTCCGGCATGGCTGCCTGAAGCGCGTGTATGACGGAGGGCTTGCCGAGATGAACAATGTGCCAATGGCCCGTCATGATTTGCTGGCTTCGGGATATGCCTTCGGAGCCATTCAGACCACACGCGGCTGCCCCTTGAACTGCAGCTTCTGCAGCGTAACGGCGTTTAACGGAGCCCGCTACCGGCAACGTCCTATTCCGGATGTCGTGCGCGAATTCCAGTCCATTCGTGAGAAACGTGTTCTGGTGGTGGACGACAACCTTATCGGCACACGCCCTGAACACATCGCCCATGCCAAGGACCTGTTCCGTGCGATGGCCCAGGCGAACCTGCGAAAGGAATGGGTTTCCCAGGCCACCATTAACTTCGCGGATGACGAAGAGCTTCTGGCGTTAGCCGCAAAGGCCGGGTGCAGAGGCGTTTTCGTCGGCTTTGAATCCCCCTCGCCGGAAGGGCTTCGGGAGATCGGCAAGAAACTGAACCTTGTCAAAGGCCGGGATTTCCGCGCCTCCGTACGGCGCATACAACGGCACAACATTCTGGTAGTGGGTTCGTTTATCATCGGTCTGGACATAGACGAACGGGGTGTCGGCAAACATGTCGCCGAGGCGGCTCGTCAGTACGGCGTGGACAATCTCAACGTGCTGTTTTTGACTCCCTTGCCCGGCACGCGCCTATGGGACAAGATGAAATCCGAGGATCGCCTCGCCCTCGATGCGTTCCCGGAAGACTGGAAATACTACACGCTAACCTTCCCGGTGGCTCAGTATAAGCATTTGTCTCTGGACGGCATCATCGAAGAAATGATCTCGTGCGACCAGGACTTCTATTCCATGCCGCGCATTCTGCGCAGGGCCCTGGGCAACGTATGGCATCGCCGCCAGCCGCTGATCAGCCTGGTGGGTAATCTCTCATACAGGAGCAACCTCCGGCTGAACGCTAAGGCATACGCGAACTTCAAGAGTTACTCGGACAACAGGCACCATTGATTTTTGTGGGATTTGACGGAATTTGCGAACAATTGGGGGGGAGCGGATAGAGTATGATAGAGAGCAAAGCTCACCGCTGGAAAGCCGGGGTCTGACTCTTCTTTCGGCTCTTTCGTCTGGCCAACCTGTACATCAGGAGAGGCAGATTGGGAAATGCAACCCTCAGATCGCGCCAACTGAAAAGTCCAATTCGACCGGCTTTTCTGACGATATGGATGATCTGCGCCGGATCATAGAACTGCGACCGGATCCGGTTGCGGATGTGCTTGAGCTCCTTGTGCCCGTAATGGTCCGAATACACGGGACCGCCGATACGGTCGTAGTAGTAGCCCGGCGTTGCCTCGACTACTTCCTTTAGAGGCGAGAACTTCTCGATGCGGAGTTTCTGGAAACTGATGGAATCCAGCTTGATTTCTTTGGCGAACTTCGGGATGTAGAGCATCTCCTCTTCCGTCTCGCCGATATTGCCGTAGATGAAGTACCCATGCAGATAGAAGTCGTGCTGCGTCAGGACCACAAAGGCATCCCGGACCTGCTGCTGGGTGATGCCCTTCTGAAGCTGCTCCAAGATCCAGTCGTGCGGCGATTCGATCCCGATAAGAAAAACCTTGATGCCTGCTCTCTCGGCCTTGTCGAGGACCTTGGGATATTTGGCCACGTCAATCCGGGCCTGGACAACAAAGGTTTTCTTGATGTTGTTCTCGATGATCAAATCGCAAAGCTTTTCACTCCTCTTGGGGTTTGTGAAGAAGTTATCATCGCTGAAGAGCACGATATCGGCCTTCACGGTCTTTAGCTCTTCGATAACGGATTCGACGGGTCTTTCCGTGTAACTCCTTTTCTGCCCGAGCGGATTGAGACTGAACGTGCAGAATTTGCATTTGAACGGACATCCCCTTGTCGTCAGTACCGCATCGAACGTGTGGTGGCTGACTCGGACCCCGTGCACAATGGCACGATAATCGTGCCGTCTCAGGGACCGGTCAGGAAACGAGATATGTGTGATGTCAGGCAAAGAATGAATTGGATTATGGACAATTTGTCCGTTCTGCCGATAGGAAAGCCCACGGATATCCTTGTATGGGACGCCCGTGACGATCTGTTTGATGATCTCTTCGCCCTCACCTCGTACGATCATATCGACATTTGGACAACGTTCAAACAGGTACTCCACCTCCTGTGTTGCTTTGTAGCCTCCGACGACCGTGCAGACCTCACGAGGCAACTGGGAGATGAGATCACAGACGTTCTCGAAGCGAGATTGCCATTGGACACTGATGCACAGAAGATCGATCTCGTCCCTGATGAGCTTGCTGAGCACCTTCAGGTCCTGGTAGGCCCTCTCATACCGCAGGTCGAGAAGCGTTACCTTGCCGACCAGGTCTTTCATGCTCGCGGCGATGTACTCAAGGCCGGTCGGAGGGAAAATCCCCATGGCTGCAGTAGAATCCCCGAAATATGGGTACAGGGCTAAAGCATGCTTGTACTTGGTCATGTGATAATTATAGCGGTAAAGAACCGCAGATGCAAGCGACTAAGGAAAAACCGTTGCCAAATTACTGTATGCGATTGCTCTGTTGTTCTTGGCGGATTCCTGCATCAAGCGTGAGTAGCGGTCCCTTGTCGCCGGTGCCGCGAACAGAGTAACAAAACGGAGGGAGAAGGCTGCCGTAATTGACATGTGTGTGTTGCTGGTGTAACATTGCTTCTGTGAATCTTGGAAAGATGAAAGGTGAAACGATGGGGTTCTTTGCCAACTCATCTGGTCAGGCCCCTAATAATAAAATCGCGTGACATACATATTTTCTGTTGAGGGCAATGGTGAGAAATCTTGACTGTCGCCAGGCAAGTATCACACGTGCATTTCTCTGCGACGGTGAGGATAGTTCATTACGATATTTGTTTGCCCGGCGGGGGCGGCACGCTATAATGAACGCTGCTTGAAACCCTGTTTAGGAACTCTGTAAGATGGAGGTTATTATGAAGACCAGATGGGTGTTTGTGTTCGCCGCGTTGGCGTTTCTGGGCAGCGCGTCGATAGCCGCTGAGCCGGTGCGATTCGAGAAAATTGTTGTCGATAAAATCTTTCGTGCCGAGGGAGTCGCAACGGGCGACGTCAATCACGACGGCAAGCTCGACATTCTCGCGGGCGATGTCTGGTACTCGGCGCCGGACTGGAAGATGCACGAAGTTCGTGACGTGGGCACCTACGACGGCACCAAAGGCTACAGCAATTGCTTCGAGAACTTCGCCCAGGACGTCAACGGCGACGGCTGGGTCGATTCGATTGTGATCGGCCTGCCCGATGGGCCTTGCCTGTGGTACGAGAATCCTAAGAATCAGCCGGGCCACTGGAAGGAACGCACCGTCGCCAAAAGCGCCTGCAACGAGACGCCGATATTTGTCGATTTATTGGGCGACGGCAAGCCGGTGCTGATCTTCGCCGTCCGTCCCGAGGGGCAGATGTGCTGGTACAGCGTACCGAATAACCTGGAAGGCTTGTGGGACGTGCACACCATCGCCGCAGGGCCCGATGCTCCGGGCACGCAGAAATACAGCCACGGCCTGGGCGCCGGTGACGTTAACGGCGACAGCCGATGCGATGTCCTGGTCAAGGAAGGCTGGTGGCAGGCACCGAGAAAAGCGGCTCGCAATAATTGGAAGTTTCATCCGGCCAATTTCGGCCCCGACTGCGCGAACATCCTCGTCTATGACGTCGATGGCGACGGCGACAGCGACGTCATTACCAGCTCAGCCCACAATTACGGCATCTGGTGGTTCGAGCAGCTCGAAGACGGGACGTTCAAACAGCACGTCATTTTCGAGAAGTATTCCCAGCCCCATGCGATAATCCTCGCGGACATGAACCGCGACGGCATTATGGACTTGGTCACCGGCAAGCGTCACTTTGCCCACATGGGCAAGGACCCCGGCGGTCGCGATCCCGCCATGCTCTACTGGTTCGAGCTGCGCCGTCCTGCGAAGGGGCAGGCCGAGTTCGTCCTGCACGAGATAGATGATGACTCCGGCGTCGGAACACAGTTCGAGGTCATCGACATGAATACTGACGGCAAGCTCGACATTGTGACCTCGAACAAAAAAGGCGTTTACGTTTTTCTGCAGCAGCCTTAGGGGACGTGAGATTTGTTTGACTGTTGCCGACGGGGGGGTATAATGAAAGTGTTCACTAGGGGTGGCCTGTGGGAAGATGCGGGCCTGAGAAAAACCCTTTGAACCTGATCAGGACAACCGCCGAATAGGCGCTGATGCCTGCGTAGGAAAGTGATTGGGTAATGTCGATGACTTTGGACCTTGAAATGAATCGCTTCCTGCGGAAGCGATTTTTTATTTAGACGAAAACAGAAAGTAATGGCCACACAATTGCAGACTGCACAGGGCGGGAGGGTCAGCGACGCAATGAAGTCCGTCGCCCGGGCGGAGAACATCGATGCCGAGCTGATTCGGGACGAGGTTGCCGCCGGCCGGCTGGTCATCCCGGCGAACAAGCTGCATCTGAAAACGGGCCTGGTTCCGGCCGGCGTCGGCCGGATGCTGACGACTAAAGTCAACGCCAATATCGGCACCAGCAGCGTGCGCAGCTCGCTGGCCGCCGAGCTGGAGAAAATGCACGCGGCCCTGGATGTCGGCGCCGATGCGATCATGGATTTGAGCACGGGCGGCGACCTCGACAGGACCCGTGAAACGCTGCTTGCCGAATGCCCCGTCCCCTTCGGAACGGTGCCCATCTACCAGGTTATCGAAAATCGGGGCGTTGAAGATATCGATGGCGGTCTCATTCTGGAAACAATCGAGAAACAAGCGAAGCAGGGCGTCGATTTCTTTACCATTCACGCGGGCGTCCTGAGGGAGCATTTGCCCTTGGTCGAACATCGCGTAATGGGCATTGTCAGCCGGGGCGGGGCGCTGCTGGCCCAGTGGATGCTCCATCACAACAGGCAAAATCCTCTCTATGAGATGTTCGATGACGTGTGTGAGATCATGGCCGAGTACGACGTTTGTTTTTCTTTAGGCGATGGCTTGCGGCCCGGCGCCATCGCCGACGCCACTGACGAGGCACAGATTGCCGAATTGAGAACGTTAGGCGAGCTGGCCCTCAGAGCGCAGGAGAAAGGCTGCCAGGTCATGGTCGAGGGCCCCGGCCACGTGCCGTTTGACCAGATCCAGCACAACATGGAACTCCAGCAGGAGATTTGCCACGGCGCTCCGTTCTACGTTCTGGGCCCGCTGGTGACTGACATCGCGCCGGGCTATGACCATATTACCTCGGCGATTGGCGGGACGGCCGCTGCGTTTTACGGCGCCTCGTTTTTGTGCTACGTCACGCCGAGAGAACATCTGGGCCTGCCCAACGCCGATGACGTTCGGACCGGCGTGATTGCGGCGAAAATCGCCGCCCATGCCGCCGACCTGGCTCGGGGCTTGAAGGGCACGGCCGAACGCGACAAGCGGCTGAGTACCGCCCGCGCCAATCTGGACTGGCGGACACATCTGGCCGAATCGCTCGATCCGCAGACGGCCGAGCGAATGCACCGCGAAGTCTGCCCGGACATCGGCGAGGAAGAATCCTCAGCCGACTACTGCTCCATGTGCGGCAAGGCCTGGTGCAGCGCCCGGATCAACAGAGAAATCCGTAAAGTCCCAAACCTTAAAGGCCCCAAAAACATCCACGCCCCCAGAGGCGTTTAATCGTACTGCGTAGGGAGTCCCTAATACAACTCGCCGATTCTTTCGAGCATAAGATTAGACGACAGGAACGTTGTATCAACCGGACGGATAGTGAGAAACGTTTGGCTTTGTGTGAATCTCAAATTGAAAACGGACAATAGAGTCTATCTGCTCGCGGCGGTGTTGACCGTTTTGCTCGTCAGTAAGAGTACTCGGGCGAACGGAGATTTTCAGCTTTGGAACACGGCAACCGCGTCGCTTGACCTGAATAAAGATTGGACAGCTACCGTTGAAGAGCAAGTGAAACTCGGTAACGGCGCCAGCCACTTCTACTATCACCACACGGACCTGGGCTTTGTGTACGGCGGTCTGGCGGACTGGATTGACCTCGGATTGAACTTCAAGGAGGTCTTCCTGGAGGAGGACGATGGGCACTGGAGCCGCGAAAACCGGCCCCATGTGAATATCACGGTCAAAGGCCCGGTGGGCCCGTTCGATGTCAGTGACAAATCGAGGTTCGAATATCGCGATAGAGAAAACCAAGAAGATCTGTGGCGGTATGTCAACAGGCTCAAGGTCAAACTGCCTTTCGAGCTGACAGAGTTCAAGATTCGGCCGTATGTGGCGGACATGATATTTCTCAACATGGAGGGACGCTCTTTTGAGAAGAACAGGATTTACGCCGGGGCGTCCTTCAAGCTCTCCAAGGCGCTGGAAAGCGAGATTTACTATTTTTGGCAATTGGGCAGATTCGACGGCCAGTGGGAAGATATAAACGTTCTGGGCTTTCAGCTCAACATCTCTTTCTAACCGTCGCGCGTCGGCGCGTTTTGCAGGGTGGGCCGGTAATATCACGTCTTCATCGAATCTATCTCGATGAAGGCGACCGGCAGAAAGATAAAGACGGGCAGCCACGCCCACAGCTCCGGCATGATTTTGTCAAAGACGACTTCCGTCGCCAGGATTTTGCAGACGAACGTGACGATAAAACATGCCCCGGTCAGAGAGAAGCTGATCAACACAGCCGATTTCATCGACTTCGGGTCCCGACAGACCAGGATCGGCAGGCTGATCAACAACATCACCAGGTTGATGAGCGGATCGGTTATGCGAAAGTGCTTCTGGCTGTAAAGCTGGGCTTGGCCGCGGATATCTGTTCCCTGGGCGGCCAGGGCATTCAATCCCCGTAGGGATAGCAGCGTTTTCTGCTCGGATTTGCGCATGACGGGGATGACTTTCGCCGTGATGTCACTCTGGTAGGAGGCGATTCTCTGGGGCTCGTCCTGCGCACCTCTTTCGATCCGCACGCCGTAGGGGGCCCACTGCCCGGTGTTGGGATCGATGCTGTACAGATCCCATCGGCCCGTCTGCTCGTTGTAAACCGCTTGTCCCGCGTCGATCCGCGCGACAAATTCCCAAACCCCGGTCATGGAGGTCGGGCGGCGCTGCAGAATGGTCGGTTTCTGGAGCGTGGATGTTCCCACGTCGAATCGCTGAGAACAGATCAGCGAGCCGTTGCCGTCAGCGATAAACCTCACATCGTAGGATTCCTGGCCCGGAATAGCGTCGTGGCTGCGGACGAGCTTGTCGGCCAGCCGCGGGATGACGAATTCCTGGTCTGCGACCAGCGCGCCGGTCAACAGCACGGCCAGAAAGACAATCGGGCCGATGATCCGCTTGAGACTGACGCCCGAGGCCATCACAGCCACCAGCTCGTTCGAGCGGACCATCCTGCTGAACGAGAACGCCGCCGCCACCACGGTGATCATCCCCGCGAAGTCCCGAAAATAAAGCGTGCAGTTCAGACCGTAGAATATCAGCACGTTCTTCATGACCGCTGCTGTACCGAGGTCTATGTGCTCAGTGAATTCGTCGATCTTGATGAACAAATCGATGATGATGCGCAGCCCTAACAGGACGCACAGCGCGATGCCATAGCCGACCAGAAAATTTTTCGCGATGTATCTGTCCAATATCTTCATATCCGGTTCCCGCCCATTTGCGGGGCCCCGACGTCCGGCTCCGGCGGAACGTCTTTTGTTCGCTTAATGCTTGAAGAGCCAGCCGTATATCCCGGCGGCCAGCAGAGACAAAAACCCCAGCCCGCCCCACATCAGTCCGATTCCGGAGATTGTCTGAGCGCTGAGGTTCTGGGTCAGTTGCTTGCCGCTCATGATACAGACGGCCAGCACAGCGGCCGGCACGCAGCTTGCCCCGAAGGCGCTAAGCAGATGTCCGCCCTTCTTGATGATGCCCAAACCGATGCCGATCAGGATCATGGGGATGCAGCCCATTCCGAAGACAAGGCGGGAATGGATCTCGGCCTTGATTTGCGCGAACGCCGTCAGGATTTCCCAGTGGAGTCTCTCGCGCAAACGCCGCAGATCCGTGCTGGGTTGCAGTCCTGGGATCGCCGAGAGTCCGGCAGCCAGCTCCTGCGGTTTCAAGGAGCCTTTTCTGGTTTTGAATTCATTGGCCTTGTCCTCTACGGCCCGCGGGGGGATCAAGCCGCGAACAATATAACGCATAGTCAATTGCCCCGAGTCCACGTCCCGGGCGCTGCTGATATCCATAGTCAGCGTCGGGACCAGCAGGTCGCCCTCCATGTGCAGTGAAGCCCTGGCGCACGTGAAGGTGTGCAAAGGCTGCTTGCTGTCCGTATCATATTCCACGATCATTACCTCATCGAACAATTCGACATCATCGCCCTGTAAGCGGCACTGGCGAGCCGTGAACTTGACGGAGTTCGGCTCGCCGAGCAGTTCATACCCGCCGGACCCAGGCCGAAGGTCGGGGAAATTCGAAATATCCGGAGCCGTACGGCTCCGGATATCTTCTGCCAATAGCTCGATGAACAGTTGGCCGTACATCTCACGGGCTAATTGGGCGACCGGATAAAACTCCATCGGATTGGCCTGGATCCTTCTCATCTCATCTATCTTCTTGAAGTTGATCTCATCGCCCAACAGAGAGCCGACTTCCCTCGTTATCGAGCCCAGTTCCGCACCTCCCTCGCCCTCAGCGCCCATCTGGTTTGCTTTATAGGCGATGATTTGCACTTGGCTGAACGTCTCATTCACGTTGAAGATTACCTTGGCCACCTCGGCTACAATAATCTTCTCGATTTGATTATCCTTCATTTCGGTGACGACCGCGCCGAGGAGGGTATCGTTTTGCAGGTTGGCCCGGTCGGCGTAGATCAGATACCGGCCGTCCGGCGGCAATTCGTAGTACCGCCTTCGCTCGATATTGCGAAAGAGGATTTGCTTGGCGTCGGCCTTGAACGATTGTTCCGCGCGGTGCACAAAGACGGGCATGACGTAGAAGCTCAGAATCAAATTGGCAATCGCCACCAGGATCGCCAGAGCCAGCCCGGGATACGTCATGGCCGGCAGGCTTATCCCGCTGGCCTTGCACGCATCCAGCTCGTTGTCACTGGCCAGTCGCCCGTACACCAGGGCCCCGGCGAACAACGCCGCCATCGGCAGTACGAAGGTCAGCGTGATCGGCAGAAAATAGCCCATCAGGTAAACGACCTGCCGGGGGCCGACCCCGTATTCCTGAATGGGCTGCAAGACGCTGCCGAGGCTCAAAATCAGCGTCAGCGCAACCGCCGCGAGTATGAAAACTCGAAAGAGCTCCCGAAATACATATCTATGCAGTGTGAAAAGCATGCCGGCTTAGAAGATATCAGGATACCAGGTTATCAGTGTGCAGGATACCAGAGGATCCGGGTCCCAGGGTAGGATGGGCAGCTTTGCTGCCCATGTGGTTCCTGATAATCCGAATAACTTGATGTCTCTATTACTCCTTTACTCTTGTGTTTTCCATCTTCTGACATTTATCTTCCTTCTGTCTTCCGACATCTTAGCCGCAAAACAGTCTCTTGCAACAAAATTCCACGGCTTGGGCGGGATACGAGATACGAGTTGCGAAAGGCATTTCAGCAATTTTGCAGTTGGCGCTCGCGGCGGGCTCTGATATAATCACTATTGACAGCGGTGGCGAAAATATCTTGTCAGGGCAATTCGTTTCGTTGAATTTGGCAATAGGGGTATCCTATTGACTCAAGTATCTCCAAGATGTAGTGTATTGGGTCATGGAAGATTACCCCAAAACGATTATGGAATTCGAGAGCAGATTCGCAACGGAGGATGCATGTCGAGAGTAT
>Ga0315295_10002754_pt1 | contig 14868 bp, 32 predicted proteins | sample YL17G14_0_MG_FD_204453 | JGI IMG/M metagenome (GOLD analysis project Ga0315295, IMG submission 204453) | Sediment microbial communities from Yellowstone Lake, YNP, Wyoming, USA - YL17G14_0 | ecosystem: Environmental > Aquatic > Freshwater > Lake > Sediment | place: USA: Wyoming | collected...
ATGTTGTAGCCAAGGCTCTTGTCCTGCATGATTTGAGTATCCCCACGATTTTAGGGGAGAAAAAGCAGATCATTAAGAAGTCCGGCGTGCTTGAATACTTTGAAACCGCTAGCACGCTAGACGATATTGGAGGTTTAAAGCTCCTGAAAGCATGGTCAAGATCGGTCAAGAACCGATTTACGGCTAAAGCCCGTCAGTATGGCTTAACCCCGCCAAGAGGCGTATTGCTCGTCGGAGCACCCGGCACAGGAAAATCCCTGAGTGCAAAGGCACTTTCAAACCTCTTAAATCTCCCGTTATTGAGGCTTGATATGGCAGGTATGGCAAGCAAATTCTACGGCGAGACCGGCAATCGAATGAAAGAGGCTTTAAAGCTCGCTAAAGCACTCGCGCCCTGTATCCTCTGGATAGACGAGATTGATAAGGCTCTCGGCACCGGACAGGGAAGCGAACATGAAGAATCCGCCCGGACAAGGGGAACGCTCCTTACCGAGATGGAAGAAGCTGAGGGGATATTCTGGCTAGCGACCTGTAACCAACCAACCGCTCTCGCTCCCGAACTTGCCGCCCGGTTTCCAAAATCCTTCCATGTAGACCTTCCGAATGCAAACGAGCGCAGGGAAATCATGGCGATCCATCTCGCCAAGGTCAAGAGGGATTACACGAAATTTGACCTAGACCAACTGGTATCCATCTCCGAGGGATTTGTCGGACGGGAAATTCGGAACGTCGTTCAAGAAGCCCTCTCGCAAGCATTCGATCAAGATGTGGAACTGGCAACCTCTCATCTGGCAGACCAGTTTAAAAAGGCTGTACCGACGTATTTACAGCGCAAAGAGGACATTGATCGGATCCGGAAGTGGGCAAAACAGAACGCAAGCGAAGCAAGCGAAGCACAGACCGCCACGTATCAAAGCCCGACGGTAACCCCTGCTAAATCAATCGCTACCGACGAGGTATTAAACAGCGATTTAGAGGTTGATTAAATGGTTGACTTCATGAGCCCCCTGAAACTCTCTGAAATACCGGCGAGCGGTCAACCCTCAAATTTTTTAGAGGTTGAGGTTAACGACGACGGCACGATCAGAGCGTTTATGACCGACGACACGATAGCCCTCTTAAAATTCCTAGAAGAAAAGGGAATAAAGTCAGAGGTTAGGATCGAATTTTGTGGATAAATCCCCTCATTCGTTTATCAGGACGACAAGCCCGGTTCACGCCCGGCGAGGGGAATTAACTTTCTGCATATACAGGAAGTAGTAAAGCACGACGACCAACCAGAGCACGCCGACAGGCAAGCTCATATTGGAGGATAAGAATGAGCCACATTACAACGGCAAAAACAGAGATTATGTTCAATGACGAGAGCATGATCGAACAGGCGATCCGAGAGATGGCAAAGACCTTTCACGGAATGAGGATTGAACGCCCGTATCCAGATGTGATACTGGTCAGGTATCCACCCATCGAACAGTACCAGACCGAAGGCAATCTTCAATTTGTCAAGAACAAGGAAACGGGCATATGGGAGATGCAGTACGATTACTGGCGATGTCAGTCCGAGGTAGAACAAGTCCGAGATGCGCTATGCGTGGAGTATCAGAAAGCGGGAATTATGAAGTTCTGCACGACAGCAGGATTTTTGACCACGACACAGAAGACCAAAGGCGGAGTACTTCTGACCGCCACAAAATACTAGGTGCATCATGGTTGAAACACTCAAAATCGAAATCACCCCGAAGGGCATCAAGGTAGATGCATCGGGATTTGTCGGCGGGAAATGCATCAAGACACAAGAGGATCTTGAAAAATTCCTAGCGATGCATGGCATTATGACCAAGAGCAAAGACCAGAAGCGCAAGCTTGAACAGATGTATGCGAGCGCACCCGGCGAAACAGTTACGAGGTAAAAAACATGGCAGTACCAGTAGCACTTGACCCGGACAGCAGTATCTACATCGTGAGCATAGCGATGGGATCTCAGTTCCGAGGGAAAAGCAGGGATATTGACGAGTATATTCGGGAAATGACATACACCAAGCCCAAAGCGGAACGTAAGAAAATCGGAGCGATCCGCCAGAGCGTGAACATAGTACGAAACGCCGGTAGCTTCCGGTTTTTCAAGGAGTATGTTACCAACGAGGTAGGCAAGGCGCAACTCGAACAGACATGCAAAGAAGCGGATCAGGAAATGAAAAAGATCGATCCCACCCTGCATGTTACGCCGAAATTTTTCAAGCTGGAAATAAAATCTCTCAATTCCGGTAACATGTTCATGGAGATGCAAGAGCAGCTCAGGACAGAGGTACACGAGCGGGTATTACGACGTATCCAGAAAGTGATTGAGGACGCAGGCGAGAACGCAGGCGGGAAGCTCAGCAACAAGACTAAAACCGCACTTTTGAGAATGTTGGATAAGACCGCCGAGATAAACGTTTTACAGGACAGCGAGGTAACCGCCCGGATCGAGGCGATGAAAGCGCAGATAAACGCAGATGCGCTTATACCGCTCCGAGATGAAATTCTCTCGTTAATCGATGAGAGCCCGGCAGACCTAGAACTTCTGGATGATGCAGAGAGCAGGGCTATCTACGATCCCGACGAGAAGGAATACCAATCGAAACCGGCGGCACTCAAACACGCTCCGATAGAGGTAGAGGATTTGATCGGCTAATCCCTTCTCTCCCCCTCTCATGCACGTACCCCCTAACCCCCGGCGGTATTTCCTGATAAGGAAATACCGCCACCCCCTTCCCCCCACAATAAATTTTTAGGACACAGGAGTAGGCTAAAGCTCTTTGAGGCTTTTTCCGGTTCGTACCCGGAATGTGTTATCCCCCCGCCGCCGATTCGATGCGACGAGGGATTAGGATATGGAAACGCTGTTGAGCGTATTTGACCTTATGCGAGCGACCACTCGATAAGGCAATCGCCCTTATGCCAGCTCACCACTGGATAAGGGCTTTAACTTTCTGCATATACAGGAAGTAGTAAAGCACGACGACCAACCGAACCCGCCGCAGAACGGCACGTTCACTATGGAGGATTTATTCAAATGTCAGAATACAGGTTCACACGGAGCCGTACAGGAATCCCGGTTATCCCGGTTGGAGGGGGAGCGTATACAAACACTTTCTCTGCCCGTACGATAGTCCGTAAGGCAAACCCTCAGACCGAGATTGAACGGGCAACCGGAGCGCAATACAGGCTCTTAGAAGCCCTTTTCATCAAGCAGTCAGGGCATCTTTATTGTTCACAAGAACAGGCGATTGTACCGATCAAGCCCGGCGATGTGATTGTATCCATGAGCGGAACATTACCCGCCGATGATAACAACCCGGATGCGGAGATAACCGCCGAGATGATCACCACGATTGATCACGAATCAAACACGGCTATAACCGAGCCGTACCCGCTCAGATTTGAGGACTTACCTGTTCTCATTATCAGGGGAGCAGAGAAATACCATAACAGGGATGGAAAATTTTTCTGCGACGAGCGGAAGCGAGAGGACACCGGCGATCTCATTGACACGACCGGGGGAAGCTGAGTACCATGGCAGACATAGAAGGAATCACCCCGGAAACATTGATTGAAAAGCTTATTGAACAACTCAAAATCAGTCCTGACAGAAAACCAATTCTGAAAGAAATCTTCATATCGGCTATGAAAGACAAGGACAAAACGCCGGTAGACGACCTAGAGGTTTTTATCTCGAAGACCCGGAAGGCAAACGAGTTAGCTTTTCTCTGTTTCGTTCACGGTATCAACGTCGGTTCACTTTCAACCATGAAAATGACGGCAGACAAGTTACCCGAGCTGATGAACGAAGCTGCGAATTATGGCGCAAGAATGGCAAGCGAGGAAGCCCCAAACCTTCCCAAGCCGCCAAAGGAAGAGATTGACCGGATTTACGGTTAACCATTTTTTGAGGGAAAAGCATGCGATTTAAACCACGAAAAACCAAAATGGTTTATACCACTAGAATAAGCGGAAAAATCACTTCTAAAGAAGAAAAAATTGTAACGGAAAAACGCTGTCAATATTGTGGTAAGACCGACAGGGAACTTCATGATAAAGGACGATGGGGATTATACCGATGTGAAACATGCGGAATAACCGTATGCTATGATTGCAGTAAACACGACGAAGCGATCCGGTATGGTCAGGGGAAAGACGGACAGCCCTTTATCATGCTACACATCAATCCCAAAAAACAGCCATGGTACTCAGGAGAGATCAGACAGACCGGCAGTGAAATTCATTTTTGCTCGAAGTGCTATGAAAAAAATCAGGAGAATATCAAACTGCTAAAAGACCTGATTAAAGCACATGAAGATCTCACTCTCGTAACCAACTCCGAAACCAAAAGGCTATCCAAAATATTTTACCCCAAAGGTTTCAGATGGGATAATAAATAACCTTTTTTCCTGCTCACGACAGGACAGCCCGGTTCACGCCCGGAGAGAGGTATTGCGCTGATGAGCGCATAGACCACCGATAGGACGGTTCAATTCCGTATATCGGTAATCAGGAGGTATGCGATGATAAACGTAAATAACATCATAAAAAAATCCCGGTGTAACGGACACGGAAGCCGGTTCACGATATGGGTACAGGGATGCAATAGACGGTGTTTAAACTGTTTCAATCCCGAAACGCAACCACATACCCCAAACCGATTAATTGAGGTAAAAACCCTCATTAACGAGGTTTTAAGCACACCCGGAATAGACGGGATATCTTTGTCAGGTGGAGAACCATTACTTCAAGCCGGAGAACTGGCAGAACTGGCAAAAGCCGTTAAGACCGCCGGATTATCCGTAATGATTTTTACCGGATACGCAGAGATCCCCGACACCCCGGAGATAAAAGAACTTATGCGATATACCGATATGGTTATCGCCGGAGAATATGATCAAACCCGCCCGTCAGCAATCCCGCTTATCGGATCAGATAACCAGAGGGTAATTAACCTGACCGGACGACTACCAGAACCACAGGATGATGATATACCCCGATGTGAAATTATTTCAGACGGGAAAAATATTAGTTTATCCGGTTTCCCGACGGATGCGGAACGTCAGGAATTTATGAAAATATTTTAACCTTTTTTCCTGCTCACGGCAGGACAGCCCGGTTCACGCCCGGCGAGAGGTGTTAACTTTCTGCATATACAGGAAGTAGTAAAGCACGACGACCAACCGAACCCGCCGCAGAATGGCACGTTCACATTGGAGGAAAAAATGGAAATCATAGACCTTAACGCAAGGAACAAAAATGCTGAGTTCCATATCCACATGAAAAAGGCGTTTCGTATTGTCATAAAAGACGACGAAGCTTTTGAGGTAGTGCGAGCCGACGATCCCGAGCTCACGAAAAAACAAGATGCAAAACATAAAGGCGATTTTTATCGCAATCCGAAAGAGTTGATCCTTTTTTCGACGGAGCGATTAACAATTTGCTCTAAAGTTCCGATCTCAGACATTGACTATTCAAAGGTTCTGACGATTGAGGATCTCAAACAGGATCATAAAATAGCTGAGAAAATCAGGGAATTTCAGGCACTTTTACCCCCGGTCAACCAAGAACCCAAAACCCCGGAGAAAAGCCAAGGAAACACTCAAAAACGTGGTGCAAAGGGCAAGTTCACGAGCTCAGGAAAGGTGCAGAGATGACAGCAACAGCGCAGACACCCTTCATGCGAGGGAAATGCACATCAAAAAAATTCACCAGAGTAACACGGTGGAAATGTGTTGACGTGCAGATAAAAGAGGGAATAGACCGGCAAGAAGCATCAAGGGAAATGCACAGGGAAGATCATTTTAACGCATGTCATTTCTGCCGGTATTTCGTACCGGACAAAGACCAGAGCAAAACTCCCGCTCCTCCGGCAAAAGCTCAGAAAAGTGCATCTACACAAAGCAAGGCTGCCCCGGCACCTCGCCCGGCACCCGCCGCCGATGACCTCGATATTGTATGATGGGAAGCCACATACCTTTTTTTGTCCGGGCGATGACGGGAGAACGCAGAAACCCGGCACGCCGGACGAATGCCTAGCGACGGAACTCGGACGACGAATGCCTCGTAACGGGGCTCCCCGGGCTAGGCATTTGTACATATGCATTGAGGAAAACGGAGAACTTCATGGGTTGATGTATCATTTCCAATGGAAAACGGCGGAACTCGGACGACGGATGCCTCGTTGCGGGGCTTCCCGGGCTAGGCATTGGTGCATATGCACTTAGCAGCGTGCGCGGAAGAGTGCGCGGAGGATTTGGTTTCCAATGAAAAATGAAAATCGGACGACGAGTGCCTAGCGTCTATCAAGGCATTCGTGAGATAGAGAGGAAACGACAGAACTGGGAACAACCGGAATAAAATGTTGTATATGCAACCGGCATCTTATCTCCACCCCCCTCCACAAAAGATTGGGAAAAATAAAAAAAATACTGGCTAGGCATTAAAATTTTGACAAATTCAGAGGTGAAAAAGAATGGCTAACTATGGATATGTATATGCAAAAAAGGATCTTGACAAAGACGAGATAACCGCCATATTTAAACGTTTGAACGAAACAGCGTTTCAAAACCTGTTCAATATCGAATATTTACCGAAGGACAAAAACGGATTCGGTGAACATTTTTGGAGAATTGAACACAAAACCAATGGCGATCTTTATGGCACACGCCATTTCTGGATTGAAAAGGAAAAACCACGAACATTTTACACGGAACACAAAGGCGGCGGCGATTCGTGGATATATTATGTGGTAAGTGTGATCTTTAATGAGATTGCTTTAAGTTTTTCCGGTAAAATTGGAGACGACGGAAGTTCATTGATTGTACACCCAAAAAAGCCATTTGACACATTTCAAGAATACCTTAACCAGATGTGGATACACCAAAAAACGATCCCATCCTTTGTATGGGAGACCGTACCCCCGGAATTTAATACGATGCAAGTTACCCGGGAATCCCTCGAAGAATTTCTCGATGAACAAGAGGATGGATTAGAACTAACAAACAGCATCAAAAAGTTACCCCCGGAATATTATGAGGGTGCATTAATGATAATCCGGGAAATCAGGTCAACATATAATATCCCAAAAAGGAGCGGAGACAATGAGCAGTAAACGCGAAACGGTAACAATTACAACATTAAAAGACGGCATCGAAATTATACGCAGAAAATCAAAAATCAATGTCATACGGTGCGACGATTGCGGGAAGATAATTCAAGATACAGACAAAAACGAAACATCGTGTAAACTCTGTCTAAAGGCTCACTTGTGCAAAGAACATAGGAGAGATATCCCATTTCCCCAATGGAACACTCCGCACGTCCGTAAATACGTCTGTGATAAATGCGCAACCACATTTTCAGACGAGATTGAACATATCAGGTTAGCGGCAGAAGCTGTGGATTCTGCACACGTAACACATTCAGCGTGCTGTGAAACCGGCGGCAGGATTAGAGACACGATTCGTATACACCACAAAAAGGCATCTGGTGAATTAAATGTCTGAAAAAACAGAAATAATCACGACAATTATCTCCAAGGAAAATATTGAGATAAGTCGCAAAGAAACAAAAGAAAATGCTATTTTCTGTGATATATGTGGGGTAAAATCCGCTCGTTATCGGAGTATGTTTGAAACATGCGGAATATGCGGGAAAGATACCTGTATTGAACATAGGGTTGACGATCCGTCGATGAACGGGGGAATTATCTGTACCGATTGTTATAAAATTCATTCCGAGGATATAAAAAACCTCAATCAAGCAAAAAAGGCAACGGAAAAAGCATTAATCACAATTTCAGAAACGAGTAAGGTATATCGCTCACTATGCGATGCTTTGTATTGGAAAGCCGACAGAAAACGGAACAACATCAGACAGAGGGGTAAAAAATGAACGGACTTCTTATGATCGCAGGAGCAATTCTGACAACAAGCGACAATCTTATGCTCTATGCTGAGATGGTATCAGGATCGAAGATAAAGGCTAACCTAGGCGTAATTGCCGGGGTTATTCTAGTGATATACGGGTTTATCGGATGAACCATATGAAAATATTTGAACTCGATGTAACCTCATATAAAACATACCGGCTAAGGATCGAAGCTGATACCGAAGATGAGGCAAAGGAGCAGTTCAATTCTGCTTACTTTGAGTATCTATGTGAAAAAGACGTAACCGGCGGGAATACCGAAATCAACGAAATCCGGGAAATCGTCCAGACTGGCGGTGGGTATTAAATATTTCCTGTATATGGAGTGTGCATTTTACTGGTGCCATCATTTTTGCTGCAAGTGGGCAGGTCAATTCCTATCGGTAAACAAACCAAGGAAAGGAAGAACCCACCGGGAAACAAACCACGTTCATATGCAGAAACTTAATGCGGGCGAAAACGGGCGTTATCTAAACGGGGAACGAATATGACGATAAAAAAGAAAGTTCCAAGTCTGAAAAAGAAGTACGCATACGTGATCGATCCGGAAGGTGGCGAGTTTGAGCATTATCAGAGGGATATTAAAAACAGTTCATCGGAGAATCCGGTTGGTTATCCGGTATTTTGGGATACATTTTTCCGCAATCATATCGGCAAAACCAACGATATTAACGTGGCTATGTGTTCACATGATGCGATTATCAACAGGGAAATGCCGGAACATTATTGCCGGATATGTCATACAGATTTATCGGTTGTCGGCAAAGCAAGGGTGAACGATTATCTGGTATTAAGGCATCCACAATGTACAAAACCGATCTGTCTGAAATGCTCAGAAAATAATCCCGATGAATTTTATAAGGCGTTTGAAAAAGGAGTGTATAAGGCACTCATCGTCACTCACGGATTCAATAGAACCCCGTAAACAATTTGGATGTAGATTAAATTCTGCATATACACAATGCACGGCTGAAGGTTGCGAATTCCGGGATGTGTGGGGTGCTGAAATTTTTGATATTTATCGACGGAGATTGATAGTTATGGGGACTGAAGAAGGACATCCAAAACAAACTGTATATACACAGCGAAGGATTGAACCGGAGGAGTTGAAGTAAAATGACAGGAACGGAACGAACAAAAATAAAAGAGGGAAATTCATAACAAAGCGGTGATTGTTATCATGTATGAAACAGAAACGAACTTTAACGAGGTACAGACCATATTTCCTGACCAGATAAATCAGCTCCAAGGGGAAATCCTCAAATCCAAGGCAAAGGTCAAAGAAACCCCGATCCGGGATATTCCGCTATCACAGTTCAAATTTGAGTACACATGCAGTATTGTTATCAAGGGTAGCGTGATGGGGAATGTGTTTATACAAAAAATAAAATCCGGCGAGCTCCAGAGGGAAGTCGCAGAGGAAAAGGCGATTGAGGATGCCAAAACACTTGAACAGAAATTTCTGGACAGGATGGGTCGGACAACGGCATACCTCACGGCATTCCCGCCCGGAAGTAAGAGAGGATTTACGGTAAAATTACCAAAAATACCCTCTATCGTCCATCTCAAAATCTACGGACAACTTGCACTCATCGAAAAGGAAAACGCCAAGATTCGGGCTATGACCCCGGAACAGAAAGCAGACCGGACGAGGGAGATCCTATCGCAGTTAAAAGGGAATCCCGGTTTTATAGGGCTGTCTATAATCCCCACCCCCAAAATGGATCCAAAATAAAGGATCGATGTGCATATACACACAAAATCCCAAGGGCTGCGGTAGCCTGAACGAGCATTCCCACAGAACCCGATTTACGACGAAAACACACAACGCCTGCGAGAACCGATAAACGAAACTACATATGCAGTTGAGGTAACAAGGCACTCCCGGCTGGGGCGATTTTTAAGGAGAGAACGAGCATGGAAAAACAGAAGTTATCACACTGGTTACATGGTACACAACTACAATCCGGCGGAACGGTTGATTGGTCGGTTGATGAGGTACATATTGAGGAAAAATCACCGAGAACAAAACGCATACCAAAAAAACACTTGAAAAGTGCGAGGTATATCCTCTTTAATTGGTTGTTAGGTAAAAAATGGAAAAGGGCTGATGATGGATATCTCCGATGGATTGAAACCGGGGAAAAGGTGGGTGAGGGTTTCAATCACGTATTCCAAAACCGGGGATTAGGTAGCAAAGATATTACAGACCTTTTGGATATCCAGAGAGCAAGTCCATATAAATACATACCACCTGAGGGGGGTCAGGGATACAGGACTGAGAGTTACTTCAAAATGCTCATCCTTCACCATTGGAGAAAAGGGAATCCGGAACTACTCAAAACAACTTATATTATAAATGGTAGTGGAGAATACGAAACAATTTTTGAGTGGGCGACGAGGATCGGCTTATTTGAGAAACAATAAAAAAGGAGAGATCAACATGGACAAAAGCATTATTTTGTTTTTACAAGAACACGCAGCTATGAACAATCCTCATATGAAATGCCATTGTACACCAAAAACCGTTACGGCATTTACTGAGGGTAAAATCACAGAAAAAGAATTTCTGGAACCACAATTACATTGTCATAAGGACTGCGATCTTTATATCCGGCAAGGAATCAAGGTCAAAGATTTAACCGTCAGTAATAATATGACCACTACACACTGTTTTAAGCGGTTAGCTGGCACGATTCTTGAAAATGAGTACGAGGATATACCGGGAACGGTATTTGTTGGAAAATGCCCAAAAACGGAGTGATCAAAAATGACAAAAGAAGATGTACGGATTATTCTTTCAAGTGCTACCGGGAAAAATGTTTACATTCAGGCATTGATCTCTCGAACCCTAGCACGCAAAATCGAAACATTGTTAGAAGAAAACCATGTGGTAATCATATCTCCCTATTCAGAAAAATGGAGTGATCAAAGATGAAAAACACAAAACCAAAAAAACTTTGTCAATGTTGTAACCAGTCCGAACACAAGTGGAAACTTGGCTCCGCCTACAAGGATGAGCCTGTATATGCAGTATGTTCCAACTGCCTCATCCTCCTGACGACGTATTCCCTCAGACCGGAGATGTACAAGAACCTTCTCAAAAACGGACATAAAGCGACAGAATTTCTCTTGCACGACGACTTTTACGACGACGAGGGTAATGCGTTGCAGTCATTTCTTGAAAGGTGACCAAAGACGAAAGATCGATGAAATGGCAATCCAGAAAGCGATCAAGGGACAACGGGCTTTACCATAAGGATTGATGCATATGCAGGAACCGAGCAAAGAACTTGAATTACTCCTTAACGCAGCTTATCAGGTGACCATTGGATTTACAGACCAGAACTGCCCGATGTTTAACACCGTCCGTAATACGTACGGGGATTCGTTTTGTAATGATACCTGTCCGTTTGCATATCGAAATGGGAAATGCAAGATCCGATTATTAAACGAGGCAAATTTTACGTATCGGACATCCCTGCTCAAAGAGCGAGAGGTTGCGCCATACATTCCGGGGAACAAGGATAATAGCGATCCAACAGAAGAACTGGAAATACTTGATCCAACTGAGGTGTGTATATGAACAAAAAACCAGTAAAGGGCAAATTCCAATTCGAATCAAAAACGTCTAAAGGAAAAATTTACGAAGTGTTGGTATATACCGACAATACGCTGTCCTGTAACTGTAAAGGTTGGATTTTTGCCAGAAATGGTGAACGTTCATGTAAACACACAAAGCTTGTTTACAGCGACATGATGAGCCATGTAAAGCAAAAAAAGCCCATTAAAATGATACCATGCGCTACGGAATGGGTCGCGTATCAACCAGAATATATTGAACTTCTCGAACCAGAACCGGGGAGACGGAAAAATAAAATTCCCGCCTTCAATCTCGCCAAGAACGAACTGGAAATTCTCGGTATAACAGAGTGATACATATGGATTATGGAAAAGTAAGCAAACCCGGGCTGTTGTTCGGGGAATTTAAGGTCGAACCTCTGAAAGAACCGTACGATCCCGAAGGGCAGATCGCGTACAAATTGACCGGGAAAAGGGCTTCATATACGCTATGGAGAAATAATGTGAACCCGAAACACCTTTTCGTAATGTGCGATCCGGTATGTAAGCCCGGAAAATGCCGGGGTTACGAATGGTTTTACGAAGCACCATGCGGGCGGCTAATTCCGTTTAAGTGATGCATATGAACCACAGAAAAACCCCCATCGCCCTCCCCCCAGACCAGATCCCCTCCGCCGGCGAAGTGCATATGCAGGACGGAACTCGCAAGAACTCCTCGTCTGCTGCTAGTGCAACTAAAGATACGTTGCTGATTGAACGCCTAGCTGCAATCGATCACGACCAATGGGTGTACTGGTCACAGGAAATCGTCAAAGAAATCGACGGGCAGATGGGATCTTTGCTCGATCTACTAGGCATTGTTCGTCGGATACAGAAAGAAAACCCCACAATAAAAATGCATTTCTTTGAAGAAGAATTGATCAAGCTGGCGTATGAACGTTTGGAAAAGACGAGGCAACGGCTCGCCCGGTGGGAAACCCTGTGGTGTGCATATGCAAAACTCCCGGACGAAACGAAGGAGCATGATCGGGTGTGGGCGAGAAAGTCCCACGATGCAATTAAGGAGTGATCGAACATGTCAGAAATCGGCAAGTATGTATATCTTAACTACAGACCCAAAATGATCGGGAAGGTTATTAAAGAAATGGTAAGTGATAGATACCATACAACCTACGAAGTCTTATGGACAGATGGGGAAACATCAACCGAGTGGTCTCTTAACTATATCGAGAATCTCATCGCAGATCACGAAAAGAAATTAGCGACGCACCGGACAAATCTTGAAAAAGCGAAAGCGAAGTTAGGGTGATAAAAAGCGCATCGAATTACCGAAAAAACGTCATTTATGGTATGACCGATGAACGAGGATTGTGACAACACGCTGCGCGGGATCTTCTTTTTAAAATTGTGCATATACACAAGAATTCCGAATGGCTCCGATGTCGTTGATGTCGCGCAATTCAGAACTCCCCGACGGTAAAATTCAAACCACTGGAAAAAAATCCTCGCCGGGAGCGATTTTACGATGCACGGCGGGTTCTGTATATGCAGTTTGCATGACCAATTCTTGCAAGGTGGAAACGAGATGTTGTGAATGTGTATATACACATGAGAAGATCGATGCACCCCAACGCGGGATATCGATGCGATATCGATCTCGATATCGAAGTATTGAAAAAATGAGGTGACAAAAATGGGAATATTCTTTCACGTTTACGAAATAAAAGCAAAAGTCCGTATGAACGATGGGTCTGTATATGACTTTGATGCACGTATCAAAGCAGCCGGGTTATTCATTACCGCATCAGACATAGAAAAGGCGGTAACGGATAGAATTGAAAAACTAGCCGGAACGAGAATGGCACATTTTATGGAGATCAAAGTAACAGAGACGGGGTAATCGCATGAAAATGGACAGTTCAGAAAGTGTGCCAAAATCAGCGCCGGTCTATATGACAGCAGAGTTTTTCAATACGGACGGTAAAAGATATAAATTTGAAGAAATTATGATGAGTACCGATCTCGTTATTGAACTTGTAAACTCAACAGGACATATGACAAAGCTCCGTTTTTGGGCAGATCGTCAATCAGATCGGGCGTATCCCATTGACAAAGAAGCCGAACAGGAACACTTGGAACATGCTGTTGCTATTAACAACGGGCAGTTCGTAAAAATGCCGGGCATTCCCGGCAAACCAAAACCCGGTATTTTCACAAGGTGTATCGGAAAACTTCTTGGGGGGGATTAAACGATGCATATACAAAAAGAAAACCTGACACCATCTCAACAAGAATCGCTTGACAAGATTGCCGAGCTCGAACATAACCAATGGTGTTACTGGTCGCAGGAGATAACAAAAGAACTAGATGCCCTCTCTGAATCCCTGTTGGATTTACTAGACATTATGCGGGGTATAGAGGACGATAAAGAACTCCCGGACAATTATCTGGAACTACTTGATCTTGCGGAAAGCCGGTTAGTAAACGTGAGAACGAAGATTCAGCATTGGGACAGGTTATGGAACACTCCATATGTACAACTCACAGAGCAGGAAAAAGAGAGCAACCGCGTTTGGGCAAGGCAAGTGATCAAGGCATTGACAAAGGGTGAATAACACGTCAGGCAATTGGGCATATCTCCTGATTTTGAGCATAGGGGCGGTTATTATATGCCTTACTCACTCGTTGACAGTACGGGGCATAATTGTTACCGTGATACTGATAGCACTAACATGGAGTACCTATAACAATTGGGCGAGAGACGTCGCGCCAAAATATGATGCGGAAGTATGGAAAAAGTTTGATGAGGACAAGACAAAACCATAAATTTGAACGGAAAAAGGAGTGATCAAAAATGGCAGATAAAAAAACCGAACCCGAAAGTATGGACGATCCCCGGCGCATCCTTCACACATTTTCATATACATTTACTGTTGATGAAGGGCAAGATCCGGCTAAAACCCTGAACCAAGAACTCTACGAAATCGTCGTAAAAGGCGATGGAGACGTAGCAAGTTTCGGGCAGATTGAAGAAATTACCGGATGATCACAATGGAAAAGGACAGCATCAGGATAAAACATATTCGTGTACATCGGAACGGTGTTTGTGGGTATGCATTTATCGCAGTACATTTTCTTTTTACAGAGGACGACACTACACACGTATTGATAGGTATCCTCACAGATAAGAAGGATAATTGTTTCGTTGTAGAGCCGAAGTATCCGGAGAATGCATATAGAGGTGATGATTTCGAGCCTCTGCTGCGTGAAGCCATTGAACAATGGGCAAGTCAAGAAAAATATGGTAGTGATTAAAAAATGACAAAGAAATTC
>Ga0315295_10002755_pt1 | contig 14865 bp, 12 predicted proteins | sample YL17G14_0_MG_FD_204453 | JGI IMG/M metagenome (GOLD analysis project Ga0315295, IMG submission 204453) | Sediment microbial communities from Yellowstone Lake, YNP, Wyoming, USA - YL17G14_0 | ecosystem: Environmental > Aquatic > Freshwater > Lake > Sediment | place: USA: Wyoming | collected...
CAATGATTTTGTCATTCTCTATGACGACGGCACCATCCTGTATGATCCTTCTTGTGGGATCAATCGTTGCGACATATTTTCCTTCAACAATGATCGTTTCCATGTTCATTCCTCTCCTTTTCTTATTTCTAATCATGATAAAAAAATAAATGGAACTATTTTACTTAACAGACCTTGAATCTGTCTCTCGCTGCGAAAACATTGATACCACTTTCCTCCACCAATCGTTTTGTGATGCTGCTTGCTTTCTCTATTATCTCCTCTTCGTCCACCGTCTTCACAACGCGATTCTCCATGATGATTTTTCCATCGACGATGGTGGTGACTACGTCGCTGCCATTGGCCGAATAGACGAGATTGGATATGGGACGTGCGCAAGGTGTGAGGTGGGGCTTCTTCAGATCGATGACGATGAGGTCAGCCTTCTTCCCCACTTCTATCGAGCCCACCTTATCGCCCATCCTGAGGGCTCTCGCACCATCGATGGTCGCCATCTCCACCACATCCTCCGCGTCGATGATCGCTGAATTGCAATTATGCAGTTTGTGCATCATGGCACACATCTTCATGGCCTTTATCATGTCCTGGTCATTATTACTCGAGGCACCGTCGCATCCTATGCCGACGGTGATCCCCAGCGTTCGCATGAGGGGCACCGGGGCGACGCCATCGTTTCCACGCTGATTCGTGACCGCGTTGTGGGCTACTTTCGCATCTGCCTTCTTTATGAGGAGTATTTCTTTGGGTGTAGCCCACACGACGTGAGCCATCAAGAATTTGTCGTTGAGAAGCCCCAGCTTATCGATATACTCAATCTCCCCCAACCCGGAAGAAATCTTATTCTTGATATAGACGTACTCATCCCAGTGCTCAGCGACATGCATGTGCAGACCGTTTCCAAGTTCGAGTGCCAGCGCTTTCATTTCGATGATGAATTCTTCATCTGCTTCGATGACGGTGAGAATCTCAGGCACTACCGTGATTCTACCTTCCGCACCATTGTACTGGTCGTACACGCGCCTCGTCTCTCGCTTTGCCGTACCTATGTCCTCAAGAAATTCTTCTGGCTGATACCTGTTCTGCGTGGAGCGGACTATCGTAGCCCGTATTCCTGTTTTCAATACACCTTTCACTATGTTATCTATGGATTGCTTATCGATGTGAATGAAGTGACTGTCGGCAAAGTTGGTCGTGCCCGATTTTATCATCTCAAGCGTGTTGAGTTTGGCAGCCCACATGAAGTCTTCTCTCTTCATGCATTTTGCCATGCCAAGAGTACATTTAAAGAGCCATTCTTCAGAAGTCAGATTTTCACCAAATCCTCGAGATAAGCACTGGAAAAGGTGGGTATGCACGTCTACGAATCCTGGCATCACCATGTGGTGGGGTCCTTCGAGTATACGGTCCCCTTTGTGCTTCCTTCTCATATCGTGGGATTTGCCGACGTCAATGATTTTGTCATTCTCTATGACGACGGCACCATCCTGTATGATCCTTCTTGTGGGATCAATCGTTGCGACATATTTTCCTTCAACAATGATCGTTTCCATGCTCATTCCTCGTTTTATCTCACTGACAAATGCTGTAAAAAAAAGAAAAAAAGGAAGGGAATTATCCCTTCCAATATACATTGTATATAAAAAGCGTATTGGGGTATGCGGGATTTGGCTTGATTCCTGAAATCTCTTTAATATATACGAAGATGCTCTTCTTATCCCATGTATATACACCTATGGCTTCTTCAACTAGCATCTTCTGCGCAATACCGTAGTACTCTGCTGCCTTTTTCAAATCGGAGCCCTCAAACTCGTTGCCCTTCATTATTATTTCGTCGAACTTTGGATTGTTGTAGTATGAGGTATTGAATACTCCTATCTGGCTCGAATGGAACATACTGTACAGCATATCAAAGGGGGTGATCAAAGTGGGCCACCAGCCGAGGAACCAACCATTGGAAGATGTGTCGAAGTTCCTTGACCTCGTCCATCCCGTATCGAAAGGAATGATGTTCAGTTCCACTTCAAATCCTATTTGTTTCAGATCTGATTGCCATAGCTCTGCTGATTTCCTATATCCCTCAGGTGGGTCTTGGGCAATGAAGACGACACTAAGTTTCTTGCCATTCTTCTCTCGAATGCCATCGCCGTTTGTGTCCTTCCATCCTGCTCCATCGAGCAGCTGTTTTGCTTTCTCAAGATCAAATTTATATTGGAAAAGATCGTCTGGTTTTCCCCAGATTCCCTCGGGAACTGGTCCTCGAGAAGGAATAGCATTCCCTCCCCAAATGTCTCTACAGACCGTCTCGTAATCGAAGGCATATGAGAGGGCTTGTCTTACCGCTAGTTCATCTGTGGGGGCTTTCTTGACATTCAACGTGACGACATCGTTGATGAATGTATCAAAGGCTTTCACTACTAGTTTATCATTTCGCTGCAATCGTGGAATCATATCAGTAGGAGGTTCGGTAATGAGTTGGGCATCGCCGCCTTCTATCATCTGGACTATCGTTGATCCCTCTTCAACATACTTCATGATGGCAGTGTCGAAATGGTTTCCTTCCCATCCACCCCAATAATCATTGAATTTTTTGAACACCACTTGCTGCGTTTGCTCCCAACTATCGACATAGTAAGGTCCTGTTCCGCATTCCTTCCCTTGCTGGAACCATGTGGTCTGTTGATCATATGTGCCTTTGGATTTAACTTCTTCTGAGTCAAGTATGTATGAGCCATACGAAGCACTTAGGATAAGAGGAATTGCCATGGGAAACTTCGAGATGAATCTCACTGTGTAAGGATCTACTACTTCAATCTTCTCAAGTCCGATCCATATATACGCTGCTCCTTTTCCCATCTCTACTGTTCTGTCTATGGAGTACTTCACATCATTTGCCGTCATTTCTCTCCCTGTGTGGAATTTAACGCCCTTACGCAGATAGAACGTCCATGAGAGCTTATCCTCTGATTGTTCCCATCTCTCAGCGAGTTTGGGTTGGAAGACAGGATCAGCCTCCCCATCATAGAAAACCAATGTCTCATAGGTTTCTCCTACAACAGCGATTGTACTGTCGAATGTTATGGCAGGGTCCCAATTGGCCATTGTTTCAAAGAAGGTATATGTTAGAATGTGCTCCTTTGGTGGGGCTTCTGTGACTGGTGTCTCTCCTTTTTGGTTAATACAGCCACTCAAAAATGTGAGTGTTGATATCAATACTAAAAGAAGAGAAAGCGTTTTTTTCGTTTTTTCTCCAAATTTTCTCATTTATTGCACCTTCTTTGAAATCCCTGTTAGGGGTTTATAAGAGTTTCGCCTATTTTCGAATTGAATTCGAAAAATCCATTCATATTTCGTAAATGTTTTAAGATTTTAAAAAGAAAATTGATCAATTGAAAAGAAATTCACCTTTATTTACTAATTCCATTGTATCGCTTTCTCTTATCAATCTCCATATGATTTTTTCAGTCTCTTCTAATATTTCCTCTTCTTTGAGAGTTTTAACAATTCTATTTTCCATTACTATTTTTCCATCCACAATAGTTGCGACGATGTCACTCCCATTTGCTGAATATACCAAATTAGACAGTGGTCTGGGGCAGGGAGTCAGGTGTGGCTTTACGAGATCAATGACAGTGAGATCCGCCCTCTTTCCAATCTCTATGGACCCTACAATATTATCCATTCTCAGGGCTCTGGCACCCTCTATAGTTGCCATCTCGAATACTTCTTCAGCAGTTATCACAGATGCATTGAGTGTATGTGTCTTATGCAACAGGGCACAAAGCTTCATTGCCTCAATCATGTCCTGGTTATTGTTACTTGATGCACCATCGCAGCCAATACCTACTGTTATACCGAGGGAGTGCATGAGGGGAATGTCTGCCACACCATCTGCTATGTATTGGTTACTTACAGGATTATGAGCTACTTTTGCATTTGCTCTCTTTATTAAGGTTATTTCTTTGCTTGAGACCCAGATTACATGAGCCATGAGTAGATTCTTATCAAGAATACCTAATTTCTCGAGATACTCGATTTCACCCATACCTGTCTTGCTTTTTATCATCTTATACTCCTCGAGTGTTTCAGCGACATGCATATGAAATCCGTTTCTGAGCTCGTTTGCTAAATGATTCATCTCGACGAGGAATTCCTTATCTGCTTCAATGGGAGAAAGAACTTCGGGGACAACGGTGATCCTGCCTTCCCTACCATTGTATTTCTTATGAACCCTTCGTGTTTCTCTTTTTGCTGTTTCAATGTCTTCGAGAAATTCCTGGGGGTCAAATGCATTTTGCGTTGTACGCACCACCATGGCTCGAAGCCCAGATTCTAGTGTGCCATCAGCCACCCTGTCGATTGATTCTTTGTCGATATGAATGTAATGGCTGTCTGCAAACGTTGTTGTTCCTGATTTTATCATCTCAAGGGCGTTCAATTTTGAAGCCCAGTAGAAATCTTCTTTGGTCATCTCCTTGGCGAGTGGGAAAACGCTTTTTTCAACCCATTCCTCTACAGGCATATCGTCGCCCAACCCTCGGAAAAGGCACTGAAAGACATGAGAGTGAGCATCGATGAGTCCTGGAATAACCATATTCTTTTTTCCCCCCACTATATGGTCGGCGTGATATTTCCTCTTTATTTCCTCCGATTTCCCAACATCAATGATTTTACCATCCTCAAGAGCCACAGCACCATTCTCGATGATTCTTCTAGTATTGTCCATTGTTACGACATACCTTCCTTCAACAATAATAATCTCCATCTTCATTCCTCCATTAGTATTCTTTGTGGGGTGATGAAATTTCCATATCCTTCTTTTACGCAGAATTTTCCTTTATCATATACTACAGTGCCCCTTATAATTGTTTTCTCAATTGAGCCTCTCACTTTCATCCCATTAAAGACCGTTATTTTGGGCTTTGTGAACATCATCTCATTCTTCAAAATATATTCCTCTTTCATATTCAGGATGAGTAGATCAGCATCCGCATTGATGGCAATAGTGCCTTTGCGAGGATAAAGGGCAAACCGTTTTGCAGGGTTCTCTGAGGTGACGCAAACGAGTCTCTCAAGTGATATTTTATTATTGTTTACAGCATCCAGCATTACTGGAATCAATGTTTCTACCCCTGGTGTCCCCGACCCACATTCAAATATGTTGCTGTTCCTAAGAGCAATGTTCTTTTCATCCGGATGATATGGTGAATGGTCACTAGCAATCATGTCTATTGTCCTGTCGTTCAATGCCTTCCATGCAGCCATGACATGTTCTTTCTGGCGCAAAGGTGGGTCCACCTTCGCCCACGATCCAATTTTATTCCCATCCTCACAGGTTAAGAAGAGATGATGTGGTGTTATTTCACAGGTGATATTGCATCTGCGATACTTTGCTTCTCTTATAATTTCAAAAGCATTTTTCGAGCTCATGTGCACGAGGTTAAGGCTCACATTAGCCTGATGAGCAAGAAGAATCGCTCTCAGGCAAGCCTCATCTTCTGCAATGGCCGGTCGTGATTCAGTATGAGCTTGAAAATCCTTCCTACCTTCAGATTTTAATCGTTCGACTTCATGTGTGACAATTGCATCGTTTTCGGCGTGAACGCTGCTCACAAGGCCTGTCTGTGCAATTTCTGAAAAAATCTTACTGAGAAAATAATCATCCTTTGCAGCAAGATTTCTCAATTCCGCTTCTTCCTCTGGAGGATTCGTCATAAATGTCTTGAATCCAACAACTCCCCGACGGCTGAATTCCCTTATCGAATCAATGTTGTTATACCCTGCAGCACCTATAATTCCGAAATCCACAATACACCTTTTTCTCATTATGTCCAATTGAAGATCAAATGCCTCAAGGGCAGATTTACCTTCGATTCCCACAGGCATTTCTAGTATTGTCGTTACTCCTCCTGAGGCGGCTGCTTGGGTCCCAGTGATAAAATCCTCTCTTTCAGAATAATCAAGGTCCTCTATATGCGTATGTACATCGATAGCCCCGGGTACAATTATTCTACCGGAAGCGTCGATAGTTTTTTCAGCGGGAGGAAGGGAGCCATCCTTTGCTATGGCAATTATTTTTCCATCTTTTATACTTAGACCAGCTTCTATGAGTCTGTTTCCAAAAAAAATCTTCCCATTCCTTATGTTAAGATCTGCCATTTTTATCATCTCCATTAATATCATATAACAGTGGTAACATGGCGTATACCTTCTCAGACTCGATGAGGTCTTTTATTGGTATGTGTTCCTTACTAGTATGTGCATAAGCCTCATCTCCAGGTCCAAAACCAAAAGTGGGGATATTAGCGATGGTTGAAAAAAAACCAGCATCGGTGGCAAAGTGCCATGTTATTATCTCCACGGGATGGTTCATTATTTTTTCGATTGCTTCCTTCGCCTTTACGACAAACTCCTGAGTAGGATCCACGTAGAAAGGGGATAAGCCTCTCTGGAATGTTTTCCTATAGGAAGTATAGCTCTCCTCTTCCATCTGTGGAATCGATACAATAGCTTCCAAAGAAGTATCTTCTTTCTTAAGTGCTTCTATTGCTTTTCTAATGTCTGAAATGATTTCTTGAGGAGTATAATCAATCGTAGTTCTCACATCCAAATCAAAAGAGCATTTGAAAGGAACAACATTGACCACAGAAGGCTCTACATTCATGGTGTTTACAGACAGTGTCACCTTCCCAAGCCAAGGATGAGACGGTATATGTGTTGTCATACTTCTTATTCTATTTATCACATCCAATGCTTTATAAAGAGCATTTATTCCTCTTTCAGGCATACTTGAATGAGCGCTCTTTCCCAATACTTCTACATGGGGGTGAACAGATCCCCGATGCCCCACAGACAATTTCAGCCCCGTGGCTTCTCCCACTATGACCACATCAGGTTGAAGGTGATCTTCTTCTATGAGAACTCGACTACCAAGGGATGTTCCTCTCTCTTCCATGACACTGAAAGTAACTATAAGATCTCCGGATGGTTTTATATTTAATTCCTTCAATATACCCGCTCCATAGAGAGTTGCAGCAATTTGGCCACTCATATCACAAGCCGATCTGCCAAATACGACTTTGCCCTCAATGCCGAATTCAGAGCCATCCATCACTTCTCCGGAATAGGGATCCTGCATATCTCCAGGAGGGACATGATCCATGTGACAATTATACATTATTTTCTTGCCTTCTCCTTCTCCTTCTATTATTCCAAAAACATTACCTGCCTTATCTCTTTCCACCCTGTCATATTCGAGATCGATTAATTTTTGAAAAATGATATTTGCCACTTCTTTTTCTTTGCCACTCAAGCTTGGGGTTTGAATGAGCTTCTGTAAAAATTCAATGGTCTCTTTCTCCCTTTCTTTAATTTTTTCTGAAATCATCTCATAATATTGCTCCATTCAATGCACCTGACATTCAAATTAGGAACCAAGTACCTTAAAAAGCTATTTATAAATTTGGAATTAGGAAGTGCATCAGGAAAAATATTGATGCTTGATTTTTACTTTAGAGTTTATTGTCTTGCCTTCATCATAAACTCCAAAGGGATACGCCCCAAATTATCATTTTAAGTGATTCTTTTCTTTTCCGAAGGCTTCATAAATATTTTTTTACTCTGCGAGAGTGATGACACGATGAGGGATTCGAGAAGCGGAACTGCGACCTCAGGTCCGATTACGGGCACACCAAGAATAGTGGAGAGTTCTTTTGAGAGCCCCATGAGATGTCCACAATCGAGAACAAGGGCTTCTAATTCTTTCTCCTTTATGGCTTCAAGTATGGTTGCTTTTGCCAAGTCTCTATTTTTTACTTGGGAAACGGTAATGTCGATAGGAATCATCTCTTTTACTTTCCCTTCTAAATGATATTTATGTATGAGTTCTTCTGCCATTATGGAGCTTCCTGGACTGACTATTGTAAACCGAGAGCAAAGCAATGAGGCCACATGAAATTCAGCTTGCCCTAATCCTATCACAGGAACTTCAACAATCTCCCGGGCTGCATCGAGGCCAGGATCTCCTGTACAATAAATGAGAATGCCATCACAGCCCTTCTCTTCAGCTTTCTGCACCTCTTTGAGCAACTCTCCTTTAGCTATCTCCTCATCATAGTAATACTCTATATCTGCGGCTCCCTTTTCTAATCCCATTATATCTAAAATAGTGTCAGGACGTTTGATGGCATCATAGAGATTTCTTATTTTCTCAATATTATGTTCATTGTACAGAACGGGTTCTATAATTTTTATTTTCATTCATCATCACCTCCCTTCGAATAATTCAAGTTCATTATCTCTCGTTTATTTTGTGAAGGACAGAATGTCTTTTCATGCTTTATTGATTTAATATACTCAAATGCTTCACTAATATTGTTCTCCTTTCCTTCGAGTACCAGTGTTACTGAGCCTTCTGCACCACCAATACCTCCTGCCCCAATTAGAGTTGCAGTGGTGTTGAAAAGAATTCTTAGGGAATCAATCTCTGTGATTACTCTTCCCTCAATAGGAAAAATGGAAACAGGGTATCCAAGTGAATAAGAATATTCCATTTGACCTGCAACTTCGTAAGCATCCTTGATGTTGAGTATCAATTTTTCCAATCCTGTGGGTATCAGGAAAGTTATTTTTCTCGCATAAATATGCCCAATGACAATTCCAAGTTCACCTGAATCAGAATCACCGACAAAGACGCCTGCATGTCCGTTGTGATCTAACGCGTTGGCGCTCTTGATGAAAACATCTCCATTGTTCATTCTCTTTATTATTTCGCGAGCATCATCGAGATAGTTAACAATCCCATCGATTATTGCTACCTCCTTTAACATATTACGAGATGAATTCGCGCAGGTTCCTTCTTGCGCTATAAAGCCGCTACAATATTTTTCCTTCTTTATTTTTATGCCGATGATTTCCTCAAGTATATAAGCATTTGTGGATGAGAGAGAGATTAATATTATTCCCTTTTGGAAAGCACTTTTCACCTCTTCCATTTTTGAAACAGCCCGTGCAATGAGCCTTTTTGATTCGGGGGGGGTCAGGGTTATTTGAGCTTTCATTTTTATTACCTCTACACAACAATGCTTTGAATAGCAGTCTGCGAATCTCCTGTTTGCCTTCGGTTTATATCCTTTTCGCTTGGAGATTTCTTCTTTTTCATACATGTGCATACAATTTAGAATTATCAATCACCTCTCCCCCTGAAAATTGCATTCTAGGACTCCCAATATATTTTGTCCCTTATGATATCGTATGCCTGTAGTCATTCTTTGACTAATCATATAAGAGATGGGAAAAGCAGTGAGGGTTACCTTTAGGAGTATGCATCGGGACGATATGAAAGATAAGAACCCTATGGGGCAAAATTTATAAGGTATTATTAACATCTTATTCAAATGAAGTTCAATAAATTGATTCCGGAATTGAGTGTATCTGACTTTGAGAAAAGTTTAGAGTTTTATACAAAAATTCTCGGTTTTAAGGTCGAATATACTAGAGAGAAGTTTGCTTTTCTATCTTTGCAGAGAAGTCAAATTATGATTGAAGAAATAAATAATCATTGGAAAACTGGAGAATTAGAATATCCTTTTGGACGAGGAATAAATTTTCAGATAGAAATTAAAGATATCAATCCAATTCTTCAATCATTAAAGAAGAATAAACATGCTTTATTCAAAAATCCACAGGATAAGTGGTATAGAAAAGCAAACAAACTTTTAGGTTGCCGAGAATTTTTGGTTCAGGATCCTGATGGATATTTATTAAGATTTTCTCAAGACATCGGAACTAAAGATGTTAACTAATTTTACCCCTACTCGACTTTGAGTTTTTGCCTTCGGCATCGTTGCACTAAACTTCGTTTTTTCTTCGAGAAAAAACGTATAACAGCGATTTACCAGCTACACTTGATTGCATCTCGCTCCATCCAAATTGCTTTTTCGAGATCGCAAATTACGGGTTGGCTCAATTTGCTCCAACTCTGAAAAATCAACTTCGGTAGATCGCATATGTTATATGCAATTGGTCGCATAAGGAGGTGTTAAGATGGGAATATTTGATAAATTGTTTGGAAAAATAAGAGATTATGCTCATTTCTTGTGGTGTTCCCGACATTGAAAAACAGAAACTTGTGAAGGCGGCACAACTTGCAGGTGATATGTGAAGAGATTTTGTGTAGGGAGTACAAGCAGTATAGAGAATTTCCCCTGATCATTCCTTCTAAAAAATGTCCCCCAGCTCATAAAGTATTAGTCCTAAAAAAAGAAGAGCTATCACGACGATAAATATTCGCTTAAGAAAGAGCGGGACGCCAAACAACCTCTCGAGAAACACCCATCCATACCAGGCGGTTACCCCCAGAATGATGACGACTGCCAAAAGCACGAGCACATTCCCGAATTTCTTGAGCATGTCAGACATGCTTTCACATTGACACTCTTTTTAAAAGCCTTTACACGGTTTTTTTAATGTATTCCTGAATGGCATGCATGAGGTCGACTGCATTCTTACTCGTCCTGTACTAGATTGTAAGGTGTCCCCCCTGTCAATGACGGCATCTTCTCCACGATCTTTTTTGGTGGAGGTCATGTATGTTATCACGGATTCAAATCCGAAAAAATGAATGTGCATTATTTTTATGGTAAGATGACGGTTCCAGCCTTTCCCTCAAGTGCTTCCATGATTTCTTTGTCAGAAGTAATGATAACCTTCTTTCCCGTTGTCCTCACGAATCGCAAAGCTGCCACAATCTTTGGCTCCATGCTGCCTATACCAAACTGATTATCGGAAAGGTACTTCTCAAGATCAGCAGCATACACCCTCTCCAAGGCAATCTTGTTCTCACTCCGGTAGTTAAGATACACATTGGAAACATCTGTGGCAATGAGAAGTATGTCTGCTCCACACTCGATGGCAAGCTCGCAAGCGGTCAGGTCTTTGTCAATGACAGCCTCTAAGCCGGACAACTTTCCATTCTCGAACACGGGTACCCCTCCACCTCCTGCAGCAACGATTACGACATTGTTCTCCACCAGTTGCTTAATGATCCTTGCTTCCACTATGCGTTTCGGTTTGGGAGAGGCAACGATCCTACGATATCCTCTTCCCGAGTCTTCAATGACAGGCAGCCCTCTATTTTTCATTTCCTCTGCCTGCGATTTATCATAAAAGGGACCTATGGGTTTTGTAGGATGCTGGAAGGCAGTATCATTCCTATCAACCACGACTTGGGTTATGAGTGTGACGACATCCACATCCATTATATTTTTAAGGTTCTGCTGTATCATATAGCCTATAAAACCCTGGGAGAAAGCGCCACACACATCCAGAGGCATGGGGGGTACAAGATTCTTAGAAGCCTCCTGCTGCAGGAGAATGTCTCCCACCTGAGGACCATTTCCGTGGGTTATGATAAGGCTATATCCTTTGCTGTATGCTTCTGCAAGATGATGGCAAACGCAATTAACGGTGTCATATTGCTCATCAAAAGTACCATTGCCTTTGGGTTTCTTAATAGCGTTTCCCCCGAGGGCGACCACCACTATCATGTAAATATTTTCCTTCTTCTCTTTTAAAGTTTGCGAAAGAATTCATCAAATTTGATTTTCGAAGGATTTAAGTATTCTAAATATTTTTTAACAAGTATGTCATTATTCAACTACTTTTTCAGTAGAATGCAATTACTGTATTGAAGAAATATCCTATTTCATTCTTAAAACCCTTTTCTGAAGCTACAGTATCTCCACAAGTCGACTAACAAATCTATATTTCGGATAAAAAAACTAAGAAATAATATTTTTGTCATTATTTTAAATCATATTCTCTTGTTCAATGAATGCACCTCATCTAATCCATACATTGTCGTCCCAGCAAACAAAATAATAGAAATAGATAAATAATAGAAATAGATAATATGAAATGAAAAATATAAGATATGTTGAGAATTTTCCCCCATCTGAATTTTCGGAATGAATTTACAAATAGATAGATTTATATTGTAATTATAATGTAATCCTTTGGTGTCAATAATGGACTTCAAAGGTAGAGATATTTTAAGTCTTTTCGAATTTACACGAAGAGACATCGAGAAGGTATTCAAGGTTGCAGATAAACTTGAACCCGTGGTAAAGAAGAGAACACGGATAACCATTCTAAAAGACAAGGTACTGGGTACTCTATTTTTCCAACCGTCCACGAGAACACGGCTGAGCTTTGAATCTGCTATGCTGAGATTAGGTGGAGCAGTAACTGGATTTGCGGATGCCAAAGTATCACGAGCCGGAGATAAATTTCAAGAGAGTATTGCCGATACTGCTCGGGTCATCGAGAATTATGTCGACGCCGTCGCAATAAGACATTTCCAGGATGGAATAGCCGCAGAATTTGCAGAGCACGCAACGATTCCTGTCATAAATGGTGGCGATGGGCAAAATGAACACCCAACTCAGGGATTACTAGACCTCATTACAATAAAGAAGGAACTGGGGAGAATCAATGGAATTGATATTATAATGATAGGGGACATGATAGAAGAGAGGGCAATACATTCCCTCCTCTATGGATTGGCGAAATTCGATGATGTCAAGGTCCACCTCGTTTCACCAAACAATCAGAGATTGCCCCAGGCATATAAGAAAAATTTGAATGAGTTGAATTTAAAATATGATGAAGGTAACAGCATCTACGGACTTGTGGAAAATGCAGATGTCATTTATTCAGATGGGATAAAAACAAGTAAGGAAGGTGCAATCACACCAGATCAGTACATCGTAGATGCAAAGAAACTGGTGAAGGCAAAAAGAGACATGATAGTGATGCACCCCCTCCCCCGACTGGATGAATTGAGTGAGGATGTTGATTCAACACCACATGCTCGTTATTTTAAAGAGACGATGTATGGAGTAATTGCTAGAATGGCAGTTCTTACCCTCGTTTTTGGTAGAGAAGAAAAACTCTAAAGCTAAATTCTATTCTATTTTTTGTTACCAATTTTTTCATCATCATAGAGATGACATGCAATGTAATGGTCACCTGCAATGTCCTTGAGCTGTGGCTCATCTCTTCTACAAATTTCCATGACATAAGGACATCGTGGGTGAAATCTGCATCCAGCTGGGGGATTTATAGGACTACCTAGCTCCCCTGAAAGAAGTTTTCTTTCTTTGTTTATATCAGGATTGGATTTAGGTATTGCAGCGAGCAATGCTTGGGTATAAGGATGTTTTGGTGATTCAAAAAATCTTTTTTCATCTGCATTTTCAACTATTTTGCCTAAATACATTATTGCTATGTAATCACAAAGGTGCCGAATAACACTTAGATCATGAGATATAAAAAGATATGTGAGATTAAATTGTGTCTGCAAAGACTTGAGCAGATTCAGAATTTGTGCCTGAACAGAAACGTCTAACGCAGATGTCGGCTCATCAAGTATGAGCAATTCTGGATTGAGAGACAAGGATCGGGCAATACTTATGCGTTGTTGTTGACCTCCTGAGAATTCATGGGGATATCGTCTCAAATGCTCCTCCGAGAGCCCAACTGTCTGTAGTAACTCTAATCCTACCCTTCTAAACTCTTCTTTGCTCATCTTGGTGTGAGTTTTGAGGGGCTCAATAATTATGTCTCGCGTTATCATGCGGGGATCGAGAGAGGAATAAGGATCCTGAAATATGATTTGCATTTTGCTCCTCATTTTTCTGAGTTCTTCTCCTTCAATTTCGGAAATATCTTTTCCATTGAAAATGATTTTTCCTGCGGTGGGCTCTACTAACCGTAAAATAGTCCGGGCTACTGTTGTCTTACCACACCCAGACTCGCCGACGATTCCCAACGCTTTTCCTTTCTCTATAGAAAAAGAAACATCGTCCACTGCATAAACATAACCACAGATGCGAGAGAATACTCCACTCTTTATAGGAAAGTATTTTTTAAGATTCATGACTTGGAGGAGAGGAGCATTCATTCATATTCCTCCATACAGAAAACAACCGACTATATGAGTTGTTGATATTAACACATCATCCGGAATCTTTTGAGAGCATATATCCATCTTCTGAGGACACCTTGGATGGAATCTGCATCCTGATGGAGGATTGATAAGATTAGGAACAGACCCACTTATGACAGATAACTTTTCTTGTTTGCTTTCTATCTTGGGAGCAGATTTGAGAAGTAATGTTGTATAAGGATGGCGAGGGTGGTTGAAGATTTCAGAAACGGTTCCTCTTTCAATAATATGTCCGGCGTACATAACAGCCATGGTCGAACATGTTTCAGCAACTATGTTTAAATTATGCGTTATAAGTATCATGGAGATTCCTATTTTCCTTTTCATTTCTTTGATGAGGTTAAGGATTTGTGCCTCTATGGTGACATCAAGAGCGGTTGTCGGCTCGTCAGCAATAAGCAGAGAGGGGCTGCAGGAGAGTGCCATAGCAATCATTACTCTCTGACACATACCTCCCGAAAGCTCGTGAGGATATCTTTCGAGGATATCTCTCGGATTGGGTAAGGAAACAAGATTGAGCATCTCAAATAATCTCTCTTCCAATTTCTTTCCTCTCAATTTCTCCTTATTATGTAAAATCTGGCTAATCTGTTGCTTGATAGTAAATACGGGATTAAGACTGGCTCTCGCGTCTTGAAAGATCATGCTGATTTCACTTCCTCTGATCCTTTTCATTTCTTTCTCAGATTTCTTTAAAAGATTTTCATCTTTGAAGTAAATATCCCCAGAAATTATCTTACCAGGTCTTTCGATTAACCTCATAATAGAGAGGGCAGTTACCGATTTACCGCAACCAGTTTCACCCACTACACCTATGAAATCTCCTTTTTGTACTTCTAGATTGATGCCATCGAGGGCTT
>Ga0315295_10002756_pt1 | contig 14855 bp, 13 predicted proteins | sample YL17G14_0_MG_FD_204453 | JGI IMG/M metagenome (GOLD analysis project Ga0315295, IMG submission 204453) | Sediment microbial communities from Yellowstone Lake, YNP, Wyoming, USA - YL17G14_0 | ecosystem: Environmental > Aquatic > Freshwater > Lake > Sediment | place: USA: Wyoming | collected...
TGATCTATTCAGGAACATCACTTTCAATGGGGTACAACCGGTTGGTGCGGAGACTTCAAAGGCAGCTTCAGTTTTCTTCTGAAGGGCAAATTCATTCATTCTTTCAGAAATGTTATCATTAATCAGGGTTTTTCTCTGCAAAGAATCAGATTTTCCCGGGGCCGGAATAATACCGGTTTTTCCTTCAGTCCTTATATTAATGGTCTGTCTTTCAGAACCAGAATTTTTATTTGAAGCTGATTTGTCTTTATTATTTACTCTATTTATATCATTTTCAACTTTATTTATAACCAATTGTTCTTCAGCATGCTGCTGGTTCATGGACTTATCGGAAAGGGTATCTGTCCGGAACTTCTCTTCTGCCGGAGCTATTATTTCAGATTTTCTTCCATCGCCAGGATTTAATGTTATCAGCAGTGTAGCAACTATTCCTGCAGCAACAATACCGCACAGATAATAAACATTAAACCTTGAGGGATTGAAACGAATGAATTCCTTTCTCGACAGCTTTCGCATCAGGTTGGTCCTGATTGAATCGCCGGGAATTACTTCTGAGTTTTCAAGCTTCTGCCTGAACAACTCTCTGATATTCATATTTTCCTGTTTACCCTTCAAGTTTATTAAGTTTGATAATTATGTATTATCCGTATATTTGTTCTTCAGCCTGCTTAGCTTCTTAAGCTTTTCCCTCAGGACCGCCTTTGCCCTGCTGTACTGCGATTTTGAAGTATTAGTATCAATACCCAGGATTTCAGCAATCTCTTTATGTTTATACCCCTCAATAGCATACAGGTTAAACACCATCCTGTATCCTGCCGGAAGCTCATTAAGCACCTGATAAAGCTCATCGGAAGTAAAGAAATCTTCCTCAAAACTGCTTGTACCTGTTTCCACAGATACATATTCTTCAATCTCAATATGATATCTGTGCTTCAGGTTTTTGTGATAATGAGTAATTGCAGTATTTACAGCAACCTTTCTTAACCAGCCTGCGAAAGAACCTGTTCCTGAAAAATCTTTAATGCTGAAAAAGATTTTCAAAAAACTATCCTGTAAAATATCTTCAGCTTCCGCTTTATCTCCTGCATATCTGAAACAGATACCAAGCAGGAAGCGTGAATACTTGTCGTAAAGCATCTGTTGTGCCCTTCTGTCATGCCTGGCACAGCCCTCTATTATTTCCCGGTCATCCACCATATGCTTACGACATCTAAAAGACCTGCCAATAAAAAGAATGGTTGCACTATCTTAAAAAATTTATTCAAAATAACGAAATTCCTGTTTTATATCATCCTTTTCACGTGACAAAGGTCATTAAAAAATGGTTTCCGATCAGTTTTATTTACAATCTGAATAAATGGGATAGCGAAATTAGTCAATTTTAGCTTTTTCGTATATTTAACGTTTCATAATAAAACCCGGTATATGTTTAACAAGTTTATTGCAGCAATTCTGCCATATTTTCCAAAGAAATTCATATGGATCTTCTCCAGACCTTATATCTCAGGTGAAACTATTGAGGATGCAATGCGTGTATCTAAAGATCTTAATAATAAGAAGATAAAAGTAACTCTCGATGTTCTTGGGGAATTCATCAAGAGCCTCGATGAGGCTGAAGCTAATAAAAATGAATATCTGCATCTGATTGAGGTTTCCCACAAGAATGGAATTGATGGCAACTTCTCATTAAAACCTACCAGTTTCGGATTATTAATAGATAAGAATGTCTGTTATAATCATATCCGTGAGATAATTGCAAAAGCGGCTTCATTTAATAATTTCATCAGAATAGACATGGAGGATTCTCCATGTACTGAACTTGAAATTGAGCTCTTCCGCAAACTGAGAAGTGAATTTCCGCATAATGTCGGTCTGGTCCTTCAGGCATATCTTAAAAGGACATATAATGATATTGAAAAACTGTTTGACCTGAACACAGAGAATGCACCATTGAATTACCGGCTATGTAAAGGCATATATATTGAACCTGAGGAAATTGCATATAAAAAATATGAAGAGATTAATCAGCATTACCTGGAAGATCTTGAAATAATGTTTAAAAACAAAATATACGTCGGAATTGCAACGCACGATAAACCACTTATTGATGGGGCTTATAAGCTTATCGAAAAGCATAAAGTACCGAAAAACAGGTATGAATTCCAGATGCTTTATGGTGTTACTCCAAAGCTACGCGAAAGCATTATTAATGATGGACATACAATGAGAGTTTATGTTCCTTTCGGAAAGCAATGGTTCGGATATTCCACCCGCCGTTTGAAAGAAAATCCCAAGATGGCCAGCCATATCATAAAAGCGATATTTTATAAGGGATAGGGCCGAGCGTTAAGTCCCGCCGAGGCGGGATAGAAGAAGCCAGACTGTAGGGCAGGGCTCAGTGTTCCGTGTTCCGCGTTGAGCGTTCCGCGTAGTCAAGGTTTCAGCTTTCTGCGTTCCATTTCAACCCCTTCAGCTTCTTCAACTCTTTCAACTTTTGCCTTAATACTTTTGTCTTTTGTCTTTCCCAGCCGTTAGGCCGTTACGCAGTTATGCCCTTTATTTCCTATTCCTTAGCGACTCGAGGTATTTTTTATTAAGCTCCTCAAGATCTTTAGATGTTATTCTCGGTTCAGGGGGACGCTGGACTTCGGGGGGAAGACCATGGATTAAAAGATAGGCTGCAGGAATAAGAAGCAGGGGACTTATTCCTGCTATTTTGTCTGAAGGAATACCTCCTTTCTCAAATGCATCGATTTTTTGCTTCCTTCTTAACAATTCGTAGTTAATAGTGGGATCACCAAGCTTACCCTGACTTGTTCTGCCCTGGTAGGATGCAATTGAAATATTGGCTCTTGCATTATCGAGCTGCGTGTTAGATTCGATCCTGGGGTTCATCATTTCGGCTTTAAGATTTGTAAGCCTCGGTAAGATAATAACCTCTCCTATTTCCAGTGTATCTGACTGAAGATAGACTCCTGTCAGAAATTCTTTTCCTTTTAATGTATCGGGAACAATAAGAGAGGATGGCTTGTAACCCAGAATGCTGAACACAATGGTATCATTCCTGTGTGCATAAAAGGAGAAAGTGCCATCTTCACCTGTTATTGCAGAAAAGGATCTATTAATGTATATCTGTGAATTAGCAAGCCTGTTTTGGTTTGATCCACCAATAACCACTCCACGAAAAAGAACAGGATCATCAGATCTTCTAACCTGTTGACTGAAGCTGGCAGATAAGAAAAAACTTGTTGCAAATACTAATAAAAGTAACCTATTCCCCATGAAAAATATTAGTTTACAACTTTATGATTAATTCATTAAGAGTCCTTTTCGGAACATGATGCGTTTTGTCCGAATCCCGCCAGTACTTAACATCTCCGTTTCTGATGTCTTCAATAACTACTTTTTCCACCCGTTTTCCCAATGCAAGAATTAAGAGGATCTCATATTTAAATGGAATTCCAAACTCTTTACGGAGATCGTCCCTTTTTATCGAGCCTATCATGCAACCTCCAAGTCCGACATCTGTTGCTCCCAGCATGATACTCTGAGCTGCTATTCCATGATCAACACCAAACGATTCGGATATTGAGGTATCGCCAAGAATAATAATAAAGGCGGAAGGCCTCTCTCCTGGCTCCGGGCCTGGCCAGTCCTTCAGGTATCCAGCCCAGGCGGTAAATGGGAAAATTCTTTCACAATCCTCCGGAGTATTAAATAAAAGGTACTTCAGGGGCTGTTTATTTGCACCGGAGGCAGATAAACGGGCAAGATTGACAAGATGCTCAAGTGTTTCATATTCAATCCTGTAAGATTCATCGAATCTCCGACAAGTCCTGTTTTTTAAGACTAGATCCTTTAAGATCATTTGATAGATTGATTTGTGTACTGCAAAAATACGAAAAAGAAGTTGTCCAAAAAAGAATAAAAAAAGCGCAGTTATTAGCTACGCCTGGTTTATATTGTTAATTATCAACTCGATACATTGCTTAGTTTGTTACTACAACCATAATTGTTAATATCTCTTCAGAATAATATCCCAGTCGAGTATTTCCCAGAATGACTTGATATAATCGGGACGTTTGTTCCTGTAATCGATATAATAAGCATGTTCCCATACATCGCAAGTCAGGATAGGCTTGAGACCTTTGCGGAGCGGGTTACCCGCATTTGATTCCTGAACTATCTGCAGTGTGCCATCATCTTTTTTTGCCAGCCATGCCCAGCCTGCGCCGAAAAGAGTTGCAGCTGCCTTACTGAACTGTTCCTTAAATGTATCAAATGAACCAAATGATCTCTCTATGGCTTCAGCAAGGATCCCGGCAGGTACTCTTCTTCCATCACCGGAAAAGCTTTCGAAATAAAATGTATGATTCCAAACCTGTGCCGCATTATTAAAGATGCCCCCTTCAGCTTTCTTTATAATAGTTTCAAGATCAGCCTTTTCAAATTCAGTACCGGGCACAAGGCCGTTCAGATTATTGATATAAGCCTGGTGATGCTTTCCATAATGGAAATCGAGAGTCTCCTCACTGATATAAGGAACAAGCGCATTCAGCTTGTACGGAAGTTTTGGTAATTCAAATGCCATGATTGTATATATTTTAGTTCCACAATTTCAGTCAATAAAACAATGAAACACCATCCTATGTTCAAATTTAGACAATAAAATGATGTAAAGGTGATTTATATTGGATTTCAATCTATATTTAAATTGCTCCGGAATGGGTCAGCCTTCAAGTGATGTAAGAAAAATTTTCCGAGGAAGCTCAGGAATTACATTAACTCCGCGTGCCACACTGAACAGTTTTTCAATCGCTTCCCTTCCTTCGGATCCGAGTTCAGCGGTGTATTCATTTACAAAAAGCTTAATATGATTATTCATTACGATGCTGTCCATCTCCTGTGCATTGCTAACTATAAAATCGTATGACGATACTGAATCGCTATATGCGTAATCAAGGCTCCTTTTTAATATCCTGTTAACTTTCAATGAAATATCTTCAGGAACAGATCTGTTTATTACAATTGTTCCCAAAGGAATAGGCATGTTGGTAAGCTTTTCCCAGTATTCACCCATATCAGCAATCTTTTGCAGACCCTTCCTGTGATAAGTGAAACGGGTTTCATGTATTATAAGGCCTGCGTCAACCTCATCTTTGAGAAGAGCATCTTCAATATCTGAAAAAAGGTATTCTTTTTTATTTACAGCGTCAGGCCATGCGATGCTGAAAAGGAGATTGGCCGTAGTATATTTACCGGGAATTGCTATCAGGGAATTGATGAGTTCTTCAGGTTTGATAATTCTTTTACTGATAAGCAGAGGTCCGTTCTTTCGGCCTATTGCACTCCCTGAATCAAGTATAAGGTAGTTTTTGGCAGCATAGGCATAAGCATGGCAGCTCATCTTTGTTATATCGATCTTGCCTTCAAATGCCCTCCTGTTAAGTTCCTCAACATCAGCAAGAAAATAATCAAATTCCAGCCCTTCTGTATCAATCCGGCCATGCACCATTGCATCGAAAATAAATGTATCATTAGGGCATGACGAAAAACCCAAAGTCAGTTTCATCAGTTCATTACAATATTAAAAGTATTTTATTTATCTCTCCGACCAGATTTTCCAATGCAAGCGGAATATCCCATGCTTTAATGTTTCTGGGTTCGACCTTATTCGATATTGCCCTGACAGCCAGGAAAGGTATTTTTTCCATAGCGCAAATATAGAAAAAAGTTGCTCCTTCCATTGTCTCAATATCAGGATTATATTTGCTTTTTAATCTTTCAATCGTTGTTTTGGTGCCGGATGATGTATTCACCGTAATTGCCTTTACCTTCTGCAGGATTTTTACCGTTTTCTCAACATATTTATTATCAGCTCTGATGAATCCTTTATCAAAAGGGAACTCATCAGGGTTCATCAGCCCGGCTTCTGCCAGTGTTAAATATTTATTGCCTGCTTCAATAGCCATATCTGCAAAACAATCGGATACAGGCATAACCACATCTCCTTTTTTCAGTTTATCTGCATAACTGCCGGCAATGCCTGCATTAATTGCTAAATCGGGATAAGGATTGCTACAGAGCCATTGCTTCATAGCCCATGCGGTGGATATTCCTCCAACGCCGGTTATCAGTACAGAGATGTTTAAATCTCCGATTTTGTATCCGTCCCGATTGTAAGAAATGCCGGGAATTCTTTTCAGAATATCGGCTTCAGAAGCAGTTGCAAATACCAATAATATCCTTGAAGCCATGTTTTATTAAGAAATATGAAATTAAAAGAACAGGATAAATATATTGCTTTTATGGATAAAAAAACTCAATTTTATTGGCTAATATTGTAAAACAAAAACCCTTTCAGATGATCTATCTGACGCGCAGAGAAACATTCAGTGCTGCTCACAGAATGTACAGGCAGGACTGGTCTGATGAAGAAAATCAGAAGGTGTTTGGCAAATGCTCAAATCCCAACTGGCATGGACATAATTATGTTTTATACGTCACTGTCAAGGGTGATCAGTCTGTAAATCATGGTTTTGTGATCAACATGAACATCCTCAAGCAGATAATAAAGGAGAGGGTTATCGAAAAAGTCGATCACAAGAATCTGAATCTTGATGTTGATTTTATGAAAGGATTGATTACAACAACTGAAAATCTTGCTGTTGCAATCTGGAATGAACTTAAATCCCCTGTTGAAAGAGAAGGGGCAAAACTTTATTGTGTTAAAATTGAAGAAACTGAAAATAATTCAATAGAATACTATGGCGAAAAAGATTGAATCTATTAACAACGGAAGCGGAATTATCACTAACGGATACAATAAGATAGAATCGTGGGATCGGAAGAACATTAACGAGTTGGCGTCGATTTACAACAAGGTTTTGAAACTTATTGGTGAAGATCCTGACCGTGAAGGACTTAAAGGGACCCCTGTAAGAGTTGCCAAGGCCCTTCATTTTCTGACTATGGGATATAACCAGAATCCATGCAAAATAATTAACTCGGCAAAATTTAAGGAGGAGTACAAGCAGATGGTTCTGGTAAAAGATATTGATCTTTATTCAATGTGCGAGCATCACATGCTTCCTTTTTTCGGGAAAGCACATGTTGCATATATTCCTGACGGTTATATTACTGGTCTTAGTAAGATTGCACGTGTGGTCGAAGCTTTCAGCAGAAGGCTCCAGGTTCAGGAAAGACTGACAACCCAGATCAGGGATTGCATACATGAATGCCTTACCCCTTCAGGTGTTGCCGTTGTTATTGAAGCACAACACATGTGCATGCAAATCAGAGGAATACAGAAACAAAACTCAGTCACTACAACTTCGGCTTTTACAGGAATATTTCTTGAAAATATGCAGACACGCGAAGAATTCATGCATCTGATTGGAACAAGGCTGCATTGATCTTCTTTCTGTTTTTACTACCATCTTAATATAGTTGTTAAACTTTAAACATGATGATATGAAAGCGTATGTATTCCCCGGACAGGGAGCACAGTTTGTTGGTATGGGTAAAGATCTGTATAACAAGTCTTCTATGGCAAAAGAGATGTTTGAAAAAGCTGATCTAATCCTAGGTTTCAGAATTACGGAGTTGATGTTCTCCGGAACCGATGAAGATCTGAAACAGACAAAGGTGACCCAACCTGCTATATATCTTCACTCAGTCATACTTGCTGCTGTTTTAGAAAATTCATTCCAGCCCGATATGGTGGCAGGTCATTCATTGGGCGAGTTTTCTGCTCTTACTGCTAACGGAGCATTGTCATTTGAAGACGGACTCAGGCTTGTCTCAAAAAGGGCAACTGCAATGCAGAAAGCCTGTGAGCTCACTCCTTCAACGATGGCTGCAATTCTTGGTATTGACGATAGTATTGTTGAAGAAGTTTGTGCCTCTATTAATGAGGTTGTTGTTCCTGCCAATTTCAATAGTCCGGGTCAGATAGTCATTTCCGGTTCGAATGAAGGGATTGATAAAGCGATTGAGGTGTTAAAAGAAAAAGGAGCAAAAAGGGCAATTAAGCTTGCGGTAGGAGGAGCTTTCCACTCACCTCTTATGGAATCGGCAAAAGTTGAGCTTGAGGCAGCTATCAGGACAACTGCTTTCAGAAAGCCGGTATGTCCTGTTTACCAAAATGTCAATGCGAAACCATCATCGGATACTGAGGTTATCAAGGCAAATCTTGTTGCACAGCTTACCTCACCGGTGAGATGGACACAGAGTGTTTTAAATATGATTTCAGACGGCGCGACAACCTTTGTTGAGGTTGGTCCGGGCAATGTACTACAGGGACTTGTTAAAAAAATAAACAAAGATGCAGTGACAGAGAGTGCTGTTGTGTGAATACTGGCTGACTATCTAAAAATCAAAGTAACATTCTGAAATACAGACTCGTGCAAGGATCTGGCCACTGGACAGGTCTTTACACAGTTTTCCAGAATTTTTTTCTGTTTTTCAGTATAATCAATTGCAGTCATATCAAAATCGATTTTGATCTCTCCTATCTTACGGGGGTTTTCGGTCATTATCTTTGTGATCCTGCACGAACTGCCGTCAATAGAGAAACCGTGTTCTCTAGCAGCAATCCCCATTATTGTGAAGATGCAACTTCCAAGCGCTGCAGCGACCATGTCGGTTGGTGAAAAATTCTCACCCTTGCCCTTGTTATCTACCGGAGCATCAGTCACAATTACACTTCCTGATCTAAGGTGAACAGCTTCGGTTCTGAGATCTCCTTTATATTTTGTTCTTACAGTTTCCATGGTATATTATTATTTATTGATACAACTTAACATGAGTCAAATTTATCTTGACAGAAATTCCCCCTTTCAAGGGGGCTAGGGGGATGTTGATTATTAAGGTGACTTAGCCTCTGATATTTCAACAACTATATTTTCTAACGCCCTTAATACATCATTCATACTCTCCTTAATTTCAATATCATCGAATCTAATAATCTTCAGTCCAAAATTTTCTAACTGCTTCTGCCTGAAAGAATCATATTCAAATTTATAATTATGGGTATAACCATCTATTTCAATTACCAGCTTAAGTTCATGACAATAAAAATCGACAATAAATTCATCTATCGGTACTTGCCTATGGAATTCGTACCCCAAAGTTTTTCCCTTAATTTTCTGCCAAAGCAATATTTCAGAGAGAGTGCTGTTTTTAAGTAATTGTCTTGCTGTCTCTTTTAATTTTGGATTATATTTTATTGTTTTATTTTTTACCATTAATTATGTTTTTACATCCCCCTAACCCCCTTCAAAGGGGGAATTTATTAAAATTATTCCCTTCAAAGGGGGAATTTATTAAAATTATTCCCTTCAAAGGGGGAATTCAAGAGCTAAAATTCTCATTGTGGCTTCATTATAACACCAATATGCCTTTTGCCGTCTATCATTATTTCGAGTGGTTTATCAAATCTGACATGCCGTACAAAATCATCTTCATAGATAACATTCAGTTTATCAAGCCATTCCACATCATAGTAGCCTTCCTTATTAAATGGATTAATAGTGAAATAACCCACTCTGAAAGATGTGAGGTTCTGGAAAAAATGTGTTCCCTGGCTGGGGTCTATCCTGTAATTCTTCAAACCTGATTCTACAATAAGCCTGGCAGCTGATATCTGAGGCCATTTGCAAGGTATGCCAAGCCAAGGATCGGTTGAACCCCATCTTCCGGGTCCGATCAGAATATATCCGTAGCCTTGCTTTACGAATCCGGAATTCAGTTTTTCTATATCATTTGCGATCTTTTCGCTGTGAGCAGCATTGAATGAATCAGGCTTGATATAAACAAGATCGCGGATACCTTTAAAGACTCCATTTCCGAGGGCAGAATCGGAATATATTATGGTTTCCTCCAGCTTAACCTGGTCAATATCAAAATTATACGACTGATCATTATGCACTATCGGTCTTATCTGGAGAAAATTGAAGATTTTAGGAGTGCCAGCCGGAGTTTCAAGGTTAGCAGCAAATTCAATCTCGATAGGATTATTCATCTCCTCCTGTCCCAGTTCGAGAAGCGTATTAAGGATTTCTGCCAGGGGGAAAATCTTGTACTGAAGGATATTGGCAAATGTGATTATTCTCTTTCCGGGGCGATTGATCCCGTCATAAAGTATGTGATTGTTATAATCATATGTTGAAGCAGCAAACTTCATTGCACTTTCATTATTAATATCTCTTACATTGATTCTCAGCAAATTGACACCATCATCTGTTGATGGGACGAAGCTGTTGATATTAAGGTCGAGAGCATAAAACTCTTTCTGCGTATCTCTAATTGCAGCTTCAGGAGAATTTAACTGAAGGATTTTTTTTGGATGTTTTGGAGAGAATCTTAATGATAATCCCCCGTCGACTATCAGCTTTCCAAGTCCGAAAGCAACATTGGCAATACCATCCTCTGCTTTTTCAGATCCGATAGGGTAGTAATTGATTGACCGGGCAACACCTGAAAGAGTAGGATAATAAATATTATCATGCTTGTTTCCGCAAATTTCCTGAAGAATGATCCCCATCTTCTCTTCATCAATAACATTGGCTGTGGCAGTCATGTAGGCTTTGCTGACTTTGTAGTAAACTGAAGCATAAACCTCCTTTATTGCATCTGACAGCATCTGGACCATAAGCCTGTTATCCGGTACCCGAGGAATCATATAGGTGGAATATATTCCGGCGAAAGGCTGATAATGTGAATCTTCAAGCTTACTTGATGAACGAACTGCAACAGGATAATTTCTGGAAACTGAAAGAAATGCATAAAAATCCTGGTACACCCATCCCGGAAGCTCAGCATTTATGAATCTTGACAGGATCTCTTCATCGGGCAGATCAGACAGGGCAACTGAATAGAGATTATTGTTATCCATGAACTCATCGAAAGCATCTGTGCTCAATACGACTGTTCTCGGAATTGTTATCAGAACATCAGGAAATTTATTAAAGAGTTTATTCTTTTTAATAACACTGTTAATGAATGCAAGTCCCCGTGCCTTTCCGCCGATAGATCCTTCACCAATCCTTGAAAAGGTCTGGTACTCATCAAAACTGGTCTTATCAAATTTTGCTATCACACCTCTTCCTTTCCCAAGTCTGAAGCTGGAGATCGCGACATATAAAAACCTTCTCATTTCATCCATCGTTTCAAAGTCCTCCTTCCGGATGTACTTGAACATCTGAGCCACAGGGAACAAAGCCCTTGCATTCAGCCATTTTGAAAAATGATTTCTGCTTGCATGATATTCAAGAGTGTTATCAGGTATCGTGAGGATTTTTTGCTGAAGACTTTGTAAATCAGTAGCTATGGCGATTGGCTCCATTGTATCCGGATTCCTGAAAACAAACGGACCAAATGCAAGATTCTGGATAATAAAGTTCCTCAGTTCAAGGGAAAGGGATTTGGAGTACTTATTAATAAATCCTGCGCCCAGCTCCTCTGCAACTTTTTTAAGCTCTGAGCTTGATGACTGCAGGAGAAAGGGTACTTTATCATCATCAGCCATTACGATCTTACAGAGCTCAATACCAGCATTTTCATCAGCTACACCATTGCGTTTATAGCTGATATCGGATATTACCCCCAGAACGTTATACTTATATTTATTATATAAGGCCAGAGCATCCTCAAAATTGTTAGCCAGCAAAATTTTCGGGCGGCCTCTCATCTTAAGCATTCTTTGATGCTCATTCAATGCTTCTCTTTGAAAATCAAGCGACTGAACCAAGACTATCCTGTAAAGATTGGGCAGGTATGAAGAGATATATCTTTTAGAATTTTCCACAAGAATAATTGCCTGTACACCAATATGTTCGATATCATAGTCTGCATTCATCTTATCCTCAATAAGCTTGATTATTGCAAGAATAAGCGATGCATCTCCGAGCCAGCAGAAAACATAGTCTATAGCACTAAGATCCTCCTTTTCGAGCCTCAGGGACACTTCCCTTGAAAAATAAGTAAGGACAACGATTGGTATACGTTCATATTTACTTTTAATCTTTTTGGCCAGTGCAAATACATCGGTACCTTTCAGACTAAGCATAGAAATAACAAGATCGATGCTATCCTCTTCAAGTATCCGGAATGCATCTTCTGCATTATCAGTCTGAACAAATGTGGGTGGATATCTGAGGTTTAGTGAGACATATTCATTAAATATCTGCTCATCTATCCTGCCATCCTCCTCGAGCATATAATTATCATAATTGCTGCAGATAACAAGTACACGGTGAATTCTTCGCTGCATAAGAAGATCAAAAGAAGTATCGGTAAAGTCATACTTCTGCAGATCCATTATTCCTTCAATAATCGCCATGCAGTTAAAATTTAATGGTTTAAAGTTACTACAGCCATCCTGTTTTTCCCATCCATGCGGATCAGTAGTGGTTTTGCGAATCTCACATGTGTAAAAAACTCACCTTTTTCAATAGTTTGTTGACTGTCAAGCTTATCCCAGAATATTGATCCGTCCATCGTTGCCTGGTTAATGGAAAAATAGCCTACATTCATTGATGTAACATTATGGAAAAAGTGAGATCCCAGGGAGGCATCGAGATGGAAGTCGGGCAGGTTCACTTCAACAATTACTTTTGCATTTGATATCTGAGGCCATGCAACAGGGATACCGATAAATTTATCACGTGTACCCCATCTGCCCGGGCCGATCAGCATGTAGCGTCTGTTCTCCTTAAGCATCTTATCATTAATCCCGTCGATCTCATAAGCCATCTTATCTGTCATCATATTATTGAATTTTGATGGCTCAACATAGATCACATCTGTAATGTCATCGATAATTCCGTTTCCCATACTCTTTTTAGTGATCAGGACAATATCATCCATCACTATACTGTCGGGATCGATGTTATACCCGGCTCCGCTGCCGACAAGCGGCTTAATCTGAAGAAGATAGAAAGAAACAATTCCGGATTTATCTTTATTCAGATCAACCGCAAATTCTATTTCAACAGGTGTACCGAATGCCTCCTTTACCACATCAAGGATGACTTTAAGAGTATTGGAAAGCGGAATATAATCATACTTCAGGACATTGGCAAAGTTAACCACTCTTGGACCAGGAAAATCCAATCCGGAGATAATTGAATCATTATCAGGATTATAAACCGATGCTGAATGCTTGAGGGTACCATGCCTTTCAGCATCGCGGATATCAAGGGTAATAAGCCCTGCAAATTCTCCCTCCAGAAGATTCACATCTTTTTTTGCCATATCAACGGCATAAAAGCTGACCTGCGAGTCCTTATAAAGGTCTTTCTGGGAAATAATATCAAGCGATGGATAAGTTGGTGAAAACCGGAATGCCTTTTCACCCTCAACCACATACTGGCCCAATCCGACGGCCATTACAGCAAAACCGTCCTGTGGTGTCATGTGAGCAACGGGATAGAAATTGAACGATTGTGCTGTACCACTTATGTGAGGATAGAAGGCATCTTCATAGCGGTTTCCGACAACTTCCTGGATTACAATTGCCATTTTCTCCTGCTCAACTTTGTAGTTGATGGCTTCAAAATATGTGCGGGCATTTTTTGAATAAATTGAAGAAAAAACAAGCTTAATTGCATCCTCGAGCTGTCTCAATCGGGTATCAAAATCGGGATGGTTATTAGGAAGAAGATATGTTCCGAAAATCCCTGAGAAAGGCTGACTCATAGAATCTTCAAAAAGGCTTGATGATCGTACAGCGAGCGGTTTCTCTATAAGTTTTATAAAAATTCTAAGCTCTTTTTCGAGGCTGTAACTGAGGCTTCCTTCAATAAATAATTTCTTCAGAACTTCGAAATCTTTTTCCTCCTTTACTTTGTCCCATAAATGGTTACGTTCCATGAACATATCAAACTCGTCTGTTCCGATTATGGCGGTGATGGGTGTTTTGATGTTAATCCCGGTAAGTAACCTGCCCAATTCAAAACTATAGATAAGGGTGTTGACAAACGCCAGGCCTCTTCCCTTTCCTCCAAGCGATCCCCCTGCAAGACTGACAACATTAGTCTCATCAATAACTGCAGATTCCTCGAAGTTGACCACTTTACCCTTATTCATCTCCTTGCGCCGTTTCCTGATGATATCGATCAGAAATTTTCTGAGTTCTTTAAGACTTTGAAAATCAGAAACTTTCATCGGGTTTATCATTTTAGCAATCTTTACCTCTCCGCGTGCCATAAGCCAGAGGGAGAAGTGGTTCTTCATAGCATGATAAACAAGTGAGTCTTCCGGTACTGTTTCCAGATATGATTCAAATTCCTTCATCGATTTAGCTACAGCTATCTGTCGTCCTTTGTTGTCTCTGTAGACGAAATGGCCAAATCCCAGATAGTAGTTAATAAAAGACTTGAGGTCCTGCAGTAGTGTCTCGGAGTTTTTATTAATAAAGCTGGATTTCAATATAAACGCATAGTTGGCATTTGCTGAATCGGACGATTGAAGAACAGTCGGGAGGTTTGGCAGGTCATTTTTAACATGCTGGATGAGATCAAAGCCTGCAGTATCTGAAAGTGTACCTCCTTTTGGAAACCTCATGTCGGAAATTACACAGAGAAGACTTTCCCTGTACTCATTATAAACCAGAATTGCCTCTTCATAAGTCGATGCCAGCAAAATCTTGGGCCTTGCCCTCAGCTTAAGTACCTTATATAATTCATCTGTAGAGACATCCTCAATAAGATTTCTTGTCTGTTCCATAACCAGGGTATAGAGCATTGGCAGATAGCTTGAATAGTATTCTGCAGAGTCTTCAACAATTAGGATTACCCTTGTAAGTCCTTTTTTTGTATCATTTTCTACATTTACCCTGTCTTCCAGCAGCT
>Ga0315295_10002757_pt1 | contig 14852 bp, 8 predicted proteins | sample YL17G14_0_MG_FD_204453 | JGI IMG/M metagenome (GOLD analysis project Ga0315295, IMG submission 204453) | Sediment microbial communities from Yellowstone Lake, YNP, Wyoming, USA - YL17G14_0 | ecosystem: Environmental > Aquatic > Freshwater > Lake > Sediment | place: USA: Wyoming | collected...
TCCCGGCGCGGGCCCAGAGGCCTTTAAGATCGGTCTGAACCCGAACTACAATGAGTGCTCATACCGTGTCTCGCCGATCTTTCGTCTTCTCCGCCGCAGGGGCCCTGGCCGCCGGCGCAGCCGGGCGCAACAAAATCCTGATCGCCCTGATCGACGGCTTCGATCCGGAGTACCTGGAACGGAGCGACATGCCGAACCTCAAGCGGCTGATCTCCTCCGGCGTGTATCGGGTCGGGAAGTGCGTACTGCCCTCGGTTACCAACGTCAACAACGCGTCGGTGGTGACCGGTTGTTTTCCGGATGAACACGGGATAGTGACGAACTTCTACTACGACCCGCGCACCGGCGAATCGGTGGAGATGGAGAGCGCCGAGTTCTTGCTGCGGCCGACCATCTTCGAGCGCGCCGGCAAGGCCGCTCTCCGCAGCGCGTTGGTGACCGCCAAGGAGAAGATCAAGACGCTGTTGTCGCGCGGCGCGCACGTAGCCGCCGCCGCCGAGGCGCCGGCGCCCGAGTTTGTTGCCGCCGTCGGGCCGAAGCCCGAAATGTATTCCGCCGAGGTCAATTACTGGGTATTTCGCGCGGCCCATCACCTGCTCCGCGGGAGTGGGATCGACCTGCTGTACCTGAGCACCACCGATTACATGATGCACACCTACGCTCCGGCCGACGCCCGCTCGCAGGAGCACCTCCATCGTCTCGATCGATTGCTCGGCGACCTGCTGAGCGATGTTCCCAACCTGAGCGTATTGCTCACGGCCGACCACGGCATGAACCCGAAAACGGAGGGGATCGACATCGCGCGGGTACTGGCGGCCAAGGGCATCGAGGCGGAAGCCGTGCCCATCATCCGCGACAAGCATGTGGTTCACCACCAGAACCTGGGCGGCGCCTGTTACGTGTATCTGAAGCGGCGGGCGGACGCCGCAAAGACCTCAGAGTTGCTGCGTTCTACCGCCGGGATTGAAGAAGTGTACGAGCGCGGCGAGGCGGCGAAGTGCTTCCACCTGCTCGCCGACAGGATTGGAGATTTCTTCCTTCTTGCGGCGCGGCACGTTGCCTTCGGCGCGCTGCCGGCCGCCCGCGAAGATATCAAAATCCGCACCCACGGTTCGCGCTATGAACAGCCCGTGCCCATCCTTTGCTGCGGTCCCGCCGCGCGCGGGATGCGCCCCGAATACAACCTCGATATCACCAGGCAACTGAAGCTCGGGTAGCTCTTTCGACTACGAAGACACAAAGACGCCAAGAAGAGACTTCTTGGTGTCTTCGCGTCTTGTTGGTGAGATCCGGTCAGAACCGGATGCGGGCCGAGAGCTGCACCTGGCGCGCCGGATTGGCTTCCTGCTGAAGGGCGCTGATCCGGCCGAACGCAACATTGCCGAGAGTCGTATTCGGGTCCGCGAAATCCGTCCGGTTCGGCGCGTTGAAGGCTTCCATGCGCAACTCGAAGTGCGCCGATTCGCGGATGCGCGTCTTCCACAACAGCGACAGGTCCAGGTTCTTGAACGGAAAACCGCGAACGTCGTTGATCCTGCGCCCCAGGTTGCCGAAGGTGTAGGTATCGGGCCGCAGGAACTGCGAGGTGTCGAAGTACTTCGAAAGCATATCGGTCTTGTTCGTGTAACTGTCCCGCTCCGCTGAGGTGCCCGTGCTGTTCGGGCGCTGGCCGCCGCCCAGAGCGTTGGTGGTGTTCGGCGTGACGCTGAACGATAGGGGTGTGCCGCTCTCCAGCGTAACTGTGCCGTTGATCTGCCAGTGCGAGATGAGCCGATTCAGCACGGCCGGCGCGTGCGCGCCGAAGCGCTTGCCCTGGCCAAACGGTAGCTCGACCACCCAGCCTCCCGTGAAGCGATGCGTCCGGTCGGTGCTGGAGACCGATCGCTCAGCGCGCAGGTTCCATTGGTTCTGCGGGCTGTCACCCGATCTTTCGAAATCCTGAAGCAGCTTCGACCACGTGTAGGTCCCGAGTACGGCCATGCCCTGCGCGAGCCGGCGCTCGAACTTCCATTGCAGCGAGTGATAAATGGAGTTGCCGCGCTGGGGAAAATCCTCGGTGATCTGGTCGAATTGGGGGAAGGGTCTCAAAAGGCGCGACCGCGTGACGGTGGCGCTGGAAATCGGTCCGGAAGCGATCTTGCCATAAAACGGATTCGCCACCGACTGAAGCAGGGCAGAGCCCTGCTTGAGCGTTTCGGGCAGCAACTGGTTCCATTGGATCGAGGGCAGCGGGCAGTGGATCCCTCTGCTGCCCGAGTAGCTGACCTCCAGCAGATAGTTCCTGCCGAACTGATGGGCGATCGAAAGACTGAACTGCCGCGAGCTGGGCACTTTGACCGAGGGATCGAAGAAGCGGATCCCCTGGCCAAGCAGCGTGCTCAGCCCCTGACTTGAACCTGTCGGCTTCAGGATCCCGCTGGGAAAAGGATTCGAGAGTGAGTTGAGCGGGGTAACACCGTCGATGCTCGCGACGTAGGGAGTGCTGACGCTGAAGCCGGTGGCCGTGTTGCTGCCCACCCCGAAATAAGTGATCCCCGACGCGAACATGCCAAAACCGCCGCGGATGACTGTGTTCTTGGCGGCCTCATAGGCAAAACCGACGCGCGGCCCCCAGACGTTCCCGCCGCGTGAATTGCCGGCCGGCTGGCCATCCACGCCGGTGTACAGCAGCCCGCCACGGAGATTGAGCCCCGCCACCTGCAGTGGACTGGGCGTGTTGAAGGCGAACCCGCGCGTCATGCGGTGGTACCGCTCGCTCCACGGGCCGTTGTAATCGAAGCGCAAGCCGAGGTTCAGCGTGAGGCGGCGAGTGACACGAAAATCGTCCTGCACGAACAGCGCGGCGTAGGTGGCGCGATAGGCGAGGGCTGCAACGTAGTCAATCGAACCGCTGGAAGGGACCCCCAAGAACATCGACGCAAACGCATTCCCCGCGGCAGAAGAGGCGCGCGTCGGATCCGGTCCCTGGGTGAAGGCCGCGCTGAAGCTGTAACTGCCCGACTTGTTCCCGCCGGAAAGCGGGTTGTTTTGGTAGAGTCGATAGTCGCTTCCCGCGCGGATGGTGTGGGACCGCCAGGTCTTGGTCACTACGGCCTGCAAGGTATGGGAATCCAGCGCCGTCATCGACGTGCTGCCATATCCCAGCTGCGAGTAACCGCTGGGGTTCAGGATCGGGAAGGCCACTTCCTGCATTTGCGCCACCAGCGAGGCCGGGAAACCGGCTTTCACCAGGTCAAAACCTCTCGACAAGGACCTGATCGGGTCTTCAAACCGGGTGTAACCATAGCGGATATTCAGCAGCCACGAAGGCGTCAGAATGTTGGTGTAGTCGATTCCTGCTCCCAAGCTGCCCCTGCGCCCCAGGTAGTACAGGTCACCCGCGGGATTGCCGGGGCCGTACGTATCATCGTCTCTCTGGAATCGCCGGTTCCAGTGGCCGCGGCCAAAAATCCGCTGCCGGTCCGTGAGGGAGTGGTCCACGCGGCCGATGAAGGAATTGTAGTTGTCGGGCGAAGAGCCGGCGTAGGCGTAGTTGGACACGTTGGTAATCGGATCCCCCTGAACATTCGGATCCGGGTAGTACTTGATAAGGTTGGCAGCCACCGGGTTGAAGCGGTTTGCCGGAATGCGATTGCCCGGAAACGCATCGCGGATGAAATTGCCCGGCCGCGCGGGATCGGCGCGCGTGCTGGATGGATCGTAAACCGTGATCACATTGCCGGCCTGGTTCCGAGTCTGGGAAAAATCGCCCTGTTTCTGGAGCACTGTCGGCACCGTATGCAGCGAGGATCGCCCATCGGCGTTGCGGACGCCTTCGTAATTGGTGAAGAAGAAGGTGCGGTTGCGGCCGTTATACACCTTCGGCAGGTACGCCGGGCCGCCCACCGCGAACCCGAACTGGTTGTAGCGCCGCGTCGGGCGGTCCACGCCGTTCATGTTGTTGAAGAAGCTGTTGGCATCCAGGGCCGTGGCTTGGACGTATTCGTAGACGGTGCCATGCAAGGTGTTGGTGCCGGACTTGGTGGTCGCGTTTACGATGCCTCCGGTGGTGTGGCCGTACTGGGCGTCGTAGGCGTTGGTCTGAACATTTACCTCCACGACCGCATCGGCGGAGGGGATGTGGGACACCTGGTAGTCGGACGTGGTGTTGGTCACCCCATCGAGAAGGATCTCGTTCCGGCGACGCACTCCGCCCGACATGCTGAAATCAATCACCGTGCCGGTGTCATATACGCGGGCAAACGTCCGGACGCCGCCGCCGACGCCGGGCATGATCCGCGCCAGCATCAGCGAGGTGTGCCCGCTGAGGGGCAATTCCGCGACCATCCGTTGCGGAATCAGCTCCCCACGCGCACCCGAAGTCACTTCCAACAACGGCGCTGCTTCGGTCACGGTTATGGATTCGGTCAGAGAGCCCACCTCCAGCCGGATGTCGAGGCGCACGCGATCCAGCATGCGAACCTCAATGCCGGTGCGGCGGAACGTCTTGAATCCCGTTTGTTCCACCTTCATCTCGTAAGTGCCAGGATTCAGGTACGGGGCGTAGTAATCCCCCGCTCCATTGGTCGTGACTGGCGTGGAGACTCCGGTGGCGCTGTTGGTTATGATCACTTTCACCCCGGGCACCGCCGCATCCTGAGGATCCGAGATGCGGCCGAGGATCGTGCCGCGGAACTCCTGGGCAGCCATTACGCCGGCCGTGCAAAGGACGACTACAGCGAGGCAATAGAAGCGCTTCATGACAACCTCCCGCCGGAAAGGACTCGCATCCAGCCCGCATTGGGCTAGCGATCCTCGCCGACTGCAAAACCTGTGACTTCAGAAACGCACGACCCGGCCAACACGGCCTCCAGGTCGTCTACCGTAAAACAGGCCCCCAGACGCGCGGCGGAGCGGTTCGCCAGTACCTGGCAGGCCTCCCCGCCCGGGTCGCCCAGGCAACTGAGCACAATGTCCGCTTGCGAAAAATCCTCCTCCCGCGTGTACCCGTTCACCGTCACCACGCACTTCATCCCGGCCGATGCAGCAGCGACGACGCCGTTGTTCGAGTCCTCGATCACCACGCAGTCGGCGGGCGCGACGGCAAGCCGCGCGGCGGCCAGCAGGTAGATGTCGGGCGCCGGCTTCTTGGCCTGGACCACGTCGCCGGCCAGCAGGAGCGAGAAACGCGCGGCCGTCGCCTCGCCCATGACAGTCCGCAGCACCGCCTCCACCGACTCCTGCGCTGAGGTGGAGGCGACCGCCAGGATCCACCCGCTGTCCAGCGCCTCTTCGGCCAGGCGCTTGACTCCGGAGCGCGGCGGAATGCGCCCGGAAAGCACGATCTCCTTGTAGATCGCGCTCTTGCGCTTGTGCCAGGCAGCGATCAATTCTTTACGCTCCGCTTCGCCGGCCGGCGGCGTAAAGACCCGCAGAAAATCGGCCTCGGCGAAGAGGCTGCTCATGCGCTCTTTGCCGCCGCCGATCTTCAGCTTTCGCCCATACTCCTCGACCGACCACTGCCAGGGCACGCCAAACTCGCGCCACATCTGGTTGAAGGAGACCAGGTGGCCGTACTGCTCGGTGTCGCCGAGAACACCGTCGCAGTCATAAATGAGGACCTTGCTCATGCCGCCCTCCCTTCGCTTCCGAAGACACGCATGAAGCTGGCGGCCATGGCCTGCACGTCCTTCTTGACCGCTCCCAGCAGTTTCAGCGGGTCGTACTCGGTCGGGCGTTGGCCCAAATAGGAGCGAAAGCTGTCCGCGAAGGTGATCTTCAATTGCGTAGAGATGTTGATCTTCACCGCGCCCCGGCGGATCAGCTCCTGGAAGACCGCGTCGCTCAAGCCGGTGCCGCCGTGAATCACCAGGGGAATGGGCTCGGCGGCCACGATCTCGGAGACGCGCTCGAAGTTGATCTTGGGCTCACCCTTGTACAGGCCGTGCGCCGTTCCGATGGCCGGGGCGAAGCTGTCGATGCCGGTCTCGCGCATGAAGGCCAGGGCCTTGTCCAGGGCCACGATGGGCCCGCCGTAGTCGCTGCCGACGCCGTCCTCGACGCCCTTGATGGCTTCGAGTTCGCCCTCGACCGCCACCCCGTGGCAGTGCGCAGTGGCGACCACTTCCTTGGTCTGTGCCAGGTTCTCCTCGTAGCTCAGCTTGGAGGCGTCGAACAGGACCGAGTTCCACCCGGCGCAGATGCATTCGTCGATCACTTTTCGGTCGGGGCAATGGTCCAGGTGCAGGGTGGCGGGAACGGGCACGCGGCCGGCCATCTCCTGAAACATGAGCTGAATCAACCGCGCGCCCATTTGCTTGACGGTCTTGACCGACACCTGCACGATGACCGGCGAGCGGGTCTCGGCCGCCGCAGCCAGGGCGGCCTCCATGGTGAGATCGTTCACGATATTGAAGGCTCCCACGCCGTAGCGCCTGTCGAAGGCGTCCTTCAGGATCTGTTGCATGGGAACTACCGGCATAGGCTTCCTCCCGGCCGATGGCGGCGGTCGTCCCGCAATCAGGCTCGCGGGAATACGGCCGCCCTGGGTGGCCGCTCGCGCTCCGCATACTCGAACGCTTCGTTCACCAGGCTGATCGGGAAGGTCTTGCCGATCAGCGCCTCAAACGGGAACCGTCCCTGGCATTGGGCCAGGAACCCCAACGCGCATTGCAGGTCTTCCGGTTGGTAGTTGTATACGCCGATGACGTGGAGCATCCGCCGCACCAGTTGCTCGCCCAACAACTGCACGGGCCGCGAGGGGAAGGTGGCGCCGGCCATGACCAAGCGACCGCCTTCCCTGAGCAGCCGCACACCGGTTTCGATGGCTTCCGGGAATCCCGACAGCTCCATGCCCATGTCGGCGCCGCGCCGCTGGGTCAACTCCAACACCCGCTCGCGGATTTCTTCCTCCGGGCGCTTGCTGTCGAACGCGGCGGTGGCCCCGAACTTCAGCGACATCTCGCGGCGCCGCTGGTCCGGCTCCAGCGCGATCACCTGCGCGGCATCGCCGGCGGCGGCCATGGCGCAGGCCGTCAAGCCCAGCATCCCCGCACCGTGCACCACGACCGTCTGCCCGGCGCATGGCCCCGCATTGCGGAACACTGCCGCCACGGTCGCCGTCGCGCAGTTGGCGGGGCTGGCCACGATGTCCGGCACGTTCTCCGGCACCCGGAAAATCGCGGTCCCTTCCGGCAGGTAACAATGCTCGGCCAGCCCGCCGATCAGCTCCCGGCCCGGCGCGATTTTCTCGTGTCCGAATTTCATCAGCCGTTCGCATTTCGACCGCAGGCCGCGCTGGCAATAGAAGCACTGCCCGCAACTCCACACCATGGACCACGTAACGCGGTCGCCCACCGCCAGTGGCTGGCCGCTGTAATCCCGCACCCCGGCCGGTCCTGCGGCCACAATCTCCCCGACCATTTCGTGCCCCAGCACGCTGGGCATGGGCGAATGGCGCCTGCCGTAGAAACTGTGCAGGTCGCTGCCGCACACCGTCATGCACAGGTTGCGCACCAGCGCCTCGCTGCCCTGCAGCTTCGGAATGGGGAACTGCTCCAGCGTGAGCGGTTGACCGACGGCGTGGAACACCGCCGCGCGAGAAGTAGTCGGCAGGGAGTTCGTTGTCATCTCTTCATCGAAAGGATGGTTCGTGCGCCCAAGAGGCGCGCCGGCAGGGGGCAGGCAGTGGCACAAAACGCCGGTCGTCCAACCTCGTCGCCTTGCGTGCTTCACCCCGGACCAATCCTGCGCGGCTTCGCGCCGACTTGACGCCAGCCGAAGAATACGCCGGACGGTGGCTCCCCTCAACGGAAATGGATTTCCGCTTTCCGCCTGATTAGGCTCGCGGGCGGAGCTTTTTGAAGATTGGCTCAGAACCCGATCCGCAGCCCGATGCGGACTTCGCGCTCGCCCCAGGCGCTGGTGATCTCGCCGAGGCCGGAGCTGCTGGCATCGCTGCGGGGGTTGTCGAACCTCGGCGTGTTGGTGAAGTTGCTGGTATCCATGCGCAATTGCAGATTGACGCGCTCGCTGACCTTGAACCTGCGGGACAGGCTAAGGTCCCAGTTGCGCATTCCCGGCCCGCGCATGCGGTTGCGGCCAACGTTGCCGAAGCGGGCCGTGTTGACAGCGGCGAAGGCGGTGGGGTCGAACCAGGGGGTGCCCGGGCCGACGCCGCGGAGAATGTCGACCGTGGGTTTGACCTGGTCGGCGCGCTGCGAACTGCCGGGCGCGTTGAGCGAGGTGCTCGAAGACGTCACGGTGAACGGCGAGCCACTGATGAAGCTGATCACGCTGCTCGCCTGCCAGCCGCCAACGAGGGTGGAGAGGAAGCCGCGACTGGCGAGCCAGCGCTGGCCCTTGCCGAAGGGCAGCTCGGTGAGGTTTGTGATCTGGAGGTTATGCGTACGGTCCAGACCGCTGATGCCGCGATTAAGACCGTAGTATTCGGGGATGGGAATAGGCAGTGTGCTGTCGCTGTCGTCGGTGGCGGAGGTGGTGATGGACTTGCTCCAGGTGTAGGCTGCGTCCAGCATGTAGAAGCCGGCGAAGCGGCGCTGCAGGCGCGTCTGGAGCGAATCGTAGTGGGTATTGCCGACGGGCGTGACCAGCATAGTGGAAGCCGTGCGGCCGTACTTCTGATAGAGCTGGCGCCCGTTGTTGCCGCCGCCGACAGGGGACCAGTTGAGCTCACGGAAGCCAAGCAGGCGAATCTGGCGCGTGGCGACGTAGCCCGCTTCGCCGACGAAGCCCTTGCCGAGGTTGCGCTCGAGCACGAAGTTCCAGCTCTGGAGATAGCCGCGGTCGAATACCGTGGGAATGGTGTTGGCCGTGACGTTGCCGGGGATGGCGATGATCCCGTTGCCGAGGCTCGGCGCCGAAACCGGGGGGATGCCGTCGGCCAGGCGGCCTGCGGGTGCGAGGCTGTTGGGAGCCGTAACGTTCAACTCGATCAGAACAGGGTGATTGGTGCGCATCGGCCGCGACAGCGAATAAGGATCGTTAGTCAGTCCGTAGCCCGCCCGGATGACGAACCTGTCGGTGGCCCGGAAGGCGAGGCCGAAGCGAGGGGCGAAGAGCCGCTTGCTGACTTTCACGCCGAGGTCGGTGGGTACCACACCGACGCCGCCCACCTCCATCATGTTGGTTTCCGGGTTGTAGCGCTCCAGGCCGCGGTCGGCGCGGTGGGGCACAGGGAAGTACTCCCAGCGGGTGCCGTAGGACAGAGTCAGTTTCTTGGCGACCTGCCAGCGGTCGCGGACATAAAAGCTGTACATCATGGCGCGGGTGGTGTAGGGCAGCAGGGTCTCGATGCACTTGCCGAGCTGCGTGGGCAGGCCCAGCAGGAACGTACCGAAGCTGTTGGCACGGCTGTCCGACGTGCTGGTTTTGCTGCAACCGCCTTTGCCGTCGGGCGTCTGGCAGAGCTGGGTCGGACCGGTGCCGTGGACGAAGCGGCCGCGCGGACCCATGCTGGCGCCGCCAACGAACTCGGGCTGGGTGTGGTTCATGTTCTGCCGGTAAATGTCCATGCCCCAGCGGAGCTCGTGGGAGCTCTTGATCGAGGTGGCGTTGGCGACGTACTGGAATTGATCGTCGACGCGGTAATAGGGGGTGTAGTGGTTGGCGATGCCGTACTGGGCGTAGCCGCCCACGTCGAAGCGCGGCATGCCGCCCTGATAGGCCTCCGGCCCGTTGGTGCCCGGGATGCCCAGCACATCGAGGCCGTAGTTCTTGTTGCTGCTGCGCGACCACATGTTGGTCGGTTGCCGCACGAAACCGAAGTTGGCGTCGAGGAGGAGCCTGGGCGTCAGGATGTAGTTCACACCGGCCGACACGCTGTGCGTGCCGCCGTTGGAATCCCCGGGGCTGGCGATGGACTTGCCGGACAGGCCGGGCCCTTCCAGGATGTCCCCGAAGGCGGTGGGCGATCTCAGGTCGAAGCCGAGGATGCTGTAGCGGCCGAACATGTTGAATTTCTGCGCGGGCGCCCAATTGATCTTGGTGTCGTTGGTCCAGCGGTTGAACAGGAACGGCGACGCCACGAAGTAGTTGTTCTGCTCCAGGTTGGAACCCATGGTGAGGTTCGGCATCGGCACCATGGCCATGATCTTCTTGGTGATGGGATCGATCCGATTGGCGGGAATTTTATTGCCGACAAACGGGGTCCGCCCGGAGCCGTCGGAGGCGCCCGTCAGTGGATCGTACAGGGTCACGCTGAATCCGGAAAAGTCGCCGTTCCGGACCCGCTCGGTGGGCACCGAGGTGATGAGGTTGGCGCTTTGATGGTCGCTGGTCCGCTCGAAGCTGGTGAAGAAGAAGAGCTTGTCGCGCTTGATGGGGCCGCTGAACGTGCCGCCGGCCTGATGGTAGACGACCTTCGCCTTGTTCTGGCCGGCGGGCAGGAAATATCCTCGCGCGCGGAGGGCCGAATTGTCGGCGAACTCGAAGGCCGAGCCGTGGAACTGGTTCGTACCGCTCTTGATCTGGACGCTGATGGCTGCGCCGCCGGCGAGCCCCTGTTCGGCATCAAAGCTGTTGGTCACCACGTTGACGGTTTCGATGGATTCCAGGGCCGGGATGTAGGCGCTGTTCAAATGCGGCTGCCAGAGGTTGGTGGAAGTGGCGCCGTCCACTCGCGTGCTGTTGATGGAACGGCTGGCGCCGTTCACCCTGAACTGGTAGGCCATGGACGGGTTCGAGGCGCTGTTGTCCTCCGGCTTGCCCAAGACGAAACCGGGAAGCGTTCTGAAAACCGCCTGATAGTTCCGGCCCTGTGCGATCGGGAGGCTCTCGAGTTTCCTGGTAGTCATCTCCAGGCGCACCTCCGCGCGGTCGGTCTGTAGCAGGGGCGCCGATTGGGCCGTGACTTCCACCGTCGACTGGACCTGGCCCAACTGCAAGGCCGCGTTCACGCGGCTTGTGTTGTTCAGCGTAACCGGGACGTCCCGTCTCCCGAAGTCCATGAACCCCGCTGCCGCGACCTTGACGGTGTACATTCCCGTCGCTATGCCGGGAAAGCTGTAAATACCTTCTTCATTCGTCGTGGTCTCGCGCGTCAGATTGGTTTCCCGGTTGACGGCCGAAACCTTGGCCCCGGCCACCGCCGCGCCCGAGGGGTCGGTGACGTTGCCGATCAGCGAGCCATAGAGAACCTGCGCCTCGCAGCGGACCGGCAAGAGCAGAAGCCCCACGGCCAGGCAAGCCAGCACTGCCAAGGAAGCGGTCTGGAGACGAAACTCCCGGAAGTTGTCGAATGGCATGCTGTCCTCCCCTGCGATTTCCTTCTGGCGCTCACGTGCGCCACCTGGGCAAGCATCGGCTGCTCGTCCTTAGACCGCCACTGGAGACTGCCGGCCCGCGCTTGTGGCGAATCGGCAAGCGTTCCGTGGTGTGCATCTTGCTTCCCGAGTATCTGGTTGTTAACAAGCGGGGACACGTAGGTATGAATCGCCGTTCAGCAACCTCGCAACCCGCGAAGCATGAAGGGATCTCTCGCGGCCCGGGGCCGCGTCGTTGTCGGTTGAAAGATACACCCGCCCGCGGTCCGGCTCAACAGAAATGGATTTCCGCTTTCCGCCTGATTAGGCTCGCGGGCGGAGCTTTTTGAAGATTGCCGGTCTTACTTGATATGGTCGAGGCAGGAGTCAACCGGGTCGCACGCGTTCCGGTATTCGAGCGGCGTAGTTCCGAACTGCCGGCGGAAAGCGACAACGAAGTGGCTGCTGGTCTTGAATCCCAAAAGATAGCTGACCTCTTTGACGGGCAGGGACCGGTCGCGCAGCAGGTCCCGGCCGCGCTCCAGCAGCATCCGGTTGTAAAAGCTCGCCGGGCTGTCGTTGGTGGCCGCGTGGAACAGGCGGCTAAAGCGCTCCTCGCTGCTGCCCAGGAAGCGGCAGAGGTGCTGCAACCGGAACGCGTCCTTGCGGCACCAGCGCATGAACTCGTAGGCCCTCACGAAATCGCGGCGCGGCAAACGCGGCGTCCAATCCACCTCGCACCGTTCCACCCCGGCGCGCGGCCAACTCCGCAGGGTTTCGACCAGCATGCGCATGGCCAGTCCCTCGACGACGATGGCATGACCAAGTTGGCGGTGCTCCATCTCGGCCGCTAGATCACGCGCGCAGTCGAACAGGACGCGCGAACTGATCTTGCCCAGGAACACCGGGCTCCGCCTGCCGACGGGTTCAGACAAGCCCGCATCATTGAGCAAACCCGCCAAAAGCCGCCGATCCACCGTCAGGCAAACCGCCTCGCACCCTTGGCTATCAGTCAGGTATCCGCTGGCATGCTGTACGCCGAAGTTGCCCATCATGGCCTGGCCCGGCTCGATCACTTCGGTCACACCCATTTGCGTCTTCGAGACGGCGCCTGCCAGACAAATGACAATGTTGTATTCCGAGTGGGTGTGTGGCTGGTAGGACACCGACTGGGCCGGCTGGAAATGTTGAACGTGCATCCGCCCATCGGGGCGAGACCAGAAGCAGCACTCCGCCTCGGGACCGGACGAGCCAACGTTAGGGCTCTTGGTATCGAAAAGGGTCACCAACGACTCTGCGAACATCGGAACGTCACCCCCGGAATACAACCTCTCGCCGCCTTGCGCGGCTCCATGGTAGTACACTTTGCTCTGAACAGAGGAAGGCGTTGTTGCGCACGCTAGCGGGCGGCCGGTCGCGGCTCGGGCGCTTTGGCGAGCAGGTCGCGGCCTTCAATCCCAGCGGGCATTCGAGCGCCAAGAATGCCGGCAACCGTGGGAGCAACGTCTTGCAGGCGGCCGCGCGGCAGGCTGGCGCGGGCAATCGACGGCCCGAAGGCTACGAAGACACTTTCCAAGCCCTCCGGACCGGGCGCATGCCCGTGGGCGCCGCCGGGCCTGGCCTGTTCGGTGAGCCAGGCGCCACCGCTACTTTTGCCGACGGCGTAGCCGGGCGCCATGCTGACGGCCATGAACGCCTCGGGGAAGGTCTTCATCTCCTTCAGGGCGGCGCGGTCGAATACGCGGTCGATGCCCCATCGGCCCTCCTCTTTCAGTCGCAGAAAGGTGTGGAGAGCCAGGTCCTGGGCCTCCCGGTCGTCAGGATCTTTAGTGATCAGCGCGAACGAGGCGCTGGTGTTGTGCACCGCCACGCGCCACCCTCCCTGCTCCGGCTTCGCGCCCAAACCGACGCTGGCCAGCACCTCCGCCGGATCGAGCGACCGGCGGTGCGGGAGAAAGCCATGATCGCTCACAATGACCCACACGGTGCTGCCGTCCAGGCCGGCCGTCCGCGCGTCGCGCCGCAGCAGCCCGATGTATTCGTCTGTTTTTTCCAGTGTCTGCAGTGCCTGCGGGCTGTCGGGCCCGTAGGCGTGCTCGACATGATCGACATCGATCAGGTGCACCAGGAGCAAATCCGGCCGCTTGGTCCGCAACAGAAAGGCCGCCTGTCGCGTCCGCAACACATCATCGGGAGTGCCCGCCTGCAGCCGGCCATGCTCTTTCTCGAATTGGGCCATCAGGCCGGGCGTGGCGATGACCCGTTGCAGCATCACGTCCTCGACTGACCAGCTCAGGCGATGTTCCGGAAAGTTGAAGTCGATGGCGGCGCCGATGGTAACCGGCCAGGACACAGCCGCCGTTCGCAGGCCCGCGGCCCGGGCCACATCCCAAAGGGCCGGTACGCGGATCAGCTCCGCGTACCAGTACCGCGCGCCGTTCATGCGCCCCTCGGGGTCGAACAGCGTGTTGGCCCAGACGCCGTTCACCGCCGGAGACTGGCCGGTCATCATTGCTGTGTGGCTGGGGAAGGTAATGCTCGGGAACACGCCGACCATTCCGGCGGCCACCGCTCCGCCATTGCGCAATTCCAGCAGGTTGGGAATCTTGATCCCGAGCCGTTCGGCGTCGCGCAGGGTCCGCCACGGCAGGCCGTCCACGGAAACCAACACCACTTTGCGCTGGGCAGGCGAGCCCGCTTCCGCGGCCCGCGCCTGCCCTGCCAGCCGCTCCCCGGCCAGCCATACCGCCGTGCAAGCTACCAGCAGTAGAGTGACAGCCCTGGTTCGACTCTTCGTGGGCTTGGAAATCGGCATGGGACCCGGCTCCTTCCCCCCTTGCGTCGCCTCCCGCGGCCGACCAGTCCCCTCCGCTTTGCATGTGGCGGCCGGTCGGACACGCGCGGCATCTGAACAGCCCCGGCGTCTTTTTCCGGTACAGGTGTTGAATCGATCGGGCGAGTGCAGCACCCCGCCGGCGACTGGGGGTCAGCACCAGCGTAGTGAGCGGTAGGGTTTCCTGCAAAACAAATCAGTGTCTGAATCCCGTCAGAAGCCGGCAATGGGGCACGGAACTTGAAAACCCTTCAGCGTCCCAGGTCGGGACCGGAAACAGCGTGGGAACGCACGGGCACGCATTCCGGAGCGTTCGGATGCCGTTACACCAGACGTCCCGAATGGAACCGGTTCCTTCGAAGCGGCAGCCTGGATTGATGTACTATAGAACGAACGTCTTATGTTCCGTCTTTCATCTCTGTGTCTGGCCGCGTGCTTGTTAGCCGGGGCCATCCTGTGGGCGGCCGACCCGCCGGCCAAGGTCGCCTTTTTCTCGCTGAAGGACATCAAGCCCGGCATGAAGGCAGTGGGGCGGACGGTGTTCAACGGCTCGACCGTCGAGGAATTCCAGGCCGAGATCCTGGGCGTGCTTCCCAATATCGCTCCCAGGCAGAGCGTGATCCTGGTGCGGCTGTCGGGCGGCCCGCTGGAGAAAACCGGCGTAATGGCCGGCATGAGCGGCAGCCCCATCTATATCGACGGCAAGCTGGTGGGCGCCGTGGCGCTCAGCTTCGCGTTCTCGAAAGAGCCGATTGCCGGTGTCACGCCCATCGAGCAAA
>Ga0315295_10002758_pt1 | contig 14852 bp, 15 predicted proteins | sample YL17G14_0_MG_FD_204453 | JGI IMG/M metagenome (GOLD analysis project Ga0315295, IMG submission 204453) | Sediment microbial communities from Yellowstone Lake, YNP, Wyoming, USA - YL17G14_0 | ecosystem: Environmental > Aquatic > Freshwater > Lake > Sediment | place: USA: Wyoming | collected...
AGGGAGCGGGGGAGGGAGCGGAGGCGGAACCAGCGGGGGTGGTAGTATTACGTATACGGGTATTACAGCCCAAGCTACCATAGACAGCACGAATTCTGAAAATCTCGCCGGCGGAGCTTACAAGGGCGGAGCACTCGGCTCTGCGGCAAGCCTGGGTGCTTTTCAGAAGGAGGTGGTTGACCGGCCGACCTACCTTGATCTAGCCCTGACTATAGAAGAAGCTATCCTCCATATTGATGTGCATGCCCCACCAGGTGTTGTTGAAGCGGGTGCAATTATCACAGAGAGTGACACGATTGGAGGCGATTGCGGCGGAAGCGCTCAGTATGCTATCCAATATAATGATGCGACTGGAGATTTCTCCGGCACCCTTAGCTTTACTAGCTACTGCTCCAACGGAGTCACACTTAGCGGAGGTGCAAGTTTCTCCGGAACGGTCGATGTTAACACCCGTAAATTCCGGGGGTTCACGCTTTCCCTCAATAATATTACTACCACCTCAGGCAACGATTCCTTCACCGTTATTGGGAGCATTACCTACAATTTCCAGGCCTCGTCAGTCGCTGTGACCATGGATATGCTGCTACGTGACAATAGAACGGCGAAAGTATGTTGGGTAAACAACTTTAGCCTGATTTTATTGGCGGGATCTAATTATGTCGACTTTCAAGTGTCCGGCAGATACTACCATCCAGATTACGGATACGTAAATATCTCCACTCCCCTTTCTTTCCGACTCTATTCCGGGAGCCAATGGCCCTCTCAAGGTATTTTGATCCTTGATGGTAAAACCGGAATAGCCGGTGGCAGCACCAAGGCTCGGTTAACGGTGATTTCTTCGACCAATTACCGGGTGGAGGCGGACACGAATGGGGATGGTGCATACGAGTGGAATTCTGGAGTTTTGACTTGGCACTAACCCCAAACGTGATGGGAAATGAATTTTAGCACTTGCGAAGAATGGGGGAAATGGATCTTAAATATTTCCCCTATTTTTTTGTTTTCCAGATAGACTCAAATCATATGTGACAAAAGGTGGGCCATTTTTTGACTGGTCTTTACCATCTTCTCACTTTTACGCGCCTAACAAAGACATGGGTGATGGAGATTCCAGGACTGAGAATGATAAAAACCTTCATAGCTATTTTATTGAGCACGAATTTTCTCCTCTTTACTTGCGCCTCAGTTTTTGCCAATTCAAACAGAGGGATAGAGAGCCAAATTTCGTTAGGCACAGCCTGGGAGCTGCTTGAATATAAAGAACGCGAAAAAGATACAGGCTTAGACTCTAAAGCCAATCTGAATAGCCTGGTGGTTGGTGTCGAGGGATTAAAACGATGGGAATATTTATTCTGTGGAATAAAGTCTGTATTTCCCGTATTCCTGGAAGGTGATCAAGAAGAGGTAACTCGTTATGGTAGATCTTTTCAAAAGGACAATTTAGAATTGGGATGGATTAGAATAGACGGGTTTCTTGGTTACCCCTTGAGATATTGGGTCAACCCTTACCTGGGCATACGCTGGTCAGAGGTTCGGCAAGAAAGGACGGGCCTAGTCGTAGCGGGTATTCCTGTCGACTTACGCTCAGTGGAAGAAGTGATATCCTGGAATCTGCTTTTGGGCGTAAGGGGGGTCGGAGACTTCACTCCTCGCTTGAAATGGAATTACTGGCTGGAGTACTTCCTCCCACTGAACGTGGATGTTACAAATTCCGCCGTACCAGGGTTTAAGGCTTCAGATAAGAATGGATACACGTTAGAGCTAAAAGGGGGAATCGATTATTTATGCAAGGACTCACTGGGTTTTGGCCTTCTGGTCTATGGAGGATGGATGCACTGGAACGGAAGTGACTGGAAGTCCATTGATCATGTGTTAGTAAAGTGGCCTGAAAATGACACATTCTATCTTGGAGGGGGGCTCAAGATCACTTATAAATTTTAGAATAGTGGTCTTTAAAAAAAGAGGAAGTGTCGGGAATGGCTCTACCCTAACTCGTAGGTTCCTGTCCAACAACCCATAACTTTTCGCTGCAACGGTGCAGGTACCTTGCTACCCTTCATCATCATGCTCATCCTGCCGAAGTTTACCTAAACGTTGCATAAATATTCGCATAAATCAGGGTTGTCATTCCCGCGAAGGCGGGAATCCAGACAGAAATCCTGGATTCCGGGTCAAGCCCGGAATGACGGATGTTGAAGGCCTCCAAAAGTGATCTCCAGATGCAGTTTCATAATTGCACTGAGACGCAATCCTAACGGGTGTTTTCATGATCACTCTCAATAAATTTATACACCTGGTTGGTTTACATATGCCCAGCATATAAAACTTATCATTCGGGGAAGATGATTTCGGGATGACCCAGCGGTTTCTCGTGGCTTTTGAGAAGGCTTTTAACGAAGGAATTTTAGCCTGAGGGTCATCTCATATTGCGGACAATGATGATCTCAGAAGCACCGAAATTCTTGGTGCCTGGGATCGGACTCGAACCGACATGAAGCTAAGCTTCGAGGGATTTTAAGTCCCTTGCGTCTACCACTTCCGCCACCCAGGCACCGGAAGACAACATTATTTATTATATTGTTCCAGGGATTTTTTTCAAGGCCTTTTTCTAATTCGAGCCGCACCCATCACCCCAACATTTCTTAAAAGGGAGCACCAGATGCGGCATCCGTGTCCCCGCTGCTAAACCAGGCACTAGGCCTCATAAAGAAGGAATGAAAATTTAGAAGGCGGTTCATCAAGAAGAAGTCTTGACTTCCTTTATGTGGATCTTATCCTTGGCTTTAGGCTCCGGGTGGGCTCTGGAGATTTTTTCAAGGTATTTTCCCTAAAATATTTTCCTTGGAAAAACGACCATTCTTTGATATCCTAGTCGTTAGAGTGAGTTCTTGGAGTATAAGGCCATGGAAACCCAGACTGAAGAAAAAACTCAACAGCCGGAAGAATCAAAAATATCCTCCTCTGTTCACGCCCCCCCAACTGAGGAACCCATTATACTCAAGAGGCTCTATCCGCATGCCCAGCATGACCTCGACGCGTTGTTCCCCGAACCCAGCATGAAAAAGCTTCTCAAAGATTTGGCTCGGACCCGGCAAAAAAACGATCGGTTTTTAAAAAGAATCAACCTGGGGGAAGTGAACTCGGAAGAAGACGAACCCGTGGAAGCGCCTTAAATTGACGGAGGCAGCTGGTGTATCGACCCAGCATAAGGGGAAGAATTTTTTGGGGCCCTTTGTGAGTACATAGAGCGAAAGGATTCATCAGAGGTATGGTTAGCCTTACATTGTCCCTCATTTTCGGTTTTCTCCTGGGGACCTCAGCGGTCTGGCTGGTTTCGCGTATTAACGACCGCTACACCCAACGGGAAGAGAGCCGCTCCCGCCTCCTCCTCAAACGAGCCAAAAGGTATTAACCGTTGGGAATTCGCCGGAACGTTGGCCTTGCCCGGTGTACCAGGGTAAAACTCCGGGGGAAAATACCAGATTCTCTTAAACAAAAAAAGGATGGCCTGCCGAAAACCATCCTCTTTTCTGGAGGCGGCACCCGGATTTGAACCGGGGAATCGCGGTTTTGCAGACCGCTGCCTTACCACTTGGCTATGCCGCCCGGAATTTGGAGCGGGAAACGGGATTTGAACCCGCGACTTCAACCTTGGCAAGGTTGCACTCTACCGCTGAGTTATTCCCGCTCAATCTTTTAGAAATTCAGTGATATTCTAAAAAATAGCTTTCCCCTTGTCAAGGAGAAAACCCGCTCGTCTTTTCCCGCTTTTGCCTCTCGTTAAGACCACCCCGCAGGTTATTTGTGGTGACGCCTATTTCACTCCGGGATCTTTCTTCTGATGTTCCCTGTAAAATTTAATAAAATAATCAAATCCGGACCAGAGGGTAATCATCAGCGCCACCCAGAGGATGATCATCCCCAAGAAATGAAAGTCGATTCCCAGATATTCATAGTGAAGCATCAATCCGATCAGGGCGCTGGATTGAAGGATGGTCTTGGCCTTTCCCCATCGGCTGGCGGCGATGACTAACCCTTCAACGGAAGCAATCCCCCGCAAACCGGTGACCGCTATTTCCCGCCCCACGATTATAACGACCACCCAGGCGGGGATTCGCCCCAAAGCGATGAGCATAATTAAAGCCGAGTTGATTAACAGCTTGTCCGCCAGCGGGTCCAGTAACTTGCCTACAGCTGTTTCGCTCTTTTGCTGCCGGGCAATATACCCGTCTAAGAGGTCTGTCAGGGAGGCGAGGCTAAAGAAAAGAGCAGCCAGGAAGCTCGCCAGCGGGCCTGGGAAAAAAAGACAAACGACGACAAAGGGAATGGCCGCAATCCGCAAAAAAGACAGGAGATTGGGAACATTCCAGATGATCGCGCGATGGTGTTCTTTGGCAGCGACCCCTATGCTTCTTTCCATCGTCAAAAAGGTGCAGGTTAGTTGGTAGATTCAGCAGCCGGATCGGGTTTTCTGGGCTCGTTGCTGTATTGCTGGAAATAGCGCAACACCCGCTGGACGTAAATCCGGGTTTCTTGGTAGGGAGGAATGCCCCGATACCGGAAGACGGTCTTTTCCCCGGCGTTATAAGCCGCCAATGCCAAGTGCAGATCCCCTTGGAAAAGGTCTAAAAGATAGCGCAGGTAGCGCACCCCACCCTCGATGTTATCCTCCGGATGAAAAGAGTCATTTACCCGGAGGGCGTAGGCCGTTCCCGGCATGAGCTGCATGAGTCCTCTCGCCCCGACTCGGGAAATAGCCGCCGGATTAAAATTTGATTCCGCCTTGATGACAGCCTTGACCAGAGCGTAATCCACGCTGTGCTTCTCCGCGGCCCTCGAGATTACGGCATCATATTTCTCAAAGTTCGGCCCCAGGTGAAACTGCGTTCGCTTTTCTTTTAGAATCAGTTTAAACTTCGCGTCCGTGGGCACGTTGGTGAAATGGATTACACCCTGCTCATCGACATATTTATAAATGTCGGCAAAAGAAAAGGAAATGGCAGCCAAACATACGGCCATCACTCCGACGAAGATAAGGATGATGATCTTTTTTGGGGGATTTATCAGAGGCCGACTCCTCTTTGAACAATTCCTGATATTCTACGCCTGCTCAAAAAATGAATCATCCAGAATTTATAGAATATCTTATCGACCTCCTTTATGCAATAATTAAATCTTCCGCCCCTATCGCCCCTCCTCATGCAAGAGGCCGCCGTCATTAGGAAAAAGTACAAGTCATGATCTCCCATCCCCTCCGTCCGGAATAAAAGAAGAGTCTAGCCGAAAAGGATGCCCCTTCCGCAGAGAGGGCCTTTTATAGGCTTGGCGCGGATAAATCGGATTTTGAACCAGGCCACGGGCAAACCCTGAGCCCGGGGTTAGCCCGGCAGTAAAAGGGACCGACGGGTTGACCCGAGGGCTTAGTCCTTGGGCAGAGCATGGGAAGCCACGTATTTCTTGTAGCATTCTTCGCCGCAGAAGAAGAGCTTCTTCCCCTGGAGGGAAACGGTGTAGGAGTGGTTTTTGGAAATATAACTCTTACAGACCGGGTCCTGGACCATCTCCTCACTCGTGTCCGGGGCTTGAGGAATCGTTCTCTTGGGCGGGAAGAAGGCTCTTTTGACCGCCCAATAGACCACGATGAGAAGGATTAAATAAAGAATTAGACGGGACACGGTCTCTGACCTGCCTCCGGAAGGGGAAGAACCTTTCCTTCTTCCTTCAGCTCCGCAAGGATTTGAGAAATGGTTTTGCCCAGCAGGGGATGCTCAAAATGGGGAGCAATATCCTGAAGGGGAACGAGCACAAATCTGCGCGTATGGAGCCGCGGGTGGGGAATCTGCAAACCGCGCTCGCGGATGACTTCTGGACCAAAAAAAAGAATATCCAGATCGATGACCCGGGGACCCCAGCGTTCTCCCCGCACGCGTCCCATTCTTCCCTCGACGGCCAGGAGGAAATCCAAGAACTCCCGGGGCCCCAGCGAGGTCTCCACCGCTAACACCCCGTTGAAAAACCAATCCTGCTCTTTTTCCCCGACCGGCTCCGTGTGATAGAACGGGGAACATTTCACGATTTGATTTCGCTTATCCGATTCGATGGCTTCGATGGCCCGGCGACAATTCCCCAGCTTATCCCCCAGGTTCGAGCCGATGCCGATGTAAGCTAACATATAGAAGAACCTGGTTTCAGGTTACGGGTTCCAGGTTTCATGCTGCAAGTAAGAATTATATTCCTTTAAAAACTTGGAACTGGCAACTCGAAACCTGTAACTTAAAACACTTTCTGGATTCTTTCCATGGCCTCTTCCAGCCTCCGGTCGGGGACGGTCAGGGAGATACGGATGTATCCCTCACCGTGCTGTCCATAAGCGGTGCCGGCCGCCACAACCACCGCCGCCTTCTCGAAAAGGGTGGTGGTAAAATCAATAGAGGTCGTCCCCTTGGGCACGGGCACCCACAGGTAGAAAGTTCCTTTTTGGGGTACGAACTTCATCCCGGCTTTTGCGAAGGTTTCTAGAACCAATTTCCGGCGCCGGGAATAGATTTCCAGCATCTTGTGAATATTCGCGTCTTCTTGCTTTAGGGCTCGGATGGCCGCATATTGAATGGCGTTGAAGATCCCGGAATCTGTGTTCTCCTTTACCTTGCAGAGGGCCGCGAGGATCTCCTTGTTTCCCAGGGCCATGCCGATGCGCCAACCCGTCATGTTGTAAGGTTTGGATAAAGAGTTGAGTTCAATGCCCACGTCTTTGGCCCCGGGGACTGAAAGAAAGCTCAAGTGTTCCTGGCTATCGAAAAGGATCTCGCTGTATGGGTTGTCATGGCAGATGGCGATCTCGTGAGCTTTGGCAAACTCCACTGCTCTACTGAAAAAGGCCCGCGTGGCACAGGCCCCAGTGGGGTTATTCGGATAGTTGAGGAACATGGCTTTAGCGCGTTTCAGAATATGCGGAGGAATTTTTTCGAAGTCCGGGAGATAGCCGTTCTTTTCCGTGATGGGCATGGCGTAGGGCTCAGCGGTGGCTATGTAGATGCTCGCCCGGTAGGCCGGGTATCCCGGGTCGGTCATCAACACCACATCGCCTGGATTGACGACCCCCAGGATGAAATGGTGACAACCCTCTTTGGAGCCAATTAGGCCCAGGACCTCGCCCTCGGGGTTCAACCCCACCTTGTACCTTTTCATGTACCATCGGGCTACTTCCTGGCGAAAAGCCAGCATGCCCTTTTCTTCATCGATAGGGTACTGGTGGTTGATGGGGACCTGGGCCTGACGGCAAAGCTCGTCGATTACGCTTTGCGGGGTTGGATCTACAGGGTCCCCGACCCCCAGGTTGATGACATCTACGCCCTCAGCCCGGGCTTTGGCAATCTTATTTCTCAGGGTAACAAAGAGATACGGTGGAATTTTTTGCAGCCGCTCTGCAACCTGCACGCTTTGCCTCCGGCATCAAATCATGCTCATAATTTTATCTAACACAACTTAGGGGGCCTGGCAAGCGGAATGTAACCGGGCATCTGTTGCTCTTGAGTTTCCCTCTTGTCGTGGCCCGATCCCCCTGAGGGGGGGAAAACGTGCGGGATTGAGTTTATGAGATTCAGAATCCGTGATCATTCTCCCTTCTTCGCTTTGGCTTTTGAGGCTTTCTGCGCAGCCGCCCATTCTTTGAACTTGCTCAGCTCTTCGGGAATCATGGGGTAGATGTGTTTGGGTTCGGGGAAGGCTTTGCTTCTTACATCCTGGACATAGGCCGTCAAGGCTTCCGTGCTGATTTTAGCCACTTCGGCGTAGCGCTTCACGAATTTGGGGGTGAAGGCTTCAAAGACTCCGAGCATGTCACTGACAATGAGAAGCTGTCCATCACAATACGGTCCAGCGCCGATGCTCAAAACAGGAATGCTCAGGAGGTCACGGATATAGCCGGATACCTCCGGCGGAATGGCCTCCAGCAGGATCATGGCTGCCCCCGCTTCCTGGACCGCCAGAGCATCTTCGACCTGGGCCTTGGCGCTGTCCAGGGTGCGGCCCTGGGCTTTGAAACCGCCCAGCTGGGAGGAGCTCTGGGGGGTGAGGCCGATGTGGCCCATCACGAGCATGCCGGCATCCACGATCGCCCGGATGCGGCTGGCCACCCGCACCCCACCCTCTAACTTGACGGCATCCATCCTCGCTTCCTTGAAGAAGCGGCCGGCATTTCCCACCGCCCCCTCATCATTGGTCTGGTAAGAGAGGAAAGGCATGTCGCCGATGACGAAAGTGTTGGGCGCGCCCCGGCGAACGGCTTCGCTGTGGACGATCATCTGATCCATGGTCACGGGCATGGTTCCCTCGTAACCGTACACGCACATGCCCAGAGAATCCCCCACCAGGATCATATCCATCCCCGCTTTCTCAGCGAACGTGGCTGTGGGATAGTCGTAACTGGTGATGAAGGTAATCGGCTCTCCTTTTTCTTTCATCGTGTAAAAATCCTGGATGCTTTTCTTTTTCTTCATTTTTCCTCCCTTAAACAAATTAAATGCGTAAAATGCCTAAAGTGAACTAAAGTGCCTAAAGTTACCCATTCGCTTTCTACTACCTTGCACCTTACGCTTTACGATTCCAATTCTTCTGTGTTCACCCCCTGGGGTCTCTGCGAACTCTGTGGCAAAGATTTTTTATTAATCGCTGTAGATCCTGATGATGTCCTTCAAAATGGCTGCGGCAGCTCCCAGGGGGTTGGACTTTCCCCCGGAGACCGTTACCCGGTCCATCGTATCCGTCAGGTAAGAAATCGCTTTTTCGGTGCCCCGGACATTAGCCAGAGGATGTTCCGCAGGCAATGCCACGGGGGCCACGGAGGCTACGATTTTCCCGTCTTTTTTCTCCACCTTTCCGATGAGCTTGATGACCTTTCCCTCTTTCTTTGCCCGCTGTAAATCCTCCGAGGAAACCCTGGTAATGCCCTCCACAGGGACGTCTTGAATAGATAGCCCGGCTTGAAAAACTTCGTTGGCGATCAGCAGAATTTTGTTGGCCGTATCCCTACCTTCCACGTCGAGGGAGGGGTCCGGTTCAGCAACGCCCATTTTCTGGGCCTCCGCCAGGGCCTCAGAATAGGGACATCCGTCTTCGTGCATACGGGTCAAGATGTAATTGGTGGTCCCGTTTAAGATCCCCTCTGCGGATAGGACTTCTGTTCCGGCCAAACAGGACAGGCCGACATCCAGCGTGGGCAGCGCTGCCGCTGTTGCGGCGCTGATCATTAACCTAACTTTCGACTTGCCGGCCAAAGCCTTCAGCTCCTTATAGCGGAGAACCAGTGGTCCCTTGGCCGCCGTGACCACGTGCCGGCCATGGCTGAGGGCTGTCCGAATATGCGCCATCCCCGGCTCGCCATCTTTAATGTTCGTCGGAGTGGCCTCTACGAGGAGATCTGCCGCCATAGAAGTGAGCACTTGTTTTCCGGAAAGACCTTTTTTCCCAAGGGCCGGCATATCTTCGACGCGCCCCCCCTTCTGGAGATGGGCGCGGAGATCCTGAAGGGGTAAACCGTCCGGGGAGACGGCAGCTCCCCCAATATCCACCGCAGCAACCACCTTCAGGTTCAACCCATATCGCTCTTTTAGGTATGGATCTTTCTGGATGATTAAACTGACGAAAGCCTGTCCCACTCTTCCCAAGCCGCAGATGACGATGCGTACATCCATGGACAACTCCTCTCTTTTAAATCGCCTAAATTTCTTTTTATCAGATTATGGCCCGAAGCTCAACCAGGAAGCCTGAGCGCATATTAGTTTTGAATCTTGGAGTTTTTTCTCTGTGCCCTCTGTGGTTTAGGATTTCAATGACAGTATGGACAAGACTGGATGAGATGAAACAGGAAGCCAACCCCAGCCGCCCCGGCCAAATCCTACAGAACCTAGAAGAATAAGGGGATCGGCCACAATTCCCTTGGATTGGGAGAAGATCCTGGAGCGGCGGAGTAAGAAATAGAGAAAGGCGGCGAGTAAAAAGGCAGCGCCCAGGAGACCGATAAAAAGGTTCCCCGGGGCGATTGCCGAGGCCATACCCCCGCTCGCAGCCCAAACCAGGAGGGCTAAAAGGATGACCCCGCATAAAAAATTAAGGGTGCCCAAGTTTATTGCCCGGACAAGAATTCCCTACCCCATCAGCGTCCCGGCCCGGCTGGCCTTTAGGTATTTCAAGCAAAAGTTATCTTTCCCCGCGAGGGTTTCTGCGACGAGGATGTTGGTCATCATCTTCTGGTCCAGGGGATCTACAAGAGCGCCCATCAATCCTGCTCCAATGCACAGGACCATGAATACGCGGTTCACCAAGAATCGATTGGGGAGCCCAAAGGAGATGTTGGAAAGTCCACAAATCGTTTTGACCCCGGGAAATTCCCGGTGCAGGCGACGGATGGTTTCCACGGCCAGAGTCCCGTTCTCTTTATTCACGCTAATAGGCTGAATCATCGGGTCGAGGTGGATTTTTTCGATGGACATTCCCAGTTTGGTCAGATTCTGTACCAAGGATGAAGCATTTTCCAGAATTTGGTCCACGGACCTGGGAATGCCTCGTTCATCCATGCAAAGAGCGACGAGGTCGCATTCTCGCTCCTGCACGACCGCTTTCATGCCCTCAAAACGGCTGGCCTCGGCCGTGGTGGAATTGATCATCGGGTTTTGCTTAACCCTTTTCATCATCGCCAGCAATACCTTGGGGTCTGGGCTGTCAAGGGCCAGAGGGACATTCACCGCCGCTTCAATAACGTCTACGAGCCAGCCCAGGTCCTCCATCTCACTACCAATGCGGGACCCGGAATTGACGTCGATATAATCTACCCCTGCTTTGACCTGCTTCTGCACATCCGCCGTAATGTAGGCCGCATCACGTTTCTCCACCGCTTCATTTACGGGCTTTCTACTCGTATTGATTCTTTCCCCGACGATTAACATGCTTACCTCTACTTTAACTTAGATTTAAGGGAATTATGGATGCCCGCCCGGCGTCTCTTTATGTCGCATGGATGGGCAGCCAGGGCAGCCGGTCCTTTTTCTTCAACCCCTGGCGATGCCCATCATAGCCTTGCGTTTTTCTCCAATTTCCCGCTGTTCTGGCCGAGTTATCCCATTATATCCTTTCACTCCAAGAAAGAACACCCTTGAAAAAATGAATTTCAGATTGCCAGTGGCCAATTCCGGATTTTAGATGCTGCCTTATCCTTACCCTTTTTCTGAATCGTTGTGCCTCTTCATTCATAATTCCGGCTCCCCAATCCCCATTTCGCAATCAAAAATTCCCCCCCCTTTCAACAAACATAGGGTAAATTTAGAAAAGGGATTGACATCCCCTCGAAACTCTTGCTATCTTTTGAATCATCGGTCAACCCTCCGACACCCCGGCATGAATGCCGGAGCTTGCGCAGGTTGACCCTGAGCGGCGATTTGTACCCCGCCCGAAACAGCGGAGCTTGGCTCGCCGCCGAATGGCTCAAAAGATATCCGCGGGGATCTGAGTTTGGCCAAGATTGTGCTCATCATTTTAGGCATCATTGTTGTGGCGACTTTCTGCACGTTAAATCGCCAGGAAATATCCCTTCGCTATTTCTTCGGGTGGAATACGGTTCTCTTCCCCTTTTTTCTTCTGATTCTGGCGTCTCTGATTGCAGGGATGGTCGTAGGGTTCTTCTTGGGCTGGGGAAAAAGATGGAAGCTCCGGGCCGAAGCGCGCGTTCTGGGAAAACAACTGAAGGCCCTGAGAGAAGAAATTGAAACCCTCACCTTGAAAGAGGAGGGCCCTGAACCTTCCTCAAAAACCCCGGGAGTCAGCAAACCGCCGCTTCCTGGAGGCTGACTGGAGCAGGAGCCAGAGGGAACTTGTCTGACATCGTCATCTTCCTCCTCAATTACTCGGAACATTTCATTTACGGCGGCCTCTTCCTGATCCTCTTTCTTTCTGGATTGGGCTTACCGATTCCGGAAGAGATTACGCTGCTCACCGGAGGGTTCTTAATCAACCTGGGATTCATCCGTTTCTACCCCACCTTAGCCGCTGTATTTGTAGGCGTGTTGACCGGGGATATGGCCATGTATTCCATCGGACGCCGGTGGGGCCATGGCATCATGACCCATCGACACATGCGGAACATCTTCTCCGAAGAACGCTTGGAGAGGGTCCGAAAATATTTCCGCAACCACGGGAGTAAAACCATCTTCATCGCCCGGTTCATCTCTGGGTTTCGAGTGGCTGCTTTCTTGGCAGCCGGGACGATGGGGATGAAGCCGGGCAAGTTCCTATTCTTTGATTTTCTGGCGGCTTTGGTCGGCGTGCCCCTGTTTCTCTACCTGGGGTATTATTTCGGTGCGAACATCGGTTGGCTGGCCGAGTTTTTCACCCGCATCGACTCCCTGCTCAAGATGGGAGCGGTGCTGGCCGGCATAGCTGGCTTGGGGTATTATCTTTGGAAGAGGCAAAAATCTTCTTCCCCCAAATGAATCTCCAAAATGGGAGACCAACCTCTGGGTGAGGCGGGTTTCCTTTCCATTGAACCGAGGAAATTCCTGCATCTAATTTCCTGAAGCGAAAAATCCTCCTTTCCCCCTTCCGCAACGCACACAACGGTTGACTCTCGTCCAAGTAAATGATAATTTACTCTATATTGCTGGTGTAGAGGAAAACACTGTGCTGGATCTTAAGTACGTTCGTGAGCATTTAGCAGAAGTGAAGGAGAAGATCGGCCGGAGGGGCCAGGCCATCAACTGGGAGCTGTTCAGCCGATTGGACTCCCAATGGCGGGAGGTCCTGCAGGAATCCGAATCCCTGCGGGCCCAGCGGAACCAAGTTTCTGAGTTGATCGCCGAAAAGAAAAAGAAAAAGCAGGATGCCTCCGCAGAAATCACTCAGATGAAAGAAGTGTCTGCCAGGATTAAAGAGCTGGAAACCAAACTGAGCGAGAAGGAGGAAGCCCTCCGCGAGTTGATGATGTTGGTCCCCAACATTCCCCATGACAGCGTAGTCACGGGCCAGGGCGAAGCGGATAACCTGGAGGTGCGCAGATGGGGAAAGATCCCGGATTTCTCTTTTACTCCCAAGCCCCACTGGGATACCGGGGAGGCCCTGGATATTCTGGATTTCGAACGCGGGGCGAAGATCACCGGAGCGCGGTTCACCCTGTACAAAGACCTGGGCGCCAGGATGGAGCGGGCCCTGATGAATTGCATGCTGGACCTGCATACCGGGCCTCATGGATACCGGGAAGTTCTGCCGCCTTTTATTGTGAACCGCAAGGCCATGACCGGGACCGGCCAGCTCCCCAAATTCGAGGAGGATTTGTTCAAGCTTAGCGACCTCGATTATTTTTTGATCCCCACGGCCGAAGTTCCCGTTACCAACATCCACCAGGATGAAATCTTGAGAGAAGAAGATCTTCCCCTTTGCTACACGGCATCCACCCCCTGTTTCCGCAAGGAAGCCGGTTCTTACGGGAAGGACACCCGGGGACTCATCCGCCAGCATCAGTTCAACAAGGTGGAACTGGTGAAATTTACCACCCCGGAGACCTCCTACGACGAGCTGGAAAAATTAACCGGAGATGCTGAAGAAGTGCTGAAGCGCCTGGTTATTCCTTACCGGGTGGTCATCCTCTGCACGGGAGACCTGGGTTTTTCGGCCGCCAAAACTTATGACCTGGAAGCCTGGCTGCCGGGGCAGGGTGGGTATAAGGAGATATCCTCCTGCAGCAACTTTGAGGATTTCCAGGCCCGCCGGGCAAACATTCGCTACCGGCCCAAGGGGAAAAAAGGGACCGAGTTCGTGCATACCCTGAACGGGTCGGGCCTGGCGATCGGCCGCACGCTGGTGGCCATCCTGGAAAACTACCAGAACGAAGACGGGAGTGTAACCATCCCCGAAGCGCTCAGGTCCTACATGGGGGGGGTAGAGCGGATTGAGAAACGGGCCTGAACCTTAGTATATTTCTCCGAGGTCTCTGTGCCCTCTGCGGCCGGATATTTTTGAGGAGGGATGGCCGAGTGGTCGATGGCGGCGGTCTTGAAAACCGTTTCCCCGAAAGGGGACGTGGGTTCGAATCCTACTCCCTCCGCCACGAAAATTTAATATTAGTGGACGCGGATGAACGCAGATTTTAGGGATTCAAATCTTTAGAAAAAGATCTTTATCTGCGGGGATCTGCGAGAATCTGCGTCCTAGTCAATTTGAAGGATATCGCGGAGAGATGACCGAGCTGGCCTAAGGTGCTCGCCTGCTAAGCGAGTGTACGCTGAAAGGTGTACCGCGGGTTCGAATCCCGCTCTCTCCGCCACGAACCATGTAAGGTTCGTGGCAGTCATGCACCCTACGTGGTCCATGACGCCAGAAAATTCAATATCATAGGACGCAGATGAACGCGGATTTTCAGGATTAAATTCTTCTAAAGAAAATCTTTTTCTGCGTGGATCTCCGAAAATCTGCGTCCGGTTAAACAAAGTAGGCCCGCTATGGCGGGCTATTAATTTTTCCCAGGGAGTGGATTGGGAGAGAAAAAAGCTTTTTCCATCACGGATTTTTATCTACTTCTGGCCGTGATCATTTGGGGGTCAGATTATCCCTTCGCCAAGATCGCCCTACGAGAGGTTTCCCCGGTCAGCTTTTCGGCCATGCGCACGGTCATCTCCACGGTCGTTCTGATGCCGTTCTTCATCAAGGGGGAGAAGGATTGGTCGGTATCCGTGCGGCATTTTCTGTGGCTGGGCGGCTTGGCCTTGCTGGGCACCTTCCTCAATCGGATTTTTTGGTCCATCGGCCTAAGCCTCACCACGGCCTCTAATTCGGCACTGCTCATGACTACCTCCCCCATTTTTGTGCTC
>Ga0315295_10002759_pt1 | contig 14851 bp, 14 predicted proteins | sample YL17G14_0_MG_FD_204453 | JGI IMG/M metagenome (GOLD analysis project Ga0315295, IMG submission 204453) | Sediment microbial communities from Yellowstone Lake, YNP, Wyoming, USA - YL17G14_0 | ecosystem: Environmental > Aquatic > Freshwater > Lake > Sediment | place: USA: Wyoming | collected...
GCCGTAATCGATATCCTGCCCGGGGGGCGGGGGGGTTATTTCATCGCGGGGGGTGGACGGGGCGGTCGGCGGCGGCGTCTCGGGCGCGCCGGGCTTGGCCAAGGTGGCGGAGGAGGCGCCCAAGGCGGGCTTGGGGCCGACGGCCTTGAAGCCGGGGATGATGAGTTGCTGGCCGGCGCGGACCTTGGAAGGATCGGTGATGCTGTTGGCGGCAGCGAGTTCGCCGGTCGTCACCTGGTATTTGCGGGCGATGATGCCCAGGCTCTCGCCCGGCTGCACGGTGTGCTTCACGGCCTCGCCGTTGGCGCGGGCCGGCGCGGTGGCGGTCTTGGGGGCGGCGGCAAGTTCCACCGGCGCGGCGGGGAGTTTGCCGCCCGGGATGATGAGCTTTTTGCCGGGCTGCAGCACGGCGCCCACGCCGAGGTTGTTGGCCTTGGCGAGCTCGGCGACCGTCAGGTGGTGCTTGTTCGCGATGCTCCAGAGGCTGTCACCCTTCCCCACGGTGTAGGTCGAAACCGGTGCGACATCGGCCATGGGCTTGGCCGGCGTGACGGCGGCGGCCGCGGGCGAACCCGGGCGGGTGGGCGCGGCGTGTCCCGGCTCAGTGACGGGCGTATAGGTGACGGCCGGGCCGGGCGCCGCGGCGAGGTCGACCGGCTGTGGATTGGCCATCCCCGAGCTGTAGGAAATGGGCGCGGCGGACCGGGCGGAGGTCACCGTGGCGTCGGGCGTGGGGATGTTGCGCGGGCCGGACTGGCAGCCAGGGCTGGCAAAAATGAAGATGAACGCGAGCAGGTGCACTGCGACCACTGCTCCGAAGATCTGGAGGATTTTCATGGAGGTATATGAGGGCTGAGGTTGGAGATTTGCTATCTAAAAAACGGGCTTGTTCACAGCTTTTCCACAAGGCAAGCGAACTGGCGGCCACGGTCGTCGTAACCACGAAACATGTCGAAACTGGCAAAGCCGGGGCTGAGCAGCACCTGGTCGCCCGCCCGGGCGAGCGCGAAGGCGGCGCGGACAGCCTCCTCGAGGCTGCCGCAGGCGCTGGCGGGCACCCGGGTGTCGCGGCAGAAGCCGGCGAGCACCGGCGAGGTCTCGCCGATGAGGAAGGCGTGGCGGATTTTTTGGGCGATGCGGCGCACGAAGCCGGCCAGATCGCCGCCCTTGGCCTTGCCGCCGCCGATCCAGAGCACCGGGGCGGCAAACGTGGCGAGGGCGGCCTCGACCGCGTGGAAATTGGTGGCCTTGGAGTCGTTCCAGAAGGTCACGCCGCGCTTCTCCCCCACCCGCGCCAGCCGGTGCTCGCCCAGCCGGAAAGAGCGGGCGGCGGCGTAGAGGGTGTCGGCCGGCAGGCCGGCATGGCGCCACCAGGCGGCGGCGAGCAGGAAGTTCTCGCGCTGCGGGTAGCCGGCGAAGACCGACCCAGCCAGCCGGGCGTCGGCGGGCTGGCCTTCCGTGGCGATGCCCGCCGACGCCGGCAGGACGTTGCCCGAGGCGACGGCGTGGCTTTGCACGGACGAGCCGACGAAGACGACGCCCGGGGCGGTGCGTTCCAGCAGCCGCCACTTGGCCGCGAAATAGGCGGCCAGACCGGGGTGTCGTTCGAGGTGGTCCTCGGCAAAATTGGTCCAGAGCGTCGCGGTCGGCCGCAGGCGCTGCAGCGTCTCGGCCTGGAAGGAGCTGACTTCGCACACGGCGACTGCGGCGGGGTCGGCTTCATCGACGACGAGGCGGCTGAGCGGGTGACCGATGTTGCCCGTCGCCTGCGCGCGGCGGCCGGCGGCGCGGAGGGCGTGGGCCAGGAACTCGGTGAGGGTCGTCTTGCCGTTCGTGCCCGTGATGGCGACGAGCTCGCCGCGCCAGAAGAGCGACGCAAAATCAAGTTCGCCGAGGCAGGTGCAGCCCGCGGCGCGGGCGGTGGCGAGCCAGGTGTGCTCCGGCGCGAAGCCCGGGCTGAAGACCACGAGGCCGTGCGCCGCGGCCGCCCGGGCGGTGAAGCCCCGCGCCGCGCCCTCCGCCTGTTCGTCGTAGATGACGCCCCGCGCCCCCACCGCCGCGAGCAGCGCCCGCACGCCCTGCCCGCTGACCCCCGCGCCGAGGACGGCGACCGGGCGCGCGAGGAGCGCGGCGATGGACTGGGGCGGCTGAGGCAGCATGGGAAAAGAGCAGGTGTCCGCTGACAGCAAATGGTTAGGTTCCGATTGTTAGTATAAAGAACCTGTCAGCGAACTCCTGCGAAAGTCCTGGCGCTGCGCCCGAGCGGTCCCGCCGGGACGGCCTGCCCCTGACGGAGGCGGCGCAGCTGGGAAAGGGAGCGGACGACCGGCTGGCGCAGCAGGATCAGGCTGCTGCGGGTCATGTCGCGAAAACTGGGGATATGCTCGAAGTTGTAGTCGATGGGCATGGGCGTGGGGGTTAGCGCAGCTTGAGCGTGGCCAGCCCGGCGAGGGCGAAGCCGAGGGAGATGACCCAGAAACGCAGCACGACCTTGGTCTCGGGCCAGCCGCGCTTCTGGAAATGGTGGTGGATCGGCGCCATGAGGAAGAGCCGCCGGCCGGTGCCGGTGCGGCGCCGCGTGAACTTGAACCAGCCGACCTGCAGGATGACCGAGAGCGCCTCGAGGACAAACACGCCACCGACGATGACCAGAGTGAACGGCTGGTGGATCATGAAGGCCATGACGCCGATCAGTCCGCCAAGCGCGAGCGAGCCCGTGTCGCCCATGAACACCTCGGCCGGGTGCGAGTTGAACCACAGGAAAGCCATGCACGCGCCGATGAGCGCGCCGCAGATGACGGTCAGCTCGCCCGTGCCGGGCACGTGGCTCAGGCGGAGGTATTCCGCCAGGAACACGTGGTCGGCCAGGTAGGCCATGATGGCGAAGACCAGCGCCACGGTGATGGTGCAGCCGACCGCGAGGCCGTCCAGGCCGTCGGTCAGGTTGATGGCGTTGCTAAAGCCGACGATCCAGAGGTAGATCAGCACGAGCAGCAGCCACCAGGGCATGTGGGAGATGATGGCCGTCTTCACGAACGGCACCCACAACTCGTGGATCTTGGCCGCGCTCTGCGGATGCCAGAGGAGGATGGCGAGCGCCCCGACCGTGGTGAACGACTGCCACGCGATCTTCTCCCAGGACCGGATGCCGTCCTTGTTCTTGTGGACGACCTTCAGGTAGTCGTCGCGCCAGCCCGGCACGGTCAGGGCGGTGTAGACGAAGAGCGCGACGAACACCCAGACGTTCGGCTCGGCCCAGAGCACGGCGCTGGCGAAGACCGAAATGAAGATGATGAGCCCGCCCATCGTGGGGGTGTGCTGCTTGTCGAAGTAGGTCGCGCCGAGCATGCCGGTGCGCTCATCGATGTAGCCGTGGCCGAACTTCAGCTCGCGGAACCGCCGGATGAGCCACGGCCCGATGATGAAGCCGATGACAAGCGCGGTGGCCGCCGCGCCGACGGTGCGCACGGTGAGGTAGTGCAGGAGCCGCAGCGGGCCCCAGACATGCGCGTAATTGGAGAGCAGGCTAAGCATGGCGGGCTTGGATGGCCTGGAGGGTTTGCCAGAGGCCGGGACGCCGCGTGATGGCCGGCGCGCGGCGTGGCCATTCGCACGACCGGGCCTCAGCGGACGGGGTGAAAGGTGGATTCGACTTGGACTGCGCCCCGCGGACGGCGAGAAGGCGGGCGGCCTCCGAGGTGGGGCTGAAATTAGTGCGCATGGGCGAACGGAGTGATCTTCGTGGCGGAGCTGGACAACTGGCGGCCGCGGGCGGGCGGCCGGCCGTCCTTCGGCAGCGCACTCCACTGGCCAACCTTGAGCTGGGCCGCGACCGTGTGCCCGGCATTGCGGCGCAAAGCTTCCTCGCGCGCGGCGTGGAACCGGGCGTTGTCGATGGCTGAGCTGAAATCAATGTGCATGGGCGGTGGCTTGGGGTTCGAGGACGGTTTCGAGCTGGTAACGGCGGCTGCCTTTCAGGAACACGGCGCCCTTGAAACCGGCGAGGCGCTCGCGCACGGGGGCGAGGCCGGTGATGACCTCGACCGCCGCGGGATCGTTGCCGTTCTCCAGCAGGCCCTCGCGCAGCGACGCGGCCTGGTCACCGAGGGCGAAAAGGAAATCGCCGCGCCGCAGGTGCAGCAGGCGGCCCAGCTGGCGGTGGTAGAGCACGGAGGTGTCCCCGAGCTCTTCCATGCATCCCAGCACGTAGAGCCGCGGCAGCTTCGCCGGCACCGCCCCGTTGAAGGCGTCGATCGCGTCGACCATCGACGCCGGGTTGGCGTTGTAGAAGTCGCAATAGACGGTGGCGTCGCCAAACGCCCGGAGCTCGCCGCGCCATTTCGCCGGCGTCCACTCCGCGAGGCGCGACTGCAGCACGGCGTCCTGGACGCCGAGCTCGCCGCCGAGCGCGAGGGCCAGCGCGGCGTTTTGCGCCATGCCCCCGGAGACCCGCCGCAGCATGAACCGGCGCTTGCCGTCGAGCGTCAGCTCGGTCCGCCCGGGCTGGTGGCAGACAGTGAACCGGACGGTGCGCGCCGCGACCTTTGTCATATCCTCGTTCCCCGGCACAAGCACGAGCGGGTTGGCCAGCGCGCGGAACGGCTCGAAGGCCCAGCACGCAACGGGGAACACGGCCTGGCCGCCCGGCCGGTTCGCCGCGGGCAGGCGGGACTTTTCGCGGGCGACGACGTCCAGCGAGCCGAGTTTTTGCAGATGCGCCGGCGCCACGAGCGTGATGACGCTGTGCTCGGGCTCGATCATCTCGGCCAGCGGCGCCATGTCACCCGGGGCGCTGATGCCCGCCTCGATGACCGCCGCCAGGTGGACCGCCGGGTCGAGCCGGGTTAGCGTCAGCGGCACGCCGAGGTGGTTGTTCAGGTTACCCTCGGTCGCCAGGACCGTGGAAGCGCCCCCGAGCAGCAGACCGAGCAGGTCCTTGGTCGAGGTCTTGCCCACGCTGCCCGAGACGCCGACGACGGTGCCGTGAAATTCCCGCCGGTGCTCGCGTGCGATGCGTTGGAAGGCCCCGAGCGTGTCCGCCACCACAAGCTGCGGCAGGGTCGAGGTCTTGTCCGCGCGGCTGACGAGCGCGGCGGCCGCCCCGCGCGCCTGCGCCTCCCTCAGGAAGTCGTGGCCGTCGCGCTGGCCGGTCCGGATGGCGACGAAAACCTGCCCGGCGGCGAGCAGCCGCGAGTCCTGGTTGAAGCCGCCGGCCGCCCCTCCCGGTATGCGGGTCCAACGGCCGCCCGTCCAGGCGGCCATTTTTTCTGCGGCGAAGGTTGGCATTGGAAGGCGTTCAGCCGGGCTTGATTTTCTTGATGGCGATCAGTTCGCGCACCACCTGGCGGTCGTCGAAAGGGACGATCGTGTCGGCAAATTCCTGGTAAGTCTCGTGGCCCTTGCCCGCGATGAGCAGGCAGTCGCCCTCGCGGGCGGCGTCGAGCGCGAGGCTGATGGCGCGGCGGCGGTCCTCGACGAAGGTGATCTTTGCGGGCGCCGTGACGCCGGCCTGCATGTCCGTGAAGATCTGGCTGAGGGCCTCGTTGCGCGGGTTGTCGGCGGTGGCCCAGGCGAAGTCGGCGAATTCCTGCACGGCGCCGGTCATGAGCGGGCGCTTGGTGCGGTCGCGGTTGCCGCCGCAGCCGAAGACCACGAATAGTTTGCCGGGCGTGATGGCACGGAGCATGCCGAGCGCGTTGCGCAGCGCGTCGTCGGTGTGCGCATAATCCACGAGCACGTTGTAGGACTGGCCCTCCTCGATGCGCTCCATGCGGCCGGGGACGCCCGCGAAGCTCTTCAGGCGCACGGCGATGACCGACGGGTCGCGGCCGAGCGCGTAGCAGGCGGCGAAGGCCGCGAGCAGGTTGCTGACGTTGTAGCGGCCGATGAAGGGGCTCTCGAGCTCGACGGCGCCTTCGGGCCAGACGAGGCGCAGCGCGGTGCTCTTGAAATTCAGGCGGACGTCCTCGGCGCGCACCACGGCTGCGGGCGACTCGCCGAATGTGATGACCTTGACGGGCGCCGGCACGGCGGCGGCCAGCTGGCGGCCGTAGGGGTCGTCGATATTGATGGCGGCGACCCGCGGCGCATTGCCAGCGCCGCCGTTGAACAGCCGCGACTTCACGTCGAAGTAGGCCTCCATCGTCTTGTGGTAGTCGAGATGGTCGCGCGTGAGGTTGGTGAAGACCGCGACGCCGAAGTTCATCCCCAGCACGCGCGACTGGTCGAGGCCGTGGGAGCTGACCTCCATCGCGGCCTGCCGGCAGCCGGCGTCGCGCATCTGCGCGAGCATGCCGAACAATTCGAGCGATTCCGGGGTCGTGCGGTAGGAGGGCACGACGCGCGCGCCGAGGTCGTAGTTGACCGTGCCGATGAGGCCGACGCGCTGGGTGCCGGTGGAGAGCAGGTGCTTGATGAGGTTGGTGACGGTGGTCTTGCCGTTCGTGCCGGTGACGCCGATGAGGTCGAGCGACTTGTCCGGGAACTTGAAGAAGCGCTGCGACACGCGCGCGAGCGTGCGGCGGGCGTCGGCGACCTGGAGGTAGGTGACGCGCGCGGCCGTGCCGGAGGGGATGCGTTCCGCGACGACGGCGACGGCGCCGCGCTGGATGGCCTCGTCGATGAAGGAGATGCCGTCGGTGCGGCGGCCCGGCAGCGCGAAGAACACGTTGCCCGGCAGCACGCGGCGGCTGTCCATCGCGAGGCCGGAGATGGGGCGGTCGAGGTCGCCCTTGCTGGAGAGATAGTCTCCCTCGGGGAAGTAGTCGGAGAGCTTGGGGGCCATTTTGAAGATGCGCGGGGTGGCGCGGGAGACGCGGGTGCGGGCGGGCGGCAGGGAGCGGAAGGCGGCGACGAGCGGATAGTTGGGCGTGAGGTAACCGATCACCGGACACCTCCCTGCATCGCGAGGAAGCTGCGGGTGGCCGGCGTGACGGGCTTGATTTCGAGATACTGGATGAGCTGCTCCGCGATGTGGTGGAACGCCGGCGCGGCGACGACGCGGCCATAGGCGATGCCGCCGGGGACCCGGGCGTCGTCCACGATCACGGAGAGGACCACCTCGGGGCGGCTCGCGGGAAAAAAGCCGACGAAGGAAGCGACGTGGTGGGTGCTGGAATACTTGCCGTCGACGAGCTTCTGCGTCGTGCCGGTCTTGCCCGCGATTTCGAAGCCCGGGATGTCGAAGCCCTTGGCGGTGCCCTCGCGCACGACGCCCGTCAGCAGCTGGGCGAGCAAGGCGGCGGTGCCGGGCCGGAGCACCTGGTTGCGCTTCTCCGGGGGGAAGACCCGGATGACGCGGCCGGCGGGATCGCGGATTTCCTTGATGATCTCGGGGCGGAGCAGCACACCGCCGTTGGCAACCGCGCTCATCGCCATGTGGATCTGCAGCGGCGTGGCGTCGACGGAATGGCCCATCGGCATGCGCGAGATGGTCAGGCCGTCCCACTGGGCCGGCGGGGCCAGCGTGCCGCGCACCTCGCCGCCGAGCGGATAAAACGTGGACTGCCCGAAACCGTAGCTGCGCGCATAGTCGTAGAAGCGCTGCTCGCCGAGCAGCATCGCGAGCTGGGCGGCGCCCCGGTTGCTGGAGTGCGCCACGATGTCCGCCACGCTGAGCCGGCCGAACGGCTCGTCCTCCTTCGGCAGCCTGATGGTGCGGCCCTTGTAATCGATCGACGAGATCCCGCAGTCGAGGCTGGTGAACGGCGTCACGATGCCCTCGTTGAGGGCGGCACCGGCCGCGACGATCTTGAAGGTGGAGCCGGGCTCGACGCGGTCGGTGACGGCGTAGTTGCGCTGGGACTCGAGGGGCGCCTTGCTGTAGTTGTTGAGGTCGAAGCTCGGGTAATTGGCCAGGCCGAGGATGGCGCCGGTCATGGGGTCGGTGGCGATGATGGTGGCGAAATTCGGGCTGTATTTAGACGCGAGGTCCTTCAGCTCTTCCTCGATGATGTGCTGCACGACCGAGTCGATGGTCAGCACGACGTCGTTGCCGTCCGACACGGTAACCTCGCGCGAGCGGAACTGCGCCAGTTCGCGGCGGGCGCCGTCCTTCTCCGACTCGATCCAGCCGTCCTGGCCCTTGAGGTAGAGGTCGAGGTGGCTCTCGGCGCCGCAGACCGGCGTGCCCTCCTTGTTGAGGTAGCCGATGACGTGCGCGGCCAGCCCGCCGCCGGGATAGACGCGGCGGTAGACGCGCTCGGAAGTGACCCCACGGATGTTCAGGCCGGCGATCTTGTCGAAAGTCGGCTCGTCGACCCCCTCGCGGACCTTGACCCAGCGGTCCTTGGTCAGGCCGTCCACCTTGCCGTCGCGCTTGTCGTCCGCGGGCTTGATCGCGCGCAGGGCGGGCGTGAAGGCCTGCTCGATCGTGGCGGTGGGCAGGCCAAGCAGGCCGGCGAGCCGGGCGCGCTTGACCGACTCCTCGGCGGCGCGGCGCGCGCGCTTCGCGGGATTCTTCTCGATCGACAGGTATTCGTCCAGCGCCCAGGGGTCCACCGCGACGGTGATTTCCGAGCGGCTGGTCGCGAGGAGGTTGCCGTGGGTGTCGAGGATGGTGCCGCGCCGGGCGTGCTCGATGACGATCTGGCGGCGGGCCCGATCCACGAACCGGATCAGTTCCTCGCGGTCCACGACCGAGAGGAAGACCAGCCGCACGGCCACACCCATGAAGCAGGCGATGACCCCCACGGCCAGCAGCGTCATCCGGTTGTTGGCGAAGCCCCGCGACATGGTGATCAGCGGAGGGATGCGGTCACGACGCGGAAGGAAAGGTCGTTGCGGGCGGCGGCGGAGGTCGCGGCCACGCTGAAGGCCTCGAGGTTGCGCTTCGAGGCGAGGCGCAGTTCGGCGGACCCGGCGACGCGGACCACCTGGATTTCCCGCGGGGCGGCGAGGCCGAGACGCATGACCTCGTTCTGCCGGAGCAGCGCGTCGGGATTGACGGCGGCAGCCACCTGCGCGTTGACCTCGTCAAGCCGCCGTTCGATGTCGGCCAGCTTGCCCGCCAGCGTCCGGTTGCGGTTGGCGGTCTGCGAAATCTCCTGGCGGAACCATACGGCCCCGAGGCCGAGCGAGCCGGCGAACACGAGGAGCAGGAGGGTCAGGGCGATGAGGCGGTTGACCAGCGAGTGGGCGGGAGGCGGTCTCATGGGGTATCAGAGTTTGCGGAGGACACGCAGCTTGGCGGAGCGGCTGCGGGCGTTGGCGGAAATCTCGGCGGGGCCGGGGGTGACGGGCTTGCGGGTGAGCAGGTCGGCGTGCTTGGCGCGGAGCTGCTGCGGCGTGGCGTCGTTGGCGTCGACCGGCAGGCCGCACTGCGCGCGGAAGAACTGCTTCACCGGCCGGTCCTCGAGGGAATGAAAGCTGATGACCGCGAGCACGCCGCCGGGGGCGAGCTTGGCGAACGCCGCCGGGAGGGCGCGCTCGATGGCGCCGATCTCGTCGTTGACGGCGATGCGGATGCCCTGGAAGGCGCGGGTGGCAGGATGGATGCGGCTCGCGCGCTTGGCGGCGGCGGGAATGGCGTCGGCGATCAGCGCCGCGAGCGAGGCGGTGCGCGCGAGTGTGCCGGTGCCGCGGGCGCTTTCGATGGCGCTGACGACGCGGCGCCAGTTGCCTTCCTCGCCGAAATCGCGGACGGCGCGGACAAGGGCGTCGTGCGCGGCCACTTCGAGCCAGCGGCCGGCGGGCGAGCCCGTGCGCGGATCCATGCGCATGTCGGCGGGGGCATCGGCGCGGAAGGCGAAGCCGCGATCCGCCTCGTCAAGCTGGAAGGAGGAGACGCCGAGGTCGAAAAGGATGCCGCTGAAGCCGTCGTCGGGCAGCGTGGCGAGGTCGCCGAAGTTCAGGTCGACGAAGCGGAAGGACGCGGGGAAGGCGGCGTGGAGTTCCCCGGCGCGCGCCTGAGCGGCCGGGTCGCGGTCGAGGGCGACCACCGCGGCGCCGGTCTCGAGGAGGGCGCGGGTGTGCCCGCCTCCGCCAAAGGTGCAGTCGAGCTGGCGCGAACCCGGCAGCGGCGCGAGGTATTCGAGCACCTCGTGCAGCATCACGGGTTTGTGCCCCGGGGTCATGGTGCGCGGGAGGATTTCAAGCGCGGGCGCGGGCATGGAGTTTCTTCCACGGGAGGACGATCGCGATCGGGTCCCGGAGGAGTGAGCGGCGGTTGGCGCAGAAAACCGGGGAAAGCTTGGGCAGGGTTTGCGCGCGGATCTGGGGCGGAGAGGATTTCATCTTAAAGTCCGATGCGGCGCATCATGTCGCCGAAGTTCTCACCCGCCGTGGCGCGCTTCATCTCGCCATCTCGCGCCGGGCTGAGGATGTTGAACGTGTCGCCCATGCCGCTGAGGATCGTGTCCTTCGCGATGCCGGCGTGGTGCAGGAGGCTGGCGCTGACGCCGAAGCGGCCCTGCTTGTCGAAGGTGAACGAGAGCGCGTCGGCGAAAATCCGCGCCTTCACGGCCTGCGCGTCGCGGTCCGAAAGCTTCATCTCGGAAATCTGCGCGAGGAGTTTTTCCACGCGCGCGGGCGGCAGCACGGCGATGTAACCGTCAGGGTGCGGAATCGCGAGGAAAGTCTCCGTGTCCGTGTGCACCCAGCGCCAGAGCGACGGAATCGTGAGACGATTCCTGTCGTCGAGCGTGTGCTCAAAACGGCCGGAATAAACGGTTGTGCCTGATTGCGCCATGAAGTGTCCCGGGTGCCCTTTCCCCCAGAACGCCCCATTTCTCCCCATTCCCCACCCCCCAGTCAAGAAAACTCAGGCCCGTTTTCGTAAAAACTTGTTCACAAGTTATTGAGCTGGCGGCACCAGTCGAGAAGCTACAAGCGCCAGGTCGCTTCACCCAGCGCGCCTTCCCGAACCGTCACTGCAAGCCGGAGCAAATTGGGCAGGACTTGCCGTCAAACCACGTCCCCCCGACGAAGGTGGTCGTGGGGATTTCCGGCACGCCGAAATTGTCATGCTGGACCTGGCCGGCCGGGATTTCGACGGCCTGCGCATCGACGACCTCGTGATTCTGGCGCACGCGGCGGTCTGGTTGTTGAATTCCTCGGGGAAAACGCCCACGAAGGCGGCATCCCGGGGATGCGCAGCCCATGCGGCGCAGTTGCGGCAGAGCGAAGGAATTCTTGCTGATCACGACCTCCTGCCCGGTGCTTTAAATGGGCCTCTGCGTTCTTGCCTCGTTCGCCGCAGTCGCTGTGCTTGCCCCATGATCGCTGCATCCCGCCCCTCGTTTTTCCGCACCCCGCACGTCGCCTACGAAGGCCCGCGCACCAAGAACCTGCTCGCCTTCCGTCACTACCATCCGGCCGAACTGATCGACGGCCGCACCATGAAGGAGCACCTGCGGTTCTCCATCGCCTACTGGCATTCCTTCCGCGGCACGGGCGCCGACCCGTTCGGCCCCGGCACGATCAACCGCCCGTGGGAACGCGGCAAGGACCCGGTGTCGATCGCCCTCACGCGGCTCGACGCCGCGTTCGAGTTCTTCCAGAAAATCGAGGCCCCCTTCTGGTGCTTCCACGACCGCGACATCGCGCCCGAGGGCCGCACGCTCGCCCGGACGAACAAGATCCTCGACCGGGTCGTCGCCCACGCCAAGGCCCTGCAGAAGGCCACCGGGGTGAAGCTCCTCTGGGGCACAGCCAACCTCTTCTCCAATCCGCGCTACATGTGCGGTGCTGCGACCAATCCCGACGCGCACGTCTTCGCCTACGCCGCGGCCCAGGTGAAGCAGGCCCTCGACGTTACCAAGCTGCTCGGCGGCGAGAACTATGTCTTTTGGGGCGGCCGCGAGGGCTACGAGACACTGCTCAACACGAATCTCAAGCGCGAGCAGGCGCACCTCGCGGCGTTCCTGCACCTGGCGGTCGGCTACGCGAAGAGCATCGGCTTCAGGGGCCAGTTCCTCATCGAACCCAAGCCCATGGAGCCGACGAAGCACCAGTATGACTTTGACGTCGCCAGCGGCATCGCCTTCCTCCGCACCCACGGCTTGGAGAAGCACTTCAAGTTCAACATCGAGACCAACCACGCCACGCTGGCCGGCCACACCTTCGCGCACGAGATCGAGGTCGCCGCGTCCCACGGCATGCTCGGCTCGATCGACGCCAACACCGGCGACCCGCTCCTCGGCTGGGACACCGACCAGTTCAACACCGACGTGAAGGAGCTGACGCTCGCCATGGTCTCGATCCTGCGCGCCGGCGGCCTCGGCACCGGCGGCTTCAACTTCGACGCCAAGCTCCGCCGCCCCTCGATCGACCCCGAGGACCTCTTCCACGCCCACATCGGAGGCATGGACGCCTATGCGCTGGCCTTCAAACTCGCCCGCCGCATCCTCGCCGACGGCAAGTTCGAGCAGTTCGTCGCCGCCCGCTACTCCTCCTTCGACGCCGGCTACGGCCGCGACATCGAGACCTGCAAAACCACCTTCAAGTCCCTTGAGAAACTCGTCCTGACCAAGCTGGGTGAACCCAAGCCCCGCTCCGGCCGGCAGGAATACCTCGAGAACCTGCTCAACACCTACCTCCATGGCTGATTTCCTTTGGGCCGCCAGGATCCGCCACGCGCGCCATCGCGCTTTGACAGCGCGGCCCGGCTGGCAAGGTTAGGGGCGTGGCGCTGCGTTACCTCACGATCGACTTCAATTCCTTCTTCGCCTCGGTGGAGCAGCAGGAGCGGCCCGGGTTGCGCGGCCGGCCCGTCGGCATCGTGCCGGTCATGGCCGAGACCACCGGCTGCATCGCCGTGAGTGTTGAGGCCAAGCAAATGGGCCTGACCCGCAACGCCCGGGTGGCCGACGCGCGGCGGATGTGCCCTGGCCTCGTCATCGTCGAGGCCCGGCCGGAGACCTACATCAATTACCACCGGAAACTCGTCGCCGTCATCCAGTCGTGCGTGCCGGAAACCCTGGTCCAGTCGATCGACGAGGTGACCTGCCGGCTGCACTCGTTCCTGATGGCTCCCGCGCAGGCGGAAAAGCTGGCCAAGCAGATCAAGGCCCGGATCGCCAAGGAGGTCGGTCCCCTGCTCCGCAGTTCCATCGGCATCGCGCCCACCTGGCTGCTCGCGAAGGTCGCCTCGGACATGCAGAAGCCCGACGGGCTGGTGATCCTGGATGACGCGGATATCCCCGGAAAACTCCTGCACCTGGCGCCCGGAGACATCGCCGGCATAGGTCCCAACATGCAGGAGCGGCTCAAGGCGCACGGCATCACCACCATGGCGCAGCTCTATGCCGCGAGCATGGCGGAGTTTCGCGGCATCTGGAAAAGCGTGCGCGGCGAGCAGATGTGGCGGCTCCTCCACGGGGAGGACCTGGATTATTTCGAACCGAAGGGCGGGCAGACCATCGGCCATGGCCATGTGCTGCCGCCTGCACGCCGCCATTCCGAGGCCGCGCTCGCCGTGCTGCACCGCTTGCTCCAGAAGGCGGCGATGCGCCTCCGGCACAGCGGCTGGTGCGCCGGCGGCCTCAGCGTGTCGGTCGATTACCGCGACGACACCCACTGGCACGGCGAACTGCGCCTGACCGAAACGCAGGATACGCTCGAACTCACGAAGGCGCTGAACGAGCTATGGCGGAAACGTCCGGCCGCGGACCACAAGCGGGGCCCTCTGCGGATCGGGGTGCACCTGGTCCATCTGCTGGACCTGCGGCGGCACACGCCCGACCTGTTCGGGCAAAAGACCGAGGAAATCCACGGCCGCCTGCTGACCGCAATGGACCACCTGAACAAGGTCCTGGGCAAGAACTCCGTCTACTTTGGCGGCGCACACGGCGCCACGCAGGATGCGCCGATGCGCATCGCGTTTACGCGCATCCCCGAGCCGGAGGTCGAGGAGATCGACCGCCGCTTTGCAGGCCGGCTCAAGCAGCCGAAGCTCCCCGCGCCGGAGCCGGAAGCGTGGTGATTCTGGCCTGATTTCGCCTTGAACCCTGTGGGCGGGGTGCCCTCACCCCCGCGGGTTACAGGCTTCGGGGCGCATGCCTCGCGGGGTGAGGGCATCCCGCCCAAAGAGCAGCCTGATCTTTACTCCGCGCCCGACTTCCGAGTAGCTCGGCCCATGCAAGCCCCGGTGGATCTCCAGCTGATCGGTTCGGAAGTCGCCATCCGTTGGGCGGACGGCGCGGAGAGCTTCATCACGTTCGCCACGCTGCGGGCCGCCTCGCCCAGCGCGGCCGTGCGCGGGGAGCGCGACATCTTCGGCCACCAATACGGCGGGGAGGTGCCGCAAATCCACGTCGGTGTCGAGGTGACGGGCTGGTCGCGCGTCGGCAACTACGCGATCCAGTTCGATTTCAGCGACGGGCACCGCACAGGGCTCTACAGCTACGGGCTGCTGCGGGAGCTGGGCGAGTTGAAGAAGGAGTGATGCCCATCATATTGCTGAAGTCAGACGCTCTCCGCCTCAGCGCGTTCAATCATGAACCCGATTTGGGCAACACGCCCCCAAGGCCTGACCCTATGGCTCCTCTATGGCTCCTTCAGGCCGGAAAGAAAGAGAATGCAGGCAAACCCTACGTCCATGGCGGCAAGCCCATGCAAAATGCACCGAGGCTCATTAGACATGCGGGGATTACCGGCGGGGGCATAGCAGGGGGGCATAGCAGGGGGTCAGGTTGAAATAGTTATAATCCATCCTGCTAGCAGGGCACACTGCTGTCCAAAACAGAATGAAAAGGGGCTGATTTCAGGGTGAGCTCCCTCTGGAGTGGGCGGAAAGCGGAAACAAGGTTGGGTGGTTTCAGTCCGGGGCGGGGATGCTGTCCAACTCAAGATGGAGTTGCGGATCGGGCGGCAACTGCGGCGGCGTGGTCAAGGGATGCTCCAGCCAGGCCCA
>Ga0315295_10002760_pt1 | contig 14851 bp, 16 predicted proteins | sample YL17G14_0_MG_FD_204453 | JGI IMG/M metagenome (GOLD analysis project Ga0315295, IMG submission 204453) | Sediment microbial communities from Yellowstone Lake, YNP, Wyoming, USA - YL17G14_0 | ecosystem: Environmental > Aquatic > Freshwater > Lake > Sediment | place: USA: Wyoming | collected...
ACCGACCGGTGCGTCTGATCGGCCCCACCGCCAACATGCGGGACTATGTGCACCTGGATGATGTCTGCGCCGCTCTGGATTGGTCCCTGCGCCGGCCGGCCACCGGTTTCGAGGTTTTCAACATCGGCAGCGGCCTGGGCCACTCGGTCGACCAATTGCTCGACCTGTTGCGCGCGCAATGGCCGGCTCCCTTCCGCGTGGTGAACCTCCCCACCCACGGCAATGACAGATCCCTCATCCCTTGGAATGTGCTGGATCCCACCCGGGCCGCGGACGCGGGCTGGCAGGCGCGCGTGCCCATGGAGACCGGCCTCGCCCGGCTGCTGCATACCGCCGTTCCCGGGCCGCGGGAATGAGACTGTCCGCGACCCCCGCCGGGGGTGGATTGTCCTTGAACAAACAGGGCAATTTTAAAGCCTTGAGCACTTTGTCCCCGACATACCTTCCATGAAGAAAATCCTCGTCACCGGTGGAGCAGGCTATAAGGGCTGCGTCCTCGTTCCCAAACTGCTCAACGCCGGCTATGCTGTCGTGGTTTATGACCTGATGCTGTTCGGGTCGGACGGCCTGCCCCAGCACCCCAAACTCGTGGTCCTCAAGGCCGATATTCGCGACACCGCCACCTTCGCCAAGGCCTGCGCGGGCGTCGACACCGTCATCCACATGGCCTGCATCTCGAACGACCCGAGCTTCGAGCTCGATGAGTCGCTCAGCCGCACGATCAACTACGACTGCTTCGAGCCCATGGTCGTCGCCGCCAAGCAGGCCGGTGTGCAGCGCTTCCTCTACGTCTCCAGCAGCTCCGTCTATGGCGTGAGCGAGGCGCCCGAGGTGACCGAGGAGCATCCGCTCGTCCCCCTCACCCTCTATAACAAATACAAGGGCCTGTGCGAGCCGCTGCTCTTCAAGCACCAGTCGCCCGGCTTCGTCTGCGTGGCCCTGCGCCCCGCCACGGTCTGCGGCTACTCGCCGCGCATGCGGTTCGACCTCACGATCAACATCCTCACCAACCACGCGGTCAACAAGGGGATCATCACTGTCTTCGGCGGCACCCAGAAACGCCCCAACATCCACGTCGACGACGTCACCGAGCTCTACGTCAACATGATCGAATATCCGGCCGCGAAAGTCGCCGGCGAAACCTTCAATGTCGGCTATGAGAACTTCACCGTGTCGCAGCTCGCGCAGTTCGTGAAGGCCACGGTGGAGAAGGAATTCCCGGCCAAGGCCCCCATCCAGGTCACCACCACCCCTTCCAACGACAACCGCTCCTACCACGTCTCCTCCCGCAAGATCTGGGAGAAGGTCGGCTGGAAGCCCCAGCGCAACATCGAGGACGCGGTGCACGACCTCTGCGCCGCCTTCAAGGACGGCCGCTTCGGACCGGACACCATGACCAACGCCGCCTTCGTCAATGTGAAGGTCGTCAAGGGTCTCGGCCTGAAATGAGCGCCCGACGCCTTGCCATCGTCACGGGCGGCGCCGGGTTCATCGGCGGCCACATGGTCGACCTGCTCGTCGCCGAGGGTTTCGCGGTGCGCGTCATCGACAACCTTGTCGGCGGCCGCCTGCAGAACCTGGAACAGCACAAGGGCAACGCCGATGTCACCGTCGACACGCGCGACATCCGCATGCTCGCGCCCGGCGACGCCTTCTGGACGGGCGCGGAGTATGTGTTCCATTTCGCCGGCATCGGCGACATCGTGCCCTCCATCGACCGGCCGATCGATTACATGTCGGCCAATGTGATGGGCACGGTCCACGCTCTGGAGGGTGCGCGGTTCGCCAGGGTGAAGAAGTTCGTCTACGCCGCCTCGTCGTCCTGCTACGGCATGACGAAGGAGCTGCCCACCACCGAGCGGGCTCCGATCCAGCCCGAATATCCCTACGCGCTCAGCAAATATCAGGGTGAGCAGGCCGTGCTCCACTGGGGCAATGTCTACAAGCTCCCGGTCAATGTCATCCGCATCTTCAACGCCTACGGCACCCGCTCGAAGACCTCCGGCGCCTACGGCGCGGTCTTCGGCGTGTTCCTCGCGCAGAAGCTGGCGCACAAGCCCTTCACCGTCGTCGGCGACGGCACGCAGCGCCGCGACTTCCTGTTCGTCACCGACGTCGCGCGCGCCTTCTACCTCGCGGCCACCACGGACAGGGTGAACGAGATCTACAACCTCGGCGCCGGCAACCCGCAGACCGTCAACCGCCTCGTCGAGCTCCTCGGCGGCGGCGAGGTCATCCGCCTGCCCAAGCGGCCCGGCGAACCCGAGTGCACCTGGGCCGACATTGCCAAGATCACCCGCGAACTCGGCTGGAAGCAGCAGGTGCCCATCGAGGCCGGCGTCGCGCAGATGCTCGCCCAGATCGACTACTGGCGCAACGCCCCGGTGTGGGATCCCGCCTCCATCGAAAAAGCCACCAGGAACTGGTTCGATTTCCTCAAAGGAAAGGACAACTCATGACCGGCCTCACCGACGCCGAAAAGGCGACCTTCAACCGCAAGATCAAGACTCGCGAGGAACTGCGCGCCCTGCTCGGCCCCTTCCCGCGCGCCAAGCGCGTCATCATGTGCCACGGCACGTTCGACCTGGTGCATCCCGGCCACATCCGGCACCTCATCTACGCCAAGAGCAAGGCCGACATCCTCGTCACCAGCCTCACCTCCGACCAGCACATCGCGAAGGCCAATTTCCGCCCGTTCGTGCCGCAGATGCTGCGCGCCATGAACCTCGCGGCGCTCGAGGTCGTCGACTACGTCATCGTCGACGAGAACCCGACGCCGATCGAGAACCTGAAGTTCATCCAGCCCGACTTTTTCGCCAAGGGCTACGAATACAACAAGGGCGGGATGCACCCGAAGACCAAGGAGGAACACGACGCCCTCGCCAGCTACGGCGGCGAGATCCTCTTCACGCCCGGCGACATCGTCTACTCCTCCTCCCACATCATCGAGAGCGAGCCGCCCAACCTCGCCGCCGACAAGCTGCACGTCCTCCTCGCGGCCGAGAACCTCGGGTTCGACGACCTGCACCGCACCATCGACTCGTTCCAGGGCGTGAAGATCCAGGTCGTGGGCGACACGATCGTCGACTCCTACACCTACTGCACGCTCATCGGTGGCAACACCAAGACCCCCACCTTCAGCCTCAAGTTCGAGGAGCAGCGCGACTTCGTCGGCGGCGCCGGCATCGTGGCCAAGCACATGAAGCAGGCGGGCGCCGTGGTGAAATTCACCACCGTGCTCGGCGACGACGCCCTGAAGGATTTTGTCGTCAAGGACCTCGAGGCCTCCGGCGTGCAGTGCGACGCCGTCATCGACCGCACCCGCCCCACCGTGCAGAAGAACCTCTTCACGGCCGGCGGCTACCGCATGCTCAAGGTCGACAAGCTCGATAACCGCCCGATCTCCGACAAGATCCTCGCGCACATCACGGCCTCCCTCCAGGCCGGCGGCAGCGATGCCATCGTCTTCAGCGATTTCCGCCACGGCATCTTCAATCCGCAGACCATCCCGCCGCTGATCGCGGCCATGCCCGCCGGTCCGCTCCGCATCGCCGACAGCCAGGTCGCCAGCCGCTGGGGCAACATCCTTGAGTTTCAGGGCTTCGACCTGATCACCCCGAACGAGCGCGAGGCGCGCTTCGCCCTCGGGGACCAGGATTCCACCGTGCGCCCGCTCGCCCTCGAACTCTACAAGCGTGCCCACTGCAAATATCTCATCCTGAAAATGGGCGAGCGCGGCCTGATCACCTATCGCGCGCCGGATCCCGAGGTGCGCTCCTTCTTCACCATCGATCCCTTCACCGACCGGGTGGTCGACGCGGTCGGCGCCGGCGACGCCCTGCTCTCCTACGCCACGCTCTCCCTCCGCGTGACGGGCAACCCCGTCATCGCCTCCATCCTCGGCACCGTCGCCGCCGGCCTCGCCTGCGAGCGCGACGGCAACGTGCCCATCGAACCCGCGGAGATGCACAAGCGTCTCCGGCACATTGAAAAACTGATCCGCTACGAATGAGAGTCGTCGTCGCCGGCTTGGGGATCCAGGGCCGCAAGCGCCTCGCGGTGGCCGGCCCCGAGGCCGTCGCCACCGTCGACCCCGTCGCGCCGGGCGCCACCTTCCGGCGCATCGAGGACGTCCCGCTCGACACCTACGACGCCGCGCTCGTCTGCACCCCCGACCAGGCCAAGCTGCCCATCCTCGAATACCTGCTGACGCACCGGAAGCACCTGCTCGTCGAGAAACCGGTCATCGCGCCCACCAACGGGCCGCTCGAGCACCTGAAGGCCCTCGCGGAGAAGAACCGCACCGTCTGCTACACGGCCTACAACCACCGCTTCGAGCCGCACATCGTGCGCCTCAAGCAGGTGCTCGATTCCGGTGCCCTCGGCCCGGTCTACCTCGCCAAGTTTTTCTACGGCAACGGCACCGCCCGCGATGTCCGCAACTCCGTCTGGCGCGACCAGGACATGGGCGTCTTCCCCGACCTGGGCTCGCACCTGCTCGACTGGACGCTGTTTCTCTTCGGCCAGCCCGGTGAGGCCCCCGTGGTCTCGGCGGCGGACCGTTTCGAAAACCGCGCCTACGACCACTTCCGCTTCGGCTTCGCCGGCCGGCCCGCGCTCGATTTCGAGATGACCATGGTCTCCTGGCGGAATACTTTCCGGTGCGATGTCTTCGCGGAGAAGGGCAGCGTGCACATCGACTGCCTCTGCAAGTGGGGCCCGAGCATCTTCACGCAGCGGACGCGCATCCTGCCCAGCGGCCGCCCCGCCGAGCAGACCGCGCGCCTCGAATGCGCCGACCCCACCTGGGTGGCGGAATACGCGCACTTCAAGCGGCTCTGCGCGCAACCCGCGCACAACCTCGACAACGACATCTGGATCAACGAGGTCTTCAACCGGGTGCGCCGTGATCTCGGCCTGCCCGCGCCCCGCGACTGATGCCCATGCTCCAACACCTCAACGCCCTCCCGCAAAAACCGGACCGGGTCGTCGTGCTCGGGGCCGGCGGCTTCCTCGGCGGCACCATTCTCCGCCGCCTGCAGGCCGCAGGCCTTGCCACCTCCGGGCTCGACCGCCCCGCGTTCGACCTGCTGGTCCCGGGGGCGGTTTCCGACCTCGTCTCGGCCTTGCAGGTGACCGATACCTTCGTGTTCGTTTCCGCCCGGGCGCCGGTGAAAAACTCCGCGATGCTGCTGGAAAACCTCCGCATGGGGGACGTCGTCGGCACGGCGCTGCACCGCCAGCCGGTCCGCCATGTCATCTACATCAGCTCCGACGCGGTCTACCGGGACAGCGACCAGCCGCTCAGCGAGGACTCCTGCGCCGAGCCGGGCAGCCTGCACGGCGTCATGCACCTCGCGCGCGAGGTCATGGTGCGCACCGCCTTCCCGGGCCCGTTCACCATCATCCGTCCCACGCTCGTGCACGGCCTCGACGATCCCCACAACGGTTATGGCCCGAACCGGTTCCGCCGCCTCGCCGCCGCGGGCAAGGAAATCGTCCTCTTTGGCGAGGGGGAGGAACGCCGCGACCATGTCGCGGTCGAGGACATCGCCGAGCTCATCCTCCGGGTCGTGCTCCAGCGCAGCACCGGCATCGTCAACGCCGTCTCCGGCGAAGTGGTCTCGTTTCGCGATCTCGCCGAGTTCTGCGCGGCGCAGTTCCCCACCCGGGTGGCCGTCAGGGGCTCGCCGCGCGAGGGCCCGATGCCGCACCGCGGCTATCGGCCCTTCGCCCCCTCCGCCGCCCTTGCCGCCTTCCCCGATTTCCGCTTCACTCCGTGGCGCGACGGCCTCGCGCGCGCCTGCGCCGCCACCAAACCAACCTGAGCCATGATCGGCTTCATCGGACTCTCCCATCTCGGGCTCAACTACAGCCTGGCCACCGCCGCCAAGGGCTTCGAGGTCGTCGCCTATGATCCCGACGCCGCGCTCGCCGCGCGCTGCGCCGCGGGGGATTTCCCGATCGAGGAACCGGGCTTCCGGGAGCTGTTCGCCACCCACCGCCCCCGCCTGCACTATACCGGCGACATCGCGCGGCTCGTGTCGTGCGACCTCGTTTTCTACGCGCTCGACATCCGCACCAATGAGAGGAACGAAAGCGACACCGGCCCGCTGACCCGGCTCATCCACGAGACTGCGCCCGCCCTCGCCGCCGGCGCCACCGTCGTGCTGCTCAGCCAGGTGTCGCCCGGCTACACGCGCCAGCTCATCGCCGGCCTCGCCCTGCGCCCCGAGGTGAAGGTCCGGTCGTTTTATTACCAGGTGGAGACGCTCATCTTCGGCGCGGCGGTGCAGCGGGCCCTGGAGCCCGAGCGCTACATCGTGGGCGCGGCCGACCCCGCCGCACCGGTGCCCGCCCGCTTCGCCGCGTGGCACGCCGCGTTCAAATGCCCCGTGCTCCTCATGCGCTTCGAGAGCGCCGAGCTCGCCAAGATCGCGATCAACTTCTTCCTCGTCTCGGCCGTCAGCACCACCAACACGCTCGCCGAGGTTTGCGAGGCGATCGGCGCCGATTGGAATGAGATCGTCCCGGCGCTGCGGCTCGACCGGCGCATCGGCCCGCATGCCTACCTCAAGCCCGGCCTCGGCATCGCCGGCGGCAACCTCGAGCGTGACCTCGTCACCGTCCGCACCCTCGCCGCCCGCCACGGCACCGACGACCAGGTCGTTGCCGCCTGGCAGGCCAACAGCGCCTACCGCCGCGACTGGGTCCGCCGCCGGGTCCAGCGCGAACTCCTCGGCCCGGGGAGCGACCCGCTCATCGCCGTCTGGGGCCTCGCCTACAAGCCGGACACGCACTCCATCAAGAACTCGCCCGCCGTCGAGCTGCTCCGCGCGCTGCCCGGCATCCGCCTCCGGGCGCACGATCCCGTGGCGAAAATCCCCGCCGCTGATTTCCCGAACGTCACGCTGGTCCCGGCCCCGCTCGATGCGCTCGCCGGCGCCGACGCCCTGCTCGTGATGACCCCGTGGAAACTCTACGGCGGCATCGCCGCGGCCGACATCAAGGCCCGGCTCAAGGGCCGGCTGGTCATCGACCCCTACGCCGCGCTGGACGGAAAAGCCTGCCGCGCCGCCGGCCTCGCCTACCACCGCCTCGGATGCTGACCCACCACCACACCGCCCCGGTTGCCCCCGCCCGCGTCGTCATCCTCGGGGCGAGGGGATTTCTGTCCCGGCACCTGCAGACGGCCCTGAAATCACATGGCACGTCATTTCTGGCGGTCCCGAGCAACGACATTGACCTGACCCGGCCCGATAGTGCCGGTCGCCTGGCCGCGATCATCCGCCCGGACGATGCGGTGGTCATGCTGTCCACCCTGACGCCCGAGAAGGGCCGCGATTTCAACACCCTGATGCTCAACCTGCGCATGGCGGAGAATGTATGCCTCTGCCTGGCACAGGCGCGTTGCGCCCACTTCGTTTATTTGAGCTCGGATGCGGTTTACGATGCGCACCAGATCCCGCTGGACGAGGACTCAACCCGTGAGCCCGTGGACCTCTACGGACTGATGCACACCGCCCGCGAGATGATGCTGGCCTCGGTGTTGCAGCGGGCGGAGGTGCCGTATTGCATCCTGCGCCCGACGAATATCTACGGTCCCGGCGACACCCACAACAATTACGGTCCCAATCGCTTTGTCCGCTCGGCGCTGGGTGAGGGGCGGATCACCCTGTTCGGCAAGGGCGAGGAACGCCGCAGCCAGGTGTATGTGGATGATGCCGTGAATCTCATCGAACGGGTGCTGCTGCACCGCAGCCGGGGCATCCTGAACATCGCCACCCGCCCGGCCGTATCATTCCGGGATGCGGCGGAGATTGTCATCCAGCAACATGGCCAGCCGGTGCGGATCGAGTTGGCGCCGCGCAAGCTGCCGGTGGTCCATCGCCCCTACAAGCCGACCCAGATTGCGCGCTTCATCTATAACCTGGGCCGGCCGATCGGCCCGATTGTCCACCGGACCTTTGCCATTTCCGCCATCTTTGACGCGTTTCCTGATTTTAAGTTCACCCCCCTAGTGCAAGGCATCGCCCGTTTCATCCAGGCCGAGCGGAAGCTGGCGGCAACGGGCGGACAGGGGGGGAAAATGCCATGAAAACGGCCTTCATCCTGGGCCTCACCAGTGATATCGGACGCGAACTCGCGATCAGGCTGGTCCGTGACAGCTGGTCGGTTTTCGGCACCCACCGGCCCGGAACCGGCCCGACCGGACTTCCGCCCGGGTGCCGGTTGCTGCCGTGCGATCTCGCCGCCCCTGGCTCGGGACAACAGCTGATCGCGGGCTGCTGCAAGCTGGGTCTGCAATGGGATCTGCTGGTGGTCGCCGCGGGCACCGAGGAGCCCATCGGCGATTTCTGGTCCTGCGACGCCGACGCTTGGGAGACGGGCCTGAACATCAATGCGCTCGCCCCGCTGCAGGTGGTGCGCGGGTTGTATGCCCTGCGCCGGCCGGACGCACAGCCTGCCGTGGCCTTTTTTTCCGGGTCCGGCACCAACAACGCCGCGCCGGCCTACTCCGCCTACTGCGCGTCGAAAATCCTCCTGATCAAGATGTGCGAGCTGCTCGATGCCGAGTCGGCGGACACGAGTTTCTTCATCATCGGCCCGGGCATTGTGCGCACCAAGATCCACGGGCAAACCCTGCGCACCCCCGCCACCAGCGGGGCGAACCACCGGAAGGTGGTCGACTTTCTCGCCTCCGACAATCCGGGCACCAGTCACGATGAGATTTACGCCTGCCTGTGCTGGTGCCTGCAGGCGGGGAAGGCCACGGTCGGCGGCCGCAACCTCTCCCTCGTGCATGACGCGTGGCGGAACGGGGGTGCGGCCCTCGCCCGCCGGCTGCAGGCGGAGCCCAACCTTTACAAATTACGCCGGAATGGAAACGATTTAAAAATCTCTGATTGATGAAACTTTCCGACGTCGTCGCCGCCTTTCTTGCCGAACATGGCATCAAGCATGTTTTTGCCATCTCCGGCGGGGCCTCCCTGCATTTGATCCACTCCATCGCGGAAACGCCGGGCACGGGCTTCATCTGTCCCCACCATGAGCAGGCGGGCGCCATGGCGGCGGACGGTTACGCCCGCGTCACGGGCGGGTTGGGCTGCGCCCTCGCCACCAGCGGTCCGGGCGCGACCAACCTGATCACGGGCATCTGCAGCTCCTATTATGATTCCGTGCCGGTGCTTTATCTCACCGGGCAGGTGGCAACATTCCGGGCCAAGGGTGACACCGGGGTCCGCCAGATCGGCTTTCAGGAGACCGACATGGTCAGCATCTGCCAGACGATCACCAAATATGCCGTCTTGATCAAGGATCCCTACCGCATCCGCTATGAATTGCAGAAGGCCGTGGCGATCGCCCGGTCCGGACGTCCCGGGCCAGTGGTCGTCGACATCCCCGATGACCTGCAGCGCATGGACATCGATCCGGCCAAACTCATCGACTATGTGCCGGATGTCCCCGCGGCCACTGCCGGCATCAGTGCCGAGACCGTGAAGCACTGCCTCAAGGCGGTGCAGGCGGCCAAGCGCCCGGTGTTGATTTATGGCTGGGGCGTGCACCTGGCGGGCGCCGAGCAGGAAGCCCGGGAACTGGCCCGTCTGCTCGGGGTGCCGGTCGCGATGACCTGGGCCGCGCTCGACCTTTTCCCCTACAGCGACCCGCTCACGGTGGGCGGTTTCGGCACCCACGGGGTCCGCTACGCGAACTTCGCGGTGCAAAACGCCGATCTCATCATTTCCGTCGGCTCCCGCCTCGACACCAAGGCGACCGGCAGCCCGCCGGCCACCTTTGCCCGCGAAGCCCGGATCATCATGCTCGATGCGGATCCGACGGAGATAAACAAATTCCAGCGTCTGGCCGTGAAGCTCGACCGCGGCATCGTCGGGGACGCCGGTGAATTCCTGCGCGCCCTGCTCGCCGGGGCCCGCGGCGGCCATTTCCCCGACTTCGCCCCGTGGCTCGCCCGCATCAAGGAGTGGAAGGCCCGCTACCCCGCCTGCCTGCCGGCCTACGCGCAGGAACGGGAGGTCAACCCCTACTTCCTGATGAAGCAGCTGTCCCGCGCCTTTGCCGGGAATGAAATCATCTTCTCCGACACCGGCTGCGCCCTGGCCTGGATGATGCAGGCCTTCGAATTCAGCCCCGGCCAGCGCTTCTTCCACGCCTTCAACAACACCCCGATGGGCTACGGCCTGCCCGGGGCGATGGGCGCGTGCTTCGCCCGGCCCGGACAACGCGTCATCTGTGTCACCGGGGACGGGGCCCTGCAGATGAACATCCAGGAAATGGCCACCGTCATCCGCCACCAGTTGCCGGTGAAAATCCTCCTGATCAACAATCATGGCCACAGCATGGTGCAACAGACCCAGGAGATGTGGTTGAAGGGCCATTACCACGCCACCTCGGTCGAGGGCGGTCTGGCGTCCCCGGATTTCGTGGCCATCGCCCGCGCCTATGGCTTCCCCGCCGACACGCTCCGCCTGAACGAGGAGATCCCGGCCAAGGTGGCGGCCGCCCTCGCCGGCAACGGACCCTATTTCCTGAACATCGAGATCGCCTCGCAGCACCGGCTGACCCCCCAGGTCAAGTTTGGCCGCCCCAATGAGGATGCGGACCCGTTGCTGCCGCGCGAAGAATTTCTCGCCAACATGATCATCAAACCCCTCGCGGTTTCCCTGCAGGGCGATCCCACCTAATCATGCCCTCCCTTGACCTCCTGCTCGACGCCGTCGCCGAGAGCCGTCACGCCCACGTGCCCACGACCCGGCTTTACCAGCTCATCAAGAGCCTGGTCCGGCCCGAATTCGAGAAGGTCTTTTCCTCGCCGGAGGGAACGCCGCGGCCGTTCTGGAAATTCGGCGATCTCTCCCTGCCCTACACGAAGATGGGGGCCATCGACTCGATCGACCTGTTCGGCCTGGACGAACTGATCATCTTTTCCTTCTACCACGCCAATCGCGGCCGCTACCGCCGGGTGATCGACATCGGCGCCAACCTCGGCCTCCATTCGCTGGTGCTGGCCCGCTGCGGCTACGAGGTGAAATGTTTCGAGCCGGATCCGTGGCACTTTTCCCTCCTGACGAAAAACCTCGCGGCCAACGGGGCCCGGTCCGTCACGCCGTTCCCCGCCGCGATCTCCACCGCCGACGGCGAAGCCCAGTTCGTGCGCGTGCTCGGCAACACCACCGGCAGCCACCTTGCCGGGGCCAAGGATTCCTATGGCGAGAAGGAATATTTTTCCGTGAAGACCATGGCCATCCGGCCGTTGCTCGAGTGGGCCGATCTGGCCAAGATCGACGCCGAAGGCCACGAAAAGGCGCTGCTCCTCGCCGCCACCAGGGAAATCATGGCCGCCACCGACATCATGGTGGAGGTGGGCAGTCCCGACAACGCCGTGGCGATCTTCGATCATTTTACCCCGATGGGTGTGAATCTCTTCGCCCAGAAGATCGGCTGGCAGCCGGCCCGATTCCCCCACGACCTGCCGACTTCGCACCGCGAAGGCAGTCTGTTTCTCAGCATGAAGCCCGCCATGCCGTGGTGACCGGCCCGGCCGGTTGTCTTCGCCCGATCCCATGGCTGCCTTTGCCCTCGCGTTGTTCCTCTTTCTGCTGGCGCTGGTCCTCCACGTCATCTGGTGGCGCTGGCGGCTGCCCCGGCATCACACCGCCGCCCTGTTGCTGGTGTTTGCCGTGCCCCCGCTGCTCGCCGCCGGCCTCTGGCTCGCCGAAGTCTGCCGGTTCGGGCTGACCTGGACGGACCTGCCCGGGATTGCCCTGTTCTATGCCGCCGCCACCGGCTGCTACCTCATCACCTACGCCGGGGTGGAGGAAACCAGCCCCTCCCTCGTGATCATTCGCGCACTGGAACAGGCGGGCGCCAAGGGCTGCACGCGCGAGGAACTCAGTCCCTGCATCACGGAGGAGCGCTTCATTCTCCCGCGGCTCGCCGCGCTGCGGCGGGACGGCCTGGTGGTGGCGGCCGGCGACGGCGCCAGGCTCACCCCCGCGGGCCTTCGCCTCGCGCGCCTGGCCACCCGGCTGGCCCGGTTCTTCAATCTGCATGAGGGTGCCTGATCCTACCGCCATGCCTGTTGCGCTCGTGCTGACTCTCGCCCCGGTGTTCGGCCTGGCCGTGAACATCGCCGTGCAATTCGTGATCAGCCGGCTGCCCCTGGCGATCGGGAAGGTCCGCCGCCAGTTCCTGAGCTTCGGGTGCGGGCTGGCCGCCACGGCCCTCCGGCTCGGGCCCGAACTTTACTCCGCCGGATTCACCCTGCCGGATGCCATCGGTTGCTTCGCCTTGCATCTGCTGGCCTATGCCATGGCGGGTTTCATATTTTTCAACGTCATCAACCTGAACATATCCTCCCTGCGGATCCGCATGCTCAAGGAATACCTGCGCGAGCATCCGCAGCCGCTCCCCGACCGCGTCTTGCGGGAGAAATACCCGGCGCGCGCCATGCTGGATGCGCGGCTGGCGCGTCTGGTGAGCGGCGGACAAGTCATCTTGAGAAACGGGCGATATCATATCCATCCAGGCTTGGTGGCTGCCATCGGACACTTCTTTGTTTTTCTTCAGAGATTCCTTCTCCGCAAATGACCTCCCTGCTCCTTCCGTCCGGGCAAGGGCCGGATTCCTTCCCGCACTGGCCCCGGCTAGCTCTCGCCGGTTTCATTACCCTGGCTTTCGCCTTCCCACCTCTGGCGTTGTTCTGGTGCCGGGCCGATCCCACGGCGAATTCCTATCAGATATCCGACCTGTTACCTGACGTCAATTACACTATCCGGGCGCGCCGGGATTTTGCGGATGCGCACTCCTGCTGGACTGAAGTGATCGCCCCCCCGATCGTTCCTGCACCGGCCCCGGTTCCCGAATTGACCAAGTAATCACTCCCGTCTCGACGCTCCGCATCCAACCATGCCCTCGATCACGATCATGATTCCGGCCTTGAACGAGGAGCGGCGGATCGGCACGACCCTCGACACCGTGCTCGGGGTGGCCGCCGGCCAGCCCGGCCTCCGCCTGGAGATCCTCGTGGTCGACGACGGCAGCCGGGACAACACCGCCGGAGTCGTCGCGGGTTATGCGGATCGCTTCCCGTCCGTGCGCCTGATCCGCCACCCGGTCAACCGGGGCCTGGGCCAGGCCTTTCGCACCGCCCTCGCCCAGGCCACCGGGGACAAATTCCTGATCGTGCCCGGCGACAATGACCTGCCGGCCGGCACCCTCGGCGCCCTGCTCGCCCAAGCTGATGCCGCTGACATGGTCATGTGCTTTTTCCCCGATCGCGCGGAGCGTGGCCGCGCTCGTAATGCGCTCTCCAAACTCTTCGGCCTGATCTATGCGGTCTGCTTCGACGTTCACGTCCAATACATCAACGGCCCTTGCGTCTACCCGGTCGCCCGGCTCCGCGGGCTGCAGATCAATTCCACCCGGTTCAGCATCGTGGCGGAAATCAATGTCAAGCTGCTGCGCCAAGGCCTCAGTTTCCTCGAGCTGCCCAGCTACCGCCAGACCGGCCTCACGGGCAGCTCGTCATTTTCCTTCCGCAATCTGGTGGAGACCGCCGCGGTTTTCTGCCGCCTGTTCTACGAGGTGCACCTCAAGTCTCCCGCCCGCTATGCCCGCCGGCCGGTGCGGGTGATGCCGGCATCCCCTGCGCCGGCCCCGCCTCCCCCGGTTTGAGCCAACCCGATGATTCCCTGCCTCCGCCTCCGGCTCGCCCGGGCATTCACCTCCCCGCTCGTGCGCTGGCTGTCCGCCGGCCTGGCCTCCAACTTCCTCCGGGTCTGGCGCGCCAGGCATCCCGCGAAGGCGCTATGACCGCACCGGAACCCTCGACCACGGTCTGCGGCATCATCGTGCTGCGGGCCGATGGCGCCGCCCTGCTCCAGCACCGCGACGACATCCCCACCATCAACGACCCCGGCCTGTGGGTCATTCCGGGCGGCCACGTGGAGCCGGGCGAGACGGTCATCCAGGCCGCCGTGCGCGAAGTGGAGGAGGAAACCTGCTACCGCAGCGCCCGCCCGCGCCCGCTGGCCGATTTCCACGGCCACGAGCTCGGTTATCCCGGCGATTTCCGCATGGTCTTCTTCTGGGACGAATACGACGGCCGCCAGCGGATCGAATGCCGGGAAGGCCAAGCCGCCAGTTTCGTGCTGCGCGCCGACGCCACGCTGCTCCCGGCCCGCGATTATCTCCCCCGGATCTGGGATCTCGCCCTGGCCGCACGCGAGGCTTGCCAGCCTCCCACCGCTCCGCTGCCCTAGAATCCTTCTTTCCCTCCTAATGCAACTCAGCCACCGCACCATCACCCAGCTCGGTCACTACCGCGACCTGGACCTCGCCGGGGTCGCCCCCGAAACGTTGCTCAAGCTCTACCACCAGATGCTCCGCCTGCGGCGCACCGAGGAGGCGCTGCACCAGGAATACCACCCCGCCGACGAGATGCGCTGTCCGATCCATTTCTGCATCGGCCAGGAGGCCGTTCCCGCCGCCCTTTCCCTGCACGTGCGGCCCGACGACTACCTCTTCAGCCACCACCGCTCGCACGGCTACTATTTCGCCAAGGGCAGCCCGCTGCGCGAACTGTTCGCCGAGATCTACGGCAAGGCCACCGGCGCCAGCGGCGGCAAAGCCGGCTCGCAGGACATCTCCCATTCGGAGACCAATTTCTACAGCGGGGCCATCCTGGCCGGCGCCGTCAGCATCGCCGTGGGCGCCGCCTTCGGCTTCAAGCACAAGCAGACCCGCCAGATCAGCGTCTCCGGCTTCGGCGAAGGCTGCACGGACGAAGGCGCCTTCTGGGAGGCGATGAACTACGCCGAAGCCGGAGACG
>Ga0315295_10002762_pt1 | contig 14848 bp, 13 predicted proteins | sample YL17G14_0_MG_FD_204453 | JGI IMG/M metagenome (GOLD analysis project Ga0315295, IMG submission 204453) | Sediment microbial communities from Yellowstone Lake, YNP, Wyoming, USA - YL17G14_0 | ecosystem: Environmental > Aquatic > Freshwater > Lake > Sediment | place: USA: Wyoming | collected...
ATTTTCAAGAGGTTCGAAAGCAATTATAATACTTCGGTGCAGCAATAATGAGCAGGCTATTAAAGCTTTAAAGGAGCATAAAATGGAACTGCTGCATGCGAGCGATTTGTATAAAATATAACCCCTTAACCCCCCAGGGGAGACTTTAAGCAGGACAGGAAATTTAAAGTCCCCCCTTGAGGAATTAGGGGGTTAAAAAGAAGGGATGAGGACTGTAACTGTATATTAAGAGATTAGTTTTTAAAGAATATGGAAATCTGGAACAGTCATTTTGAGTGCATGGATCGTAATGAGCTGAAGAAGGTTCAGAGTGAACGTCTTATTGAAACGGTTGAGAGGGTTTATTTCAATGTCCCATATTACCGCCATAAAATGCAGGAAGCCGGACTTGGACCGGAAAGTATACACTCAATTGATGATCTAACTAAACTGCCGTACACTTCAAAACAGGACCTGCGGGATAACTACCCGTTTGGACTCTTCGCTGTTCCGATGAGTGAAATAGTAAGAATTCATGCCTCTTCAGGAACTACAGGAAAATCGACTGTTGTCGGGTATACAAGAAACGATATCTCTATCTGGTCGGAAGTGATGGCCCGCACACTTACCTGCGCAGGGGCAAACAGGAATGACTTTATCCAGATAGCCTATGGTTACGGTTTGTTTACAGGTGGCCTTGGTCTTCATTACGGGGGTGAAAAAATAGGGGCATCAGTAATTCCAATTTCCGGTGGAAACACAATGCGCCAGATACAGCTAATGCACGATTTCGGAAGTACTGTGCTGGCATGTACACCATCCTATGCACTTTTCCTTGCCGAGGCAATGCAGGAAAGCGGTATCAACCGCGATGAATTCAAACTGAAAGCCGGAGTATTCGGAGCAGAACCATGGACTGAAAATATGAGAAGGGAGATAGAAGATAAACTGAAGATTAAAGCTATCGATATTTATGGCCTCAGTGAAGTCATTGGTCCTGGTGTTGCCAGTGAATGTTTTTATCAGGATGGACTGCACATCAATGAAGATCATTTTTATCCAGAAATAATCGATCCTGAAACATTGCAGGTTCTGCCTGAAGGGTCATCCGGCGAACTGGTATTTACTACGCTTACAAAGGAAGGATTACCTTTAGTAAGATACCGGACTCGTGATCTCACGAGACTCACAACTGAAAAATGCAAATGCGGCCGTACCTTGGTAAGAATGGATAAATGTCTGGGCCGAAGCGATGACATGCTGATTATTCGCGGAGTAAACCTTTTCCCATCGCAGGTTGAAAGCATTCTTCTCGAAATGAGTGAAATTAAGCCCCATTACCTGCTTATTGTCGACAGGGTAAATAACCTCGATACTCTTGAATTAAAAGTTGAGGTCGATGAGGCTTTCTTTCTTGATAAAATAAGCCAGCTTGAGTCGCTCCGCATGAAAATCCAGGAAAACCTTGAAAGCTCCCTGGGTCTTGGGATAAAGGTTACACTGGTCGAACCCAAAATGATCGAAAGAAGTGAAAGCAAATCAAAACGCGTTGTTGACAAAAGAAAATTTTAGCAAATATTACAGTAATGAATAATATACCAATACCTGATAATCTTATAGAATCTCTTAAGGAAGCCAGCGGAGTGACTTCTCCCGGAACGGCATCCATACGTGAAATAGTCGCGCTGGTTAACTTGATAGAGAAAAAGACAGGTGTAAAGTTTGTAAGGATGGAGATGGGAGTTCCGGGTCTGCCGACTCCTTCAATCGGCATTAATGCTGAAATAGAAGCACTTCAGAATGGTGTTGCATCATTATATCCTGAAATTACTGGCCTCGGGATTCTTAAGGACGAAGCTTCACGATTCATTAAACTGTTTCTGAATGTTGATGTCAGTCCTGCAGGATGTGTTCCTACAGTCGGATCAATGATGGGTTCGATGATCTGTTTCCTTGTCGCCAACAGGAATGACAGAACCAAAGAAGGTTCACTGTTCATAGATCCGGGGTTCCCTGTACAGAAACAGCAGGTAAAGATGCTCGGACATAATTATTTTTCATTTGATGTTTATAATTACAGGGGGAAAAAACTCAGGGCAAAACTTGAATCTTATCTGCAGACAGGAAAGGTGTCATCATTGTTGTTTTCAAATCCCAATAATCCAACATGGATATGTCTGACCGAGGAAGAATTATCAATAATAGGTGAACTATCCAGTAAATATGATGTTATTGTTATTGAGGACCTTGCATACTTTGGGATGGACTTCAGAAAAGATTATTGTAACCCGGGTGAACCACCTTTTCAACCTTCAGTAGCTCATTATACTGATGATTATATTATACTTATATCAAGTTCTAAAATATTCAGCTATGCAGGTCAGAGAGCAGGGATTATGGCAATCTCCGATCATCTCTTTAACAGATCCTATCCTGACCTGCTGAGATATTATTCTTCCGCCGAATTTGGCCATTCTGCAATTTTCGGTGCTTTATACGGGATCTCAGCAGGAGTTGCTCATTCGGTACAGTACGGTTTTGCAGCGCTTTTAAAAGCAGTTAACGACGGGAAATACAAATATCGTGAGGATATTATCGAATACGGTGAAAAAGCCCGTCTTATGAAAAAAATGTTTACCGATAACGGTTTTAATATAACATATGATAAAGACCTTGATGAACCAATAGCCGATGGATTCTACTTTACAATTTCTTATCCTGGCATGACAGCTGTAAAATTAATTGATGCGCTTCTGAGGTACGGGATAAGCGCCATAACTCTCAATACAACAGGAAGTGACAGGAATGATGGCCTCAGGGCATGCGTTTCACAGGTTCCACGGTCATTATTCAGCGACCTTGAATATCGACTTAAATGTTTTAATAATGATCATAAAAAGTGACCCCATTCCCGACCTTCCCACACTGGGGAAGGAGAAAAACATTTCCCCCCCGGGGGGAAATTAGAAAGTGGGTAAAATAATTATTAAGATCCATTGGAAGTTTTAATTAAAATTTAAGACATAAATTATGGCAAAGATCAGAGGAAGTATTGTTATAAATATCGACAGATGCAAGGGATGTGAATTATGCATGGTTTCATGTCCTACAGGCACTATCGCAATGGAAAAGGAGGTTAACAGCAAAGGGTACAACTATGCTTATCCGGCAAATCCTGACCTTTGCATTGGATGTGCCAACTGTGCGATTGTCTGTCCCGATGGCGTAATAACTGTTTATAAAACAAAAATATAGCCTGCAGATGGAAAAGGAATTAAGACTAATGAAGGGTAATGAGGCCATTGCGGAAGCTGCAATCAGGGCTGGAGCCGATGGTTATTTCGGATACCCTATAACACCTCAAAGTGAGATAATTGAGTATCTTATGGAAGCAAATCCATATGAGAGGACCGGCATGGTCGTTCTCCAGGCTGAAAGCGAAATTGCAGCCATCAATATGGTTTATGGCGGAGCCGGTTGTGGCAAAAAAGTAATGACGACATCCTCTTCCCCCGGGATAAGCTTGAAACAGGAGGGAATATCTTATATTGCCGGCGCAGAGCTGCCATGCCTGATCGTAAATGTTGTAAGGGGCGGACCCGGCCTTGGAACTATTCAGCCTGCCCAGTCAGATTATTTCCAGGCAGTCAAGGGCGGGGGACATGGGGATTATCACCTCATTGTTCTCGCACCCTCTTCGGTCCAGGAAATGGCTGATTTTGTCGGGCTTGGCTTTGACCTTGCATTCAAATACAGGAATCCGGCAATGATTCTGTCCGACGGTGCTATAGGCCAGATGATGGAAAAAGTATGGCTCGGTCCTCAGCAGGAAAGATCAAAGAAAGTTCCTGAATGGGCCACAACCGGAAAGCCGCCTTCAAGAAAGAGAAATATTATTACTTCTCTCGAACTCGATCCAAACCGCCAGGAGATCTTTAATCAGAAACTTGTGGCAAAATATAATGAGATCAAAGAAAAAGAGGTTCGTTTTGAAGAGTTTCAATGCGAAGATGCTGAATATCTGCTGGTTGCTTATGGAACCTCCGCCAGGGTGTGCCAAAAGTCAGTTGAGCTTGCCCGTGAACAGGGAATAAAAGCAGGTCTGTTGCGGCCGATCACTCTTTTCCCTTACCCTTCAAAACAGATAAACAAACTGGCTGATAAGGTAAAACTTATTCTGACTGTGGAAATGAGTGCCGGACAGATGGTTGAAGACGTTATGCTTTCGGTGAAAGGCAAGGTTCCCGTTCATTATTATGGAAGAATGGGAGGAATGATTCCGACACCTGATGAGGTTGTTGAAAATCTTAAAACAAGAATAATAGGAGGTTGAGCTATGAAAGAAATAACGGGAATAAAAGAAATACTCAAGCCTGAGAATCTGGCTTATAAAAAGTCAAGTATTCTGACTGAAGATATAATGCACTATTGCCCCGGATGCGGTCACAGCACAACCCATCGTATCCTTGCTGAGATAATAGAAGAGGAGGGACTGCAGCAGGATGCAATCGGTATATCGCCTGTGGGATGCTCTGTTTTTCTGTACAATTACCTTGATATCGACTGGCAGGAGGCTGCTCATGGGCGTGCTCCTGCTCTTGCAACAGGAATAAAACGGCTGCTGCCCGACAAATTTGTCTTTACATATCAGGGTGACGGCGATCTCGCAGCTATCGGTACCGCTGAGACAATACATACCTGCAACAGGGGAGAAAATATCATGATAATATTCATAAATAACGGTATTTACGGTATGACCGGAGGACAGATGGCCCCAACTACACTTCCGGGTATGAAATCATCAACATCTCCATATGGAAGGGATGTAAAAACAATGGGTTATCCATTGAAAATTACAGATATTGTCGCCACTCTTCCTGGTACATACTATGTTACCCGGCAAAGTGTGCATACTCCCGCCAATGTCCGAAAAGCAAAAAAAACTATGAGGAAAGCTGTTCAGTATCAGAAGCTGAATAAGGGTACCTGTTTTATCGAAATAGTATCTAACTGCCCGTCAGGCTGGAAAATGACACCCGTGCAGTCGAATAAATGGATGGAAGAAAATATGTTCCCGTATTATCCTCTAGGCGATCTTAAAGCACCTGAAGAACAACCAGTTCAACAACCAAAATCTGAGTAATAATGACGGAAGAAATATTAATAGCCGGATTCGGAGGACAGGGTGTCCTGTCGATGGGCAAAATTATGGCATACTCTGGGGTGATGCAGGATATGGAAGTCAGCTGGATGCCATCATACGGACCTGAAATGCGCGGAGGTACTGCAAATGTTATTGTCATTCTGAGCAGCGAACGTATCAGCTCTCCGATAGTAAGACACTTTGATACAGGAATCATCCTTAACCAGCAGTCGCTCGACAAATTTGAAGAATCAATTAAGCCGGGTGGAGTCCTTATATATGATGGAAACGGCATAACAAGGCATCCCGAAAGGAAGGACATTTCAATTTACAGGGTCGATGCGGCTGAAGAAGCTTCAAGAATGAACAGTCCTAAAACCTTTAATATGATAGTAATGGGAGGATTTTTGAAAGTTAAGCCAGTATTGAGATATGAGAATGTGATTAAAGGTCTGAAAAAATCTCTTCCTGAAAGGTATCATAAACTGATTCCGGAAAACGAAAAAGCCCTTCTCCGGGGTGAGGAAATCATAAAAGAAGTACATAAGGTATAATTCAAAAATCCATTTTTTACCACGGAGTGGCACTGAGTTTGCCAGGAATTCCACTGTTTTTAACTCCGTGATCCCGAGTACTTGGGACCATGAAACTCAGTGTAACTTCCGTGGTTTATATATTGCTTACTTTTCATAGAAATGCATATCAACTATGTATTTCCACACTGCCTGATGGAGGTAGTATGACATATTCTTCCTCCGTTTGATGCCATTTCTTATAAAAGTTCCGGAGATATCCATCAATGGTGCCTTGACCCACTTTACTGTTGCTTTTGTCAGGATCTCATCAAGCAATTCGATCTTCTTTTTAACTGCATCAGGACGCGGGTAAATATACAGGGGAAACCGGCTGACAAGTTCAATAGCATTTTTCCATTTATGAAGAGTGTAAAGGTTATCCTCGCCCATTACAAGTACGAATTTATGCTGAGGATACTTTTCTGTGAGCAAAGCCATAGTGTCAATTGTATAGGAAGGAGACTGGCGGTTACACTCAATGTCAGAAGGTTTCAGATCATCATTTTCGCCAATGGCCAGTTCAACAAGATATAGCCTGTGACGGTCGGGGAGAAGGGATTCTTTTTTCTTAAGGGGATTCTGAGGGCTCACAACAAACCATACCTGATCGAGATCAGTGAATTCTTTCATATATCCTGCTATTACAGTATGCCCGATATGAACCGGGTTAAACGAACCGAAGAATAATCCAATCTTTGACATTAATATCTTTATTAAATTAATTTAAGTTACTAGTTGCTTGTTTCTGGTTGATAAACACCAAAAAGCAACCAGAAACAAGCAACCAGCAACAATTTTTTTAATTACTGGCACCATGGATTAAGTACTTAGAAAACTCCTTACCATTTCATATGCCTCATTCTGAGCCTGCTGAAGGTTGTCATTTATAATAATATAGTCAAAGTGGCCTGCAAGCTTTATCTCTTCAATGGCTTTTTCAACCCGGATCTTAATTTTAGATCTGTCATCTGTTGCTCTGCTGATAAGCCTCTTTTCCAGCTCCTCCACAGATGGAGGCATTATGAAAATCGAAATTGCCTTATCACTAAAAATATTTTTCAGATTAATGCCCCCTTTTACATCAACATCAAAAAGGACGTGTTTTTTATCGGCCCATATCCTTTCAATCTCACTTCTGAGAGTACCATAAAACTGGTCCTTATAAACCTCCTGCCATTCTGCGAATTCATTATTGCCTATCCTCTTTCTAAAATCTTCAATTGAAATGAAATAGTATTCTTTCCCGTTCTTTTCGTTTCCCCTTGGATTCCTGGTTGTTGCCGATATCGAGAATTCAAGGCTTAATCCTTTCTTGAGGAGGTGATTGACGATTGTTGTTTTTCCGGCTCCGGACGGAGCTGTAATTATAACCAGTTTTCCATTCATCTGATTACGATGCCTGTCTATTTTATAATATATTGTTCGTTTGTTCCTTTATCTTTTCCAGCTCATCTTTCATCATTACAACTAGTTTCTGTATGGAGGCATCATTGGCTTTTGAACCAATTGTATTAATCTCTCGCCCGATCTCCTGTGCTATGAAACCAAGCACTTTACCGTTCGGAGCCTCAGTTTCGATTGTCTCAAGAAAATATTCACAATGTTTTTTCAATCTGACCTTTTCCTCATTAATATCATATTTTTCAAGGTAAAAGATAAGTTCCTGTTCAAACCTGTTTTTATCAAGATTCTCCGTTCCATTGTTTTCTTTCAGGATTGAAGTAAGCTTTTCCCTGACCTTATCGATCCGTCCGGGCTCAAATGTTTCAACAGCAGTAAGATAATCAAGGATCTTTGAGATGCATTTTCGGATATCAGTCTCGATAGATTTTCCCTCTTCAGTCCTGTACGTATCGAGTACGTTCAACGACTCTGTAATTTGTTCTTTTACAAGTTCCCATTCGGCTTCAGGTAATTCTGGTTTCTCGGTTTTCAGGGCATCGGGGAGCTTCATTATCGTAGGCAGGACCTGATCATCAATGCTGATATTAAGCTCTCCTGCAATCTCCTTAAGCTGATTGAAGTAATTTTTGACTATCGATTTGTTGATCACCGGAATACCTTCATCTTCAAGTATGTCAAAATAGATGGAAAGATCAATCTTTCCCCTGCCAAGTTTCTGACTGATGAGGTTTCTTATTTCAGGCTCTTTTTCTTTATAAAGCCACGGAAGCTTGGTATTCAAATCAAGCTGTTTGGAATTCAGAGACTTAATTTCGATAGTGATTTTTTTCTGGGGCGTTTCAGCAATGGCTTTGCCATAGCCGGTCATGGATTTTATCATCTGTGGTCAGGTTAGTCCTGAAAGTTAATAATTCTCGTTGTATTTAACAACCGCCGTCTTTGCACTTTGTTTTTCATAAAAAATATTAATACAATATATGCAGGAAGACAAATTTACGTTATGATTTATATCTTCAGCAACTTAAGCTAAACTTAAAACAAAATACTCATGAGAGGAAGACTACTACTCCCTTTTTTTATTAATTTATTGTTTTACCTGCCTCACGGGTTTTCACAGGGAACAAGCATTGAAATTATCACAGGCAAAACTGTCGAGGATACTGTTATCAACAGAATCATAGTTCAGTATGACAGCACAGGTAATACTGAAATCATATTATCACATGACCAGGCAATTCGGTACCTGCAGAAAAGTGATCGGAATCAATCATTGGAAGACTTGAAAGATCCGTTACGATCAGCAATCAGACAACTGCTTTTTGAAGCCTCCAATCCACCCTGTGATTCAGCACGATACTTCCTTGAAAAATTCCTTTCCGATTCCGTTGAGATTGCCCCGGATGTATTTTATGTAATTGAGCCTTTGCAAAAGGACACTCTTTTCCAAACTGACACTAACCATGTTGTATCAGAAAGGGATTCGATAAGTATTTCAATGCAAGCCAACCCGCGTGATTCAGTAAAAGCTGCAGTCGGAGTTCTTCTTGATTTTCTTGAAGCACGCGATTCGAGCATTATCAATTTTACCGGGTTAAGTGAAAAAAAATACCCGCTTTGGCTTAATTCAAAGTCGGACAATATGATACGATACTGGCTTATGAATGATCTAAATGATTCAGTGACCGTATGGATCGGTAATCCTGAAAGAAATACAATAGGATTGTATCTGGAGCATGGAGTCAGCTTCAGGCGGCCATCAAAACAGGGAAATGTTTCGGAAGCCAGGATAAATATTGAACCGCAAGACAAATCCAAACTTGTTGATATTCATAAGATACTGACAAAGTCGCAATTCTGGAAGTACCGCACAGAGGCATCATTTGCACTTAATCAGGGATTGATAACGAACTGGGTAAAAGGAGGGGAAAACAGTGTCTCAACTGCTCTTGATATTACATGGTATGCTGATTACAGCAACAAACCAATGCTGCTCTCCTCAAACAACTTCGCACGAATTAAATACGGTTTAATAAAATCAGGTGATGACAGGATAAGAAAAAACATAGATCTGCTTGAAACAAACTCCAAGCTTAACCATAAAGCATTCGGCAAGTTTGATTTCAGCGGCATAATGCTTTTCAAGACTCAGGTTTCTCGAGGTTACAACTATCCCAATGATTCAATCCCAGTCTCCAAATTCATGAATCCGGCAATCCTGACTCTTGGATTTGGGCTTGATTATAAACCAGACAAGAATACATCAATAAACTTTTCACCGCTCTCCTACAAGGGAACCTTTGTCCCAGATACGGCATCTATTGACCAGACAAGATATGGTGTTCCGGCAAACAGGAGAGCTTTGCATGAGCCAGGGGCTAGCTTCATGATATCCAATGAATTAAGACCTGTAAAGAACATGACGGTAACAAACAGGTTACAGCTTTTTACAAATTATATAAAAAATCCGCTGAATATTGATGTTGACTGGGAGATGATCCTTCAGGCTAACCTTAACTGGTTCACTGATGTCAGGTTAAACACCCACCTGATATTTGATGATGATACAAAAACACCTGTTTTTGACAAGGAGAAAAATCCGGTAATGGGGAATGATGGATTACAGAAAAAAACAGCAAGGATCCAGTTCAAGGAACTGCTCGGGTTATCGTTTATTTTCAGGTTTTAAAGTGCTTTCTGATATATTCTGAACCTCTTTATAACTTTCCCTCCCATCCTGTCACATTCAGCTCTCATTCTCCTGTTGTCTTCCAGAATGAGATGGCTGTCAAGAAGATTCTTATTATTATTTTTTGCTGAATTCAGCAATTTGATACCCATGAGGACATCGATCCCCTGTCCCCTGTAGTCTTTCCTGACTCCACCCAGCATCATCATCAGCTTTTTCGATTTTTTCATTTCATTCAGAATTTTGAATATTCCGAATGGGAATAATTTGCCTTTGGCAGCTATTATTCCTGATGTCATATCGGGCAGGCACACAAAAAATCCAATCAGTTCATTGCCCAATTTTGTAATCTTGACAAATTCAGGATCCAGTATTGGCAGATATCTGTTTGCGAATTCCTCTTTCTCAGCGTCATTAAGCGGTACATATCCGTATATATCATTGAAGGTCTGATTCATAAGTTCCAGTACGGGGATAATATAGGGCTTTAATTCCTTCTTGGAACTGAATTCAATGACTTCAAATTCACCATTTTTGGCAAATCTTTCATATGCCTTAATGTAAATAGGAGGTAACTGATCAGGTATAGGTATAAGGTAATTTACCAGATCGACCTCCTTCACATAACCTTCAGACTCAATCATCTCCGGCATGTACGGCGAATTTGTTGCAGCCGTAAAGAGCTGGGGGTACTCGAAGCCTTCAATCTGGAAACCCTGGGGATCCTTATCCGAAAAACCCAAGGGACCTACAATCTTTATCATTCCCCTGCTTTTGACCCAATCCTCGACCTGTTTCAGAAGAGCATTGAAAACTTCCGGGTCATTATAGCATTCCATGAAACAGAATCTGCCATGCTTTTCATTTTTGATGGAGTTATACCTGTTGTTTATCAGACCCATTATTCTCCCTGCCGGCATATTATTTTTATATGCAAGGTAGAATACAGCATCAGCATACTGATAGGATTTGTTTTTCTTTTTATTGAATAACAGCCATTCGTCAGAATATAGCGGCGGAAGCCAGTTATGTTCATTCTTATGTATTCTTGAGGGAAGGTAAATAAACTCACTAAGTTCTTTTTTTGTGAGTACCTCTTTAACAACTATTTCGGCCATATGGTTTTTATATTTCGAACGCCAAGAAACAAAAAAAACAATTACACTGGTACTTTTTAATAAAAATCCTTCAATAACAGATTAAATCGAGAATTACAAAAAGTGCATAAAGTATGCTCGCTATTCCATTTGTTGTCTGAAATGCAAGAGTAACCCTGCAAATATCATCCGGCTTAACAAGTAAATGCTGCCAAGAAAGCAGTCCGGTAAATATAGCGGCACCGATCCAGTAAAGGAAATTTCCTTTTCCTGCCAGCCCTGCTATCACAATTAAAATGAAGGTTATCGTATGAACAATGACTGATACGGTCAGTGCTTTTTTTCTTCCGGCTGAAGATGGCAACGAATGAAGATTATTTTTTTTGTCAAACTCATCGTCCTGGAGTGCATAGATAATATCAAATCCGCTTACCCACGTCAGGACTATAAATGAATAAATAATTGGCAGAATATTGAAAGTGCCTGTTACTGAAATATATGCACCTATAGGAGCAAGGCTCAGACCCAATCCGAGAATAAAATGACATAGATATGTTATCCTTTTTGTAAGGCTGTAACACAGAATTATAAGCAGGGCTACAGGTGAAAGGATAAGAGTAAGGCGGTTAATGAGTCCTGCCGTTACTATAAAGAGTATTGAATTAATGATTACGAAAATGGCAGCTGATCCAGGTCCGATCTTGCCTGAAGGTATCTCCCTTTTGTCAGTCCTTGGATTGAGAGAATCGAATTTCCTGTCTGCAAGCCGGTTAAAGCCCATGGCAGCATTTCTGGCAAAAACCATGCAGAGAATTATCAGTATCAGCAGCCTGTAACTGAATGGATGTTCTTTACCGGTTACACCCAAAGCGAAACCGATTATTGCAAAGGGCATTGCAAAAACAGTATGGCTGAATTTCACTAATGATAAGTAATTGCCTGCTGTTTTTATTATACTTCCCATTTATTTCCAGATGCTGAGTGACTTCAAAATGTTGCTAGTTGCTGGTTGCTTGTTACTGGTTAGTTGCTGCATAACTAAACAAATTATGGTTATGAAATATTAAAAATCAAATCAAACCAATAATAAAACAGCAATTATATTTATGTCACTTACAACCAGCAACCAGGAACCAGCATTATGCAACAATGAAAAAAGTCTATCTTATTTTTGCATTAAGTTCATTTTCAAATGCCCTGATCAGGTTATTCATGACTTTTTCTATATTCTTGTCAGTCATTGTTTTAAGGTCATCTCTGAGAATGAAGCTGACAGCGTATGACTTTTTATTTGCCCCGAGACTGTCGCTTTCATACACGTCGAACAAACCAACTTCCCGGAGTACATTTTTTTCAGTTTTAAATGCGATCTCTTTTATCTGAATGAACCGGATGTTCTTGTCAAGAAGCATGGCCAGATCGCGTCTGACCGAAGGATATTTTGGTAGTTCGCTGTATGAGATACTGTTGTTTCTAATAATTTTCAAATTATAGTCCCAATCCAGATGACTGTAAAAAACATCCTGGCCTATGTCAAATTTTGCAAGGTAACTTTTTGAAATTCTGCCAGTTTCGGCAACAAGGATCTTATTGAATGAATAAGTAACTGATTCTGCAAGGTACTTCCTGCTGCTTTCACCATAAGCTAGCGATGAAGGATTTATTCCAAGTCGTGAAAGAACCATCTCTGTCGCTGACTTGATATGGAAGAAATCAGTCGGATTTGTCTTGTGATTCCAGCTTTCTTTTCCTGTCTTTCCGGTAATGAACAGATCAAGTGAAGTCTTTTCATTATAATCATCAACGGAAGGTATGGAATGTCCGGATTTTATTTTGAAGTAACAGTTACCGAATTCATAAAATTTAAGGTCATAGCACTGCCTGTTGATGTTCCATAGAACTGAATTCAGTCCCCCGTACAGCAGCGACTGCCTCATTGCATTAAGATCCGAACTCAAGGGATTTGCCAGTCTTACAAGCTGGTCAGAGTTAAAATCACTGCTCTGTTCATACCACGATGCGGGATTAAGCGAATTGCACATTATTTCCGCGAAGCCGTTTGCAGAAAGCAGATCGGAAATTATATTAATAACATTTTCTTTATCAGGCTTTCCGGTATAAGTAAGAGTCGAATTCACATGATCATTGATTTCAACATTGTTGTAACCATATATTCTGAGGATCTCTTCGATCACATCTGCCTCGAGCTTTACATCAACACGGTAGGCCGGGATTTCAAGAAGCAGAATATCGCTTTCTTCTTTCCTGATAACAATATCCAGCAATCCGAGAATTTTACGGATAGTATCTTTCTCAATATATTTCCCAACAAGCCTTTCGATGTTTCTGTAACTCACCTCTACTCTGGCGTTTTCAATTTTTTCAGGATAAACATCTGTTATTTCTGAACTGATTTTCCCGCCGGCAATCTCCTTCATCAGCAAAGCCGCTCTTTTAAGTGCCCATGTAGTTATATTCGGATCAGTGCCTCTTTCGAACCTGAATGAGGCATCAGTCTGGAGTCCATGCCTTTTTGAAGTCTTGCGGATCGAAACCGGATTAAAATGAGCGCTCTCAAGGAAAATATTTCTGGTTAATGATGTCACACCCGATTTAATCCCGCCGAAAACACCTGCAATACACATTCCCTCTTCAGAATTGCAGATCATTAGATCCCGTGAAGACAGGTTTCTTTCAACCTCATCAAGTGTCATGAATCTGGTTTTGTGAGGGAGATTTTTGATTATTACCTTTTTCCCCGAGATCTTGTCCGCATCAAAAGCATGGAGCGGCTGGCCTATTTCGAGCTGCACAAAATTGGTAATGTCGACCACATTGCTTATAGGATTAAGCCCGACTGCCCTTAATCTTGTCTTCAGCCATACAGGCGATTCTGCAATATTTACATCACTAATTGTAATCCCTGTGTACCTCGGACAATCGACAGTATTTTCTACAATCACCTCAAACACATTGCTGTTATTATCAGGCCTGAAACCATCGACAGATGGTCTGACAGCTTTATAACCGTTTCCTGTATTCAGGTTAAGGTAGGCTGCAAGGTCTCGTGCTACACCGAAATGGGAACCGCTGTCTATCCTGTTGGGTGTAAGTCCTATTTCATATACAGTGTCTTTCACAACTCCGAAATATTCACCTGCCGGAGTCCCCGGTTTTGCGCTGCTTTCAAGTACCATTATGCCCTCATGTCCGGTCCCTAGTCCAAGCTCATCTTCAGCACATATCATCCCTTCAGATAGTTCTCCTCTTATCTTTGATTTTTTTATCTCGATGCTTTGCTCTCCCTTGAAAATCATGGTACCTGCTGTGGCAACAGGAACCTTCTGACCTTCAGCTACATTGGGAGCGCCACAGACTACCTGAAGCGGTTCAGACAAACCGATATTAACCGTCGTAACAGAAAGCTTGTCAGCGTCAGGATGTTTTTTACAGGTCAGTACTTCTCCGATTACAACTCCCTTAAGGCTTCCTTTTATTGATTCCCATTCTTCCATTCCTTCAACTTCAAGCCCAATTCCTGTAAGTATCTCAGAAAGCTTATGGGGCTCGAGGTCTATTTTAAGATAATCTTTGATCCATTTGTACGAAATCTTCATATTGGTATTTAAATAAAATATCAAGATTGCAAAAGTAAACATTTTCTCTCAGCGAAAGGGTATTTATCTATCTTTGTAGCTCAAACATTAAATTTATGACTCTGGAACAGAAAGACAGGCTGATTTTGATCACGAACGATGATGGATTGTACGCATCAGGATTAAAAACGCTGATTGAGGTGATGGAAGAATTTGGGAAGGTGGTGCTGGTTTCCACCCTCGAGAGCATGTCGGGAATGTCACAGGCTCTAACTGTTAAAACACCTCTCAGAGTCAAGTTGCTTGAAGAGACCGAACGCCGGAGAGTGTACACCTGTAACGGCACACCGACCGACAGCATAAAATTA
>Ga0315295_10002763_pt1 | contig 14848 bp, 16 predicted proteins | sample YL17G14_0_MG_FD_204453 | JGI IMG/M metagenome (GOLD analysis project Ga0315295, IMG submission 204453) | Sediment microbial communities from Yellowstone Lake, YNP, Wyoming, USA - YL17G14_0 | ecosystem: Environmental > Aquatic > Freshwater > Lake > Sediment | place: USA: Wyoming | collected...
AAGCCCGAGGATTATTTTGTCTCCCTTAAACGGCGTCATCAGGAGCCCGCATAGTTCCAAGCCGCTACCCGCACACTGGCTCTTTAGCGCGAGAAGGTTTTCGGTCTCCCAGTAATCGCCAAATGCCAGTTTTGATAACAGCGGGTGTTTGGTTGGATTAATGACCGGAACATTTTCAGCGGCATGGGAGCCCGTCGGTATCCTGACCATTACCTGGTCCGCTCCCATCTGTTTCAGAAACGACAAATTTTCCACATTTAGGGGTAAATCAAGAGGCAACCTGTCCCCAAGTTTCATTTTTCTCCTCCTCTGCAAATTTATTGGAGCCGGACATTCTATTTCGTTGGTATTGACCCGACCTGGTTTTTCCCTTAATCCGTTTGTGTCCGCCCGACGCAGAGAATTGGGGTCTCAAACCCGCTTGCACGAGAAATACGCCTGTTTGCACCATTCACATAACTTTGAGTAGCATCGTATTTCGTTTCTTTCATAGCCGAATGGATACACGCTTCATTGACGACCTTCCAGTTCTCTAAAGGCGCGGCTTACAGAGAACTTCTTTTATCTTCAGGTCAAAAAAGTCCTGTGAGCTTACAGGTCGGATTACCACTGCCGTATCAGCCCCGCGGCTTGTACCACCTATGACGATAATATCTTCATCTGTCCGCACCAATCCGGCATCAGCGGCTTCGCAGGATACTTCGCAAACGACCTTCATTCCGTTTCCGAACATCCTCAGGGTACTGGCGACAACGTCACCGATAATATGGGTACTGAACTTCTTAGCCATGGCGCCGCTGAGGCCGGAAAACAGATGCGTGCCGATAAATACGGTCCCGCCCTTACTTTCAACTATCTCCTTATTCTCCGGCGTAAACTCCTGGATGTTTGGAGCGAGTGAGCCGGTTCTATGCGCCACAGCAACTACCTTTACCTCCTTCAAAACATTCACCGCTTTCGCCGCTGTCTCCCCGGTGGTAGAAGCGACCACCACCGTTTTGATAGCAAGCTCTTTAACGCGGCTGTTCACGACCTTTAGTACCGCATCGGTATTTTCCTTCCCGGTTTTTTCAAAATAGATTGTTTTAACTTCCATACTCTCCTCCTCACTGGGAATTGTAAGCTTTTAGGAAACCGTTTACAAGAAACTCTGCATTCTCTTTTTCAATTAGTCACATCAAAATCTGGGATTAAATACCCTGTGCCGCTTTTTGAGGCGAGTTTTGGGCGGATCGGCAGGCGGGTATTATGCATGGCTGCATCCGCCAAAGGCGGACTGCCAAAGCGTCCCAAGAGGAAGGACAGCTGGAGATTAAGATTAAGGCTTCGAATAGACTGACAAGACAGACATGTGGTCCCGAGAGGCTAAAGCGCGACTTACTGAGCATGGTGTCCAGGTGGGCATTTGCCGAATCAAGGCTTTTGGAAGGCAATGCTACCCTCATCGGTTGAAAGAGAATCATGCAGCGGAGGATTCATAACCCGGTGCCTAACATGACGGGTGCGCACGTTCTATTAAGACAATTGAAAAACAGATTACTCGCTTAACAACTTTACCATCTTGTGGAAGGCTCATGATTGTTTGCTACCCTTTTAGCTTCAACGCCTTCTCCAGAAAAGGCTTCATCTTCATGTCCCTTAACTCCGGTATCGCCGCATCAAGGTGTGCCATCATCTCTGTCCGCTCCCTAGGGAAGTGTTCAATCAATAGTTCTGCATTTTGAAGGTGGGTGAGGGCAAGCTCCGGACGGAATCTCATCTGAGTCGTTACCTCAAGGGCTTTCTGGTAATACTTACGGGCTTCATCGTAGTTGCCGAGTAGGACCGCGGCCGAGCCGAGGTGACGTTGAATACTGGTAGGATAAGGGAGGCCGGTTGTCACATAGCCGGTGTCCTCAAGCCAGCCATAAGTTAACTCTACGGCCGGGTAATGGCCCGCCAGAATAGCTGCTTCCAGCCATTCCATAATCCAGTAGTAGCGGGCATTTGCATCACTCACGCCTGCGTCACGCCGGGACTGGAATGACACTAATTGGCATTATCGAGCTTGCCCCGTGAGTTCGAAAGAAAGAAAAAGTGTAATTACTAACCTTTTTGCCGTGGTTTTGTATTCAGTTCACCCGCAGTTTACGCCGTAGCGCCTCCGTCCACCACAATAGCCTGCCCAGTAACGTGGGGAGACAAAGCGAGAAAAACAGCCGCTTCAGCAATGTCGTCTCCTGTCTGCGGCACACCCTGTGGTATGCGGTTCTGGATTATTCTTTGATAAGCCTGCTCATCGGTTTCTCCCGGAAAGGCGCGTGCTCTGCTCAAAAGCTTCCACATCTGAGTACCAATTATCCCCGGACAGATGGCATTCACAGTGATGTTATTCTTCGCCACCTCTTTAGCGAATCCCTGAGTGAAGGCTATGACGGCAGCCTTGGAAGCGGCGTAATGGGCTGTGCCGGCGCTTCCGCTCTTTCCCGCCATTGAAGAGATGTTGATTATTCTGCCACTGCTCTGATTAAGCATTTGCGTAACGGCTGCTTTACAGACAAGAAAAGTCCCCTTGGCATTTACCGCCATGACGCTGTCCCAGTCTTCCTCGCTCAGGTCCTTGACGAAGCCAAAGGTAATGATGCCGGCACAGTTCACAACGATGTCAAGATTACCGAACGTGGAGACTGTCTTGCTGACCATCGCCTGAACCTGTTCATAGTTTGTTACATCTGCCTCAATGGCAATGGCTTCACCTTTTCTGCTGATTTCCGCCGCAACTCCTCTGGCGGCGGTATAGCCGCCGATGTTCCCACCGCTATAATGCGAACGTGAGACATTGATTCTATCAGCTCCAACAAGTGCAACCTTTGTTCCTTCACTGGCAAATCGTTGCGCGATTGCTTTCCCTATTCCTGTGCCACCCCCGGTTACAACGACAACTTTATCTTTAAGTCTCATACCTTACCCTCCCGAAACAGTCTAGCTAAACATAACAGGATATTGCCAAAACTCAAGAGAGAGGAACATGGTTACTTCCCTCTGCCCTGAATCAGCGGGTCATTCTGATGCACTACATCGTGTCAATAGGATAATTGGAGCACCTCAGGTTGTCAATGGGTAGTTGATGTTATTCTAAATGACCAATAAGCAACTCGCTTGAACTCAAACTGAAAAAGTTGGTAGCAAGTAAGAATTGGAAGATGGGTTGAGGTAACAAAAGTCAGAATTGTGCAACGCCGTTAATCGAGTTTTGGGTATCTGACCGGTGCTCCAAAATGGTGGTCTCTTGTATGAAGGTGGACGCGGTGTTAGAATTGCCTTAACCAAAAGGACTAGGTTTCAATAACCGGGTCTGAAATCAAACGGTAGTTTTAAATGACTTATCAGGAGTAAGGAGGTAATACCGATGGCGAGTCTAAAAGTAGTTCGGGTCGATAGGGAGGGTGCCAGCTCTAACCTTGACCTTGAGCCAGTGAGTTGACGAAGGTCGGGGCTCAACTCGTTGGGGCTAACGCTGTTACGGAAGACGAGATAATTAATGCCGCTAAAGATGCTGACGGTATAGTTACGGGAGCGGCACTCATTACCGCTAAGGTGATGAAGGCATTACCCAAGCTTAAAGTAGTCGTACGCTATGGTGTTGGTTATGATACCATTGACATTGATGCAGCTACTGAAGAGGGGGTGGTTGTTGCCTATATTCCTGATTACTGCTACGAAGAGGTCTCCAATCACGCCATTGCCCTGCTCCTTGCTTGCAACCGTAAGATAGTTTTACAGAACAACATTCTGAAGACGGGCAAGTGGAAAGAAGCCCAACAGGCGCGTCCGCCGATGGGGCCTATCTACGGTGAGACCGTGGGGATTGTGGGTACTGGCAATATCGGGCGTTTGACCGGTCGCAAAGCACAGGTCTTCGGTCTAAAGGCGATTGGCTATGACCCTTACGTTGATAAGAGTCTGGTTCATCCGTATGGTATTACTTTAGTCGATTTCCCTACGCTGCTCCGCGAATCCGACTATATCTCACTCCATGTCCCGCTGAACAGAGAGACCCATCACATGATTGGTGAGAAAGAGCTCGCCAAGATGAAGCCCAATGCCTATCTCATAAACACTGCGCGTGGCGCTGTAGTTGATGAGATAGCTTTAATTAGAGCCCTTCGCGAAAAGAGAATCGCAGGTGCAGGGATAGACGTGTTTGAGAAGGAACCGGTTGACCCAGATAATCCCTTGCTCAAGATGGATAACGTCATCTGCCTGCCTCACTCTGCCTTCTTCTCCGACCTTTCTGTAATACGCCAGCGAAAGAGAGTTGGCGAGGAAGCAGCCCGGGTCCTCAGCGGCAGATGGCCAAAGAATGTTGCCAATAAGGGCGTGAAGCCAAAAGTCCCTCTGGTTCCTGGAGTCTAGCCCGCGTGGAGTAGAAACAGACTCACGGAATAGCCACCGTCCAATGGAAGAACCACTCCCGTTACAAAGTCGAAAGCGGGAGTGGAAAGGAAAACCGGTGTTCACCAGAGGTCGTCAGAGCGGCTCCAGCGACCAACCGACGTGAGGGTGAGTACCCGATTTTGGATGTGATATTTACCAGGATGTTTGTTAATTTAACAAAGGAACATGGACAGAAGACCGGGAGTATCCTTATCTCGAAAAGTTAAAACATTACCTAGGAACTCATGGTGCAAAAGAGCTGGTAAAGGTTAAGCTCAGGATTGGCAAAAATAAGCTCTGTTCCTGTGGAAGCGGCAAGAAGTTCAAGAAGTGTTGTGGGAAAGCAGTTCAAGGTACGCTAATGAAGAGGATACTTATCCGATCGGAAAGAGAGCCTAAAGCGGCCGTAAAAACGACCAGCCTGGAAGAAGGCGCGGCCAAAACGGAAACGATCAGGAAATAACCGCCAGCCAGCCAAACAATCGAAAGTCGCTGAACCCATTGAATCGTACGTGCTGTTCGAGTCGGTCTAATCTTTTCTCTTTCCAAAGTCCCGATTTACTCAGTTCGGACGGGATACCTTATGAAGTCGAAAGGAGACTGATAGGGATTAAGTATCCGGCATAGCAAGGAGCCTGTCTCAAAAGTCAAAAACCGAAAAAATTCTCCCACCTCTTTTAGACTAGAAACCGATAATTACCCATTCGATGCCTAATAGAACTTTTGCAACGCATGGCAATCGTTGATGGACATAGGTAGAAGACTGGCTCAGCAAGGTTAAACAATGAGCGATTTGTTTACCGCGGTAACATTTGTCCAAAAAGTGCAACACTCCTTGACATCCTCTGTAAATACACACACGCTGTGCATAACGTCAAAGCAGGAATTGTATTATCCGTGAAGCATCTGGCTGTTATATTCGACCTGTTCGGAACATTGGCCGATAATTTCTCAACCCGTGAGTACGAAGAGACACTCGTGCAGATGGCATCTGTGCTTTCCATACCCCCCGATGATTTCAAACGGGGGTGGTATTCAAGCTCAAAAGCGCGTAATGCTGCTATGCCTCAGAACCTTGAAGACCGGGTCGAATATATATGTGCCGGGCTTGGCGCCCAGCGCGAGAAAAAACAAGTCCGGGATGCTGCCATGATCAGGTTTGATTATATAAGGTGGGTTATGAAGCCCCGATTAGATTCCATTGAAGTACTCTCGCGCATTAAAGAAAAGGGCTATAAACTCGGGCTTATTAGCGATTGCTCTGATGAGATACCGGTTATCTGGCCGGAAACACCACTTGCCTCTCTTTTTGATGCTACGGTATTCTCGTGTTTAGTGGGATTCAGGAAGCCCGATCCTCGTATCTACCAGCTTGCGGCTGAACGGCTGAGTATTCCAGTTGAACGATGCCTCTATATCGGCGACGGTGGCAGTCAAGAACTGTCGGGAGCGCTTAGAGCCGGCATGCGTCCGGTGCTTATCCGTCTTGATGCCGAAAGCACTGAAGGACATCTGATCAATCGAGAGCACTGGGTCGGTCTAACGATCCACTCGCTGAAAGAAATTTTGACTATAGTTTCAAAGGGCTAAATTATTAATGGCTAGACTTTAAAATGTGGGTGTTCCGTAACATTGTGGTATCGTTGACTTATTCTAGCTAAACTATAAGATAACGTCTAAGCCTTAATTTGTCTACCAATGCCAAATGCCTCACCGATGGGGTTTCCGAATTCACGGTATTTATTCCCCGCTCCGGCTGCCCGCAGAAACGGCCTGATTTTATCCGCATCCGGCTCGCCGTTCGTTAGACAGGAATCGGTAATAAATACCTCTTCAATCTGTCCGAGGACACAAACATGACTTCCTAAATCCAACATCTGCGCCACCCGGCATTCCAGATTTACCGGGCACTGGTCAATAAGTGGTGCCGTCGTAAGTTTGCCATAGAATATCTTAAACCGGCAGTCGGCAACTTTGTCGGTTCTGGCGCCGGTGACCGTGCCGCAGTAATCCGTTTCTTTTACCAGGTCAATTGACGGGACATTGATAGAAAAGGTTTTGTTCTGACGGATGCCTTTGAGAGTATGTCGCTGGTGCTGCAGGGAAACGGACAGCATTGGTGGACTACTGTTCACAATACCGCACCACGCTGCAGCCATGAAGTTTGGCTTCCCGTCAACATTCGCGCCGACGAGAACCGTCGGAAGAGGATAGAGGAGAGTTCTGGGACCAAGGGAAACTTTAGGCATTGACTGACCTCCTTGTTTCGTTAAATTCTTTTTGTCAAAGTTGGAATATATCTTTTCATTATAAACCAAATATTATTTTATGCAATTCAGAGGTAACTTTTGCTTGAAAAGTTACTTCTCGACACATTCCGTCGGAATGTGGGATTATGAGCTGAAAGGGTCTTTCCGTAGCTTGTAGTGGTGAGGATTTCCTGCTAAGACTACTGTTGCCAAGATCAGGTGGCGAGGCTGAAAGCTAAGATAAAAGTTCTTTGTTCTGTACACTTAGCTCCACCCAAGGAGATTCGAACTGGTCCAAAAGTTATAACCTGAAAGCTAATTCGAAGATCTTAATCGTGTCTGCTGTAGAGTGTCGCCAGATTGCTTGCACTATAAGTTTTTTACTTTTGCAGGAACTAGAGCTAACGTGAAGAGGCTTTCAATCCAATTAAATCGTGTTTCAGGGAGAGATCGACACTATAGCCTGTCTCAAAAAGTTGGAGAATTTGACATAGTTGACCCTAAACTAATGATGTTAAAGTTGAACTAATGTAATTAAGGCCATCTGGATTTGGAAGAAGTTCAAAAACATGCAAAATCAGAGTCTGCAACTGCCGTTTCGATACCCATTGAACAGCTTTCTTTACCCTTTTCCAGACCCGAGATAGCGTTCGCAGGTTGAAGGCTGTAGCCATGAGGGTAAATTCCGCGCAGACATTCACCAAACCCCTTAACAGGAAACGTCTCGCTCCCATCTGGTCTTTAAGGATGCCAAAAGTGGGTTCACTCAACTGCCGCCGAGCATACAGATTACGTGCCTCATCTGTCTTCATCCATTGCCGGTGTTCGCGCAGCAGCATATCTGAAGGCCCAATCCATAGGGCTCTCCCTGCATGGGTATCTCTAGTGCAGACTCCAAAAGCTGGGCAGGAACGGCAAACTGTTCTTGAAGCATAATAGACACGATTTTGACCTGAACTGGTACTTTTACATCGGCGGAACCCACGGAAGCGGAGACGATGCCCTTTGGGACAAAGGTAGCTGTCTGTTTCTGCATCGTAGTGGAACTGATCCTTGAAATAGAGATCTTTGGCAGCACCCTGGTAACGCTCCGCCATTACGAGCGTCTGCCCCCGGTGTTTGCCTGCTTCTAAATTAGCCGCAGTATGATAGCCACCATCTGCCAAAGTTGTGGGGACCCGTCCTCCGGTTAACTCTTCGGCCTGATCTAGCATAGGGACCAATTGTCCAGAGTCGGCTGCAGTGTTAACCACGTTAGCCGCAGTGATTAACATCCCGCTTCCCTTAGCTGTCTCCACCGCTAAGGGGGATACCATCGCCTGGGCATTGTAACCATTTATAATCCCGTCTCTCCCCTTCATGAGTTGAGAGTCTGTGTCTGTCAGGTTAATTCGTACCAGCCCTTCATCCTTCTCCAGTCGGCTCATAGCTTCCCGGACCTGCTGTCGTAGTGCCTGTGCCTGCTGTATTTCCTCTGGAAGTCGCGGTGGAGGCGTATCTTCCCCTGCCTCGTTTTGAGCCTCCATCTCGGCAATAGCAGCTTCTGTACGTTCGAGCAACTGCTTTAACCCAGCAGCATTATAAATTCGTCACGGGCAGCATTAGCCGGTATCTTAGTGCCATCCACCGCTTGGACTGCTAAATCAATTAGCTTCAGTTCCATGGCTGTGGCTACGGTGTGCTTCAGGAGTCTCCGCATTGGCTGCCGATGAGCCTGATAAAATCGCCAAAGGGTGTTGTGATCAGGATGCTGCCATCCCGTTAGCCATAAGTAAGATACTTGATCTCGACAAGCTGTCTCCAGCTTACGGCTGGAGCGGGTTCCGGTCATAAAACCATAGAGCCATACGCTGAGTAATGCCCGTGGATGATAGGCCGGAGCTCCCAGGGCTTCGCCATCAGTACCAATCCCTAACTGAGTCCATGCCACACGGTCGAGGCTATCTACAAATTCGGCTATGAAACGCGCAGGGTGGTCATCAGGGATAAGCTCTCCCAAAGTTGGTGGTAGCAGCCAGGCTTGTTCGCGGTTAAATGAACATAATGACATCGAGCTAACCTCCTCGGTATTAGCTCAATTCTACCATACTGGATTAATTCTGAGACAGGCTCTCTACTCCGTCTCCCCGTCCACAGATTCAAATTTGACCACTATTGCACGATTCGTCACTTTGTTGATCCCAGAATAGGCTTTCTGATTCTTATGGAACTGGCCTAAGTTATTATATTTTCGCGTTGTTTCCAACAATTTTTTGGTTATTTGAAAGCCCACTGTGTCGCTAACGGAAATAGAACACTCCCAATAGCTCCTACTAGAACCGCGACCAGTACCGCGACAAACATCCTACTCATTGGTTTCACTAATCCTGGAAACACCAGTATGCTGAAAAAGACGACAACACCAACTCCATATTGAGCGCCAAAGATACCGGCGATTCCAGCGACCAAGCCTGCGCCGATTCCATTTGCGAATGTGTTTCCCCATGAAGTGACCTTCGGCTGTTCTGACATATGTTTCTCCTTCCTTCTCTTCGTAGAAGAGCATATTCTGAGTATGATGCCGTGTCAATAGAAGGCTAAAGCTAATATTCAAAACTATTGACTATTGACAAAGCGGAATGGCGGGAATAAATTGTATCCGTCTACTTTCCTCTATTTTGATTTTAAGTAAATACGAAGAGTCGGCATGGTAAGCGAAACGAATTTTTGGGAACTGATACTGGCTCTGACCGCAATTTGCGTGTTGGCATTAGGAATCGTTATTGCGCTCAGGGGACCAGGAAAACCACTTGGCATAAAAGCAGTTCGAAATTTGGCCAGCGTAATATTTGCTATTTCATCAACCTTTGCTCTAGGTTACTTAGTGATTTTCTTTATCAGCGGCGGAACCCAATTTATAGCTCCGCCGATGAGATTTGAACCTGAAGTTCTCACCGCCAAAGATGGCATAAACAAATGGAAGGTGATCAATAACAGTGATGAAGGAATAATCGTTCATTTAGAGTATAGTGCTTCCCCTTGTGACGAAAGGGCGGTAGATGGCCCTCGTGGATTTTCTTTGCTTCCACATCAAGAGACTGAGTTTGAAATTAAAATCAATTCGTCCGGAACATCCTGGCTGCTTGCTACTGTGAGGCCAAAGTTCAAAGATTGGGAAAAGGCGAAAAGGGTCCCGCTCAGGATAAAAGCATCGTCGACGAGGGAGGTTGTTGATATTAACCAATATCCAGCGCCACCTGGTTTTTATTGGGGGCCTCCGGGTCAGAGAGGATCTTTAGGCGAGATAGTGCAGGGGAAAATTATCCGTTGTTTTTACTTTAACGAATCAAAAACGCCGATGTGGATATCTCCCGAAGCAAGATTGGAGAATAACGTGCGGGGAGATAGCGCGTATATACAAGGTGCGGATGCAATTAGCAGGGTGGAGTCTGGCGAAGGATGCTGGTTTAACGTGGTTATTGTTCCCGGAGTTCCAGAATCCAGCAGCTGGGAAAACTTTTGGAGGTCCATATTTGGTAATGACCTCGTTGTTGATGTTCATGAATCGCCTAATGAATCTAAAGCTTCCGGAGTCTCTCAAAACAGATGGCTATTTTAATTTTGGTTTTATCGAGGGTTTATATGAACATGAATGAGCCTGGTCAGTTGAGCGGTTTCTTTACAATTGAAGTTCAAAAACCATCTAGAAAAGTCGCCTGGCTTTTCGGACTGCTCGTCGGCCTTGGTATCTCCTATATGGGTATTGGCGGCCTCATCAACTTATTAAATGGTCAAACGCAATACTTTGGTAGTTTTGAGATACTCTTGTTAATACTCTTTTTATTTTTCGGACCGCTAATAGTCCTGCGGGGTTTAATTCTGATATTTAAAAAGTCAGGTGTGTACTTGGATGGATTGCGGATGACTGAATCGGGATTTGAAACCGGATCCATGACCGTGAAACGCAATTCAATCGAACCCAAGAACCAATGGGAGAAATCGTATGCTGGAAAAATTCAATCGATGAATTGGCGGATTAAAAAATCCCTTGTGGGTGACCCTTTGAATCTAATTGTATTCCTCAAAGAGTCACGGAATACGTCAAACCAATTATTTTTCGAGAGATTTACCGTAGCTTCGGACAAGCGAGTGCTCTTTCAGCTAAGGGGAAACAAAGGGGCTAACGAGCAGAATAGCAATAATCTCATTGCGGTCAAAAATGGCGAGTTTCAACTCTTGGGCGGTAGAAGTGAAGTCGATTACCATACAATTATCCCTTCATTGCGGCGAATATCATGTGTCCTCTCGACATTTGGGAGCGGTAAAAAGGTCACCTGTACGCTCGATATAGTGGCTAAAACGGTGGACATGACGCCGCTTGGTCTGGGTCTGGGAGCCATCGGCGCTCTAATAGGTTCGGCGGCTGATGCATCAGAAAAGAAAAATCTTAGAAAACGATTGCAGGACGGGCGAAAGTTCGACAGCAAATTCACTGAAGATTTAATGGGCTTTGTTGACGAGGCTGGATGGGGAATTACCGTGGGTGGTGAGGAGACTAAGCTGAGTTAAAAATATATTTTTGATCAAAGCACCTTATTTCCGTAAAAAATACTACAGAGGTACATCTTGAAAAGATTCAAACTGTATTTTGGCTTCTGTCTGATCATTATGCTGGCAGCTTTTTCAATTCCGTGGACCGCCAATACCAACATCCCTTCGATCACGTAGCGCGGCGAGGGGTGGGATAAGGTGGTGGAGTCGAACAAGGTGATACCGGGGCCATTTACTCAATACACCATTGGGAAGGAACCGTACAATGGATGGTCTTTGATCCCTTTGACCGCTCCATGCTTGATAGGTTTCTTGCTTGGAGGATTGGCTTTACTTGTTAAGAAAGGGTCTTCAATCCTTGCGCTCGTTGCAGGGATACTCATGTTTCCAGGCGTTCTTATCGCGGGATATACGAGGGCCCCGGAAGTCCTGACAACCTGGGGCGGTGGTATCGGCAATATTTACAACTTGTACGGAACTGGAGGACCGCTGTTAGGGCTTGGGTTTTGGGCGGCAATCGTAGTTTCTGTTGTACTCTTTATGATCTCACTGGCGGAATTCAAATTACGAAAGCAAAAAGCCACGTAATCTTTTTTATTTGACAGCAACCGCTTTAGAGAATCCTTTCGCATTTATTAAGTCAAATAGCATAATCCAGAATGAATCGGCCACTCCCTAACTCGCTGAAAAGAGGGGAAACAGGAAGCGGCCAGGGGTAACAAAAAGCCATTTTGTGCCGCATCGACTTGGCTTATTAATCTTGTATTCAGAAACCGAAACCACCGTATGCAGCGGCATGAGGACGTTTTCTCTGCCGATTCAACCTGACTTGCATCACCAGATTAGCGGTTCAGCTTCTGCCAGTACGCCAACCATCTCGTCAGCAATTCTCTCGGCATTTGCACCGTACTCCTGGAGCAGGCTTTCCTTTGCCCAGATTGTGAATAAATAGCGCATGCAGCGCCTATTCTCCCTCTGGGAAAGCAGGAATTCCACATGCTCGCGGTTAATGCAAATAGCTTCCAGCCCAGGGTCATACCAACTCCGGTAGGTGGACTGCTCCGGAGATGGGGAATACAGTCTGATGTGTGGGGCGCGGGTGGGAACTCTCCACTCATGTTTCTTCGGTTCAGCGACCTGAGCCTTCGGTTCGGGTTTCATAGATTTATCAGCATCGCGCTTGCGCGTGGTAGCCGCGGAAACCAGTGAAAGGTCAGTGAGTTTGCCCTGCTCGCGGTAACGCAGGAACCTGTCTATGAGACGGCTCGTCCGGCTGAGGACGACATTGAAACGTTGTTCCTGGGATTCCGCACTCACCTTCAGTATCAACTCTTGGACCTTTGGCTCCAACTTGCGTAGCTTAGCGGCGAAGACATTAAAGGTCTGGTCCTGCACAATCGCCGTCTTGTCTGCGGTGCGCTTGAGGCGGTCGCAACGTATGTAGCCGTCGAGACGCCGGTCGGCCCAAGGCACTTCCTTGAAGTCAGCGAGGTCAGTCAGGGCACAAATCCTGGTGCCGCCACGTCCGTACAGACTAACGGCGGCATCATTTGTCTCCCAGGGCAAGACATAGAGTTCTAGAAAGGCCGAACCGGTACGGCCGAGCGGCAGGCCGGTGGACATGACCTTTACACCACGAAAGTGCTGCGGGTGAATCTGCTCGAATTCGTGGTCATCTGATATAGTCATCTCGTATAAGTTGGCCCTTAAGTCGCTGGTGAATTGCTGGCCCAAATAGTCCTTGACCTGTGCCTTGGAAAGTTGGGGCGCAATCTCAGGTAGGATACCCTCCAGGAAGACAGTGGTGCCGCGACGCTTATGCTCATGAGACGGGCAGTGAGCGATTATATCGGCATGCCCGCTTTTGAGCCAGCTGCGCTTGAGAACCAGACAGGCCGAGGGCTTCCCCTCCTCAATGCCGGAAGCAAGATGTAATTCCTCGGCGATGAGGGCAAAGGCAAGAATGCCGATTCCCTGTTCCCCCCTGAGCGCCAAGTTTATTTTCTCCGAGTCACCAATACGGTAGAGGACCTGGCGCATCTTCTCTCGAGCCATGCCCACCCCGTTATCCTCGATAATAATGCTCTTCAGGGTGCTCTCTGCTCGCCCGCTGCCCACCGGTTCATATTTAAGCTTTATTGAAATATGGCCTCCAGAAATACCGGCCTCTTCAACGGCGTCAGCGGCGTTTTCTACGAATTGCTTAAGCGCTTCCTGCGGGTTGCGGCAGACATTTGCCAGTACGGCAAAGACCCCAGTCCCAGTGTGTAGCTTTACCTTAGCCATACCTTCCTCCTTCAACTCTCCAAAGTCTGGTGACGCTAAAAATCACGGAACAGCAGAGGATTTTTTAGTTCCTCCAGGGTTTTGCTAAAGGCGGCATCCCAGGTAAACCCCAGCTTACGATATTTGACTATCAGTTTTGCTTTGTACACGTCCAATTCCGGGTAATCCCTGACCTGCCGACGCTTCAAACTATGCGGCTTGGAACTGAGGAAGCCCTTTTTCTCCATGTAGCGGAGTTCATCGGTTGAGGCGCCGGTCAGCCTGCTCATCTCAGTGATACGCATCTAGTGTAAACTTTCATGAAATATTTCCTGTATTTAAGTATACCACACGGTGCAAGTTCCTTAAAGCACTTCTCTGTTACTTAAGAAAGCAGCTGGGAAGAAGCGTTGCCGGTTCGGGATGAGAAATGAGCAGTTGCTACAAAGGCAGAATAGGACACTTACTCTCAAACACCAGTTCGGAACGCTTCCAGTGTGGGCTAACAGACTGGGTTTGGACACAGCCTTCAATGGAATTCCGCTGAGAAGGGCAGGTAGTTGAACAATTATTGTACATTCCATCGGATTTTAGAAAGTATCAGGCTGTCACTGGCAGAAAAACTACCCTGGCGGAGTTAAGACCGTAAACTTTCATTGAGGGCACTCCCTGTACTTCTTGAGAGCCGTGACTAATTGCCTCAATTTAGGTAACACTATGTTTGAGGCAACGATATTATATCCGGCAGCGTTAATTACGATGTAATTTGCAGCTTTGCAAAATGAAATTATTCATCCTAGAATAGTATTCATTAAAGTAAGGAGGAATGATATGGAACTCAAAGAAGGCATCTTGACCAGGTGGAGTTGTCGCGCCTTTCGGCCTGACCCGGTACCGGAGGAAATTATTCAAGATATCCTTACAGCAGCGGCCCGTTCCCCCTCATACGCGAATACCCAGCCGTGGGAGGTGGCGGTAGTAACGGGGAAAAAGCTGGCAGAACTCAACCGAAGACGGAATGAACTGGTGCAGACAAATGCCCCGGCAAATCCCGATATGCCCTCACCACAGGGTTGGCCGGTCGCCCACCAGGAACGTACGCGCGCCTTTGCCGCCCAGCGCCAGGAAGTAATGAACCAGGCCAAGGCCGATGCAAAGGCACATTACGAGACCACCACGCAAAACTCCCAGTTCTTCGGAGCTCCATTCGCTATTTTCCTCCTGATTGACCGGACACTCCCGGAATGGTCGATTTTTGATATGGGTTCGTAACAACCCAGGTTGGCGGGAACTGCGGGCTGGCAATGGCCCCGGCGAGCGAAAAGACCCTGCCCCTCCTCCAGAAATACCTTGAGTCCGCCCTGCACCCCGGCTATGCCTACGGCTGG